>Ga0187786_10000003_pt1 | contig 111369 bp, 120 predicted proteins | sample 0815_BV2_10_20_M_FD_132449 | JGI IMG/M metagenome (GOLD analysis project Ga0187786, IMG submission 132449) | Tropical peat soil microbial communities from peatlands in Department of Meta, Colombia - 0815_BV2_10_20_MG | ecosystem: Environmental > Terrestrial > Soil > Wetlands > Peat | place...
GGATTTCAGCGTCATATCATAAATTCTAGAGCGAACAATCTTCATTGCAAGCTCTTTGTTTCTCAACTGAGATCGTTCACTTTGACATGCAACTATGATCCCAGTCGGAATATGCGTGATGCGCACGGCCGAAGAAACCTTGTTGACATGCTGACCACCTGCTCCGGAAGACCTAAAGGTGTCGATTTTGAGATCTTCGTCTTTCAGTTCTACGGTTATATTATCTTCAATTTCCGGATAAACGAGAACAGCAGCAAATGATGTATGCCTTCTTTTATTGGCATCAAACGGCGAAATCCTAACCAAACGGTGAATACCAGCCTCAGACTTTAAATATCCGTACGCATATTTCCCCTCAACTGTGAACGTAGCGCCTTTTATTCCAGCCTCATCACCTATCTGCAGATCGGCCATTTCGGTCTTATATCCACGCATCTCCGCCCACCGCAGATACATTCGCATGAGCATCTGAGCCCAATCCTGGCTTTCTACTCCGCCGGCACCGGGATGTATAGTAACTATTGCATTATTCTTGTCAGCCTCACCGGAAAGAAGCAGACGCAGCTCAATATCGTCGAGATATGCCTTTAATCCGCTGATATCTTTGCGGATCTCTTCATAAAATATCTCTCCTTCATCTTCGTCAAGTATTTCAACTGATTCCCGGAGATATGAGACTCTTTTTAAAGCCGACTCGAGCGGAGTTATATTTTCAAGGATGTCGGCTCTTTGTTTCTGAAGTTCCTTTAGCATGTCTGGAGAAGCCCATACTTCTTCAGATGAGAGATCCTTCTCTATTTTTTGCAGTACTTCTTTCTGTTTCTCTACATCAAAGATAACCTCGTAACGAATCAAGTCTCTCGCTGATTTTCTTTATGTCTTCCTGGATTTCATTTTGCAGAATCATGGTTTTTCCTCCGAAATATTACGGTACTGTGATACGTCTACATGTGGACGCTTCTGCCGTGTCTGATGATGAGCAGCAAAGATATAATTATGCAGAAGAATGAGAATAGATCGCCATATTTGGTATAAGATGTATTAGTGGTGTCCGTCATTATATCGGCTTTCAAGATAGTTCTGGTAAACAGTTCTGACTGCGAAACAATCTCTCCATTACTATTGATAAAGCCCGAGATACCAGTGTTAGCTGCCCTAATAACCGGTTTTCTGTTCTCAATTGCCCTGAAAACAGCCATGCTAAAATGCTGGTAAGGCCCGTTAGTACGACCAAACCAGGCGTCATTTGTAACTGTTACTATAAAGTCACCGCCTTTTATATAGAATTTGCGTACGAGCCCGGGGAAAGCTATTTCATAGCATATTGGCGTGCTGAAACTGCCAAACGGTGCAACTGCTTTTATATAACTGTCGCCGGGGATATAATCGCCGATGCCAACGGCCAGCTTGTCTATGAAGAATAAAATGCTCTTAAATGGAACATACTCGCCAAATGGAACCATATGAATTTTATCATAAATATATGAAAGCGTTCCATCTTTCGTAAGAAGCACAGTGCTGTTGGTGTATGCTTCTTTTGCGTCTTTTTTCTTAAGCACACTACCGAAGAGCAGGTAGGAGTCGAGAGTTCGCTGGAAATCAAGTAACTGTTCCGTATGGGTGTTGTCTGTTCCGAAATAAAATGGAATCGCGGTTTCAGGCCAAACAATCAGATCAGGGCTTGCGCCGCCGTATGCATGACTGGCAGCTTCTAACGTCAGCCCGCGATAAATATCTAATACACTATTCTGATAAGCCATATCCCATTTGATGTCCTGTTCGATATTGCCTTGCACGACAGCAACGCTGATGTGTGATCCTGGCCGATGCTGATGAACCTTATAATACCCATACGCAAAATTAACGATGATTATGAGACAAAGCACTGACCAGCCTGCATAGGTGAATAAGCGTGTATGAAGAGGTCTTGCCAGCGAACGTTTTTTCAGAATAACTAAATCCGCAATCGCACCGTTAATGGAAACTATCAGGAAAGAAACGCCGTAGACGCCTATAATATCGGCGCTTTGGATGAAATATGTGAACAAGTACTGGCTGTATCCGAGGCTTGACCAAGGGAAGCCGGTAAAAGCATAGGAGCGAATGAACTCTAATGATGTCCAAAGGGCAGGAGCAACTATCAACGACGGCCAATCCGTTTTCTTGATAATTACAGAATACAGCAAACAAAAGAAAGCCGGATAAAGGCTAAGGTAAAAGCTAAGCACAAGGACAATAGCCAAACTTGGGAGAAATGCAATGGCGCCATAATGATTAATGGAGTAATAGATCCAATAGATAGTCCCAAAAAAATAGACAAGGCCGAGAAGCGTGCCGGCCTTGAAGGCTACCCCTTTAGGTTTGTCGTACAGCATCGCTAATAACGGAGCGAACGCTATCCATGCAAGCGGATAAATATCAAAAGATGGGAATGAAAGGACCAGCAGTCCTCCGGCGAACATTGCGCTAAGGTATAAATAATTAATACGATTCAACAATTTCATTAGTTTGCCCACGATCTGTAGTTTGACATAACCGTTTATGTTATCATAGAAAAAGTTATGTCCGCTATTGTTATTATACCGTCTCGATATCAATCAACACGCTTCCCTGGAAAACCCCTCTCCCTACTGAAAAACAAGCCGATGGTTCAACATGTGTACGAACGCTCAAAAGCTGCCAGGTTGGTAGATGATGTATTCGTGGCGACTGACAGTAAGGAGATATTTGATGCGGTGCATAACTTCGGAGGAAAAGCTTTGATGACGTCTGAGACTCATGCTTCAGGGACTGACAGGATTGCGGAAGCTGCAAACATGATCAGCAGCGAAGGCTACCCGGTGGATATTATAGTTAATGTTCAGGGTGACGAGCCTATGATCAAGCCGCAGATGATAGACCAAGTGATCTCGTTAATGGAAGATGCAAGGGCGGATATCGGAACTTTAGTTAAGCGTATAGAGGATGATTCAGAAATCAGCGACCCAAATGTCGTAAAGGCTGTTTTCAACAGTGAAGGCTTTGCTCTTTACTTTTCTCGTTCACCGATACCTTACCACAGAGAGCTTTTCGGATCACGTGGGATGAAGTCTTTGGGTAATAGAAATACAGAGTTGCGTATGTTCAAGCATATCGGCATATATACATTCAGAAAAAAGGCTTTGGCAATGTTTACAAGCCTCGCGCCATCCAGACTCGAAGAGCTTGAAAAATTGGAGCAGCTGAGAGCCCTTGAAAACGCAATGACAATAAAAGTTGGGGAAACATTATATGAAACCGTTGGTGTTGATACGCCGATGGATCTGACAAAGGTGGAAAAATGCCTAAGTATATCTTCATAACCGGAGGAGTGGTCTCAGCGTTAGGAAAGGGGATTGCCGCCGCGGCAATTGGCGCACTGCTAGAGGCAAAAGGACTGAGGGTTACAGTCCAGAAACTGGATCCGTATATCAATGTCGATCCCGGCACGCTTAGCCCGTTTGAGCACGGTGAAGTTTTTGTGACCGATGACGGCTGCGAAACGGATCTTGACCTTGGTCACTACGAACGGTTCACTCACTTGCGTGCGTCGGTTGTAAATAATTATACTACCGGAAGGATATATTTCAATGTTATAACAAAGGAGCGCAGAGGTGACTACCTGGGAGATACAGTACAAGTCGTCCCTCACATAACTGATGAGATTAAGGAGGCGATAAAATCTGCCGCCTCCGAAGAGTACGATATTAATATCGTGGAGATAGGCGGAACTGTTGGCGATATCGAGAGCCTGCCCTTTCTGGAAGCTATCAGACAATTCCGCTATCATGTAGGCAAAGAGAATGTTCTTTATGTGCATCTAACTTTAGTGCCTTATATCAAGACGGCCGGTGAGCTTAAGACAAAGCCGACTCAACACAGTGTGAATGAATTGAGGGAGATAGGTATCCAGCCGGATTTATTGCTTTGCAGGACTGACAGGCCAATACCAGTGGATATGAAGAGAAAGATTGCAATTCATTGCAATCTTGACCCGGACGCTGTTATCGCTGCTATGGATGTCAGCACAGTATATGAAGTACCTTTGTCATTTATGGCTGAGGGCTTGGACAAATTAGTTGAGAAAAAGCTTGGTCTGCAGCTTAAAGAAGCCGACATGGCTGTATGGAGGCAAGTTGTAGAAAGGATCAAGAATCCTAAGCATAATTGTACGATCGCAATAGTCGGCAAGTACGTGAACCTTAAGGACTCATATAAAAGTCTGGAGGAAGCTCTTATACACGGAGGCATTGCAAACAACGCGCGTGTCAATTTGAAGTGGATAGATTCCGAAGACATCGAAGCTAACGGTGTAGATAGATATCTGTCCGAGGTTGACGGTATCCTGGTCCCCGGAGGGTTTGGCAGCCGGGGCATAGAAGGTAAAATAGCAGCTGTCCGATATGCGCGCGAAAAAAGAATACCTTATTTTGGCATCTGCTTAGGAATGCAACTTGCAGTTATTGAGTTCGGGCGCAATGTCTGCGGATTGGCTGCTAACAGCACAGAGTTTGACATAAATGTGAAAGACCCGCTGATTTATCTCATGGAGCGCTGGTACAACCACCGCTCCGGTAAAATTGAAGAGCGGACAGCCGATTCTCAGATGGGCGGCACTATGAGGCTAGGCGCGTATCCGGCTGTCCTGGTTGAAGGAACGCATGCCTATATTGCATACGGTGCACATGATATTTCGGAAAGACACCGCCATCGATATGAATTCAATAATAAGTACAGGGATCTGCTTATTTCCAAAGGATTGATAGTCAGCGGACTCTCCCCGGATCACGAGCTTGTTGAAATTATAGAACTTCGCAACCATCCATGGTTTCTTGGCTGTCAGTTCCATCCTGAATTCAAATCCAGGCCCATAGAGCCTCATCCTCTTTTCAGCGCTTTTGTCGGGGCGGCCCTTAGGGAAAAGCGGGAACTGTTTCAGTAGCGCGATCACCTAAGGCAGCACGAGGTCGGAAAGTAGAAATCCTGCCTTTTGTTTGTATATTATAATGGCGAGGGAGGTATTTTTAATTTGGATGAAGCATTAAACATAATATTTATCGGAGACTCGCTCACCGAATATTACGACTGGCAGGCGCGGTTTTCTGTACATCAGGTTCTGAATCTCGGCCTATCCGGAGAGACTGTTCAGGGCCTTTCAGCGCGTGTAAGGCGTATAATCAGCAGAGCATCAGCTCCTGACCTGCTGTTTGTAATGACCGGTATCAATAATCTTACTATGGAAGATTTTGACATATTAGAGGATTACAAAAGGCTGCTCAGGAATATGAAGACGGCATTTCCTTCTACCACTATCATTATACAGAGCATACTGCCGGTAAACATGTGGGCAGACAATAAGAAAATAGAGGAGATCAACAAGGAGCTGACAGCCATAGCAAAATCCATGAAGCTGGCGTTTCTTGATGTTTATTCTTTGTTTATTGAGGCCGATGGAAGCGCTCGCCGTGAATATCTCCTTGAGGACGGTGTCCATGTCAGCCCGATGGGGTATGAAGTGTGGGCAGCAAAGGTTGCCGACTTAATTGATCACTTGTCGAGCAAAAGCTCCAGAAGCCGGTCAAGCTCGTCCAAAGAGTAGTACTCGATTTCGATTCTACCTTTCTTTCCTCTGTGATGAAGCCTGACTTTGGTACCCAAGGCTCTAATTAATTTATTTTCCAGCTCCGCAACCTCCGGCAGCTTCTTACGGTCTTTTCGAGCAACAGCAGATTGCCGTTCACCGGACTTACTGTTGATTTCGGCACAGAGGGCTTCGGCTGCTCTAACACTGAATCCTTCCTTTGCGATCTTCTCGGCAGCAGCAATCTGGTTTTGCGTGTTTTCTATCGATAGGATGGCTTTGGCGTGGCCTACCGACAGGCTTCCATCGTTAATAAGGGACTTGATTTCCAGCGGAAGCTTGCGGATGCGTAAGTAGTTTGCTACGGTCGCCCTATCCTTGCCTACACGCTCTGCAAGAGCTTCCTGAGTTAGATTGAAGTCTTGCATCAGGCTGTGGAAGGCATCTGCTGTTTCAATTGCATTAAGCTCTTCTCGCTGAATGTTCTCTATCAATGCTATCTCGATCGCGTCCTGTGATGATACGTCTTTGACAAGAGACGGCACCTTTTTCAGCCCGGCTTGTTTAGATGCCCTCCATCTGCGCTCGCCCGCGATAAGCCGGAAAGTACCGTCGCCCAGTCTTGATACAATTATAGGTTGTAGAACACCCTTTTCTTTTATCGAAGTGGCAAGTTCTTTAAGGGCGTCGTCCCTGAATATTTTTCTCGGCTGGTGTTTGTTGGGAACGATATTGCCTATCTCGATCTCTATGATCTCGCTTCCTCTATCCGGAAGCAAAGCGTCAAGACCCTTACCGAGGGCTGCCTTCATGCAGAATCTCCTTTGCTAGCGCAACATAGCTTTGAGCGCCTTTTGATCTAGCATCATATAAGATCGCCGGTTTGCCATGGCTCGGTGCTTCGCCAAGTGTAACGTTGCGCGGGATCTGTGTCTTGTATACCTTCTCACCGAAATGCTTTTTTACTTCTTCAGCTACCTGATACGACAAAGTATTGCGAGGATCGAACATGGTCAGCAATATCCCCTCGATCTCAAGGGCCTGATTAAATGAAGATCTTACAAGCTTCAAAGTACGTGTCAGCAGGCTGAGCCCTTCTAAGGAATAATACTCACACTGAACAGGCACGATGATGGAATCTGCTGCAACCAGTCCGTTAAGTGTCAGGAGTCCTAGAGATGGCGGACAGTCAATGAAGATAAACTGATATTTGTCTCTGATTTGAGACAATGCATTTAGCAGCAATTTTTCCCGGTCATCCTTGCTAACCAGCTCGATTTCTACAGCAAGCAGGTCAATCGTCGAAGGTACAATGTGCAGATGCGGAATACGCGTCTTGGAGATAGCATCAGCCAGGCTTATTCTGCCGGTGTAAACATCATAAAGACTTTGACCGACTTCGCTGCGATTTATACCGAGACCGCTCGAAAGATTGCCTTGAGGGTCGGTGTCTATAGCCAAAACTTCCTTGTCGGCCAGCGCCAGAGATGCCGATAGATTAACAGCAGTTGTAGTCTTGCCTACGCCGCCTTTTTGGTTTGCTATAACTATGATTTTTCCCATAAGCGAATTATTGTATCATTTTAATATAATTGATTACTAATTAAGCCGAATGGCAGCTTTATAATCGAAAAATGTATTGTGACAATATTGTAGCAACATTATTTTATCTGAAACAAGCAAGGTCTAGCGATTAAGGCGTTGAATTTGTTAAAATTAAAATTACCGATTGATTAAGCGAATGTCCAGTAGAGTAAAGCGGCCTATTTCCGAATGAACTGGGCTGTCTTTTTATTCAGTATTTTCAGTGAAGCATTCTTGACGATTTGGGATTTCCAGTCAGCTATTGACGGGAAGACAATGAACTTCGTATTAATTGAGAAGCAGAATTCTATAACTGGCAAAATAATTAGCGAGGTGGAAAAATGGCTGAAAGTATAGAGATTCGCTGGCATGGAAGAGGGGGCCAGGGAACAGTAACGGCGGCTAAGGTATTTGCTGATGCCTGCCTGAGCGGAGGCCGCTATGTTCAAGCCTTCCCGGAGTATGGACCGGAAAGAGCGGGTGCACCGCTTCGCGCCTTTACCAGGATCAGCGACAGGGAACTCCGCTTGCACTGTCCTGTTACGAAGCCGGATATTGTTGTTATTGTCGATGCTACACTTATCGATAACGTCAATATTCAGGAAGGCACAGATGAAGATGCGGTATATATTGTTAACAGCTCGAAAAGCGCGAAAGAAGTGCGAAGCAAGCTGAACGCAAAACCGGGTCAAAAGGTGTATACCGTTGATGCGACCAAGATTGCAGTGGAGACAATCGGTCGCCCCCTGCCAAATGCGACATTGGTCGGCGCACTGTCTAAAGTGTCCGGACTGATCAGCCTTGATGCAGCATTGAAAGATGTTGAAAAAAGCTTCGGCAAGAAGTTTTCCCGCAAGATTATCGAGGGGAATCTCGATGCTACACGGCGAGGGTATGAGGAGGTAGTAGAAGGATGAAGACATGGAAAGAAGTCACGCCTGGTGCAGTTATCACGGAACCGGGCAGTTCGCGCAAATTCAAAACCGGTTCGTGGCGTGCCTTCAGGCCGAGATGGATACCGGAAAATTGCATACAGTGCCTTCTGTGCTGGATATACTGCCCGGACATGGCTATTAAGGTAAAAGACAGCAAGCGGGGAGAGTTTGATTATGATTATTGCAAAGGATGTGGCCTTTGTGCCCTCGAATGCCCAGGCAAGAAAGGCAACAAAGCGATAGTTATGGAAGAGGAGGGCAAGTAATGCATAGAAAGATTGCGGCTACCGGCAATGAGGCAGTTGCTAACGCCATGCGCATCGCTAATCCTGATGTGTGCGGCGCATATCCAATAACACCGGCGACCGAAATAATGCAGCGGTTTACGTCCTTTGTGTCAAATGGCCAGGTCAATACAGAAATGGTGCTTGCTGAAAGCGAGCACAGCGCCATGAGCGCTTGCATTGGGGCTGCTGCTGCTGGAGGTCGGGTGGCGACTGCTACTTCTTCCCAAGGGCTTGCGTTCATGTGGGAAATGCTCTTTATTGCATCCGGTCTCAGGCTTCCCATAGTAATGGGAGTTGCAAACAGGGCTTTGTCCGCACCAATAAATATTCATGGCGATCATTCCGATGCAATGGGAGCGCGTGACTGCGGCTGGATCCAGCTGTTTTCCGAAAACGCTCAGGAAGCCTTTGACAACATGCTCCAGGCTTTCAGGATCGCCGAACATATGGACGTGAGGCTACCGGTGATGGTCGGCATGGACGGCTTTATTACGAGTCACTCTATTCAAACTATGGAATGGATAGACGATGAAACTGCCTCAAAGTTTATTGGCGAATATAAAGCGGTGAGTCCTATGCTTGATATTAAACATCCTGTCAGTTATGGGCCTCTTATACTGACTGACATGTATATGGAATATCGCAAGGCTCATGAGCATGTGATGAGCGGAGTCCCCAAGGCCGTTCTCGAGGTGGCAAAGGAATTTGAGAAGATTTCAGGCAGGAGCTACGGGCTGCTTGAGAAATACAAATTGGATGATGCTGAAGTGGCAATTGTCGTTATGAGTTCAGCAGCAGGAACTACAAAGGAAGTGGTCGACCAGTTCCGTGAAAATGGAGTAAAAGCCGGTGTACTTAAGCCCCGTCTTTTCAGGCCATTTCCGTATGCTGAAATCCGCGAGGCCCTTAAGCATGTTAAGGCGGTGGCTGTACTTGACCGAGCAGATTGCTTTGGAGGTTCTCACGGGCCACTCTATCTGGATATTGCTGCGGCGATGTATCAATCCGCAGAAAGGCCGCTGATTATAAACAAGATTTTTGGGCTCGGAGGGCGCGATTATATGCCCGTGCATGCTGAAAATGTTCTAAAAGAGCTCGTTCAGATTGCTAAGGACGGCAAAATAAACTCTGCGAAAGAATACATAGGGGTGAGGGAGTAATATGCCTACATCGTTAAGTTTAAAAGAACTGTCGAAAAAGGAAGAGTTGTTTTCACCCGGACATCGCCTGTGCTCCGGATGCGGTGCACCGATTGTTGTCAAGATGGTACTACTTGCCGCACAATACCCTGTTATTGCGGCGAATGCGACCGGCTGTCTTGAGGTTTCATCCTGCATATCAGAATACACTGCATGGAAAATTCCCTGGATACACAGCGCATTTGCAAATGCTGCGGCAACGATATCGGGTATCGAAACTATGTACCGGTCACTTAAGAAGCAGGGCAAGATCAAAGAAAGGATCAAATTCATAGCCTTTGGCGGCGACGGCGGCACATATGATATCGGGTTTCAGAGCCTCTCAGGCGCAATGGAGCGCGGCCACGATATGATTTATATATGTTATGACAACGGAGCATATATGAATACCGGGATACAGCGTTCATCAGCAACTCCCTTTGGCGCCGATACAACCACATGCCCTGCCGGCACTGAAATCCCGGGAAAGCTACAGCAGAGAAAGGACTTGACAAGGATCATGGCAGCGCATGGTATTCCTTATGTTGCGCAGGCGTCACCCAGCCATTGGCCTGATCTAATGAAGAAAGTAAGGAAAGCTTTAGACATAAAAGGGCCGAAGTTTCTTAACATAATAGCACCCTGCAATCGTGGCTGGAGGTCGCAGACAAATGATGCAATAAGGCTTTCGAGGCTGGCTGTGGAAACATGCTACTGGCCGCTTTATGAAATAGAAGATGGGATTACAAAGGTCACGTTTACTCCAAAAGACAAAAAAGATCTTATGAGATTTTTAAAGCCGCAAGGTCGATTTAAACATATGTTCACCTCGGAAAACGAATGGATGCTAATCGCAGCCCAGGCGCAGGTTGATGAAAACTGGGCTAGGTTGCTGCAGGACCAGGAAAATACGGCACCTCCATTGGGGCAGCCGGAAAATCTCAACTGGCAGTAAATGATTTGGGGTCCGTGAGAACGGCCTAGCCGGGGGTATTGATGCTCAACGATTTTTTCAATCCTAGAACGATTGCAGTCATTGGAGCATCGTGCAATGCCAAGAAGGTTGGCTATGCCGTTCTCAACAATCTTATCAACTCTGCTTACCGCGGCGGTATATATCCGGTTAACCGGCAAGCATCCGAGATCCTCGGACTTAAGGCCTATCCTTCATTATCTTCAATCGGGCAACAAGTTGACCTTGTAGTAATATGCGTTCCAGCGGCATCATTGCCTGAAGTGATAAGGGATTGCGGTTCGGCAAAGATAAAAGCTGCTGTTGTGATCAGTGCGGGGTTCAGGGAGACAGGGCATGGCGGGCTCCTTCTTGAGCAGGAATTGTCCAAGCTAGCCAGCGAATACGGCATAAGAATCCTTGGACCAAATTGCCTGGGCGTAATCAATACTGCAAACAATATGAATGCAGCCTTCGGCGGAGAGGCTATTAAAGGCAGAACTGCCTTCTTTTCTCAGTCCGGCGCTCTCGGCGTTGCAATTATGGACTGGGCACTGGACCACAAATTCGGTTTTTCCAAGGTGGTAAGTCTTGGCAATAAATCTGATCTTAATGAAACGGACTTTTTAGAATATTTTGTCAATGATCCGGAGACGGATGTCATATTGGGCTATGTTGAGGATGTTGTTGACGGCAGACGGTTTATGGAAGTTGCTAGAAAATCCGCTCAGATGAAACCGATTATTTTTCTGAAATCTGGAGGCACTTTATCTGGTGCGCGTGCCGCTTCATCACACACCGGCGCCCTTGCCGGTTCAGACACGGCGTTTGCAGCGGCATTCAAGCAGACCGGCATAATAAGAGCTGAAGGCATCCAGGATTTATTTGACCTTGCGCTGATATTTGCCAGTGGAAAGTTGCCTGCTGGGGATAGACTTCTGATAATTACAAACGCGGGAGGGCCTGGCATCTTGGCAGCTGATGCCGCAGATAAACTTGGAGTGGCCTTAGTGCCGATGACAAGAACATCCATCAATGCGGTTGCAGCGCGGCTTCCATCGATAGCTTCGCTTTACAATCCGATCGATATTATTTGTGACGCCACATCGGAAAGATATGCCGCTGTACTTGATGCAGCTATAACGGACGAAAATGTTGATGGCATCCTGGTACTGCTTACACCCCAGGCAATGACCGATATAGACAATACTGCAGAAATCATAATTAATATGGCGGCTAAAACGGACAAACCTATTATTACCGCTTTCATAGGTGGTAAGAAAGTGCGTCCTGCAATAGAGCGGATGCGAGCAAGCGGTGTGCCGTCTTTTGCATATCCTGAGGTGGCTGTGGCAGCTTACAGGACGCTTTGTGAATATACTATTGCCAGGAGGAAGAAGAAAAGAGATAACGAGAGTTATATTGCTTCTCATGAGAGCAGGAAGGCGGTGCAGATGGAGATTGATTCACTGTTAGCAACGGGCATTAGCGAGTTTGAAATCGAGTCTGCTATGCCTATTCTGACAAATTATGGTTTTTCTTTCCCGGAATATGGGCTTGCAAGAACATCGAGGGATGCGGCTGCAATAAGCCAAAGACTGGGTTATCCTGTAGTAATGAAAATTGCTTCGCCGGATATCAGATGCAAGACTGATGTGGGCGGTGTTCAGCTAAAAATAGAGTCTGCAGACAGTGCTGCGGAAGCCTTCACGGAGATCACAGCTAATGTAAAAAGATTTATGCCGGAAGCTTATATAGCAGGAGTCAATGTCTGCCGAATGATAGAAGAGGGCGACGAGCTTATATTAAGCGTTAATCATGACAAGACTTTTGGACATATTATTGTCTTGCGTCAAAGTGGTTCACTTACTGAGCAGTCGAACGCAGTGGCGTGCAGGATTGCGCCCGTTTCGCGCGGAGAAGCACAGGATATGGTTGCTGAGCTTAGTAGTCATGCGCCATTTTTGAGTAGTGCCTCCGCCGCATATTCTGCGGATTTGAATCCTCTGGTTGATGCTATCATGAAAATATCGACTCTTGTCGAGGATTTTCCTATAATCAGAGAGATAGAGGTCAATCCTATTAAGGTGATGCAAAAAGGTGTTTTCGCACTTGATTCGCGCATTGTTTTAGAACCCCGCGCATAGCCGGGTCAGCAGTAAACATTCGCGAGGAGAAAATTGATGGTCCCTGTATTGATCGCATCGAACAGGCCTAAGGCCGGCAAGGTTTTCTTCATCATAGGTCTTGCGAGGCAGCTAATGCATCTGGGCTACAGTGTCGGATATATAAAACCACTCGGCACCGCTCCCGTAAAGAAAGTGCACCATGTGTATGATGCCGACGCACTGTTTATAGGAGATGCGCTTGGGCTGGATGATCCGCTCGATATAATATCTCCATTCGTCATAAGTTATGAAACACAAAACCGTATTCTTGAAGGCGACATAAAAGACGAGCGGAAAAAGGTCATGACTGGCATCAACAATCTTAAAGACAGGGATTATGTTTTGATCCACGGTGGTGCAGATATCTTCGAGGGCGCTTCGCTGAATATGGATTCTCTCACTCTTGCGCATGAATTGAACACGAAGGTTGTGGTAATCGAACCATGGAGGGGCGATATTTCAATCGATACCATTCTTGGTGCACACAAACTGTTTGGGATGCAGTTTTGCGGTGGTGTATTCAATAAGGTGCCTGAAAACATAATCAATCATGTTACGCAAGATGTAAAGCCATTTATAGAGAGGTTTGGCGTACCGATTTATGGCATATTCCGCAAAGACAAGCTGCTGGAAGCTGTAACAGTCCAACATCTTGTGGAGGCCCTTAACGGCAAGGTTCTTTGCTGCCACAACTGCCTTGGCGACTTTGTGGAAAATTTTTCGATAGGAGCAATGGATGTAGATTCGGCGCTCAATTATTTCAGACGTATCGCCAACAAGGCTGTAATTACAGGTGCTCACAGGACTGACATTCAGTTGGTTTCAATGGAGACTTCAACAAAATGCATCATATTGACCGGAGGGCTGAATACAAGTGATGTTGTAATTGGCAAGGCTCGATCGAAAGGCATCCCAATAATATCTGTTGAGACAGACACATTTACAACGGTCGATAAAATCGAACGTATAATGGGGCATACGATGATCCGCGAAAAAGGAAAGATCGATCGCGCTAACGAATTAGTCAATCTGGAGTTTGACATCGACAAATTCGTAAAATGCATTTCAGCATAGTCCGGCAAATAATAAAGCTTATTTTATTCTCTTTGATATTGATTTAAATTCTTCGCTGCCGGCGACCTTCAGAATCTGGAACAGTACAGTTTCAGTACAAGTAACAACAGCTCCGGCATCATGCATCAGCCCGATCCCTGTTTCCCGGTTATCCTTAGTTCGGGAGCACACGGCATCACTGACCAAGTGCACATTGTATTTTTGTTTCAAGAGATCGAGACATGTTTGAAGAACGCATACATGCGTCTCCATTCCAGCTAAAATTATTGTATTTCGAGCTAACTTGTGCATACTCCTCATAAAGTCCGGCTGACTGCAACAGCTGAAGCTTAATTTCTCGATCAGTTCAAGAGACGGCGATGCGTTTCTGATAGGTTCAACCGTGCGGCCAAGACCTTTGGGATATTGCTCCGTAACAATAACCGGTATATTATACAGCTTGGCAAGTTCTATTAAGTGAAGGCAGTTTCCAACGACTTGGTCGCGAGCCTGCATGACAGCCGCCAGGCGATCCTGAACATCAATAATGACAAATATGCAATCGTCGGCCAATAGAAAGAACTTGTCCATAATGCACTCCCGTTAAATGCCGCAACACTTTTTATACTTCTTACCACTACCGCATATGCATGGATCGTTTCGGCCCACCTTAGGTGATTGCCGGATAAACTGCTTTGGTGGAACCATCTTGCCGCTCATAAAATACCAGATACCATCTTCCTTCTTGAACTCAGACAATTCATGATGTTCTTTTTCGATGCCATCTTCAGAATAGTAGACTTTGAACTCAACTTTGCCATCTGTATCTTCAGCTCCGCCGCCGGATGTCTCTATAATTTCGAGTTTGTGCCATTTTGCACCCTCTGCCCAGGAGCGCGTGCTCTTCTCATCATAATCAGATCTCGCCTCAGGGTGCAGGGAAGTTAGTACATAATGCAGATTTTTCGTAACATATGCACTATAGCGAGCTCGCATAAGCTGCTCGGCTGTAAGGGCGGCCTGGTCGCCTTTAATGATTGGGCTGCAGCATTTTTCAAAATCAATGTTTGAACCACACGGACAGTTATTCATCAAATAGCTCCTTAATGATTTGCGTAACGGAATTATACCACAGGACAAAAATGAGGCTGAAATACAAGGCAGTTCGCAGGGAAGGCATGCTAATGGGTGAGAAGACATAAAAAAGTGGTGCTTGCTTCTCTCTTTCCACTCAGCGGTTTGCAACTTCTTGAGACATGCTACTTGAGACTCTCTGCGTCTTAAGTTTACGTCTTCTGAAACTTACAACTGCGCTGAGTTTCCGGAGGAGCAAGACCACCACTTGGTGAGTGCTCTCTCTGATTAATTTATACCGCACTTTCGGGCGGTTGTCAAGTTAAATTTTCGATCTCTCAAGGCTGCGAATTTTGCCCGTGCATCACATATATTGCTGTCTGAAGCAGCCGCGTCAAGGGCAAGGAGGCAACCCTTATTAACTATGACCGCGCTTGCCAGTTCAGGAAAGTTTTCTGAGCCTATATGCCCCAACCCAGGCAGCGATTCCGCCGGCAATCAATATCAAGGTGCCGGGCTCTGGCACGGTCGACGCAACAGGAGAAAAATCGCCGCGGATCTCTCCTCCGGGGAAAAGCACTGTGTGCAAGTTCACATACAGGGTCCCTGCCGATAGACCAGTCAGAAATTCACTAAGTGTCGCGGCGTCAGTTATTGCAATACTTTCTGTCAGGGTGCCGCTGGTTCCCAAAGGCAGTGCTGGTGGCGTCGGCGTGATAGTCTCAACACCTCCCGGCGCAAAGAATGGAATCAGCACAGGCCCGTTTGCCCCCGGAGTCGGGGCTAGGTGAATGTGCGCATTGCTCAGGTTGGTGGTCAGACCTGTCCAGGTCATCGAGAACGCCAAAGTATCAGTTACAGTATCGAAGGTGCCGGTGAAAGTGCCTGTTGCGGTTGAGCCAGTGCCCGATACAGGGGTTAATGTTGTATCCAGCGTGATGGGAGTTGCTCCTACAACAGTCGCCCATACGATCATAGACAGAACAATAGACAAAACAGATAGTATTCTTTTCATATAATCTTCTCCTTTATCGGCACGATAGACAATCTTAGGTAACAGGATAGGAATTTATAAAGCCCTTGTCAATGACTGGCAAAAACTTATTTCTGCTCTATCAAATCAAGGATTAACGATAGGGCGTCGACTGAGGACATCTTTTCGGTATCGATCGTAATCTCAGGATTCAACGGTTCTTCATAAGGAACGGTCAGGCCCGGGACAAGCCAGCCTTCTTTGCCTTTTTTGTAGATAGCGCTGGGCGCGCCATGAAACTCTTTCCTAGCCTCTTCGCGCATCCGGCAGGCGTCAAGTGAACATTTTAAGTAGACTTCGACATAGCGCGGGATGACCTCTCTCGCAAAGTCGCGCCACCGCCTTAGGTTTCCAGTTGCATCGATTATCACGTTATGGCCCAGGCTGGAAAGTATTTGTGCCTGGTAAACTATGGAACGATACACCAAATCTCTTTCGGCTTCGGAATAGGTTGGGTTGGGTGTAACCACTTTCCTTAACTCGTCCATGCGGAGCAAAACGAAATCGGGCCGCACGGCGGATATTGCATCGGCAATGGTGCTTTTGCCGCTTCCGGGGAGGCCTGTAATCCATAGTACTAGACCTGTCATACTTTAAAGCATAACAAGAACGGTTTGTGTTTATGAAAGCAGGCGTCTTGTCAGCCATATCCAGGCATAGACTGTCGCTATCGAAAATGCAGTGACAGGGACCCCGGTTGTTGCATGCTCTTTGAACCCAATGACGACGCCCTGCTCACTTGCCGATTCAAAGGTGATCAGATTGGCGATGCTTTCGATGGTTAAAGATTGCCGGCAAAGGTGCTGGAGAGGGCCAGAACGTACCATTGATTATGGACGGATGGATCAAGAAAATTCGTGAGCAGCATGGTTGCCGGGACATTGCTGACCAGGTTGCTGAGAAGAACGGATACCCCTGTAAGAGTATTTAAATTCCGAAGGTCGACGCCGTACTCGCTGAGTACTCCGACCAAAAAAGCGGGCAAATTGGCGGTCTCGACGCCTTTTATCAGGATGAAGAGGGCGCAGAATAGCGTTATGAGATGTCAGTCAACATGCCCTAGGACAGATCTTGTATGCATGCGCCTGCTGCATAGTATGAGACCTGCGATGACCATGCCGCTGATTTCTCGCGGGACAGGCGTGAAAAATGCTGTCAGCAGAAAAAACATTGCGATCAACCCCTTTATGCTTTGATGCTTGTCGAATTCAGGCCAGTCGCCAACTGTCTCCGTTTTGATGGGACGACCTGTCATGAGTCTGCCTTTATGCCTCAGTGCAATTATGGCAAATGATCCGGCTAGGGAGATGAGGGTTGGCGGACCGCACCACAACAGGAAACGAGCGAAATGCAGTTTGCCGAGCTGGCCTATGAGCATATTTTGGGGATTGCCCATAATAGTTGCTGCAGAACCTATGTTGCTTGAGACGGCAAGGCCGACCAGAAACGGCACCGTTCAACCCGGCTCGCAGCAGAGAAACGGTTAAGACAGGGGTGAAAGCAAGGCATACGATATCATTTACGAAAACCGCTGAAAGAGATGCGCTGACCGCCATCAAGATAAGGAGGAACATCAAGGGCCGCTCCATGTAGCGGGTGATTCTCATCGCAATCCAGGTATAAAAGCCTCCGAGCTTGAACTGAGACGAAAGAACCATGAGCGAATAAAGCAGCAAAATAGTGGGCAAATCGATAGCCAGCACGGCCGCCTCAGTGGTAAGAATACGAGTTGCGAGCATAGCAATGGCTCCTAGAAGAGCAAGGCCCGTTCTGTCGAGAGCAAGGCCCGGAATCCGTCCGATGGCTACACCCGCATAGGTTGTAATGAAGATAGCGACGGCAAGAGCGTGCATGACTCTAATCTTACGGGAGCATACCTGCATTTGCAACTTATCCCTTTTGCCCGATGTGTCGCAGCGTGGCGCCGCATTCAGATTTGCAAGACGACCGATGCCGCGTATAATGATATTATTGATCGGGGGTGCAGGATGCGGATAATCGGTGTGACGGTGTGCCTGCTGGTATTTATGGCAATGACTTTCAGTGTCACGGCTGTCTTTGCGAGCGAAGATACGTTCAGATGCGGATTGAATGTCGTTGCGGTCGGTGATTCAAAGTATCAAGTTCTTGCGAAATGTGGAAAACCGAGCGACAAGGATGTCCGCCGCGAAAAGAGGATCAAGCGCGATCTTTACCGTGATCTCTTCCCTCCCCCAGGACAGGGTGAGCGCGAAAGATACAGGGAACCTTTTTTGGTAGAGGAATACGTAAATATAGAAGAGTGGACGTATGACCGCGGTCCCAGCTCATTGATTACCGTCCTGACATTCGAAAACGGAAAGCTTGTCGCTGTTGAGACAGATGGCTATGGGAATTAACCGGGTTGCCTTTCGATATCCTGTAAATGTTCGCCCGAATTCCCTACCGTTTTTCATTGACTAAGAAAGGGTTAAGAAGGTAATATTTTTTATGCAGCACGTGGACTTTGTACCCCTCCATCTGCACACCGAATACAGCCTCCTTGACGGTGCTATCAAGATTGAAGAGCTTATAGAGCAGGCAGCGCTCTATAAGATGCCTGCCGTTGCAATTACTGACCATGGAAATCTTTTCGGCGCGATCGATTTTTATTCCAAGGCGCGCAAGAAAGGAATTAAGCCGATCATAGGCTGCGAGGTATATGTCGCTCCGCATAGCAGGCTCGACCGGATGAAGACAAACATTGACAATCTCGCAGAGGAAGCAGCATTTCACTTAATTCTGCTTGCACGAAATATCGATGGTTATAGAAACTTGGCTGCGATGGTGGCCAAGGCTTATCTTGAAGGCTTTTACTACAAGCCGCGCATAGATAAGGACCTTCTTGAACAATACAGCGGCGGACTGATCGCCCTTTCTGCATGCCTAAAAGGAGAGGTGCCGTATTATTTACAGATCGGCAACATCGATAAGGCTAGGGAGGTCGCGCTTCATTATAAGCATCTCTTCGGTCCTGATAATTACTATTTCGAAATACAATCCAATGGTATGGTCGAACAGGAAGAGGTTAACCGTAAATTGATCGATCTGGCGACTGAACTGCATATTCCGGTTGTAGCTACTAATGACTGCCATTATTTGAGAAAAGATGACGCCCGCGCGCATGACATTCTTTTGTGCATACAGACCGGCAAGACGTTCAAGGACGAAAAAAGGATGCGATTTACAACTGACGAACTATACTTCAAATCGCCGGACGAAATGAAGAGAACATTTCCTGATGTGCCGCAGGCGATTCAGAATACGGTTGTGATAGCAGAAAGGTGCAATGTTGAGTTTGAACTCGGCAAGTCTCTTCTGCCTCGATATACGCCGCCGGATGGAATGCGGCCGTCGGTATATCTGGAAAGGCTTGCCAAGCAGGGCCTAAATGAAAGGTTCAATTCAGCACCTTCAAAGGCATATCTCGACAGACTGACGCTTGAACTTGAAGTTATTAAGAAGATGGGATTTTCATCCTATTTTCTAATTGTTTGGGATTTTATAAATTATGCTAAGAGCAAGGGCATTCCTGTTGGACCCGGCAGAGGGTCGGCAGCAGGAAGCCTCGTTGCATTCTGCCTGAAAATAACCGAGTTGGACCCAATCAAATATAATCTCCTGTTCGAGAGATTCCTGAATCCGGACCGCATAAGTATGCCGGATATCGATGTCGATTTCTGTAAGGACCGGCGGCAGGAAGTGATCAATTATGTTTCTGAAAAATACGGCCACGACAATGTAGCGCAAATTATAACGTTTGGAACAATGGCGTCGAAAGCAGCCATAAGGGATGTTGGACGTGTGCTGGACATTCCTTATGCAGAAGTGGACAAGATTTCTAAGCTCATCCCAACAGGCCCTGATGTAAAGAGTCTTGACGATGCTCTGAAGATCGAACCGCGATTGAAAGAGATATATGATAAAGACCCGCAGATCAGAGAGATGATAGATATTGCTAAAAGGCTTGAAGGTTTGTCACGGCATGCGTCCACGCATGCTGCAGGAGTTGTGATTGCACCTGAACCGCTGACTTATTTCACCGCGCTATATAAGAACCCGGCTGAAGATATTGTTACCACGCAATTTGACATGAAGTCGATAGAGAAAATGGGGCTTTTGAAGTTTGATTTCCTGGGGCTTAAGACGCTGACCATAATGGACAAGACGATTCAATTTATCAGACAGCAAGGAAGGGACATCGACCTTTCCAGCATCCCCATGGACGATGAAGCAACTTATAAATACTTGACGTCCGGCGAAACAACCGGGATATTCCAGCTCGAAAGTGCAGGCATGCGGGATATACTTACGAGAATGCAGCCTAACCGCTTCGAGGACCTTATAGCTCTTGTGGCCTTGTACAGGCCGGGCCCTATGGGCTGGATCGACGATTTTATCAAAAATAAAAAAGGTGAAACCAGTGTTGAGTATAAGCTGCCGCAGCTAAAAGAAGTGCTGGACGAAACGTATGGGATCATTCTTTACCAGGAACAGGTGATGATGATCGCAAACAAGATAGCAAGCTTCTCAATGGGGCAGGCAGATCTCCTCAGGCGTGCAATGGGAAAGAAAAAACCTGAGGAAATGGCAAAGCAGAAGGAAGACTTTATTGCCGGCGCGGTCAAGAATGGCATAGCTGAGAAACTTGCAAAAGAACTGTTTGAAAAGATGGAACCATTCGCCCAGTATGGCTTCAATAAATCTCATTCGGCTGCGTATGCTTATGTGGCCTATCAGACGGCATATCTGAAGGTTCACTATCCAGTTGAGTTTATGACTGCAAATCTGAGCGCGGACATGGGTGACACAGACAGGATTGTAAAGCTCATTAGCGAATGCAGGGAGATGAACATCGCTATTCTGCCGCCGGACATAAACGCAAGCGACCGTGAGTTCAAGATAGACGGCAGCTCCGTACGGTTCGGCCTTGAAGCTGTAAAGGGAGTTGGCGGTGCTGCGCTTGAAGTACTTCTCACAGAGCGTATGAAGGGGCCATTCAGGACGTTTGATGAGTTTCTCAAGCGCATTGACAACAAGAAGGTTAATAGGAAAGTTGTTGAAAGCCTCATTAAATCGGGCGCCTTCGATTCACTTTTCAGGGCCCAGGCACCAGAGGATGGGATTTGTCGTTCTCTTAATTCAGGGTATGTCCGGGCAATGGCTATGGATGCTAGTGCTGCGCAAGGAAGGCCGACATCCAAAGGCCCGGGGCTGTTCGGAGATGCTGGACCAATCTCTGGAGACATTAAGCCATGGGACGAGAATATGTTGCTGCAGCATGAGAAGGAGGCGCTTGGCTTTTACATCTCAGGACATCCGATGCAAAGATACCGTCGGACTCTTGCTAAGATGAATGTTACCCCGATAGCGGCAATATCCGATATGCAGGAACAACCTTCTGCTGATGCCTCAAATGGCAAGAGTTATGCGGATGACCGCACCGACATTACAATAGCAGGAATTGTTGGTGATGTTAAGACTCGGGCTAAAGAGAAAAGCATTACAGCTTATCTGTACCTGGAAGACGAGACTGGCAGTACGGAAGCCCTGGCTTTCTCAGACCTTTATCGTAAGAATGCCGACCTTCTAAAAAAGGGGGCTGTTTTACTCATTAAAGGGCAGCTTACACGGGCTGACAAGGGCGCCAAGCTCATTGTAAGAGAAGTCCAGGATATATCGGAAATGGAGATCGCTATCAGGTATGAGGTATCATTAAGAGGCGACAGCGCTGAATCCAGCGACAAGCTTAAGAGCATTAGAGGTTTGCTGGTTCCTGCTGAAAAAGATCGGGACAATGGCTCGGTACAGCTTAAGCTGTCGATGAAAGACTTCAGCATAGTTATCGTTACACAACTGCAGCCCTGTCCGAATTTCGTATCGGAGGTTGAAAGACTTACCGGCGAAAGGGTCAGGGTATATTAATCCATATAATAGGAGATTTGAATGGCGTATTATCTTGATTTCGAGAAGCCGCTCGAAGAGCTCGAAACTAAAATAGAAGAGTTAAGAAAGCTTTCGGACGGGCGTGAACTTGATATAACTTCCGAGATAAAAAAGCTCGAAAAGAAAGCCAAGGACCTCAGGTCCGAAATATTTTCTAATGTAACACCATGGCAAAGGACATTGATAGCCCGCCACCCTGAGCGCCCCTATACGCTTGACTACATCGATATGATGACTGAGGACTTCGTCGAACTTCATGGAGACAGGCGCTTCGGTGACGATCCAGCTATCGTTGGAGGTATCGGCAGGATAGGGGGCATTTCGATGGTCATTATCGGCCACCAGAAGGGCAGAAGCACCAAGGATCGCATCCACCGCAATTTCGGGCAGCCCAATCCAGAGGGATATCGCAAGGCTATGAGGCTCATGAAGCTTGCCGAACGGTTCAAGCATCCTGTGGTTACCTTGATAGATACCCCTGGGGCATATCCCGGCATTGGTGCTGAGGAGCGCGGACAGGCTGAGGCGATCGCTACTAATCTAATGGAAATGGCCAGACTTAAAATACCTATAATATCCGTAGTCATCGGAGAAGGAGGTAGCGGAGGGGCACTTGCGCTTAGCGTTGCCGACAGGCTGGCCATGCTTGAAAACGCAGTCTATTCAGTGATTTCACCTGAAGGTTGCGCTGCTATTTTGTGGAGAAGAAATAGCAGTGATATTGGCCCTGATGATTATTCGCGTGCCGCCGAGGTGCTGAAAATAACCGCTGCCGACCTCAAGGGATTCAAGATCGTCGATGACATCATAGCAGAGCCGCTGGGCGGAGCGCATCGCGAACCGGAAACCGTTGCCGGCAGGATATCTGAATATATTCTCAAGACCCTGGAATCATTGCAGGCGAAACCTGCCGCAAAGCTTGTTGAAGACAGATATAAGAAAATCAAGAAGATCGGAAGCTTTACGCAGACAGCGCATTAATACGGCTATGTATGAAGGCTGGTACGAAATATCAGTTTTCAAGGCAGCAAGCTGACCGATTTATTCAAACAATGCGGTGACGAAGTCACGCGCATTGAAATCCCGTAAATCCTCAACGCTCTCGCCAATGCCTATAAGTTGAACAGGTATGTTCAATTCTTTCTGAATAGCAAAAATGATTCCTCCCTTGGCTGTACCGTCCAGCTTTGTCAGTACAATGCCGGTGAGACCGATTGCGTCATGAAAAATCTTTGCCTGGCGTAGCGCATTTTGCCCAGTTGTCGCGTCTATAACCAGCAGTTTATCATGTGGCGCATCAGGCACTGCTTTTTTGATGACGCGGTCGATCTTCTTAAGCTCATCCATCAGTGAGGACTTGGTATGCAGCCTGCCGGCGGTGTCGATTATGACAACGTCACTGCCTCTGCTCTTGGCAGCTTCAACCGCATCAAAGGCCACAGCAGCCGGATCAGAGCCGCTCTGGTGTTTGATTATTGCAGCGCCTGTTCTCTGTGCCCAGATGTCGAGTTGCTCGATAGCAGCTGCCCTGAAAGTATCTCCTGCTGCCAGCACTACAGATCGTCCTTCCGAGGAATAGCGTGATGCCAGCTTTCCGATAGTGGTTGTTTTGCCGACACCGTTCACGCCTATCATCAACATAACGTGAGGTTTTGCAAATAATGTCAGGGGCTGGGAAGTGCCGAGCATTGAAGCCATTTCATCCCGCAGTGACTCCTTGATGTTGGAGGCATCCTTGATTATTCCAGCACGAACCTTCGACTTGAGCAACTGTATGATCTGGTCAGCTGATTCGGCGCCTATATCGGAAGCTATCAAAATTTCTTCGATCTCATCAAGGACTTGATCGTCTATCTTTCGATTAAGCAGAACAGACTCGACGCGTTCTACAAGATTCTTCTTGGTTTTTGCAAGGCCGGATTTCAGTTTGTCAAGAAAGCCCATAGTCAGTACCGTTTCAAAGTAATCTATGCCTGTCAGCGTACTAGCACGATGGCAAGTGATCTGCTTTCTCGGTGAGTTTGTGGATATATATCGGACTCTCTAAAAAGCATATGCTGCCATATCAGGAAAGCAAACTTGCGACGGCTATTAATCATGATCCCCCCGAGAAATAGTAACTCGAATATAAACCAGCAAGCCAGCAAAAGTATATCATAAATTAAATGAGCTAAGGTATGACGGCGTTAAATGCAGATGATACCGACAAACGTATTCGTTAAAGGGCTTGCTATTTAATTTCAGCACAAAATCATGGGTTTAAACGAATTCATTTCTTGAAAAAGCAGCTATTGGTCTGTTACTATTAAAGATGTCTGAAGGCCCGCTGAAGGCGAGTTTGCTCATCAGGGTGATGGCAAAGACGCTGGATTTTATCGTTATTGCCGCAGTAGCAAAGGCAATACCGCGGGTAGGCTTCCCGGCGGCATTGGCGTATATACTTATATGCGACGGCCTTTTTGATGGCCGGAGTCCTGGAAAGAAAATAATGCGGTTGCGTGTTATTTCTAATCTGACAACGGCAAGCTGCAGTTTTAGGGAATCCATGATCAGGAATGCGCCATTCGCTGTAGCGGTGGTGTTGTACAATATTCCGTTTATCGGATGGTTGTTTCTAGTTATTGTCCCGGCATTCGAATTTCTGCTGGCACTCGGAAACAACGAGGGCATGAGATTCGGTGATGAACTTGCAAGCACTAAAGTGATAGAAGGCTGATCCATCCGGGCCTGTAGCACGCTAATAATTCGAGGTCCTCATCTGGAAGGAGGTTTCTGTGTTTTTCAATAAACTTATGGGAATGGTTTCGAACGACCTGGCAATAGATCTTGGGACAGCAAATACACTTGTTTATGTTAGGGGGCGTGGTATTATCTGCAGCGAGCCCTCTGTAGTTGTCGTACGTAGAGATAACAAAAAACCAATTGCAGTCGGACTTGAAGCAAAAGAAATGGTTGGAAAGACACCTGCAAATATTGTGACTATAAGGCCGATGAAAGACGGCGTAATAGCTGATTTCGATGCAACTGAAGAGATGCTGAAATATTTCATCACAAAAGTCCACCACCGCAAAAGCTTCATTTCACCCAGAGTCATCATAGGTGTCCCCTCTGGAATAACTCAGGTAGAGCAGCGCGCCGTCAAGGATGCAGCCCATGCTTCCGGTTCAAGGGAAGTGTATTTGATAGAGGAGCCGATGGCAGCCGCTCTCGGTGTGGGCCTGCCGGTCGGTGAGCCTTCCGGCAACATGATTGTCGATATAGGCGGAGGCACTACTGATGTGGCGGTTATTTCGCTCGACGGCATTGTCTTTAGTAAGGCCGTCAGAGTAGGTGGCGACAAAATGGATGAGGCCATAATAGCTTATATCAAGCGCAAGTACAATCTGATGATCGGTGATCGGACTGCCGAACAGATAAAGATCCAGTGCGGATCGGCGTACCCGACAGAAAAGATTCCGCCTATTGAAGTCAAGGGAAGAGATTTGATATCGGGCATTCCAAAGGCCATAAATGTATCTGAAGAAGAGGTTAGAGAGGCGCTACAGGAAAGCGTGGGTTTGATCTTGGATACTATCAAGGTTACGCTTGAAAATACTCCTCCAGAGCTTGCTGCCGATATTGTGGACCATGGCATTGTTCTAGCCGGTGGCGGAGCGCTGCTGAAGGGTCTTGATATTCTCATCAGAGAGCATACCGGTGTGCCCGTTATTGTGCCGGATGATCCTCTTACAGCGGTTGTTCGAGGTTGCGGCGCTATGCTCGATCAGCTTCAGCTGTTGAAGAAAATAGCAATCGCCACGAACTGATGCCGTTCGCACCGCGGACAAAAAAAAGACTGCTCATTCTTGCAGCTCTTCTGGTATTCGCTTTCTTATTAGTCCCTTTTTATCATGATAAAGAGAACATGCCGGTTTTTATGAGGCCATTTTCATATGCCTATGACAGCCTTAGCAATATTATCTCCTCGATGTCCGCCGGTATGAATAGCATTGTTAACGCAAAAGAAGAAAACAAAAGACTCAAAGCCGAGCTGCAGGCAACTCTTGTGCAAAGAGAACGCTATGGAGAAATAATAAAGGAAAATCAGCGGCTGACCGATATTCTCAATCTAAAGCGCGCAGTCCAGGGGGGAGGAATTGCAGCGCGTGTAATAGCAAGAGGATACGATAAATTTATCAATACACTTGTCATCGATAAAGGGAGGAAGCAGGGAGTTGTCAAAGACATGGCTGCTATCACTTCAAAAGGCCTGACCGGCAAGATATATGCCGTTAGGGATAATTATGCAGATCTTATATTGTTGACTGACCCGAATTTTTCGGTAGCCGTCCGGCTTCAGGAGAGTCGTTATGAAGGAATCCTTACCGGTACTGGCCACCGCTACTGTAATATGAAGTATGTGGCGACGGAGAGTCAGGTCAAAGAAGGTGATGTAGTTGTGACTTCAGGAATGGACGGAATTTTTCCGCAGGGGCTGCCGGTTGGAAGGGTGTCAAGAGCGCAGTCGGACGGAGTTGAATTTTTTCAATATATAGAGGTAATGCCGTTTCAACCTCCAACTAAAATAGAAGAGGTATTGTTGATCGGTCGATCCGCTGAAATGAGCAAGCAATCTGAAACCGTAAATCAACCATTTGCCGGCACCAAGGCGGATTAGGCATGGTGATATGGATTTGCCTTGCAGTTCTAGCACTGATTTTTCAGCCCAAGCTGTCGCTTTTCGAATATCCTCTAAACCTCTCAGTAGTTGTAGTATATGCCTTCGGGATTAGGCAATCGATACAGCAGTCTATGGCAGCAGGCTCTGATGACGTTTCACCAGAGATTAAGGCAACGATATTCGGAGCTGTAGTCGGCCTTTTGGAGGATGGTATATCAGGGTCTTCAATCGGCCCCAATTTGCTGGGCAAGGGAACTGTCGGGCTCATAAGCAGCATAGTCTTCCGGGATATTTTTTTCCAGTGGGAGTCGTCTCTGGGCGGTATCGTATTATGCATACTGACAATTGTTGACGGATTTATCATCGTTGTATTACGGGCTGTCTTCTTCAATACGACCATCGGAGGTTGGGCAACAGCGCAGCTAATTGCTATGCAGGCAATTATGAACATACCTTTAGGATTACTGATCGCTCCGGGGCAGAAGGAGACGGCAGAGAGATCATGGTTTCGAAAAAGAAAATACAGTTAGGCTTTCTGGTCGTGACGGGTGTCTTATCGGTGATATTGCTGCGTCTGATTCAGCTTCAGATTATCGATGGCACCATGTATAGGCAGCAGTCGGAAAACAACAGGCTTAGAATTATGAGCTCGCCGGCGCCACGCGGGATCATATATGACAGGAACGGAATAGCCTTAGTAAAGAACGTCCCCTTCTACAGTGCTTATATTATGTATGATCCCACCAGGCGCATAGATACAGCAGCGCTCTCGTTGTTAATGAACGAAGACCGCCAGATTCTTGAAGCGAAACTGAACAGGCAAGACAACAGCCCGTTTGTCCCGATCAGACTGAAGCAGGGCCTAAGTTTTCAGGAAGTTGCGCGCTTAGAAGCTAGACGGTCGGATTTCCCAGGGCTATTTATACAGACAGATGTCGGAAGGTCGTATCCTTTCGGCAAGACAGGCGCTCATGTTATAGGATACCTGGGCAAGATGACCCCGTCCCAGGCAAGCTCAGCCGAATTCCATGATCTGCCACCGGAGACCTTGGTAGGTCAATGGGGAGTGGAGGCTCTTTACGATAAGCAACTGAGAGGTGTGGCAGGCGGCAGGTTTATAGAGGTCGATGCACTTGGAAGAGAGCATCGGCTTATTCGCCAGAATCCTGCATTGAGAGGACAAGACGTTAAGCTCAGTATTGATATTAGAATGCAGAAGGCTGTTGAAGAGGCTTTCGGAGAAAAGGCTGGAGCACTGGTGGCGCTAAAAGTGGATACCGGAGAAGTTTTGGCGCTTGAGAGCCTGCCCTCTTTTGATCCAAATCAGTTTACAGATGGAATTTCTTCTGCAGACTGGAAAAAGTTGACTGAAGACAAACGTAAACCTATGATGAACAGGGCATTGCAAAGTCAATATCCGCCTGGTTCCACTTTCAAGATCGTTGTTGCTATCGCCGGTCTTGAAGAAGGTGTTATTACGCCCGATACCAGGGTAAACTGCACCGGCGGAATCAAGTACGGCAAATGGACTTTTGGATGCTGGAAGCATGAAGGACATGGAATAGTGGATCTGCACAAGGCGATCAGGGAGTCTTGCGACGTCTATTTTTATGAAGTCGGCAAAAGGCTGGGCATCGATAAAATAAATAAATATGCGATGGCGCTTGGACTCGGCAAGCCAACAGGGCTGGCGTTGGTTAAGGAGCGCAGCGGCCTGATCCCGAGTGCTGAATGGAAGCGTGCCAAGCGGGGTCAGGAGTGGTATCTTGGGGAGACATTGAATGCAGCAATTGGACAAGGATATGTTGCCGCAACACCCATGCAGCTGGCGCTTATGATGACAACTGTTGTTAATGGTGGAAGGGTTCTGGCACCCACGCTGATCGATGACCCCAAGGAGATTTCTATAAGGTCAAAGATTGACCTCAAGCCGGAAACATTGAGACTTGTCAAGGATGGTCTGTCTGCTGTCGTGAATGAGAACGGAGGCACTGCAAAAGTTGCAGAGTCAACATTGGTGAAGATAGGAGGCAAGACAGGTACGGCTCAGGTAGTTGGAAAGGCAAAAAGCCTCTTAGATGAACGGTACATGGATCATGCGTGGTTTGTGGCTTTCGCTCCCGTAGATAAGCCGGAGATAGCTCTCTCAGTTTTTGTGGAACATGGCGGCCACGGTGGTTCTGCTGCTGCCCCACTTGCAAAGAAGGCAATAGAGGCCTATTTTAATGATAAGTCGGCCACATATAAGCAATCTAAATCAGATGCTGCAGTTGAGGCGTCGTTGCCGTCTAGCGATGAAAGCTTAGGGATTTCCAGATGATTCACATCGACCGAAGACTTATAAGGAATTTTGACTGGATAACTCTTTTGGTCATTCTATTGCTAACGATTGCAGGCGTTATGACTATTTACAGTGCAACACGGCCGGCAGTCGGCATGGGCGAACAGCCGGACTTTTACTATAAACAGCTTGTCTGGCTTGGGTTAAGCTTAGTTATGCTTTTTGCAATGACTTTATTCGATTATATTTGGCTTTACAGACTTTCATATCCTTTTTATGCCGTCGGCATTCTACTGCTTGTGATTGTGTTAGCCATGGGAAAATCATCCATGGGCGCTCAGCGCTGGCTTAATCTCGGTCTGTTTTCGTTTCAACCATCAGAGTTTTTCAGGATATTATTCATAATAGCATTCTCATCATATCTTGCTAATTTGGGAGAAGACCGCCTGGGAAGCCTTCCCGCTATGGGGTTTCTGATGTTCTGCATAGTGCCGCTGGTGTTGCTTGTGAAGCAGCCTGATCTTGGAACGGCCATTTTGCTGCTTGCACTTTTTTCTACTCTGTTGATCTCACAGGGCATAAGCAGGAAGGTAATGGTTATGGCTGTTATTATTGGCCTAATTGCACTTCCATTTGTAGGGCACATTGTATGGGACGGTATGAAGGACTATCAGAAGAACCGGCTTATAGCGTTCATGGACCCGGAAGTAGATCCTTCCGGCATTGGTTATCATATAAGCCAGTCAAAAATAACAATTGGGTCAGGGCAATTATTAGGGAAAGGATATCTCAACGGGACACAGGGACCTCTTCGGTTTCTGCCTGAAAAACATACTGACTTTATATTCGCCGTGTTTGCTGAAGAGTGGGGTTTTGCCGGCTGTGTTGTTCTGCTGGGAGCATATTTTGTTCTTTTCTTGCGCGGGCTTGATACTGCTGCAAAAGCAAAAGATCAGGTTGGGAGGCTAATGGCCATTGGCATAACTGCGATGTTCTTTGTCTATTTTGTGGTCAACATCGGCATGACGCTCGGTATAATGCCGGTCGTTGGCATTCCGCTTCCGTTTGTCAGCTATGGTGGAACATCGCTGCTCAGCAATTACATTTCTGCCGGAATCCTTATAAGCATAAGAACGCGGCGGTTTGAGCTGTTTTATTAAAAGCGTCGGAATGTCGCTTGTGATACAATATACGAAAACTTTCCGGAGGTTGATATGAAGGTTATTGAAGGAAAATTGCAGGCTAAAGACCTGAAATTCGGGATAGTCATCAGCCGATTTAATGATTTCATTACGTCGAGATTGCTGGATGGTGCGGTAGATGGGCTACTGAGACATGGAGCAGCGGATAAAGATATTGATGTTGTGAGGGTGCCGGGGTCATTTGAAATCCCCCTGGTTGCAAAGAAAATGGCAGCTGGTGGCAAGTATGATGCGGTAATATGTCTTGGCACGGTGATTCGGGGTGCCACACCGCATTTCGACTATGTTGCGGCGGAAGTTTCAAAAGGGATAGCGATTGCATCGCTTGAAACCGGCGTGGCGATAGCTTTTGGTGTAATTACATCCGACACTATCGAGCAGGCCGTTGAAAGGGCGGGATCGAAATCCGGCAACAAGGGCTGGGATGCTGCCATGACTGCAATTGAAATGGCCCATGTTATGAAACAGATTCAATAATGACAAAGAGAAGGAAAGCCCGTGAATATGCCTTGCAGTTCCTGTACGGGATTGACCTTGTCGCATTGGAGCCTGGAGAACAGAAGAACTATGATCTCCGCCGCGGACTGGAGGAGTTTTGGAAAGGGACTGGAGAAGAAGATCCTGATGTCAGGTCTTTTGCAGAGGCACTTGCAAAAGGCACCATAGAACACCTCAGCGAAATAGATCCATTAATACAGAATGCGGTCGAGAAATGGAAGCTCCTTCGGATGGCCGCTATAGATAGGAACATTATCAGGGTTGCAGCCTATGAAATTCTCTTTCGCGCAGATATACCGGACGCCGTAAGTATAAATGAAGCCCTGGAGATCGCCAAGAGATTTTCGACAGCCGAATCAGCAGCTTTTATTAACGGTATTTTGGACAGGATATCAAAAGATTTCAAGAAACTCTAGCCTTATCTAAGGCTTAATATAGGCATATCCGTTATTTTGTCTTTTAATGAGCTCAGTTATTCCTACAGGAACAATTGTGATGAATGACGGCATAATCTCCTCCTTCAGACAGGCAACCCCTTCCCGGCACATATTGTTAAGAGAGTTGCGGCATGCAAAGAATTTAACGCCGCGCGCTGCAAGTTGCTCCATGGATGATACTTTTTCAGGGTCTGAATAGCCGTATACAGCATATCCATTTGCAAGAACTATGACGTCAGTAACTTTTTCTCCGACATCATCGAGTAGATTGGATATGTTGCCCAGAACAACTTTCCACTTTTCATTTTCGTCTATATGAATCAGCACATTGAGATGTTCCATCTTGCCTCCTGTCGTGGTGATGAGTGATTAGATGAAAAAAAGGTTAGGGTAGCGCACGAAGCATGTCGCCGGGATTGCACAGCCAAACGCAAATCCAAAACGCATGTGATTGTAATCTTCAAGTACGTATGCAGGAATGTTTAGGATTAGTTCGATTTGCCTGTCAGTTCGTCCATAAGGGCTTTTACCGAGACTATGCTATTTACCCTCGACGCATTAGTGCCTACAGTATAAAGAGGTTCTTCTTCGGTGCGGTTGTATCCGGCCGAGCTGAGCAATCCATTGCAGATGCAGAAATAATCCTTGTTATTAACCTTTGCCGGGCAGACGCTGAACTTGCCCTCAGCATCTTTAAGAAGAACGTAACCCTTATCGCATTTGGATTTCCTTAAGGCGTTCAACGATGACACGTACATGGGCGACTGTTTGATGACTCGGAAAGGCAGACCGCATGGTGAGCCGGGACGATGGGCGACCACAATGTCATCGTCTTTGGCTTGAATCACTGCCTGCTTGTATTCAGACGATGCGCTGCTTTCCTCGGTTGCAAGGAATCGAGTTCCCATCTGTACTCCATCTGCACCCATGGCCAAAAACCGGGCGATATCTTCATAAGTGTATATGCCGCCGGCAACGATCACCGGAAAATTTCCCATTTTAATGGCCATTTCTTTCACGGGCGGCAGTAAGTTTTCAAGCCTGTTTGAATCCAGGTTTATCTGGTCCATCCGGAATCCCAGATGCCCGCCGGCTAAAGGGCCTTCCAGCACTACTGCGTCGGGCCTGTATCCCAACTTCTCCCATTTTTTGCAGATGATTTCAAGTGCGCGCGCAGAGGATACAATCGGTATCAAAGCTGTATCCTTTGGAGGCTGAATAGCCGGCAGAGAGAGAGGCAAGCCGGCTCCTGAAATTATAGCGTCGGCACCGGCATCGAGTGCTCCCTTGACTGAATCAGGGTAGTCTTTGACAAGCGCGACCATGATATTAATGCCAGCGAATCCGCCGAGGGCTTTTGCCTGAGATACCTCTTCATAAGCCGCGTCATAGGTGTTTACGCGTTTACCAAGCCTCTTTGACACAAGCCTGTCGAGGCAGGCACTTGACACTATCCCCATGCCCCCCTCATGAGCGACTGCAGCGGCAAGCGGAAATAGTGATACGCCTACGCCCATTCCTCCCTGAACAATAGGAACTTTGAGGGTTTTCCCCTTAATTACGAGTTGAGGCAATTGAGGCTTCTGGTGCAACAAGGCAGCTCCTGAAGAATTATTTTCCGTACGAGGAAGCGACATCGGCAAGGCTGTCATTTTCTGAAACAGCGCCAATGTAATAATATAATTACTTATTAACGGGTATTTAATCAAGGGAAATCAGTAAAACCGCTTTGCACGGCATAACGGGATGCTTAAGGGAATATATAAGTCCTTCAGTAAAAGAACTTAGGCTAATGTGCTGGATTTTCAGGCCACACTAAATATGAAAAGTCAATAACTGAACTGGCATCTAAGCCATCCCGGAGGCACGTTCTGACGATGGGCAGACTGCTCAAGATCGTTCAAATCCTGCTCAGCACGATAAAGATCTTTTTTAGCAGCGCGGACTTTTCTTTCCGCATCTGCTCGGCCCTTTTTCTTGCCGCGCTCATCATATATATTTGCAAGCCGCTGATGCGCATCATCAACCTTATCTTTGGCTTTTTGAACTTTTGCCTTGGCGGAGGAGCCTTTTGAGCACCAATACTGTTTTGACTTTTCGTCATCAGACTTTCTGGATGCTTTTTGATGCTTTGCTGGAGGAGCCGGCTCTATCTTTGGAATAATAATACTGTTATCTTCACCTTTATATTTGTCCAGATCGGAATTACTGAAAGAGCGTTCACCGGCACATGCAGGCAATACATATATAATCAGCGCCATAAGTGAAAGAATAGATGGACAGAGCAAATATCTAACCATACCACTGTGATTATATCAAAATCCTTGTTTAAAAGTGAAAGACCATGATTAAGGAAATGAGATTATTATCTATAGTCAACCACATGCTGACTTTGAACTGGTATAATATTTCAATAATTGTTTGCTGTGATAAATTCTGGCTGAAGGGGTAATGAATATGCATAAAATATCCGGATTAAAGCTGATCGGACTATTTATAAGTTGCCTGCTTGTCCTTCCGGTTGGTTGCACTAGGTCAACCGGCGATGGGGTTGATATGGGAAGGATCGTCAATGCCAATAAGCAAGTCTCTGAAAATGTTTCAGCATCCATGCTTGAAGCCTATAAGGCAACGGTAGCGGCATTTAAGGAGTTGAACATGCCGATAACTGCCGAGTATAGCGGCAGTGCGTCAATGGGAATGAAATCCAGGCTTGCTGATGACAAGGTTGCCTGGGTGGAGATTACCTCTGTCAGCGCATCTGTGTGCAGGATAACCGTCAGTGTAGATGTATTTGCAGACGAATCGCGGTCAAGGACTATCCTTTCTTCAATACTGAATAATCTGTCGACTGGATCTGCCTTGCATTACTCACCACAGCGTCGTGAAGATATTAAGCAGCCTGATTCTTATAACGGTGACTATATGGGACAATCCGAACAGAATGAGAACACACCATCGTTGGACACAAAACCACAGCAGCTTAAACCACTGCCCAAGGAGGACATTACTGAGAAGTCGCTGCTCTGACCGGATCCCGTTTATAGCTCTTTGTGATGCATGATTTGTCTCAATGTATGAAATTGTATGTAATATTCGTTCCCATAAATATGTCATGGGGTCCAGAGATACATAAACTGCAACCCTGAGTGGAGCATAAAATCGTCAGCGTTTATAGATATGAGGTTAACTGTTGCGCTTGATGGTTCTGCCTGATAAGCTGAATAGATGTTGGACTTGAAAGTCTTTGGCCTGATATATGTGCACAGCCTGGCCTGCTCGATGTTCAAGGATTTTTTCATGATATCGACTGTTTCGTCTAGGTAAGCCACCTGATCAATGAGATTTGCATTAAGGGCATCCTGCGCTACAACAATGCGTCCGTCAGCCAATGCCTTGACCTGCTCCATCGACAAACGGCCGTGCCTGTTTGAATATACGACGTCCACGAATTGGGCATAAAGCTTGTCGATTATATCCTGCAGCATCTTCTGTTCCTCAGGGGTGCTTGCCCTGAAAGGAGACCAGAAGTCTTTTTTTGGGGCTGATTTATACGTCTCTTCGGTGACACCTATCTTAGATAGAAGGCCTTCCACGTTTATCTTCATGGCAACAACTCCTATGCTGCCAACAATAGAGGACCGGCTTGCAATAATCCGATCAGCAGAAGCTGCTACATAAAAAGCCCCTGATGCGCCGACTTCAAGAATATAGGCATAAACCGGTACCCTTTTATTTTGCTTGAAGCTAACGATCTCGTGATACAGGGCATCGCTTGCTGCAACCGTCCCGCCGGGGGAGTTAATCCTTATTATTACTCCAGTTATATCCGGATCATCTGACGCTTTGCGAAATGCCTCCCTGAAAAAGGCCACCTTCGAAGGTCTCTTGAGAAACAGCCCATCTTTCTCCTCCCTGAAGGAAATCATGCCATCGAGATCAATCAGCAATATTTTGGGGCTGCCGCTTCCTTCGAGAACCTGCTCTTCGAGCGGCTTGGTCTCCGGCAATAGGGCTATATTAAGGCCGCCGCAACCGGAAAGGGTAATCATAAAAGGGATCAACAAAGACCAGTATTTTTTCATGCCTTCCTCCCCATGATGAGCCCGCTATGTATCCGATCAAATTATATCAACGATATGTGTAGTTGATTAGAGCCGTCCTGCTGAGCATGGCTGTCGACTTGTTGTATAGAGCCAAGGCTGATGTATATAGTAATGCATGGAAATGAAAAAGGCCGGGAGAAGTCTCCCAACCCTTTGATTTCAATGGTGAACCATGGAGGATTCGAACCTCCGACCCGCTGATTAAGAGTCAGCTGCTCTACCAACTGAGCTAATGGTCCATCCCGATGTAGATATTTAATATACGAAAAAACCGTTTTTGTCGTCAAGTTCACCCTGCCTGGATATAGGACCCTTGACATGTTCGACCACGCTTCATTATAATCTAAATATATACGATTGAGCAATCATTCAACCATTAGGGGTAAAAGTCATGAAGAAAAATAGAACGCTTGTCTACAGGACTTCCAATAAGCCGGAAGATGTCTGCGAGATCTCCGCGATCAATCCTAAAAAGGTATTATCGGTCTCAAAGAAGATGGAGGCGACCGAGGCCCTGATGAAGGTTGCAGAGACCTTCGGCGCGCTCGGGGACTTGACGAGGACAAAGATTATCGCTGCTCTCGTGATTGACGAGCTTTGTGTATGCGATCTGGCAGCCCTTTTAAAGACGACGAAATCGGCAGTATCTCACCAGCTGAGGGTCTTGCGCAACATGCGCCTGGTGAAGTACCGCAAGGAAGGCAAGATGGTCTTTTATTCCCTCGACGACGAACATATTATAAACCTTATAGACGAGTGTCTGAGGCACGTTCACGAGGCATAAGCGATGAGACAGGCAGCCATTAAGGTAAAGGGTTTGGATTGCGCATCCTGCGCTGAGAAGATCGAAAAAGCATTGATGAAGAAAGAGGGCATTCAGTCGGTTGCTGTTTTCCTTGGAACGGAAAAGGTAGAGATCATTTTTGAACCCCTGTCCATTTCCGTCGCCGGCATCGAAAAAGAGATCGAAGGTCTCGGATATGAAATAGTACGCGCCGGTGCAAGCATTCAACGCCGAACGATTCCTTTTATAAGAATGTCGGCTGTGCTGCTGCTGGTATTGGCGAGCTTTCTTGGCCTCAGCAGGACAGTTTCGTCATTTGATGTCTTTTCAGTTTTAGCGATTGCTGTCGGAGGTTATCCCCTGTTCCGTCATGCTATCCGTGATGTGCTCAAAATGAATATTACAGCAGAGGTTTTCATGGCGCTTGGCGTCGCCGCAGCGACGACTATCGGCGAATTCAGGTCTGCTGCAGTCATAGCTCTTTTCATGATGATTTCGGAACACATCGACTCTATGACAATGGAAAGATCACGCCGGGCGATAAAGGAACTTATTGACCTTGCCCCGAAAACCGCTAGGCTCAGAAGGGGCGATGAAGAGATGGAAGTGCCGATTGATAAGGTAAAGAAGGGCGATGTCATTATAGTGAAGGCCGGAGAGAAAATCCCGGTCGAGGGTGTGATAATCTCCGGAAGCGGATCTGTGAGTGAAGCCCCCATAACCGGAGAGCCCTTTCCTGTTGAAAAGAGGAAAGGGGACTCTGTATATGCGGCTACTATTAACCAGATGGGGATTCTCTTTGTCAGGGCGATCCATATAGGCAAGGATACAACTTACGCGCGTATCATCAGGCTGGTGGAGGAGGCAGAGGCAGCCAAGGCACCGGTTCAGAGGATCGCGGACAGGTTCGCATCTATCTTCACTCCGGCTATCATTTTAGTCGCAACGGCAACTTATGTTGTGACGGGAGAAATCAGAAACGCCATTGCTGTGATGGTCGTGGCCTGCCCGTGCTGCATTGCGATAGCGACGCCATTGGCCGTAGTGGCAAGCATGGGCAGGGCTGCCAGGATGGGCATAATCATCAAGGGAGGACGATATCTGGAAGCGCTTGCCAGGGTTGACACCCTGGTTGTAGACAAGACGGGCACCCTAACGCTTGGAGATCCGGTTATAACTGATGTGGCAGGATTTGCGGAGGCAGACAGAGAAGAAGTACTGGCGTTTGCAGCGGCAGCGGAGAAATATTCCGAGCATCCATTGGCTGGTGCTATTTTAAAGGAAGCATCCGCACGAGCGATCAAGATTCCTGAGCCCGATAAAAGCGATGTTATTCCGGGAATGGGCGTTATAGCTTCAGTCGGGGCAAAGAAGCTGGCACTCGGCAATCGCGGATTGATGCTGCAAGAAGGAGTTGTGATTTCTGCGGCGGTCGAAGAATATTGCGGCAGCCGGGAGAAGGAGGGCAAAACAACCATTTTTCTTGCCGACGGAAAAGACATTATTGGCGTCATGTGTATTGCCGATGTCATCAGGGAAGGCACAGTTGAGGCCCTGGAGCACCTGCGCGCATTGGGGTTCGGCGAGCAGGTCATGCTGACAGGCGATAGCCGGAGTGCTGCCTGCAAGGTGGCTTCATATCTGGGGATTACCAAAGTGATAGCCGGGCTGCTGCCCCATGAAAAAGTTGAGCAGATAAGGCGTCTGGTGTCCGAAGGCAGAAGAGTGCTGATGGTTGGAGACGGAATCAACGACGCGCCGGCGCTCGCGTTATCTCACGTTGGAGTTGCCATGGGAGCTGCAGGCTCGGACATTGCAATCGAGGCATCCGATGTCGCCATTATGCGCGACGAGTGGCAGCAGGTACCTCAGGCGATAGCGATAGGCAAAAATACATTTTACGTTATCAGGCAGAATCTGGTCCTCGGGATAATCTTCAATCTGATAGGCATCGGGCTGGCATCTACCGGCATTCTTTCGCCTACCGGTGCCGCACTGGCCCACATAATGCCTGATGTGCTTGTTTTTGCAAACTCATCCAGACTTATAAAAGGCTAATGAATCTGCAGTGAGGATATGCTTCTCGCTTCTATGTTACATATGAAAACCGTTTTACGAAGTCCTCAGGTGACAGATTAGTCATCTTGGATAATTTCGCAAGGTTTTCACCGATTAGATCCTCTTTTTCAAGTCTTATCATATATTTTCTAGCGACTTCATATGCCTCTGATGTCGTATCTACAGTCCTTACTTTTGCACGCCCGGAGGAAAAGTCGAAAAGTTCAACGAAGGGAATCGGCCTCAAATATCCTTCATCGAAGACGATCATAGACCCGGACCCTCCCTTAAGCAGATAACGCACTGCGCCGTATCCCAAGTCACGAGTATATTCCACGTCATAGGGGATTGGATCGGCAGCCCTCAATTCATAGCCTACGTTTTTATCTACGATAGTAAGACATATGCCGAGCTGATCTAAATTCTTCTTTACAAAGTTTTTAAGCACTCGACCGAGTTGAATTTCTGACAGGCGCAATCTTCCAGTCTCATCCAGCTCACAGTGTTCGTACTGCGACAACTCTTCTGCGGGGCATACTGCGCATATGCCCTCTGCCAGGATGGCGACGCCGTGGTCTTTGCCCATTGCAAGCCGTTTGATAATCGACCCGGTAAGGATATCAGCAGCCTTCTGAAGCGGTTTTTCTTCGTTGCGGAATTCCTCCGCAATGAGAGTAACGGTTGCTCCCGATGATTTGCCTATTCCCAAGGCAAGCGACCCTGAAGTGCGTCCCATGGTTGTTATGAAATACCACCTGCCGGTAGTTTTAGCATCTTCCATGATATTCTTTACGATCTCAACCCCCCAATGCCGCGCTGTCTGAAACCCAAATGTAGACTGGCCTCCAGGCAAAGGCACGTCATTGTCAATCGTCTTTGGCACATGAACTACACTCATGCTGCCCCTAGCCTCTTTCTCAATCCAGTTAGCCATAAAAAGGGTGCCCTCGCCGCCTATGGTAATTAGATATTTAATGCCCAACTGTTTGAGAGTGGCCATCAGGATTTTAAATTTATCCTTCACCTTGTTCGGATACTCGCGCGATGTTCGCAGAATGGAGCCGCCCTCAGTATGAATTCTGGAAACTTCAGAAATGGTCAGCGGGAGTATACAATTCTTGTCGCCATCGAACAGCCGCTTAAATCCTCCTATGATACCAACCACCTGTCTGCCTTCGTTCACCGCTTCGATAGTTGCCGAGCTGATTACACCGTTTATTCCGGGTGCCGGACCGCCACCTACAATAATTCCGACAAGTTCTTTTGATTTAGTGCTCATAGCTCTACCCCAGCAATCCAGCGTCAAAATCCTTCTTAACCGGAACTGGCTTTAGGCATTGTGCTAATGTGCTTGCTGAATTTACAACCCTCAATTTCTGGAACAGAAATCCAAACTTATCTTCGAGCTCTTTCATGATGCTCGACTTCACTGCATCAGGCAAATCCCACCATTTCTTCTTGATGGCGCCGAAACCTTTCTTGCGGGTTGCGTAAATAAACTGCTCGTCTGTCTGGCTCTCTTTCTTCTCCTTAGCGAATTCGGTTTTAAGGAAGGAATAGACCTCATCCCTGAAAGAATCCGGCAGATTCTTGCTATCGTACATCATGTTCTGAAATCCGGTAGCCAGATGTACCTCTGAAGTTCCGGTTTCAGGAAACATATTGAAGGCGTCATCAGGCAGGGTCGATGCACCGTGCTGCACACATCCTGAAAGTCCGAACTCTTTTCTGGCGAGGCTCGACAGCGTCTTGAGGGTGTCGAAATCGATCTTTACCTTTGCCAGGCTGCCATCCGGCAGCACCACTCCGCCGTGACTGGTACCGGTCTGGACGCTCAGTTTGCTCAGGCCTTTGCCGCCCTTGAAGACTTCTTTAATTCCAGCCAGGTAAGCCCGAGCCTCTTCCGGGGTGCTGTTCTTGCTGCCTATTTCGCCTATCTCGCCTCCGATGGATACATCGACTCCCGCAGGCTGCTGCTGACGCACATGCTCGGCGAGTTTTGCAGTTGTTTCGAAGTTAGGCCTCTGCTGCTCCTTGACAGTCGGCTTTTCGAGATCTACAATCGTTGATGTGTCTATGTCGATATTATAAAATTCAGCTTCGATTGCCTCCGCGATCAGCCCTTTAACATAATTCAGCTCCAGGTCCGCGCCGGTTAGGTAATTTTTTCTTACAACCTGGAAATGATCGCCCTGAATAAATACAGGTCCTTCATATCCCTCGCGGACAGCGGCGGCCACAATGACGGTCGAGTATTCAAGCGGCCTCTGTTTTGTATATCCGATTTCCGATCTTGCGATCTCGAAAATGACCGGGCCGACCTTGAGTTCCAGAGCCTTTCTAAAAATGACGCGGGCAACATCATATGTAAGTCCTCTAATATTAATCGCGGGCACTGTAAACCCCGGATAATTTCTTCCCATCTCTTCGTACAGCGACTGGATTGAAGCCGGTATGGCGCCGGCAGCTTTTGCGATCTCCTTGACAAGGACAAGCATTGATTTTTTCCTTGCATCATCAGGCTCGAATACAGCTTCATAGATAAGACTATCCATAATATCTCTCAGGCCCTTTTTGTCTTTGATGACAATGGTACCGTCTTTGACTTCTACGACCTTTTTCAATCCGCTAAAAGCCATGAACCCCTCCTAACGATTTGTTGTCGTGCCGGCCCGATAAATTGCTGAAAAGCCGGATTTAAGTAATAGTATATCAGAATATAGAGCATTTGACATTAAGTTCCGGCAAATTTGATAATGAAAAATGGTCTCTAGAATCAATATGTTCGGGCCTTATCTCAAAAAGAGATTCGGAACCGTTGTTTACAAAGTGAACGTAGATGCCGGGTTTACCTGCCCCAACAGGGACGGAACGGTTGGGACAACGGGATGCATCTATTGCAACAACGACAGTTTCAGGCCCTCGGCGTGCAAGTCGGAAATCGCAATTGCTGAGCAAGTCAGGCGCGGGCAGAGCTATCTCTCCATGCGGTACAAGGCTGCAAAATATCTTGTATATTTTCAACCATTTACAAATACTTATGCACCGGCATCAGAGCTGGAGAAGCTTTATAGAGAAGCTCTTTCCGTGCCTGGTGTTGTAGGGCTTGCAATTGGAACAAGACCAGATTGCATAGACGCTGAGAAGTTAGCGCTGCTGGAGTCTCTTGCCAAAGACAAATTCATACTTGTTGAATATGGCCTCCAGTCCATCTACGACAAGAGTCTTGAATATATCCTGAGGGGCCACGATTATCAGGCTTTTATAGATGCAGTAAAGCTGACGGAGGGCAGGGGGATCCACATAGGTGCTCATATCATAGTCGGCATTCCCACTGAAACTCGTGACGAGATGCTTGCGATGGCAGATGAGCTATCGGCGATGCCGATAGAGTTTGTAAAGATACATCAGTTGCAAATTGTTAAGAATACAGTCCTTGCGCGCCGATATGAAACAGAGCCTTTTCATACATTTGAATACAAAGAGTATCTCGATTTTATAGTTGATTTCATTGAAAGACTGTCTCCAAGTATCGTGCTTCAGCGCCTGTTTGCGACAGCCCCTGACGAGATTTTAATCGCGCCTCAGTGGGGCAGGACGCGGCATCAGATCTTGCAGGACATTGAAAAAAAATTTGTTGAAAGAAACGCAGTCCAGGGTGACAAGCGCTGTTACAGGGCTAAATGATGTCTCGTTTTCTTCAGATGTATTTCTAATTGCAACCAATCATATATTATTCTGCTATAATTTAGTTGCGATCACAGTCCCATTTATTTTCCATATTGAGAGAAAGGCAGAAGAGCAATGCTATCGAAAGCACTAAGCGCATATGTCATCGGCATTGATGCTCGACTTGTTGACGTCTAGGTCGATATTGCCGCTCGTGGTCTGCCGCATTTTTCAATAGTAGGATTGCCTGATGCATCTGTTAAAGAGAGTCGCGACTGTATCAAGGCGGCACTGAAGAACGTTGGTTTTAATTTTCCGCTGAAGCAGATAACAATCAACCTTGCCCCGGCAGACTTAAAGAAAGAAGGCTCATCATTCGATCTTCCCATTGCTGTTGGCATTGTCGCGGCGGAAGGGATCATCCAGTCTGCTCTGCTGGCTGACTACATAATTGCGGGTGAATTGTCTCTGGATGGGAGGGTAAGCCAATCAAAGGCGCTCTGCCTATTGCACTTGAAGCACGTGCCAAGGGAATCAGGGGTATAATACTGCCGAACGAAAATGTCGCGGAAGCAGCGGTTGTCACCAGTGTCGAAGTCTACGGAATGGAAAGCCTGCCGGAAGTGATCGAGTTCCTTGGCGGTGTCTTGAAGAAAGATCGATGCACAGTCGATATAAAAACAGCCATGGCAGAGAATTCCCTTTACGAGGATGATTTCTGCGAGGTTAAGGGGCAAGAGCATGCAAAGAGAGCACTGCGGCAGCAGGCTCGCATAATCTTTTGATGATAGGGCCTCCGGGCAGCGGCAAAACCATGCTTGCGAAACGTTTGCCCTCGATACTCCCGCCAATGACCTTTGATGAGGCTCTTGAAACCACTAACATACACAGCGTTGCCGGGTTGCTGTCGCCTGGGCAATCATTGCTCGCTGTTCGCCCTCATCGTGCGCCACATCATACGGTCTCGGATGTTGCATTGATCGGCGGCGGACAGTTTCCGCGTCCCGGGGAGGTATCGCTGGCGCATCACGGAATACTATTTTTGGACGAACTCTCCGAATTTAAACGAAATGTTCTGGAAGTTCTAAGACAGCCCTTGGAAAGCGGCGTTGTTACTGTATCCCGTGCTATTGCAACTGTGTCTTATCCTGCCCAGCTTGTCCTGGTAGCAGCGATGAACCCATGTCCTTGTGGATTTTACGGTGATTCACGGCACCAATGTACATGTACATCCGGCATGATCACAAGATACCGGTCAAAAGTCTCGGGTCCGCTGATGGACCGCATCGATATTCATATTGATGTGCCTGCGGTGCCATATAAAGAACTCTCGAAGGATTATACAGGTGAAAAATCTGAATCCATTCGAGACAGAGTCGTACAAGCCAGAAACCATCAGCTTCAGCGCTTCATGCATGACAAAATATTTGCCAATGGACAGATGAAAACAAGACACATCAAGAAATACTGCATTCTAACCGTGGATGCTCAAAATCTTCTTGACACTGCGATGCAACGGCTGGGTCTCAGCGCGAGGGCTTATTCCAGAATCCTCAAGGTCTCACGAACTATTGCTGATCTCGATTCCTCGGACAGTATTAACGGCAAGCATATTGCGGAGGCTATTCAATATAGAACTCTGGACCGTGGCCAAACCTGAAATTGCAATAAACTGTCGCCGCATTTATTATAGTAATGAATGAGAATCGGTCTCGATGTCGGCGGAACTCACACGGATGCCGTGCTTGTCAGTGCGGAAGGTATTGTTTCGACGGCAAAAATAGAAACGAATCATGATGATCTATTAACGTCGGTGCTGTCTGCATTTAAGCAAATTCTCAATAACGCAGATCCTAGTAAGATAGAAGCTATAACTCTCAGTACAACCTTGACCACCAATATTCTGCTTGAGGGCAAGGCTGAAGAGGTGGGCGTAATAGTTTCGTCGGGACCAGGGATAGACCCAGAACTTCATCGGATAGGTAAGAACTTTTTCCCTATAGATGGGTCAATAGACCATCGCGGTGAAGAGAGAAAGACGATCAATAAAAGTCAGCTGGAAGATTCTGTCGCCGAGTGCCGTAAGAAGGGAATCCGGGCATATGCAGCCGTGTCAAAGTTTTCTACCCGCAACCCGGCGCATGAGCTTCTCATGGAATCGGTCATTGGAAGGGAGGCTGATATTATTACAGCTGGCCACCGGATATCGGGCGGACTCAATTTTCCCCGTCGCATAAATACAGCATATTTCAACTCGGCTGTCTGGCGAACATTTAACGAATTCGCATACGCAGTTGCAGAAGGCATCTGCAGCATGGGGCTCAGCACGCCTATCAATATTCTCAAGGCTGACGGCGGTACGATGACATTTGCATCTTCCCGCAATGTGCCGGTTCAGTCAATCCTGTCTGGTCCTGCAGCGAGCATAATGGGGGTTACCGCTCTTTGTGAGATACCCGGTGACGCCATAATGTTGGACATAGGAGGAACCTCTACGGATATTGCTATCATTGCGGCTGGCTTACCGCTGATCGAACCGGAAGGCATTTCACTTCATGACAGGCCCACGCTTGTACGTTCCCTGAGAACTAAGTCCATTGCAATCGGTGGCGATTCGGCTTTGCGGATGGACAATAATACGATAACCATAGGCCCGGATCGACTCGGACCATGTATGGCGTCTGGCGGCAGCAAACCTGCGCTGATGGATGCTCTTAATGTTGCAGGCGAGATAACCTTCGGAAACGTCGAAGCATCGCGCCATGGGATTACAGAACTGGCAGTAAAGGCTGGAAGGTCTCCAGAAGAAGTAGCTGGTATTGCCGCGGGAAGTGCGATTGGCATTATTACGACAGCAGTGCGGCATATGATCGACGAACTCAATGAGCGTCCGGTATACACAATTCATGAACTTCTGCATGCAGATAAAATCGAGCCGGCAGAGCTTGTTATAATAGGCGGTCCCGCGCAGGCATTTTCCGGGTGTTTATCGCGAGCATTTGGACTTAAAACGAGGGTGCCAAAAGTTCACGGCGTGGCAAATGCCGTTGGAGCTGCATTGACACTGACGACAATGGACATTGAACTTTTTGCGGATACGGAACGGGGAATTCTCATGGTGCCGCGTCTTTCTGTGAATAAACCGATCAGCAGAGATTATTCTGTTCAAGATGCAAGGCTGGATGCTGAACAATATTTGCTCGCATCGATGGATAGTGCTGAATTCAGCGAGGCACAGATAATAGAGGCATCGTCTTTCAATATGATGCAGGGGGCTAGGCTGGCCGGTAGGAACATACGAGTGCGGAGTCAAATAAGACCCGGCCTTATACCAACCTATGTTGACGGGGTTAAGGCATCATGCTAAGGGCTAAGGATAGGCTTGGTATTATATTCTTTCCGGCTTACGACTGGGCCATCAGCCCCACACATCCTGAAAGAGAGGAAAGGCTGCTCTACACACAGGACCAGCTTCGCGAAGAGGGCATCTTTGATATTGACGGCATTACTGAGCACAAGCCGGATATTGCACAGCCGGATGATGTTGCCAGGGTTCATTTCCTTATTCCAAATATAGTGGCTGTAACCACCGAGTCGCATCTTATTTCAGCAGGCGGAGCTATAAGGGCAGCCAGGCTTGTGATGGAAGGTGCAGCTGATAAGGCATTCGCGCTGGTACGTCCACCGGGGCATCATGCCATGAAAGTGGTTCACGGCAATCGTGGTTTTTGCAACATCAACATTGAAGCTATAATGATCGAGCATATCCGGGAGCATTACGGACAAAAGCGTATTGCAATAGTTGATACCGATTGTCACCACGGTGACGGTACACAGGATATTTACTGGCATGACCCGAATACACTATTCATATCAATGCATCAGGATGGCAGGACATTATATCCAGGCACCGGGTTTGTTGAAGAAAGCGGTGGGCCTAATGCGCGGAACAGGACTATCAATATTCCACTTCCCCCTGAAACATGCGATGAAGGCTTCATCAGCGTTATCGACAACGTCGTGCTTCCTATTCTTGCAGACTTCAAGCCTGACCTTATAATCAACTCAGCCGGCCAGGATAATCATTACTCGGACCCGATCACGAACATGAAGTTTACCGCCAGAGGCTATGCACTTTTGAATCGTAAGCTTAACCCGAATATTGCCGTGCTTGAAGGGGGCTACTCTATTCAGGGCGCACTGCCATATGTGAATTGTGGAATTGCGCTTGCGATGGCGGGGCTTGATTTTGACCACCTGCGAGAACCTGATTTTAATGAAGCTCAACTGAAGCAGGCAAGCAGCGTAACGGAGCGCATCAAGCAGGTGAGCGAAAAAGTCCTTGAGCGTTACTTCAAGCCTTCGCAATCGCGGCAATTTGAGCCCGGTTCATTTGTCACAAGGGAAAAGAACATATTTTATGATACTGACATGATAAGAGAGCACCAGCGCGAATCCGTCATGGCATGCGAAAAATGCGCGGGGCTTCTTGTGATTGAGACAACTTCTACTATAAACGACTTGTCTGTCTGTATCGAGATTCCAATCGGCGCATGTGATCGCTGCAGGGACGAAGGCCTGATCATTCTCGATGAGGCGCGCAAACGCGGAAATTACAGCCATATCAAATTCATAAACCGAAGGGACAAGACTTATTCGTCATAGGAATACTTCCACTTGGGGTTGACGACTACTTTATAAGCGCGTCCCAGAGCACTTCAACTGGATGAACCGGTTTTCGGCCCGTACCGTCTGTAATATGATGCCGACAACTTGTGCCAGGCGCGGTAATGATTGCAGAATCGTCAGCAGAGCGCACAGCCGGGAAAAGAACTAATTCTCCTATCTTCATGGAGATATCATAATGTTCAGCTTCGTACCCAAATGAACCTGCCATGCCGCAGCATCCGGAATTGATTTCTTCAACCTTGTAATTTACAGGTAATGACAGGACCCTTTTCAATGCTGCGGTAGAGGCAAGAGCCTTTTGCTGACAATGACCGTGAAATTTTACCAGACGTTTTTCCTTCGTGAATTGCTCGTGAGCGATATGGCCCCTATCGATCTCTCTTGCTATGAACTCGTCTATCATAAACACGTTCTTAGCTAGTTTTTCAGCCTCGGCATGGAGATCGCGGTCGCAGAGTTCAGGATACTCGTCACGAAAAGCAAGAATCGCAGACGGCTCGATCCCGATCAGCGGTTCATCATGAGTTATGATATTTTTAAGCATTAGGATATTATTGTTGGCGAACCGCCGAGCCTTCTTCAACAGCCCTTTAGATAAATATGCACGTGCGCTTGATGTGTGCCTTGGTATGCGCACATCGTATCCAAGCTTTGTCAGCAGCATTATTGCTTTTATACCTATGTCAGAATCGTTGTAATTGGTAAACTCATCGTTGAAAAGATAAACGCGTCTGCTCGCACTGTTCGGCTTAGCTTGTTTCTTAAACCAGGTTGAAAGAGTAACCTCAGACAGCCTTGGTATAGTTCTTTTCTCCGCAAAACCTATCAGCCTCATTAATCTTGTCATTTTGCCGAACATATAGTTAGACACCGCAGGTATCAGAGAACCCGCAGCATTCAAATAATGAATATTGGCAATAAGAAGCGTTCTCAGTGGTATCCGATTCGACTCATAGTAATGCTGAAGAAATTCGGCTTTAAGTTTGGCTATGTCCACATTCGACGGACACTCGGTTTTGCATGCCTTACAAGAAAGGCACAGATCAAGCGTTTGATAAAGTTCCTTATTGTCGAAAGGATTTAACGTAGTCGCGCGAGTCAGTATCTCACGCAGCATATTGGCGCGTCCACGCGTTACATGCTGCTCATCGCGTGTTGCCATGAAGCTGGGGCACATGGTACCGCCTATGACGTGAGATTTTCGGCAGTCTCCGGAGCCATTGCATTGCTCAATAGCCCTCAACATGCCCTTGGTTTTGTCAAATCTGAAGTAAGTCTCAAATTTTCTCGTCTTCTGGTCTGGCTCAAATCGCAACTGAGATGTCATGGGCGGGGCATCCACAATCTTGCCGGGGTTGAAAATATTGTTCGGATCCCATGTATTCTTTAGTTGTTTCAGCAGATTATAGTTGTGGTCTCCAATCATGAAGGGAATGAATTCAGCCCGCAGACGTCCCACCCCGTGCTCTCCGCTCAGCGATCCTCTGTATTTCTTTACAAGACTGGCGACCTCCGACGCGATGGTATGGAATAGTTCAACATCCCCGCGCTTTTTGAGATTCAACACCGGACGCAGGTGAAGCTCGCCGGTCCCTATATGCGCATAATACACTCCCTGAATGTTATAACGCTTTATCATTTCCTGAAAGTCTTTAATGTAGTCAGGAAGGAATTGAGGACTGACAGCGGTGTCCTCGATCACGGATACTGGTTTTGCATCGCCTGGTATATTGGAAAGCACTCCGAGCCCCGCTTTGCGCAGGCTCCAGACCTTTTTTATATCGGTGCCCCAGATGATCGGAAAGTGATACCCGAATCCATTCTGCTTCATATCTGCAATAAGCGCAGCAGTTACATTCTCAATCTCTTCTTTCGTCTCACGTGCGAATTCAACAATCAGCAGAGCGGCGGGTTCGCCCTCGATAAAGAAGCGGTTGCTTCTTTGCTTCCTGTTGTGTGAGGTGCAGTCTAGAATTGTCTTGTCCATAAGCTCTACTGCGAAAGGATTATGCTTGAGTGCGACAAGATTGGCCTTGAACGCTTCGTTAAGTTCGTTAAGATGAATCGCCACCACTGCTTTTTCTTTCGGCGGAAGAGGGTCGCAGTGCAGCTTGATCTCTACAAAGAAGGCGAGTGTGCCTTCAGATCCCGCCAGCGTTTTGCAAAAATTAAAGGCTTCACCATTGCCGGTAAATGGGTCAGTCTCCATCAGCAGGTCGATACAATAGCCGGTATTGCGGCGACGGTTTGACTTCTCAGGATAGTTCTCCCTGATTTGCTTCTGATTGACCGAATCTGAGAGCATGTCCCTGATGTTTCTGTAAAGAGAGCCTTCGAATGTCTGTAGCTCGCACTTGTTGCTAAATTCATGGGTAGATAAGGGAGAAAATAGAACTTCTGTCCCATCGCTCGTTATAGCCTTTATTTCAAGAGTATGATCTCGCGTGCTTCCGTAAATAAGGCTGTTGGCGCCGCAGGCGTTGTTGCCGACCATGCCGCCTATCATGCAGCGGTTCGATGTGGAAGTCTCCGGACCGAAGAACAGACCGAACCTCCTCAGATGCCTGTTCAGCTCGTCAAGCACAACGCCGGGTTGCACGCGCACCCAATGCTCTTCCTTGTTGACCTCGATGATGCCGGTCATGTACTTTGAGACATCTACAACAATGCCGCTTCCTACGCATTGCCCTGCCAATGAAGTGCCGGCTGTGCGGGGTATAAGAGATGTTTTCTCGGCCGCAGCGAAGCGGATAAGCTTTTTGATGTCGGAACCGTTCTTGGGCCGCGCAACAGCCAGCGGCAATTCACGATATACGGAAGCATCGGTGGAATAGAGTATTCGCGTGGCTTTGTCCGTAAATAGATCGCCTTCGAGCGACTCCTTCAGTTCATCAAACTTGGCATTCATAGCCTGTTAATCTCTCGGATGGAGGGTATGACACAAAGTCTTTATAATGAGATTTGAAACCCTATTCAGTCGCGAATTGCAAAACTGCAGTGGGAGTGCATCCATATTATTGATTTGTTCGGCAGTATGAAAATCATCTGCGGTATCGCTATAAAGCCTTTGTGTCATACCTTCCATCCTCATCTAGATATTTATCGGCACCAGCTACTTCTTTACCATAGGGACGGTCAGGCTGCCCTGCGGCATCAGAACGATATCAGGGGATTTGCCAACAATTTCATATGCTAATCTCAGCGCCTCGTTCATATCTTTTGCGGGTGTAAATAATAATGTCTCGGCTAATTCAGGGCTAAGTGCCGAGACAAGGATGAAACGCGCCTTCTTCATAAGCCGAGTTACAGCATAAGCCTTGTGCGCGCCGATCTGGAAGCTGTCCTTCAATTTTTCCGCAATACGCTCCGGCGTCCTGCACTCGCGCATTGTTTGTTCGTATAGGGCCGACCCTGAGCCCTCGCAGCATTCTCCCAGGATGATGACCACACCGCCTTCGCGAACTGCGCACCAGGCGTTGTCCATGGTCTTCTGGAGCTGATAGATATTTATGTCCTTAGGAAAACCGCCGCAGCTTGCTATGACCAGGTCTGCTTCTTTCTCCAGAGAAGTGCTGTAAACGCTCTCGACAAATTTGCACGCTTCCAGATGAGCGGCTATATAATCCCCGGCAAAGATCCGCAGGAATTCGTAATTCTCATTCAGCACCACATTCAGCAGAAACGATGGTCTGCACATTTCGGCACCCTCTATCTGGTCTTCGTAGATAGGATTGCCATGGAGCCTGCCGATCACGGCATTGGGGTCCATCATGAAACTGTGATTATGCCGTATTGTCTCATAGGCTGAGACGCCTGGAAACAGAGCCTTCCTGCCGCCCCCGAACCCGGCAAAGAAGTGATGCACGACGCTTCCCGTGCAGATGATATGATCAGCTTCAGCCGCGACTTTATGGAATGAGACCTTTGTACTCCGCGAAGTAGTGCCAAAATATACGAACTGGCTTTCATCCTTACATTCTGAGTTATACATCTTGATGCGCACAGCTATCTCTTCGCCGACAGTTTCAGCCATCTCTTTTTCGGTCATGGCACGGTGAGTTCCGAGGGCAAAGATGATCCTCATGTTAGAGTCTGGAACGCCGGCATCATTAAGTTCCCTTATCATTACCGGCAGAAATACATGGCTGTTGGCTACGCGGGTGGGATCGTTGACGATGAACGTGACTGTCTCTCCCGGCTTGACGATTTCGCGCAGGGGAGTAGAGTCTATGGGATTTCGAATGGCCTTGCGCACCGCTTCTGCCGGGTCGGCAAGGCTGGGGCAATCCTTGATCCTGAGCACCGCCGATACCAGCGATTGATCGAGGCTGAAACTCATAGAGTCTCTTCCATAATGCATAGAATACCCTTTTAGCATTATTGCAGGTCCTTTTTCGAAAGCAGGGGATACCCGGTCTGCGGGGTAAAAGTAAAGTGAACTAATATAAACTATAATTATGGAAGACGGCAAGTTACCACGATACAGCATCAGGGCCTGCGGGCCTATGCAACCGATAGGAGTGTTTTATGAAACCATTTTACGCTCTCTCAGTTCGGAATCGCTATCATTAGTATAAGCCAGTTCACGATTGCGGGCTATGCCCTTGCCCAGTTTGCGGTCGCATACTCTCTTATCGCGCAGATGGGGATATACATCCACGAAGGCCACGGGCAGATAGTGAAGAGCGTGGGAGAAATAGTGAGATTGATAGAGGGATAGCAAGCGAACCAGCCACTGTGCCATTCCTCTATTCTACCCACCAGCCGAGGTATATAGCCAAGATGATAAACATGATAATTCGGAATTATACTCCGAGATTTCATGGTATAATATTTAACGATGATAGATAGGCCGTTCTTCATAAATCAAGTGCTTACTGCACTGAAGCGTGCACCTGTGGTTGCATTGCTTGGCCCGCGGCAGTGCGGGAAGACTACGCTTGCACGAATGATTGCCGGTGATGATTCGATATTCTTCGATCTAGAAGCTGTTTCGGACAGGCGCCGGCTGCAAAATCCGGAACTCGTTTTGGGCGCCGCATCAGGCACGGTAATTCTTGACGAAATTCAGGCGATGCCTGAGCTTTTTCCTGTCCTGCGGGTCTTGGCCGACCGACCGGGTAGACGCACGCGTTTCCTGATATTGGGAAGCGCATCTCCTCACATCGTAGCTAATGTATCCGAATCACTGGCAGGTCGCGTTGAATTTATCGAACTTTCCGGATTTATACTTGATGAAGTGTCAGTTTCTGCGGATAGAAAGCTCTGGGTTCGGGGCGGTTTTCCGAGGTCTTTTCTAGCCAAATCTGAAGTGGACAGCCTGGCATGGCGGGAGGGGTTCATCCGGACTTTTCTTGAGCGCGATATACCGCAGCTCGGCATCAGGATCGCTGCTGCCGCGTTGAGGCGTTTCTGGACGATGCTGGCTCACTACCACGGGCAGACCTGGAATGGCTCAGAGTTAGGACGATCGTTAGGGCTTTCCGATAAAACTGTTAGATCGTATCTTGATGTCCTGACCGGGACATTTATGGTCCGGCAGCTTCAGCCGTGGCACGAAAATATTGCTAAGCGACAGGTGAAAGCTCCCAAGCTCTTTTTGCGAGACTCAGGAATACTTCATGCGCTTCTGACCCTGAACAATCTGCACGAACTGATAGGTCATCCGCGAGTAGGAGCTTCATGGGAGGGTTTTGCTTTGGAGCAGGTGCTGCAGAGCGTCGGGCCGTCCGAAGCTTTTTTCTGGGCAACGCATGGGGGCGCAGAGCTTGATCTGATGTTCATGCGCGGAGGCCGCAGGTACGGTGTTGAATTCAAGTTCAGCGAAGCGCCGAAAGCAACCAGATCCCTGCATACTGCCATCCTGTCACTTCAACTTGAACATGTCTGGATTGTTTGTCCAGGCAAGCATGTTTATCCTATCGACGAAAAGATAACCGTCTGTCCGCTAAAGGATATTAAGGGCATAGCGGCGCATATAAAATAAAGCGCAGCAAGTGCAATTGCAAGGAAGAAAGACGGATTATTATTTAGCCGGTCTCTGATTTTCTTCCCGGGCTGGAATAGGCAGATACACCTGCTTAATCCTCACCCAGCAAATATCGCAGAGACTGGATATTCCCTGAAGAACATATCAAAACTCGTCGGCAGGATACAAATAGTAAGTTCTCGCCGGCCTCTTTGCTTCAGGGCGCAAATAGAGTCCCGAACTTCGCGGTTGTCTTTCTGGGGAGGAGCTGCCTTTGTCGGCCCGGAATTTTATATGACGATTCGGCCGCGTAAAATGTCGATTGTAACCTTAATCCATCGGCCGTGAAAAAGATGCAGCCTCACTAATTGGCAAAAATTTCGGTCTGCACCAACAATTTCTCGTAGCGCAATACATGAATCATTAATCATTTGCGTTTGTACTCCACGCTTATGACAACACCTGACAATCTCAGTTTCGAGATGTACCATGCCCTCCGCGGTCTTGCAGCCAACGAGTTGATTTTGCTTAAGTAGTCAATCTCCTGTATATCTCGGTAATCCTGTCTGGAAGCTTCCTTACATCGTCAATGAGGGTATAGTTCGACTCTCCGTACATATGCGGGAGATACGACCTTGCCTCCTTGTCAATGGTGACGCAGAAAGGATGTATGCCTTTCTCCCTTGCCTCAATCAACGCCTTCCTCGTATCTTCGATTGCATACTCTCCCTTGTAGGCATCCCAGTCCTCAGGCTTGCCGTCGCTCAGGATTATAAAAAGTCTCGTCCTTGCGTCGACCGATTGCAGCATGCTGATCGAATGGCGGATGGCGGGCCCCATCCGTGTGTAATCCTTCGGCGAGATGCCGGCTATCCGGCTTTTTACGGCCTCGGAATAGATCTCATCGAACCCCTTTACCCTGTAATAGTCACACTTGGTCCTTGTCATGCCGGAAAAACCGCAAATTGCATATCGATCGCCGAGGGCGTCAAGCGCCTCGCTCATCAACACGAGAGACTCTTTTTCAGCCTCGTTGACCCAGCCCTTTGTCGAGCCGCTCATGTCCAGAAGAAACAGGACGGCTATGTTTCTCTCCTGACGATCAAGCCTGATAAACAGATCGTCGGCCGGTTGCAGCCCTGCAAGCCTGTCGGTAAAGGCCTCAACTGAAGCATCGATGTCTATGTCGTCGCCGTCCTTCTGACGGCGGAGGATTCTCGGCTCCCGTTTCAGTAGCTCGAATTTGTTGCGCAACAGTCTCACGTAGGGGCCGTAGCGCGCAATCGTCATATCGACAAAGGGTTCCTGGCCTGGATGCACATCATGCTCGTATAAATTGCACCACTGTTTGCGGTAGCCCGATCTCCTGAAATCCCACTCGTCATATGGTATGCCGCCGGTCTTGATAGTTGTGGCCTCCTCTTCCTCGGCAAGATCGGCAAGCGTCACAGGAGAGCCTGATCCTAGATCGCTTCCTTTGACAAGGATGCCGCCCGGAATGCCCTGACGTTCGTCTATGATCTCCCTGAGCTCGCTGTCAAGCTCTATTATCCTTCCCTTGATAACCAGGTATTTTTCATCAGGCCTCAGCTCCCTTTCCTGCAAAGACTTTGCGCCTTCCGGCTTTTTTCGGCTTTCAATTTCAGGCACCGTGAGGAGCTTATTGATCATCCCCTCATAGCTCTTCTTTTTTTCGGCATGCCTCGCCCTGATAAGGCGGGAAACCTTGTCGGGCCTTATATTTCCGATAAACCCAAGATCGCGCGGCTCATACTTTTCTTCTTTGAGGCGCATTTCTCCGCAAAGCGCGGCAAGCAGCTTGAATGATGCCGCAGGTCCCGCAGCCTCTCTCAGCAAATCCACCTTTTGAATTGTTGCGTTCAGCCATTGCGGCTGCTTCCCCTTTATCTTCCCGACCAGATAATACTGAAATAGTGCCTCAACCAAGGCCGATAGCTGCGGTAATTTATCAATGCGGGGTCTCTCGTCGAACATCCGTTTTCTAAGCGCGGCTGCATCCCTCATCAGCCCCGGCAATTCTTCAGTCAGAAACCTCTCGGACCTGATCGATTCGAAAATAGCGTACAAGTCCTGAGCCGCTTCGCGTTCGGGGAACGCCCTGAAGATGGAATCGATGTTCGGGTGATTTTTTTGTTTTCTGACAAAAGAGCTGATTACATCCGTTTCCGGCATCAGGGATTTGCAGGCTATCCTGGACCATTGATGGACCGACATCAGCTTATAGACAAAAAGGTTCTCCGTCCTATCGGAGTACAGATTGATCACAGCCGGCAGGTAAATGACCTCTGTGTCGGTATGCGCAGTTTTTCCCGGCGCCACTCTGAGACCCATGCCAGATATGCCCTGAATAAAGGCCTCGATTCTGGACAGGACCGAATGCAACCGCAGTCCGGAGGGGCCCTGAAATCTTCTTAACTTTTCTTCGTCGTCAGCGTCTGAAATGAATTTGATATAGGGACCGATTCCCTTCGCGTCAAGCAGATCGAACGCATTGGTCAGCCATTTCTCAGTGTCCCTAAGGGAAAGGACATTCCTGGCTTTCCTTATACGTGCAAGGCTGCTGACAACAAACGCCGAGCTGGCATGCGAAAGCGAGAGGCAGAGTGCGAGTACCTTTTGCCGCAGCGTAAGATCGAAGGATGCGATTCCGTCAAAGACCTCTTTGACCTCATCGTCTTCCATGAAATCAAGCCGGAGATTTGCTTCGAGGTTCTCCCTGAGCTGTTCGACCCGTCTATCCGCTGCGGCGCACATCAGAAGATAGAGCTTGCTATTTCCGAAAGGGCCGCCGACATCTCTGCATCATCTGTGAGCGGTGATGAAATGGCTACGCGGCAGGCTTCCGAGAGGGCGATTCCGGATGCGATGAGCTGCGCCGCATGAATAAGCAGGCGGGTGCTCGAACCTTCCACAAGACCCCGGTCCTTCAGGTTACGCGTCTTTTCACCGAAACTTACCAGCCTGTCCGCAATGTCCTTTCCAACGCCCGATTCATGCATGATTATCTCGGTTTCGAGGTCTCTGCCGGGATAGCCGAATTCCAGCGCAAGAAAACGCTGCCTGGTGCTCTGTTTCAGGTCCTTGAGAACACTTTGGTATCCGGGATTGTATGACAGCGCCAATAAGAATTCCGGCGGCGCCTTCAGCACCTCTCCCCGTTTTTCGATTGGAAGTATCCGTCGGTCGTCGGCAAGAGGATGTATAACCACAGTTGTATCCTTTCTGGCTTCGACTATTTCGTCGAGATAGCAGAAACCGCCGGACTTTACGGCCCTCGCCAGCGGCCCGTCCACCCAGATTGTCTCTCCGCCTTTCACCAGATAGCGGCCGACAAGGTCCGACGCCGTAAGGTCGTCATGGCAGGAAACAGTAATGAGAGGCCTTTTATGCCGCCAGGCCATGTATTGCATGAACCTGGTCTTTCCTGATCCGGTTGGGCCCTTCAGCAGCACAGGGATGAGGTTCTTGTAGGCAGCCGAAAACAACTCTGTCTCATCGCCGACAGGCCGGTAATAAGGTTCCTCTTCCACAATGTACTGCTCTGTTCTCATGGTGGTGGCTCTCATTTTTTCAATTCTATCCGTTTTTGGACCGTACAACAACAATCGCTTCAATGCAGCCTTTCAGTATGCCCAAGCCTCCAGGCGAGGATTGATTCTATTTGATCTGAGAATCCCGAAAAGACGCGTTTCCACCGGCTCAGCGACTATCCTTAGCGGCTGCAAAAAAGCAACCCTGGCGACTGCTAGAGCGATGTCAGTCCTTCGCGAACGGCATACTTGGTCAGCTCTGCTATATTATGGCGGTCAAGTTTTTTCATGATCTTGTGGCGGTGCACATCCACTGCACCGAAAAATATCATCAGAAACACAGGCATGTTGCGGGACGAACCTAGCATTCTTCCATTTCTGCCTGCGTGAGTATTTTTAGAAGTTATCCGAAAAAACTGGCAACAATTATAGAGAGTAATCTTGTGTCTTGCTCCGAGAGTTGCTCGTGCTGACTTCCAGAAAAAAGATGCTTTTTAAAGTCTATATAAGTTGTACGGCTTGAGTAGCAGACTTCCAGTCTGCCTGTCAGCAGTATCATGTGCACCCAGAGGGTTGCGGCAAGCCAGCATAGCGGCATATACTTCTGCTGGGTCTTCCCGGGAACAGAGCAAATAAGCGCTTAATACTATATTTTGTAACCCCAATCTCCTTATTAAGCTCTTTCACGATGACTCTTGGCATGGGGCTTATTCCGTATCGAGTAAAATAGCTGCGTGCAAAGTAGATGATATCCCAGTGATCGTCAGTTAGATCAATGCCATCCTTCGAACTTAAATATGTTGCAATCTCAGGAGACCAATCATTGAAATCCTTGAGATACCCCTCGTCATCAAGGGCAATTGTTTCATCCGCATCCAGTTCATTGGAGTTTTTTTGTTTTTCGTTCATTGAAGGCAATATTTTGTACGTATTGTGCCTTTCGGGTACCACATCACCAGATTTAAGCCCATTTTGAAATAGTATACGATTAACTGGTATAAGCCGGAACTTTAATCGGCCAGTGCTCTCTATGATAAATCTAACGTCAGCTACTCAATAAGCGACTAAGTATAAGCCTTTTCTGCAAGACAAGACTGCAAAACTTGCACACAAACAATATTTCTACCGTAAATAAACATGGGTAATAAGAGTCGTTAGCCAGATTTATTTCTATGTCTTAAAATCTTCATATCCGTGAATGTTCGGGCGGTGTGTGTAATCAGCGGAATGTTGCGCCATTGTCCGAGATATACGCCTAGTCCTCAATGACATCTGGATATGTTTCTGTGTTGATATGAGATACCCCAAGCAGTTAAAGGAAATATCGATAAGTAGCTATTAAGTATAGATCATACCGATTGGATAAATGGCTTTTTAATCATTAATATAATTTGACGCAGTCAATCTTCAGCAAGGACTCTTGCACAATCGGCCAAACTATATAATCCAAATAAATACAAACGAGAAAGCTAGGGCATGATCACTTCCGAATCACTTGCCGAAAAAGGATTCACTTCATCAGAACCAGCCGGTTTATCGACCGTTAAACGTGAAAGGCTCAAGAAACATTTGACATCGGTCTCAGACGAATGCACGGAGTGTCGTGTCTGCCAGGAAGACTGCCGCTTTCTTCAGCGTTACGGAACCCCTAAGGCTATAGCCGACGCGTTCAATGCGGAGGATGCTGGTCATGCCGGAATAGCTTTTGAGTGCAGTCTCTGTCAGCTTTGTACCGCCGTCTGTCCGTCGGGGGTGGACCCGGCCGAGATGTTTCTTGAGATGCGTCGTGAGGCCTCTGAAAGAGGCAAGGCAGATTATTCCGAACATGCACAGATTTGCGGGTATGAGAAAAGGGGTGTTTCAAAAAGATATACATATTATTCCCTGCCAGTCGGCTGCGATACCGTATTCTTTCCCGGCTGTACCCTGACAGGAACCAGATCGTCAAAGGTCTTGATGACCTACAATCTCCTGAAGAAAAGCATACCTTCATTAGGAATCGTTCTGGACTGCTGCACAAAACCCTCTCACGATCTGGGACGTACCGGCTATTTTAATGCGATGTTCGGCGAATTGAGGGGTTATCTCCTTGATCATGGGATTAAGGAGGTTCTTGTTGCCTGTCCGAATTGTTACAAGGTTTTTAAGCGATATGGTAAAGGCCTGGATGTTAAGGCAGTTTATCAGATACTGGCCGATGGTTCCTTAATAGAGGCGGATAAACTATGCGGTTCTGTCACCATCCATGACCCCTGCGCCGTCAGATTTGAAAATGATATTCATTCCTCTGTAAGGACCATCGTGTCCAGCATGGGGCTTGCCATTGAGGAAATGCCACACCGGGGAGAAAATACTTACTGTTGCGGCGAAGGCGGTTCGGTAGGTTTTATGTCACCCGATCTCGCCCAAAACTGGGGAAAGCTTCGAAAGGAGGAGATCGGGGGCAAGAGGGTCGTTACGTACTGCGCGGGGTGCGCTAACTACCTTGGCCGATTGGCCCCGACTAGTCATATTCTGGACCTAATCTTTGAACCAGCGGCAACAATGGATGGCAGGGCTGTAGTCGACAAGCCGCCTCTGACTTACTGGAAAAGGCTCAGCTTGAAGAGGCGTCTGAAAGATGCCCCGGCCGCTGCCACGCGGGAAAGGACGTTCAGCAGCGATATGGCGTCACGCAAGCCGACGGTTCTTAAGCTTGCATTATTTCTGATATTCATCATATCTGTGGTCATTGCGGTAAAGATGACTAATGCGACTCAATTCATGGAGCAGGAAAGGCTGAGATCCCTCATCCAGGGATACGGCGCACTCGCCCCTGTTATCTATATGCTTGTCTACGCCGTCGCACCTGTCCTCTTTCTGCCGGGCTTGCCTATAACCGTCGTTGGAGGTATCCTGTTCGGACCTTTCTGGGGAGTTGTCTACACCATCTGCGGCTCGACTACAGGTGCATGCCTCGCTTTCCTCACATCCCGTTATCTTGCACGTGACTGGGTTGCCGGAAGGCTCAAAGGCCCCAGTTGGAAAAGGCTGGATAAGGGTGTTGAACGCCATGGTTGGAAGTTCGTAGCTTTTACGCGTCTGATACCACTTTTCCCCTTCAACTTGCTGAATTATGCCTTCGGACTTACCAATATCCGTTTTCTGCATTATGCGGTCGCCACCTTCATCTGTATGCTCCCGGCCTGCATCGCATATATAACATTTTCCAGCTCGCTGTTGGATCTTATTCGCGGAAGGGTTTCCCGTTGGTTCTTTGCGGGACTGCTCCTGATTATTGCGGTATCCATGATTCCGTCTCTTTACAGGAAATACTCTTCCAAGAAGGGGATAGAAGATCCCCTTTGATAACCTTAGGACAATACCTTGATCACTGAAAGGCCGAGACCGGAGATCATCAAAAAGAGGTTGCTGATAAAGGCTATAGTCCTCATCTCGATCCTTGCCGTTGCGATGATTGGGGCTGCCCTGGTGCAGCATTACTTTTACATCCTCGATTCTTATTTATATACTGCCGAGTTTCATTATCTTTTTATCATGCACAACCTGAAAGATCACAATATCGACCTCTTTACGGAATACTTTCGCCCCATGGATATCAAGACGAGGGCATTCCCCATGGTCCTGGCAGCACATATGCTCCAGCAATTCTGCCTGCCATTCTCCGGTCAGATCCTTGTGGCAGCAGCTGTCCGCGCGTTTGGAGCTGTCCCGGGCGGTTTACTCAGCTATATAAGCTTTATATTGCTGGGCTTCATCTCAGCCGGCATCGGCAAATTTCTTTTTGGGGATATCCAATCGCTTGTTGAGTTAAGGCGATATCCTGACAGGCACATAAGCCTGTCTGGCACTGGGGTCTCAGCCGGACTCATATCCCTTTTTGCCGTCCCAGTTGTGCCTATATCATTCACCGGGATATTTTCCGGGTTTTTGAATATACCTTTCAAAAGGGTGTTCCTATGCATGACGATAGGTTTTTGCATCAGACTTATCATGTCGGTCACATTCTTCCTATGGAATCTGCCGCAATGAAGTTTAATATAAAGCTATCATGCCTGCCGTAACGAAAGGAGAGATAACAAAGATGAAAAAAGACAAGACGAATGAATGCGGTTGTTCATGCTGTTCTGATTCATACTCGGTGCTGCTTGGATCTAAGAACAAAGAGAGGTTGGATATTGAAGAAAGGCCATGTCTGATCAGCCGGGGTGAATTCCTGAAGGTAATAGGTCTCGGAGCAGTTGGTTTAAGCACCATTGCAGGCACCGAGGCATTTGCAAAAGCTGAGAAGGAAAAAGGCATCTCAGTGGTCAAGGGCAAGACAGACTGGATGATAGTCGACAGCGAAAACAAGGAGCTGAGGATATCGGCCACCGTCACTAAAGACAGTTCGCAGCCATCTGTGGCTGATTGGGGGCGGCGCTTTCAGGCCTTTTTTGGTACCAAGGGCGGAAAGATGGAGGCATTCTTCGTCTTCACAACGGACGTCTCGCGGGCCGAGATTGACAAGGCCATTCAGAAGATCGGCATGAAATCCCGCCGCCAGATACCGATGGAGGAGGTTGCAAAGAGACGCGGACTTAAACCCACTACTACCAGGGAGGATTATCTGGAAGGAGATCCGGTTATTGTGACTGTCAGGTTTCATAAAGATGGAAAGATAGTGGAAAGCGCCCTTGAAGATCTGATCGACGAGAAGATCGAGGTAGAAGGAAGGGATGTGATCAAGCCTTACACACCACACTTCATTTATCATGGCACAGCCGAGGCGATAAACTTTCAGTCAGGTTGCATCGTCTGCCCCTCAGACTGTAACGGAGGTATCATCACCGATAACGTGCTGCCGCTGAAACATACCGTGAATTACTATAAAGTTATGTGGGACAGGATGCCCCAGGTTGGATCGAAGGTAGAGGTAGTCATCAAGTCTATCTACGGAAAGTATAAGTCCATCTGAAGGAACCAAATGATCGGACACAAGGGCGACAATGCTATAACCGTGCGGCTTTCTCAGCCGGCAGCGCAACTAAGGCGATGGCTCCTGAATGAGACCGTAACCCGCAAACGACCACTCAGCTCAGCAGAAATTATTGCTGATTATCCATTGGCGGCCGGAGAGCCTCTTGCTGAATTAGTGGAAACCAGGGCTATAGTCATGGACGAGGCCGGCAGTGTGAATTTCCTTTATCCTGTATCAGCCCTGGCAACCCATCATAAAGTAACCCTGAGCGATGGAAGGGATCTTTACGCAATGTGCGCCGTCGATGCCCTGGGAGTGGCCTTTGCATTCGAGATGGATACAAGGATTATCTCGAAATGCAGCTTTTGCGGCAAAGAAATCGAAATTAGAATGCAAGGAGGGAAGATAGCGCAGTCGTCGTCAGGCGAGATCCATGTGCTGCATGTAGACCTGTCCGCATACGACAATTGGGCAACCACATGTTGAAACATCATGAACTTCTTCTGTACGAAGAAGGAACTGGATCAGTGGCTTGAAATGCGGCAGATAAGTCCAGGGCAGGTATTCTGCCTGGATATGAAGCAGGCCCTAACCGCGGCCCGTTCCATATTTGGATAACCATTCACTGGAGCTATTAAAGCAATAATATACGTTTTCGTCTTTCAACGGCCATCGCCAATTTTGATCTTCCAATCATCACCCCGGAAGCCTAATCCCACTTGAACGCGAGCATCTTATCGGTTATAAAATAGGTAGACAGTGTATAAACAACGTCTGGTATACAGGGTAGATAGCGGCCGGTACTGCTATCGGACGGGTTATTAACATTAACCACGATCGGAGGTCTGAAATGTGGTACGTCTCTGTTTTTGATGCAAAGGAAGATGTTGACCGCAAGGAAATCTATCATGAACGTTCAGAGTGGATCAAGAAGCACGAGAAAGTGTTTATGAAAAAATGCAAAACGATCAAGAGATTTGAAGTTGTCGGTAGCTCTCCTGTTAAGGTCTTTTTTATTATTGAAACCGACGACCCTCGGACATTAAATGTGCTTTCGACCCACTTCGGGGATGCCTGGTATTCCATGACTTATCCTGTTCTTGAGCGCGGAATCGCAGAGGCGCTGAAGGAAGATATCACTGGGATCATGGCAAAGAAGTAAGACGCATGCCGGGCCGGTCGGGGCGCGAGAATGCCTCGTCCGTCCGGCTACCAGACTTTAATCTTCCAATCCCCGCCTTCCTTGACCATCTCTTCCTTCACGGTCGTCTTGACAGGTTCTTTGCGATTCAATTTTTCGGAAGGCCCGAAGGTCAGCTCGACCTCGGCATCTGCCTTGTCGTCATCCTGATTTAGCGAAACAATCTTGTATGCAAGCAAGACCGACGCCTCTTTCCGGTGCTTTACATATTCGTCCTCATTTACTTTCTTTTTGTAAGCAGCGTAGTAGCAGGAATAAGTTGTTGCATAATCCTGTTTTATTGCAGACGAAAAATATTTGTCGAGCAGATCTTTCGGGCTGCCGCTTGTGGATTTGCATCCGATGATTAATAAAGTTACTGCAATAAGAAATATTAAAAAAATTAATCTGTTTTTTGATTTCATGGTGCCTGGCCTCTCTTGAGTTCGACAATGTCTGGAAAATTGGCGGGAGGGAAGCCCCTCCCGCCTGAACATTTACATACTAATCATTATGGGTACGAGTTCCAGTACTACCTCTCGTACTAGTATTTGCACCCGTGCCTGTACTGGTACCTGTGCTGGTTGTTCCAGATGTCATTGTTGCACTTCCTTTGTGCATCGCCTGTTGTGTTGCATTATGGCAGACGGTGCAGTTCCAGATCCAGTAGTTGTCTCCCTGGAATTTCTTCGGCACCGTCGGGTCTGCGGTATTAGCTGTTACCAGCTCCGCGTGAGGTCCGTTGTGACATGCCTCGCAATATATCTTGTTGTTCATATCGCCGCTCACTGAATTGTTCAACACAGAGTTGCGATAAAGGGTATTTGTATTTTCCGCATGAACGGAATCATGACACGCTCCGCATTGCGGCTCTTGCAGCCACGGCTGGCGACCGTTTTGAATAGAGGCCGAAATCTGGCTCATATCGCCGTGGCAGTCTGTACAGGTTTTGCCTGCACGCGCCATTATGCCGCGCAGACACTGGGTCTTTTCGCCAGGATGACAGTTGTAGCAGCCATTTGAAATGTTGGTGGCTGTCGAAGCTCCCATTTTGTCCTTGTGGAAATTGTGCATGGCAAGCGAGAGACTTTCAATTCCTGCTTTGCCTGTCTTGCCGAGAGCGTTGTCGGCGTGGCATTCGGAGCAGAGGTGCACTATCCCCTTCGTCTGATCTGCCGCAAGCGTTGTCTTGTTGTAAGCATCGTGCTTCTGAAGGATGTCCAGTTGCGGGTTCGTTGTGCCGTGGCAGTTGCTGCACATCATCTCGGTTGAGACCGGCGCAACAACATCGACAGTCTGAAGAACCTGACCGTTACCGTTCTTAACGGTAATAGTGGCTGTTCCATAAGGGTCCCACGTTCCGTCATCGTCATACGGGGTGATCGGGATACCTACTGCCTCCCAGCTTTTGCCGGCTGAATCAAGAGTCATGTTGCCCGCAAGGGGGGTACCGGTGATTCCGACGTTGATTGGGACGTTCCAGCCGAACTGCGGGGCATACTGCCAGAAGTTGGTGTGGAGTGCCGAATTTTTCTTTTTCGGGAAAACGTAACTGACAGTGATTCCGCTGGTGATGCTGCTGGCGCCTTCGCTTCCACGCCTGAATACCTGAGCATGCAGAGTGTTATATGGAGGCAAGACTGCGAAGTGGGAGTAGTCATCCTGGTCGCAGTGCATTCCGAGGTCGTTCCATGCGAATATTACATAACTCATATTTTTCGCAGGGATAGCCTGTGTGCCATAGGACTTAGTCATGGCCCAGTTAACAGCTGTCTTTGCTCCGGTAACTACGGCTGCCCTTTGACTTGTAGTCAGATAGCCCGACCTGGAGATTGTGAGCGTGTAGTTGCCGGCTGCCTCATTAAGCGTGTAGGCACCGGTGCTGCTGGATGTGGCGGTGTGGGTGCCGTCACTAATTGTAGCTGTCGGTATAACAGCGCCTGTCATGATGTCTTTGACAACGCCGGTTATGCCACTGGTAGTTGTTCCACCACCGGATCCGCCGGATCCGCCTGTTGAAACGGTAACTGTGGCGCTCCTGCTTGCTGAGACATTAGCAGCTGCGTCTTTAGCCCAGGCATAAAGCGTGTATGAACCTGCCGCACTTACCGTGTAACGTGTCGGCACTGTGGCAGTCCATCCAGTTGCCGTTGCTGAAGGCTTCGTAGACGACGTCGTTATCAGATAGCCGGTTACGCCGACATTGTCGGAAGCAAAAAAAGTCGTGATTGATATTGTCAAGGATGATGATGTGGATGGCATGCTAAAGGAAGATACCGTCGGAGGGGTTGTGTCGCTTGTCGTGCCGCCGCCTGAACTCGGATGGCTAGCAGCATCACCCGGGAATGTTTTGGCATTGATCTCGGCTATATTGGTGTACCCGTCGCCATCGGAATCAAGCGACTCAATGGTCTTGAAATTATGGCCCGCATTGGCATAAGCGGTCCCATAGGAGTTTCTTGTACCTCCTCCGGCGGGATTGATGTGGCACAACACACAGCTGTTGAGCGCGGAGCCGGATGTTCCTGAGTATGTGCTTAGGAACGACGAAAGGTATGACGAATAGGCATACGAACTACTGTAACTTGCTAAGAATATAAACATAGTTAGGGAAATTCCTAAGTATTTTTTCATTGAGAATCCCTTCTGATTGCCAAACTCTGCTACGGCAAATCATGGTTGATTTCGATTCGAGATAATATCCTCATCTCTAAGGAGACTGAATATCACCTTAAATTATTTGTACGCTTTGTCGTGAAAAATTTAACGGACTAAATAAACGGGAGGGGCTCGATATTTGAGCGCAGTTGAATCAACTAATGCCACAGCACATCGGTATGCTATAACAATAGTTACACATAAAGACGCATAAGTTAATATAAGACCGGACGAAATCTTGCTAAGAGGAGTATCAGAAGAATTAATATCAGTCGTAACTGGAGGAAGCGTTATAGCTTGTGAGAAAGCAATTCCGCCCAAATAAATATGAGCGATAAATTTACATATTTTGCATTCCGGATAAACTGTAGTAGCAGTTGGATACGAAAGGGCTGCAATTAAGAATACGCACGGGATGATAGTCAGCAATATACTAAGACTTCTTCTGTTACTAAATGTTGTGTTATTTGACGCCGGCTTCATAATATTATCTTTTCCTGAATGATAATGAATTCTTAAATTGATCCAGCAACATTGACACTAATTAAATTAAATATACAAGCTCTTAGTTAAATTAATATTAAGAAATTATTAGGATATTTTCATATGTATTTCTTATTTTACGAAGTGATCTGGGACGACTCACTATGATGAATATAGATGGAATGTCGAGGGTTGCCCCTTTTGAAAGAATGCGATTCACATCTGCAGAAGGTATGGATTGTGGATACTAAGCAATGAAGCGTTATCCTGTCTATCAATGTCGGCGTATAATGATTTTCTGAAATATTGCATTATGCTATTTCACGGTCTAGTTAGGCAGCAGCTTTTTTGTGAAATATGTAAGAAAACTGCATGATTAGATATGCGATAAATATTAGGCATCAAACAAATACGTTCTAACCTTCGGTGGCACTATATTGGCGATGCTTGCATGGGACTTAGAGGTAATGTTATGTTTCATGCAAAGCTGAATAAACACACTTCAGACTGGAGGGAGTATGGCTGAAGAAAAGAGAAGGCATAAGCGTGTACAAGTAAGCGTTCCGGTAACGATCAACAGATCCATTCGGGGGCAAGTGGTAGACTTGAGTGAATCCGGTGTTTTTATCGAGTCAATGGCGCCAATGGAAAAAGGCGCCGCCCTTGTTATTCAGTTTGACAATAGTGAGAAGAAGATGCTGTTCGGTGCTGTGGTGCGGCAGTCTACTCGCAAGAAGGGACGCAGCTACGGTTTTGGCGCTGAACTTGGAAGCCTGACACCTGACCACAAGTCATTTCTTCGCGCTTTAATAGATGCTTTTTCATATGCGGTCTCAGATGAGCTGCCAATCATTCTTCTGATTGATGGAGACATGACATCCCGCTTTATTTTTGCAAAGGTGATTCGCGAAGGCGGTTACAATATTATTACCCGTGAGACCTTCAGCGATATTGATGTAATATTTGAACATCATAACCCGGCAGCAGTTGTGCTTGATTATACTGAACAGACTCTTAATGCAGTGAAGATGATCAGAGGGATTGACGATATAATTCCGATTGTCATTCTGTCAAAGCTTCCTCACATACCGATGGAGCAATTTATGAGTCTTAATGTCAAGCACTGTCCAAAATATAATATTACTCCGCTTAAGTTTGTGAGCGATATTTTGCGCAAGCTCGTGCCTAGCAAAGGCAGTTTGAAAAAAACACGATAGGGTACATGCCATATAAATGGTGTTAAGAGATGAATAAAGGTTGCGAATGTTATATGGACAGTACGATCAGCCGTAAAAAAGAATCAACTGGTTTTACAGATTCTTCTATGAAAATCCAGTTTGAAATGAACAAAAGCATGGGGGATCTTTACAGCATCTGTTTTAGAGCTGGTTTGGTTTTTTGTTCGTCAGTTGAAACGTATTGAAGTAGCTCAGCCATGCTTTGACCGTCGACGGTGCTGGCATTACGGAGAACGAGCGCAATTTTTTCTGATGCTGGAATTGTTTTCCAGAAAGGCGATTCTTCCAGAGCATCAATTATGTCTCTAACGTCCATATTCCCTCTATATTTCATAATGAGCAAATTTTAAGCCAGAATGGCTTGGCATAAATATGCTGATATTACAAAAAGATATAGCGGCAGCAAATCGTAATAAAATTATAAAGTAAAATTTTCCGACAGAGTAGGCTTAAACTTAGGGCCGTGATGCCGGGCATTGTCAAAATATACAGCATATTTCGGATTTGACAGAAATCAGCAAAAGTGATATTCTGCACCAAGTATTTATTCACTGGCCTTAAACTGTCGATGTACTCCTGTCGCACATTTATTATCAAGTTTGTGTTCTTCACTGCATTTGGGAAGGCCCATTTTGGGCTGTAATGCTACTGATAAGAGGAGGAAGCGGGGATGTCGAAAGACAGTATAGAGGTAATGTCAACCGAAAACAGAACTTTTCCACCATCAGCGGAATTCAGTAAGAAAGCCCATATCAAGAGCTTGGACGAGTATCAGAAGATTTATAAGAGGTCTTTGGACGACCCCGAAGGCTTCTGGGCTGAAATGGCTGAGAAACAGCTGACGTGGTACAAAAAGTGGGACAAGGTATTAGATTGGACTTTTGACGGAAAGCCTGAAATAAAGTGGTTTGCTGGCGGCAAGTTAAATGTCTCATACAACTGCCTCGATCGTTTCGTCAATACCACTACCCGCAACAAGGCCGCCCTTATCTGGGAGTCCGATGGCGGCGATTATAAAACCTTTACCTATCAGCAGCTTTATGCTGAAGTCAATAAATTTGCTAATGTCCTTAAGAAATATGGCCTAAAAAAGGGAGACAGGGTCACCATATACCTGCCTATGATTCCCGAGCTCGCAATTTCGATGCTGGCATGCACAAGACTTGGCGTTATTCATAGTATAGTGTTTGGCGGATTCAGTGCTCAGGCCCTAAAAGATAGAATTCAGGATGCAGGATCGAAAATGGTGATAACCTGCGATAAGAGTGTCAGAGGAGGGAAGTTCATACCTCTTAAGGCGAATGCCGACGCAGCAGTCAAGGATTGTCCATCCGTTGAAAAGATGGTGGTTGTAAAGAGAGCCGACGGCGCAGTGGACATGCAAGCCGGCAGAGATATCTGGTGGCAAGATGAAATGAAGGCTGATGACGTAAGAGGCTATTGCAAGCCGGAAGAGATGGATGCAGAAGATCCGCTCTTCATTCTGTATACTTCTGGTTCGACAGGGAAACCTAAAGGCGTTCTTCATACTACCGGTGGCTATCTGTTGTATACAAATCTTACCTTTAAATGGATATTCGATTACCATGATGAAGACATTCATTTCTGCACTGCTGACATCGGTTGGGTTACCGGGCATAGCTATATCGTTTACGGTCCTCTCAGCAATGGCGCAACAAGTTTGATGTTTGAGGGCATCCCGTCCTACCCTGATAGCGGACGATTCTGGCAAATCTGCGAGAAACACGGTGTCAATATCTTCTATACGGCTCCGACTGCTATACGCGCATTGATGAAAGAAGGTGAGAGCTGGGTTGCGAAATATGATCTTTCTTCTCTCAAGGTGCTGGGCAGCGTTGGTGAGCCGATTAACCCGGAAGCATGGATGTGGTATTTCAAGAACGTGGGCAAAAGCAAGCTGCCGATTGTTGATACATGGTGGCAGACAGAGACTGGTGGAATATTGATAACTCCACTGCCCGGTGCGATGACGCTGAAGCCTGGCTCGGCGACAAGGCCTTTCCCAGGAGTTGTTCCTGCTGTTCTTAACGAAAAAGGCCAGCCTGCCGGTCCCAACGAAGGAGGTAGCCTTGTAATTCTTAAACCTTGGCCGGGTATGCTCAGGGGAACCTATGGTGATCCTGAAAACAAGCGAGTTAAAGAAGTTTATTACTCAATGTTCCCAGGTAAATATTTCACCGGTGACGGGGCACGCTTTGATCAGGACGGAGATTATTGGCTCATGGGCAGAATAGACGATGTTATCAATATATCGGGCCACAGGCTGGGAACTGCTGAGGTGGAATCTGCCCTTGTTGCCCATGAGGCAGTCGCAGAGGCTGCGGCTGTAGGATTTCCGCATGATATCAAGGGCGAAGGCATATATGTTTATGTCACCCTTAAAGAAGGCTTTGCTCCTTCTGATGATCTCAAGAAAAAACTTGTAGCTCATATTCGCACGGTTATCGGACCAATTGCATCGCCGGATAAGCTGCAATTTGCCCCAGGGCTTCCGAAGACCAGAAGCGGCAAGATCATGAGGAGGATACTGAGGAAAATCGCCAGCAGCGAGATAGATGCGCTTGGTGATACCTCAACGCTTGCTGATCCTACGGTTGTAGACGACCTTGTGAAAAACAGATTGTAAGTAGTGTTTCTGTAAAAGTTAGAGAGGCCGGGGAATCCGGCCTCTTTTTTTTCTGAGTGCTTCGATTATATCTTAAAGTGGGGATATATAAAGCTAGTGCGGCCCCGATTCCCACAGCAGTATAGCAGTCTTTTTTGTACTGCCCCAGTGGTAACCGCCGATGCCGCCAGTTTTCCGAATGACCCTATGGCAGGGAATCAGAAACGCAACTGGATTATGAGCGACTGCATTGGCAACGGCACGCACGGCTTTCGGCTTTCCGGCAAGCGCAGCAAGTTCCTCATACGAAACCACTGCTCCCTGAGGGACTTTCAGCAGTGCCTCCCAGACTTTGATCTGGAAGTTTGTACCTTTCACATGCAGCGGGCTCTCTCCGCGCTGCCTGGTGCCGGCAAATATCTTGTCGACAAAGCCCTTAGTTATCTTTTTATCCTGGATTAACTCGGCTTTCTGCCATTGCTTGGTCAAACTTGCAACCGCTTTGTCTCTGTTGCCTCCGGTAAATTCGAAGCAACATATGCCTTTATCAGTGATCGCTATGAAGCACTCTCCGAAAGGGCTTTGGTGAAAACCGTATCTGATAATAACGTGGTGACCTTTTCCTCTGATTTCTCCCGGTGTAACAGCTTCAATATTGATAAAGAGATCGTGAAGACGGCTTGCACTGGATAAGCCGCTATCATATGCCACATCTATAAGGCCGCGCCGTTCTTTCAAGAGCACTCTTGCGTACGCGGCAGTAACAAACTGGAGAAAACGTTTGGGGCTGATGCCGGCCCACCGCTTGAACAGTCGCTGAAAATGGTACTCGCTCAGGCCTACGGCGCGCGCTGTTTCCTTAAGAGAGGGCTGTTTTCGAAAATTCTTCTCTATGAAAAGGATAGCATGCTCGACAAGTTCATAATCGTTCTGTGCTTTCTTCATCGGAACCTCCTGCTGTCATCATAACTTATGACAACAGCAGGATCAATCCGATTCTTGCTATGACAGCTTAGGCCTTAAGCATATCGGCCTTGATCGGCAAACTGCGTATGCGCTTGCCGGTTGTGGCAAAGATTGCGTTGCAAACCGCCGGCGCAATAGGTGGAACGCCTGGTTCTCCGATGCCACCGGGAGCTTCTTTGCTGTCCACTATGTGAACCTCTACAACCGGCATTTCGTTGATGCGCAGCATCGGGTAATCGTGGAAATTGCTTTGCTCCACCCGGCCTTTCTTGAACGTAATCTCGCCATAAAGGGCAGCGGTAAGTCCAAAGACTATGCCGCTTTCCATTTGCGCAACGATAGTATCGGGATTTACGATCTTTCCGCAATCGACAGCACATATTACCTTATGAACAATAACCTTGCCTTTCGAATCCACCGATACTTCGGCGACCTGGGCAATATAACTCCCGAAAGATTCGTGTGCTGCGATTCCCCGGCCGCGGCCTGCAGGGAGGGATTTTCCCCAGCCGGCCTTATCTGCGGCCAGCTTCAAAACCCCCATGTTGCGAGGATGTTCTTTAAGCAGGCTTACTCGCAATTCATACGGATCCTGTCCTGCGGCATTCGCAACTTCATCTATGAAGCTTTCCATGACAAAGGCTGTATGCGAATGGCCGACTGAGCGCCACCACTGCACCGGCACGCCGAGTTTTGGACTGTGGAGCTCTACGAGGATATTCGGGATAGAATATGGCGTGTCAGCCGCGCCTTCCACAGATGTTTCATCAATTCCATTTTTTGCAAGCGCTTTCTCAAAGGGCGTGCCCTCAATGATGGACTGTCCTACTATCGCATGGCGCCACGCAACAAGTCTTCCTTTCTTGTCCAGTCCTGCCGAAATTTTGTCGTACCACAATGGCCTGTAGTACCCGCCCTTGGTATCATCCTCGCGGGTCCAGATTACCTTGATCGGTCTCTGTATCCCGGCGTCCCGAGCGGCTTTGGCGATATAGGCTGCCTCCGACACAAAGTCGTTATGCGGGTTTGCCTTGCGCCCGAAGCCACCGCCGAGATAGGTAGTGTTAAGCTTAACCTGCTCAGGCTTAAGACCGACTATCTTCGCTGCCGCGTTCCGGTCAAGAGTCTGAAATTGAGTAGGCACCCACAACTCACAGCTGTCGGCTCTAAGATCGATCAGACAGTTCAGCGTCTCCATCGTGGCGTGGGCGAGAAAAGGCACAGAGTATTCAGCGTTTATTGTCTTCGCTGCGGTTTTTAAGGCCGCTTCTGCATCGCCCTTTCTCGCGGCAGTAGTGCCCGGTCTCTTCGCCATTTCTGCGTAGTCTGACAGCTGCCTCTGGGTCTCCAGCGAGGCCAGCGTTCCTTCATCCCAGACAATCTCCAGAGCCTCGCGACCTTGATGCGCTGACCAGAAATCATCTGCGATTACGGCGACCCCCGTGGCGATGGGTAGCACTGCGTTGACGCCGCGCATTTTTTTTGCCTTTCCGGCGTCGAAGGTTTTTAATTTACCACCGAAGACCGGCGGACGTGCTACAACAGCCGCTAGCATTTTAGGGACCTTTGAATCGATTCCGAAAACGGCCTTGCCGTTGACTTTGTCAGGAGTGTCAATACGCCTGACGCGTTTCCCCAGAAAATCGGGATGGCCGGTTTTCTTCAGGATAATCTCTTTAGGCAGTTGAAGAGCGGAGGCCTTTTCTGCTAATTGTCCAAATGACAGGCGCTGGCCCGATGGGCCTATGACAAACCCTTTTTGCGCTACGCAGTGGTCTGCGTTCACCTTCCACGTGGCTGCCGCAGCGTCTATAAGCATCATTCGTGCCGCGGCCCCTGCTTTGCTTAATCGTCCCCATTCGCTCCTTACGCTGGAGCTTCCGCCCGTCCCCTGTATAGACCCCCACTGCGCGTGGTCGTAAGCGTGGTCCACAGGGGCAGGTTCAATGCCGATCTTGGACCAGTCGGCTTCCAGTTCCTCCGCTACAAGCATCGGCAACGAGGTGTAAACGCCCTGCCCCATCTCAGACTTGTTGACGATAATTGTCACCGAATCGTCGGTACCTATGCGAACAAACGCATTGGGCACAAAAGTGCCGGTTTTGTCCACAGCCTCGGAATCGGATCCGGGGGGAAGCAGGGATATGCCAAGAACCAATCCGCCCCCGAGGATCGCACCTGTCCTTATGAAATCGCGCCGGCTCATATTGATGAGTCCGTTCATGACTTACCTCCTTTGCCCATCGCGTCGTCGGTTTTCATGACAGAGGCGCGATGGATAGCGCGGCGGATTCTCTGATATGTTCCGCAACGGCATATGTTGCCGGTCATGGCGCGGTCTATGTCCTCATCCGTGGGAGCATGATTTTTCTCTATCAGGGCCACGGCGGACATTATCTGCCCTGGATGGCAATAGCCGCATTGCGGGACATCGTCTTCCATCCAGGCCCTCTTGACCGGATCGTTTTCAGCGATACCCTCAATGGTTGTGATCTTTTTTCCCTGTGCGTCTTTTGCCGGAATCTGGCATGATCGCTCAGGCTGCCCGTCTATGTGGACCGTGCAAGCCCCGCACTGTGCAATGCCGCACCCGTATTTGGTCCCGGTGAGCCCGATTTTTTCCCGGATTACCCAGAGAAGGGGTTCGTCCGCAGCCGCATCTACTTCGTACTTCTTGCCGTTAACTTCCAGAGAGATCATGTAGGCCTCCTTGTTGATTTCGGAATAGCAATTACCGACATTAAGCCACACTGCTCCGTATTTTTTAAGTGTATCAGCGAATACTGCCGGCAGCTAATATCTCCTGAATGATCAATATCCTTACTTTGGGGTAAAATTTAGTTGAGTAAAGAAATACAGGAGGGTGAGCAATGAAGAAGCCGATCTACCTTGACTATAACGCAACTACACCGCATGATCCAGATGTTGTCGCTGCTATGAGGCCGTATCTCGAGGAGCACTTCGGAAACCCATCTAGCTCTCATTTTTACGGCAAAAGGACGCGGGAGGCTGTTGAGACCGCTAGATCTCAAGTCGCATCAGCTCTGGGATGTCTGAGCGAAGAGATAGTTTTTACCGGCGGGGGCACGGAATCCAACAATCATGCTATCAGGGGCATCGCTGACGCGCTTTTCAGCAAAGGCAATCACATCATCACGTCTCAAATCGAGCACCCGGCTGTAACCGCGGTATGCAAATTCCTCGAGAGATACGGCTTCGAGACGACTTATGTCCCGGTCGACGAATTTGGACTTGTGGATGCGTCGGATGTCGAAAAGGCTGTCACGCCGAAGACCATCCTGATTACGATCATGCATGCAAACAATGAAGTCGGCACTGTTCAGCCGATTGAAGAGATTTCTCAGATTGCACGTCGAAAGAAAATCATTTTTCATACAGATGCAGCACAATCTGTAGGCAAGATCCCAGCGCATGTCGGCACACTCGGTGTCGATCTCCTTTCTATTGCTGGTCACAAGCTGTATGCCCCCAAGGGGATTGGTGCTCTATACATCAGGCATGGAGTTGAACTAACAAGATTCATGCACGGCGCGGGGCAGGAAAGGGGTAAAAGAGCAGGTACGGAAAATGTGCTGGAGATCGTCGGACTGGGAAAGGCATGCGAGATTGCCGCTCAGGAACTTGATGCTAACATGAAGCGCATGCGAGAAACTAGAGACCGGTTATACGACTATCTCCGAACACATATGAAAGAGCTTAGGCTAAATGGTCATCCGGAGAGTCGTCTGCCGAACACGTTAAACATAAGCTTCCCAGGGGTCGAGGCCCATATGCTGCTTTCGGCAATCGAGGACCGGGTCGCGGCTTCGGCTGGTGCGGCCTGTCATTCAGGAGAAGTCAGAATATCTTCGGTTTTAAAAGCTATGAATATTCCGGAAGAGTGGGCGCGCGGCGCACTAAGGCTCACAACTGGACGAATGACCACATTTGACGAAGTGAATACAGCTGCAAGAATTATTTCTGATGCTATCAATCGATGTAAATTAAATGGCAGGACTGAGAGATGATGAGAGGAAGCCTTTACTGGTTATGGCGTTCGTTGTGTTAAAATAAGCTTGCCGCGCCTGTAGCTCAGTGGATCAGAGCATCAGCCTCCGGAGCTGAGGGTCGGAGGTTCGAATCCTCTCAGGCGCGCTCATGAATTTTCGTCTATCCAGCTTAAAATTATCTTGCTATGGTAGAAGTGAAATTTTTTTACAAAGAAGGGTGCTGGTTCTGCGACATGGCAGAAGAGATGCTCAACGGGCTCATCGAAAAACACGACCTGAGGATCGAGCGGATCGACATCGCATCGAGTGAAGAACTTTACGACCTCTACAGGTTCGACATCCCGGTAATTGAATTCGCAGACGGCTCAGCGCTTTACGGCCGCATCAAAAAAAGAGAACTGCTCGAAAGACTAGAAGCGAACGCAAAGTAAGCCGGGGCACGGTGCCCCGGCAATTTACACGTTTTCCAGCAGATGACCCAGTTTCTTCTTTTTGGTTTTCAGATAGAGGATGTTTGCCTCGGTGGGCTTCGTCTCTATTGAGACCCTCTCGACAACCTTCAGTCCGTAGCCTTCGAGTCCGACTATCTTCTTGGGGTTGTTCGTTATCAGCTTCATCTTCCTGATGCCCAGATCGACCAGTATCTGAGCGCCTATCCCGTAATCCCTCAAATCAGCCTTGAATCCAAGCTGAAGATTGGCTTCGACAGTATCCAGCCCTTTATCCTGCAGCTCGTAAGCCTTTAATTTGTTTGGCAGGCCGATGCCGCGGCCTTCCTGGCGCATGTAAAGGATCACTCCCTTGCCTTCTTTCTCAATCATCGCCATGGCCTTGTGGAGCTGGTCGCCGCAGTCGCAGCGCTTGGAGCCGAAGACATCACCGGTCAGGCATTCCGAATGCACCCTGACAAGCACCTTGTCCTCAGGCGTGATATCGCCTTTCACAAGGGCTATATGCACATTTTGATCTACCAGATTGGAATATGCGATTGCGGTGAAGTCACCACCGTATCTTGTAGGCATATTGACGGTAGCAACCCGCTTTACAAAGCTTTCGGTTCTCATGCGGTACTGGATGAGGTGTTTGATCGCGATGATCTTCAGTGAATGAGCCTTCGCAAACTCAAGCAATTGCGGCATCCGCGCCATGGTTCCGTCATCGTTCATCACTTCACATATCACACCGGATGGATTGAGCCCCGCGAGCCTCGAGAGATCCACAGAGCCCTCTGTCTGCCCCGCCCTTTGGAGCACGCCTCCCGGTTTTGCCCTCAGAGGAAAGACATGTCCCGGACGCGCTATGTCTTCAGGCTTTGATTTTGGATTGATTGCTGTAAGAATGGTTACTGCCCGGTCATGTGCGGATATGCCGGTTGTGACGCCTTTTTTTGCCTCGATCGAGACAGTGAAGGCCGTGCCGAAGGACGATGTATTGTCGTCGGTCATCATGGGAAGCTTAAGCTCTTCAACACGCTGAGGCGCAAGGGAAAGGCAGATCAGGCCCCTGCCATACTTAGCCATAAAGTTTATTGCTTCGGCTGTCACCTTTTCGGCTGCCATGCAAAGATCGCCTTCGTTTTCCCTGTCTTCATCATCGACGAGAATGACCATTTTGCCGGCGGCGATATCTTCAAGGGCCTCTTCAATAGTGTTTAATTTATATTTATCCATTACGTACCTCCGTAAATGAATGCACAGGCAATCGGCAGCTCATAGATTAGGGGTACAGAAGATACTGATTCTACAGAATTTCCCATTGCCAAGATATTTGTAAGTATAGCAGAAACAAAAAGGGACTTTCCATTGGTGCAATGACTGAGGACGTTCTTGGGTGGCTTCTTTTCGAGATGCGCCAATTAGCACTTGTGAAATAATCGCAGGTTCTATTGAGAAAAGATTATCATGCTTTCGAAATGTTTTGCCCTGCCCGCTTGCGCGCCCCTGAGAACTCAGGCTGCACCTCGAAATGACCACCCAAGACTACCGCAGAATCTGTGCCGATAGTTCACCAGGGGCGTAAGATTGACTCGGTTGGCGTCCGGGCGTGTATTATTGAGGATGGCATTCAATATTGACCTGCATATACATTCACTTGCCAGCGGAGATTCGGATGCAAACCCTGAGGAGCTAGTCCTGCAGGCTATAGAGATAGGCCTTGATGGAATCGCATTTACAGAACACTATTCATATGAGGCGTCTGAGGCTGCAGACACGCTGGCAGAAAAGTATAAGGGCAAGATCGTGGTCCTGCGGGGTGCCGAGGTCTCGGCAAGAGATGGGCACTGCCTTGTTTTCGGAGTGGACACTGACCGTCTGCTATCTTTATACATGCCGATGGCCAAAATTATTGAAACAGTGAATCGGCACGGAGGAGTGGTTATTCCTTCGCATCCGTACCGTGGCATGAACAGTATAGGTGATGCGCTTAGAAGCATGAACGGTATATGTGCTCTTGAAGGGTACAATGGCTGCAATGCTAACGCATTTAACGTAAAAGCTATTGAAACAGCTGCTGCTCTACGACTGCCATTCACCGGAGGCTCAGACGCCCACGATTACATGGATGTTGGCCTGTGCTACACGTCCTTTGCAGAGTCTGTTACAAGAGAAAATCTGGTGGAACGCCTCAAATCAGGCAACTACCACGGAGTCGACACGAGGAAAATAAGCCGCCTTTCATTTTACTGACGGCAATTTAAATCAAAGAATCAGGCCAGTCCGGCTTCTTTGAGCTTTGTTAGAAATGGATCTGCAGATGAGGCGGCTGCTTCATCCTCAGGAGCGGTTTTCTGCAGAAACTTTGCGACGTACTTAGCTAGAATATCAGGTTCAAGGTTAACGGTATCGCCGATCTTCTTAAATCCGATGGTTGTCAGCGATGCTGTATGAGGAATTATTACAAGACTGAAGGCATTCTCAAGAACGTCCACTACGGTAAGGCTTATCCCGTCTACGGCTACTGAACCCTTTTTTACCAGATAATGTAATACAGAGGCAGAGGCTTCGATCTCGATCTTCTCGGCATTGCCTTCCATTCGGCGCGATCTGATTTTTCCAATAGCGTCGATGTGCCCTGTTACGAAATGTCCACCCATCTTGGAGCTTGGTTTAAGTGAAGGTTCGAGGTTAACCTTGTCGCCTCCTCTGAGCTCGCCGAGATTTGTGCTCCTGAGTGTCTCGCCGGAAACATCGAAATAAACGGTATCCTTGCCGATCTTTGTCACTGTCAGGCAAACGCCGTTGACTGCAATGCTGTCTCCGGTCATAGCATCCTTAAATATTTCACGGCCTTTGACGGAAAGGCGCGCGTTTTGTGACCGGCGTTCAATACTCGCCACTTCACCTAATTCAACTATTAATCCTGTAAACATGCCATATTAATGGATTAGTCTTCCCATACGATCGAACCGCGGTAAATGCTTCTCGCTGTCCCATGACCAATAGATGATCATAGCCTTGCCAAGCACCTGCTTTACATCAACATATCCCCAGAATCTGCTGTCATAGCTCTGATCGCGGTTGTCTCCCATCATGAAGAGCTTGCCTGTCGGAACAAGATAGGGGCCAAAATTATCTCGCGGCTCCAATTGGCCTAAGCGTATAGAAGTATCAGTATGTTGAACATATGGCTCTTCAACCGGCTTGCCGTTGACAAGGAGTTTCTTATCAATCATCTGCACTGTATCCCCTTCGGTTGCCACGACCCGTTTGATGAAATCCCTTGTCGGGTCTTCAGGATACTTGAACACTATTATCTCACCTTTTTTCGGCAGCCTAAGGCCAGGCATATGAAAGACAGTCACATTTGTAAAAGGGATATCTACTGGTGATCCAAAAATCATCTTGTTTACCAGCAGATGATCGCCGATCAGAAGAGTAGGTATCATTGAGCCGGACGGGATCTTGAAAGCCTGAATCACGAATGTTCTGATAATCAGCGCAAGTATAAGCGCCGTGCCGATCGCTTTTGCGTACTCAAGGACCTTATCGGCTGCCGTTGTTTTGAGTCTGTTTTCTTTTTCCATTTATTCCTTCACCTTCAAAACAGAAAGGAACGCCTCCTGCGGGATCTCAACGCGTCCGATCTGCTTCATTCTTTTTTTCCCTTCCTTTTGTTTTTCAAGCAGCTTTCTTTTTCTCGTGATATCGCCACCATAGCATTTAGCTAATACATCTTTGCGGAGTGCCTTGATGCTCTCCCTCGCGATGACTTTACCGCCGATTGCCGCCTGTATTGCTATTTCATACATCTGCCTTGGGATGACCTGTCTGAGCTTCTCGGCTATCTGTCTGCCCTTATAATAAGCGTTGTCTTTATGGACAATCAAGGAAAGGGCGTCAACGGATTCACCGTTAAGCAGGATGTCCAGCTTGACCAGATCAGACTTTCTATATCCTGCAAACTCGTAATCCATCGATGCATATCCTTTCGACAAAGACTTCAGGCTATCATAGAAATCCCACAATATTTCATTCAGCGGAAGATCATAGACGATCATTATTCGGTCTTTGCCTACGTAATTGAAATCCTTCTGTGTGCCCCGTTTTGACTGGCAAAGTTCAAGCATATGACCTACAAATTCCTGCGGTACAAAGATCGAGACCTTAACATACGGCTCTTCAACACTCTCAAACTGGTCAGGCAGGCTGCTGGGATTGTCAACTGAAATCTCTATGCCCTTCTTGTCTTTCACCTTGTAGATTACAGTTGGCGCAGTGCTGATAAGCGAGAGTTCGAACTCCCTCTCGAGCCGCTCCTTGACTATCTCCATGTGCAGGAGGCCCAAGAAACCGCACCTGAAGCCGAAGCCCAGCGCAGAGGATGTTTCAGGTTCATAATTGAACGAGGAATCATTAAGGCGCAGTTTCTCAAGGGCGATCTTCAGCTCCTCATACTGATTAGTTTCAACCGGATATAGGCCGCAAAACACCATTGGCTTGATTTCTTTATAGCCGGCCAGTGGTTCAGTTGCCGGCCTTGCAGCATCGGTTATGGTATCGCCTATCTTCGTATCGGCGATATTTTTTATAGCTGCTATGATATAACCGACTTCACCCGAGCTAAGCTCAGCAACTTCAAGCGGTTTTGGTGTTAGAACGCCGGTCTTGGTTATCTCGTATTCTTTCTTGGTTGCCATGAATCTGATTCTCATTCCGGGTTTGATTCTTCCGTCGAAGACCCTCACCAGGACAATAACGCCCTGATAGTTGTCAAACCATGAATCGAAGATCAGGGCACGCACAGGCGCATTGTCATCGCCTTTGGGAGCTGGAATTTTAGTGACTATTGATTCAAGTATCTCTTTAATGCCGATTCCCTCTTTGGCGCTGGCCAGCACGGCATCGGAACAGTCTATGCCTACAACCTCTTCGATTTGCTGTTTGACTCGGGCAGGCTCTGCACTTGGAAGATCTATCTTGTTGATGACAGGTATGACTTCGTGGTTATGATCTATTGCTAAGTATGTGTTGGCCAATGTCTGAGCCTCAACGCCTTGCGTTGCATCTACAACAAGCAGGCTGCCTTCGCATGAGGCGAGGCTTCTGGAAACTTCATAAGAAAAATCTACATGACCAGGGGTGTCGATCAAATTAAGAGTATAGTCCCTGCCGTCGTCTGATTTATAGTTGAGTTTTACAGCATGGGCCTTGATTGTAATGCCGCGTTCCCTTTCGAGGTCCATCGAATCTAGAACCTGCTCCATCATCTCGCGCTGGCTCAACGCCCCGGTGTATTCGAGTATTCTGTCGGCGAGGGTAGACTTGCCGTGGTCGATATGGGCGATAATCGAAAAATTTCTGATATTCTTGGTCATCGTCTTATGCCGCACATCCCTTTTGAAAAGCCAGTGCAGCGATGCCGATTATGCCGGCATCATCTCCCAATGAGGACTGGAGTATCTTGACCTTTGAAAACAATACCGGAAATGCTCGCCTTGACGCTTCAGCAATAGCTGCTTCAACGTAAATATTCCAAGCCCCCAGTAAGCCGCCTGTAAGGATAACCGCATCAGGGCTAATGGTATTGACTATGCTTGCAATACCAACGCCAAGGGCCTTGCCAGCCTCTCTCAGCACAGAACGACTGAGAGGGTCACCCTCGAGGGCTGCCTTGTAAATGTCGGCCGCGCTTATCTTGTAAAAATTTCCGTTATAGGTATCTTTCAAAATGCTGGACGAACCTTTTTCTATTGCGCTAACTGCGTTACTGATAATAGCAGTTGCAGATGCGTAGGCCTCCAGACAGCCAAGGTTTCCGCACCCGCATTGAGGCCCTGCCGTGTTGATTGTTATATGCCCGATTTCAGCCGCAATATTAAGCAATTTGTCATTTACAACGATGCCTCCGCCGATGCCTGTGCCGAGGGTCAGCATTACGAAATTCTTGAAGTCTCGTCCTGCTCCAGCGATTTTTTCACCCAGCGCCGCGGCATTTGCGTCATTTTCTATGATTGCGTCTATATGGTAACGCCTGGTTATCTCGCTATACAGGTTCAATCCAGTAAAAGAAGGTATATTGGGAGCTCTAAGCACAACTCCATTGGCATGGTCTACAGCCCCTGCAACCGCCAGACCAATCACGCGGACATCGCTGCCATCAGGCAAATCTGACATTAGCTTGTCGATAAGCCTGAAAAGAACGGAAAGAGGGTCTGTTCCCGCCTGCTCCTTTAACTTCAATAAAATACGGTAGTCCGAATCAACAAGAGAGACCCTTATATTAGTGCCTCCGATATCTACGGCAATACAGCAACTCTTAGTCATGCCTGATGGATCCTCCGCAACGGAAAAATGCAAAAACATATTATAACAAATTGTCTTCGGGAGCATATTTTACGGCTTAAGCCTTGATGCATGATATAAATATATTGTGGTATACTAAGCTCCAGCTTGGATCGGAGCGGTTGAAGAAGAATAATAAATGAGAAAACAGGAAGGGAAGTCATGAACAGAAAAAAAATTGCCCTGGCTTTTTTGAGCATTTTTCTGTTGGTTGTCATAGTCGGCATTGCGCTTGCCGATAACCTCCCGATGGTAACGACAATTGAAGTTAAAGGCTTGCGGCGTATTGAGGACGGTGCGGTAAAGGCAAAGCTTTCTCAGAAAGTAGGGGAGGCATTGTCCCAGGAAAAAACCACTGCTGATATTAAAGCTATTTATAAAATGGGCTATTTCGATGACGTCAATGTATCCCTTGAGCCTTTTGAGGGCGGAATCAAGGTTATATATGCTGTAAAAGAGAAACCAACGCTTATCAAGGTTGATTTCCAGGGCAACAAAGAGTACGACGATAAGAAGTTGAAAGAACACATTGCGATAACGCCCGGCGCAATTGCAGATATAACCCTTATTAACGACAATGCCATAAAACTTAAGAATTTCTATGAAGATGAAGGTTATTACCTTGCCAAGGTTGTGCCAGTTGTCAATAAAACTGACGAGGGCGAGGTTGTAGTGACTTATCAGATTGATGAAGGCGACAAAGTTAAGATCAAAGAAATCAGGATCGAAAACAATAAAGCCCTATCCGCAAGCAAGATAAAAAAAGCCATGAAAACGAAAGAGAGAGGCATAATCTCTTTCATCACCGGCACAGGATACTATAAAAAGGAAGAGATGAAGACCAGCCTCGAACAGATCAGAGATCTTTACTTTGATAACGGATATCTGAAGATTATCGTCGGCGATCCGGTAGTTAAACTGACAGAAGATAAGAAGGGCATGATCATAACAATTGCTGTTTCAGAAGGTGAACAGTTCTCTGTCTCTTCTGTTGGAATAGCAGGCAATAAAATATTTAATGAAGAAGAGTTGAGGAAGCTTGTCAAACTGACGCCGAATAAAGTATTTAGCAAAGCTGACATGAAGAAAGACGTAACGGAACTTACGGACAAATATGCCGACAACGGCTACGCATTGGTTTCCATTAACCCGGATCTTATACCGGATGAAAATAAAAGGACAGTTGCTGTCACCTATCAGATCGGAGAAGGAGACAAGTATAAGATAGGCAAGATAGATATATCCGGTAATACAAAAACCAGAGATAAGGTTATCAGGAGAGAAATCAGAGTTGATGAAGGGGATACCTTCAACAATTCTGCATTGAAGAGAAGTTATGAACGTTTGAATAACCTTAATTTCTTTGAAACTGTAGATATTGCACCCAAACCCAGACCCGATGAAAAAGCTGTCGATCTCGACGTCAAGGTCAAGGAAAAATCAACCGGATCATTGAGTGTTGGCGGCGGTTACAGTTCTGTAGACAAGGTAATAGGCATGGTCGAAATATCCCAGGCAAACCTGTTTGGCAATGGGCAACTGATAAAAGCAAAAGGAGAGATTGGAACTAAGATGAATGACGCGGAGCTTACGTTTCGCGACCCCTGGTTCCTCGATAAGCCTTTAGCGTTCGGTGCAACTATTTATAAACAACAAAGGGAATATCCCGATTTTACAAGAAAAGCTGTTGGCCTTGAGTTAAGCCTTGGCAAGAGCTTTTGGGAATACTGGAGTGCAGGGATCACATACAACCTTGAGCAAGTAAAAGTCTCTGATATTGCCAGCAACTCTTCACAAGTCATTCAGGAACAATTAGGCAAGAAGATTACGAGTGCAATCACGCCTTCAATCGCCAGAGACACAAGAGATTATTATCTTGACCCTTTACGCGGTTCCAGAAATGTAGTGTCAACGACATTTGCCGGCCTTGGCGGAGATAATGCCTTTATAAAAACCGTGATCGATTCAGGCTGGTATTTCCCGCTCTTCGATGTGACTACCATCCATCTGAGGGGCCGTGTTGGGTGGGCCAGCGGCATATTTGGTAAAACCTTGCCACTATACGAGAATTTCTATGTCGGCGGTATATACACTGTGCGCGGTCTTGGTTGGGGCATAGCCGGACCTAAAGACCCGGGAACAGGTGAGGCAATCGGCGGCACCAAAGAGCTAGTGTTCAATGCCGAGTATATTTTCCCTATCATCCAGGATCTAAAAATAAAGGGAGTGGTATTCTTTGATGCCGGTCGAGCATATGGCAGCAACGAAACTTTTGGCAGTGACCTGCGTTATACTGCTGGCGGTGGCGTGAGATGGATCTCTCCCTTCGGACCGATTAGGATAGAATACGGAGTCAATATAGCAAAAAGAGAAGGCGAAGCCGGGGGCAAGATAGAATTCGCGTTCGGTCAGGCGTTCTAGCTGCGCATAAATATTGGCTTGCTGACGCACGCTGCTGAATGTGTGCGTAACATCTACTAATATTGAAAACTTTAATGGAGGCAATGATGAAGAAAGCGGTATTTATGGGCGCCCTCGCGGTGTCCCTGATTTTCTTTGCAGTATCCCAGGTGCTGGCTGCAGATGCAGCGTTGAAAATTGGCCTTGTGGATCTCTACAAAGCGGTGAACGAATCTGAACAGGGGAAGAAAGCGAAATCCGAGTTGGAATCGTTGATAAAGAGCAAACAGAACTCCCTCGAGGACAAAGGCAAGGCGATTGAGAGGATAAAGGGAGAGCTAGAAAAGAAGAGCGGAGTGTTATCAGCTGATGCTAAGAAGAGCAAGGAAGACGAATTTGAGCGGCTTACAAGAGAGTATCAGCGGACAGCTGCAGACTCGCAGAATGAAGTTCGCAAGAAAGAGGGCGAGCTGACAGGGCGTATTGTAAAAGATATCAGAGATATTATCACAGCTATTGCACAGGAAGAGCAGTATACGCTTATAATTGAAAAAGCTGAAGGTCTTGTGCTTTTCTCAGACAAGGGTCTGGATATAACCGACAAAGTCATTCAGAGGATTAATTCCGGCAAACATAGCAGCGGTAAGAAATAAGGAGACACATATATATGAGTCGTTGGTGAGTGGCACCTAAGATGTGCTGCCCAGCGGCTCAATTTCTTTTTAATATGAAACTGAGCGAAATCGCATTATTTCTGGAAGGCCGCATAACAGGCGATGGCGATACTGACATAACAGGCGTTGCCGGCCTGTCAGAAGCAAAGGCAGGAGATATCACTTTTATTGGCTCTGGCAAATTTATTAAAGAAGCCAGGACCAGTCCTGCTACTGCACTTATTGTTAGAGAGTTCATCGAAGATATTGAAAAGCCGCAGATTGCATGTATTAATCCGCAGTTAGCTTTTGCGAAACTCTTAGGATATTTCTATGTTAAGCCCCATCCGTATTTGGGAGTTAGTGAAAAGGCTGTGGTGTCGCCGACGGCAAACATTGGAGAAAATGCGACCATATATCCTTTTGCATATATCGCAGAACATGCAATTATAGGCAAGAGATCGGTTATCTATCCGGGTGTGTACATCGGAGCGGGCAGCTCAATTGGCGAGGCATGCACGATTTATCCAAATGCTACAATACGCGAAGGCGTTACCGTAGGTTCGAGAGTGATAATTCATGCCGGCGCCGTGGTTGGCGCAGATGGCTTCGGGTTTGTTTTTGATGGGAGGTCACACGTTAAAATTCCTCAGGTCGGCAGAGTTATCATAGAGGACGATGTTGAAATAGGCGCTAACACCACCATAGACCGGGCTACCACCGGCAGTACAGTTATAGGCTGTGGTACTAAGATCGACAATCAGGTACAGATCGGACATAATGTACAGATTGGCAGAGGAGCAATATTAGTGGCTCAAGTTGGTATTGGCGGCAGCTCTACAGTCGGCGATGGAGTAGTGCTTGGTGGACAAGCGGGCATAGCTGATCATACTGAAATAGAAGCCGGTACTATGTTGGGTGCCAAAGGTGGATTTATGGGGAAGGTCAGTAAGGGCATTTATTCTGGGGGCCCTGCAATTCCGCATCGTGATTGGCTTAAATCAACAGCGATATTTGCACAGCTGCCTGAGTTAAAGAAAAAGATTCATGAACTTGAAGAACAGATTAAGACCTTGAAATGCAATGGCGGCAAGTCAGGATCAGACAGGCAACAATAGAAGAAATGAATATATAAGCAACCTATCTGTATTTTCAGCAGGCAACGAGAATGTAATCTGGAAGCCTAATGGCTTGTGAAGACATGTTTGTGGAGGTAATATGATTGAAATTAAAGAAATAATGTCACTGCTGCCTCACCGTTATCCATTTTTATTGGTCGACCGGGTTCTTGAGCTGGAAACTGAGGTGAGGGCTGTTGGCATCAAGAATGTTTCGATAAATGAACCATTCTTTACTGGCCACTTCCCCAATAATCCGGTTATGCCGGGGGTTTTAATTGTGGAGGCTATGGCTCAGGTGGCAGGCATACTTGCGTTCAAGTCGGGAATGTCAGGTATGTCGGTATATTTTATGAGCATAGACAAAGTTAAATTCCGTAAGCCGGTGGTTCCGGGCGATCAGCTGCGTTTTGAGGTAAATGTATCACATAAGCGCGGCAATGTATGGAAGTTCAGCGGCAATGCATTTGTGGACGGAAAGCTGGTGTCTGAAGCTGAGTTCACAGCCATGATGACAGACAAGGCACTATAGGAGAGGTTATGGCAAACGAAATTCATAAAACTGCTATTATCAGCAAAAAGGCGGAGATTGCAGATGGAGTTGCCATAGGTCCGTACTGCACTGTGGGTGACGGAGCAGTTATCGGCAAAGGGACTAAACTGATCTCTCATGTGGTAGTAGAGGGACGCACAGAAATAGGCGAAGGCTGCACTGTTCATCCATTCGCAACAGTTGGATTGCCGCCTCAAGATCTAAAATATAAGGGCGAACCCACAGGAGTAAGAATCGGCAGAGGCTGCATAATACGCGAATACACATCAATCCATCGCGGTTCTGTCAGCGGTGACGGGTTTACAAAAATCGGAGAAGGCAATTTCATAATGGCTTACTGTCATATCGCCCATGACTGTCAGGTAGGTTCGTCTAATATACTTGCCAATGCCGCGACTTTAGCGGGCCATGTTATGATCGAGGACTTCGCGTTTATCGGGGGAGTTGTTGTTGTGCATCAGTTTACGCGCATTGGTTCTTACGCCATGGTGGGCGGCTTCAGCGGTATCGGGCAGGACATACCTCCTTATACTATGGCATCTGGCGCGCGTGCGAAGCTGTACGGATTGAACAGTGTCGGGCTTAAACGCCGTAATTTTTCGGATGAAACTATTAATGCCCTGAAAAAGGCATATAAGATATTGTTTAGGGAAAAAAGGACACTTGCCGATGCATTAAGAGCGATCAAAACGGATCTTCCGCAGATTGCTGAGTTGAAACATCTGGTGGAATTCATCGAAAAGAACAAACGGGGCATATGCAGATAGGAATTATAGCCGGAACAGGAGAATTGCCCCTGATAATTGCGAATGATGCCAAAGAACGCGGCTACAGGGTCGTAACCGTTGCTCTTGAAAACCTTGCTCCGAAGGAGATGGAGGGGTTGTCAGACGAAATCAGATGGGTTAATCCGGGTAAGCTTGGTGATATCATATCCACTCTGAAAAAGCACAGGATTAAGGAAGCTATAATGGCCGGCAAGGTGCCGAAGTCTCTTCTCTATAAATCAAAGATAACCCCTGATCTCAGGGCTGTCAAGTTGCTGTTTTCGATCAAGGATAGAACTGATGATGCAATACTGAATGCCCTGACGAAAGAACTTGAAAGTGAAGGCATTCAGATTATTGAGACAGTAAAATTCAGCCCTCACCTCCTTACTCCTGATGGGTATCTAACTGCGCGGCGTCCTGATGAAGAACAATGGAAAGACATTGAATTCGGATGGAAGATAGCAAAAGAGATCGGAAAACTAGATATAGGGCAGACGGTGGTTGTCAAAGGACAGGCGGTGATGGCAGTGGAAGCCATAGAAGGTACTGACGAAGCCATTATTCGGGGCGGGCATTGGGCGGCTGAGGGAGCTGTTGTTGTTAAAGTTAGCAAGCCCCAGCAGGATATGAGGCTGGATGTTCCAGCAGTTGGAATGGATACTATGAGATCTATGGAGAAGGCCAGGGCGCGTGTACTGGCACTAGAGGCCGGTAGAAGCATGATCATGGGGCGGGATGTCGTATTAAGAGAGGCTGAGAGGGCTGGGATTGCAGTAATCGGCATCTCTGAAGAAACCATGTATCGTCGCAGCTCCAAAAGCTAAAGAGGCAGATGAAATACTTTTCTCTTATAAGGGAAGCAATGACTGTTGCCAACGCGAACTGGCCGCTGGTCCTTGTGCAGTTTAGCTTCATGTTTGTCAGTTTTATCAGCCTTCTTATAATAGTTGGCATTCCCCTGGCGATAGCTTTTGTCATTTTTGGCATCGACCTTACAGAGATACTGCGGCAGAACGATCTGGTCAGTGTTTTCCATGTAAGTGCAGCTATGATGAAGGAGTCGCTACCCATCGTGCTGTTTGTAGTCATTGCTTTTCTACTTTATGTGGCTGCAATAGTAGCTATGTGGATATTCGCGCTTGCTGGAACTATAGGATCGTTAGCAAAAACGATAATCAACGGGCAGCGTTTCAGTATCAGCTTCTTCTGGGCCGAATCTAAGAGGCTTTTCTTTCCGTTGTTTATTTTTTCCAACTTGTCTGGAATTGCTTTTGCGCTCCTGGCAATGATCATGGGTATTTTAAGTGAAGCAGCCAAAAGGATCATCTCGGTGGCACAGACACAAGAGGCAACGTTTGCGGTTTTTCTGAGCATCTTCTTTTTTCTGGTATTACTGTCATTAGGACTATTTCTTTTCTTCATAACGCTGGGGCTGACTTTCTATGGCTGCGCGTACCTTGTATTCAGCAGACCGAGACCCTTTAAAGCTATCAGGCAGATAGCGCAATACCTATCCAGAAATGCGTCGGCACATATGCTTCTGGGAATATTGATTGCACTTTATCTTGCAGCTGGCTCAATATCGGTTACAATTACATCACTGCTGGCTGTAATCCCTAATATTGGGCCGGCGCTGGCTATGCCTTTTCAGATTATTTCACAGGCTGCCCATGGTTATGTCGGCCTTGTTATACTTGCTGCGATATTTTTGCATTATTACAGAACTGGTCATCTGTCTTCCCTTCCAGAGTCCAGATCTGTTCAAGATACTTCTCAGCGGCCAGTTGATGAGCAAGCTCCAGTTCAGCAGAAGAAGGCTGAGAATCAACCAGTGTAACAGCAAAAGTCTCTTCGAACGCAGTAATCAACAGTTTCTTGAAATTTCCAACGTCAAAATGAGGAAGCAGTTCTCTCAAACCGCTTTGCGCTGAAGACTCAAACTTCGTAAAACATTTTCGGAACACAGCCTTTAATATGGTATGGTCTGTGGCAAACGGAATTGTTCCCTGCTGCAAAAAGCCGTCCTTCCAGCGTTTCTGGGCCGAACCTATGATCTTCATTCCATTGCTGCTAATTTCTCCAAGAGACGACGAGGCGAAGCAGAGTGGGCTCCGCGATAAGTTACTTCCTTTTTCAGGGGTGCTTCTGACTAAACACTTAAGACCTGCCATGCTAAAGCAAAGATTGAATGCCTCGCCAATTCGCCGGTATGCGTTCATCAGTCCGCCTGCAAATTGATCGTCATTTTTTGCTGAGAAGCTGTATGTCAATTCGTCTCCGTGCAGGATCGCACGGCCGCCAGTGGGTCTTCTTACAATTTGGATGTTGTTATTCGTGCAGTATTCGAGGTTTATATCACTCGCTTTCTGAAAGGCACCGATACTGATTGCCGGGGCCTCCCAGGCATATAGCCGCATTACCGTTGGGGAATTGGCTTTTCGTACAGAAACGGAGAGGGCTTCATCGAGAGCCATATTAAAGGCTGCATCGCACACCCCTGAGTCGACTAGTCTCCAGAATGCCAAACTATTACTGAGTTTCCTCTAAAAGTATCTTATGTCTGAGCAAAGATATTTCCTTCACTTTTCCGACAAAGGTTTTTTGCTCGCCGAAAAGATTCTTCAAAAATATCTTGTTGCCCTCAGGCACCAGCACATCTACGCTGTCCAGATAAAGCTCTTCCTTGCCGTCCTTGTAAATATAGGCGCTGGCTTCACACATCTGAATCCTCCTTTACGCTCGACACCAACATTTCTATTAGATGGGGCAATGGCTCCCTGACGACCCCAACAACCGCAACATGTTCCTGATTAAATGGCAGCAGAATTTTTTTTGCAGGCGACGATGCCACAGCCTCAGCCATACGAGGAGTCAGTTCACCAAGCATGCCGTTGCCAAGAACAATGCTTAGCGTACCTGCAATAATATCTACCTTCGGCGCATTCCATAAAATAGCGTTCTCACCTGTAGCGCCCTTATTTGCACGCGCTTTAAGCATACTAGTGGTTGCAGTAGAGTTAGTGCCAAGTGCTATGATTTCTACAGTCTCGCCGAAGCGCTCTCTTAGCGACTTTATTATGAGGCTACCGATTCCGCCTCCTTGGCCGTCAATTACAGCTATACGCTTCATGCATCTAAGTATAGGGATATGGTGATTGGGGTGTCAATGCAGGTTTTTACAGCTGGATCAAGGGCAGCCTGCATGCCTATTTTTTGGTTTAAAGGTCTGTTATCCACCAGATCGCTTGGGCCGGTAACCTAATGTTTCCAGAAATGCGATGATTTGATCTCTGCGATCTCCCTGCAGCTCAAGGGTCCTTTCTTTTAGCGCTCCTCCAGTCCCCAATCTCGACTTAAGCTGTTTAAGCATTGCTTCGCTATCTTTCGTTGGCAACTGCAGGCCTTCGATGAGTGTAACCGATTTGCCGCCACGACTTTTTTTCTCCAGGCAAACAATAACACGTTGCTGAGACGCAGGCACTTTAGAATGCATGGCAACACTGTTAGCAGGGTTGACTAAGGGAGATTTCTTCTTAATAACGTGATCTGTCGAGAAAACGGTTCTATTATTATCCTTTCTCATGCAGGTCATTTTCCATTAAATTTCAATTTGAGCCAAAGCACCATGAAGCCGAGTGTCAGCGAAACGGAATTTGCGATTATGACAGGCATGGAGTGAATTAAAACGCCGTATGTTATCCAGAGGGAAATTCCGACGACGAAGATCAGGAACATACCGAGCGAGACATCCCGTGCCGATTTCGTCTTCCACATCTTCAGCATCTGGGGGATCAGCGACATCGTAGTCAAAGCACCCGCAATATAGCCCAGAATGGTTATCGTATCCATATCAGGTAATTATACCTTATCGTGCATGGCTTCCCACCTGCGCGGCATGACCCATCTGAAGCACTTTCAGTTATAATAAGCATACTAAATATCCATGACTACACCTGTACTGCCTCAGCTGGAATACAATCAGCGCCTTGAGCGGCTCCGCGTACGACTCAGGGAACAGGCTCTGGACGCAGCACTCTTTGTCTGGCCGATCGACATTTATTATTTTGCAGGAACGCGCCAAAATGGCGCCCTCTGGGTACCGGCAGACAGAAGCCCCATTCTTTTGGTCAGAAAAAGCTATGCCCGCGCAAAAACTGAAAGCCGGATTCCTGATACCAGACCTTTCCCATCGAGCAAGGACCTGCCGATGCTGATCGATGGCAGCATCAGGAGGATCGGCATGACTTTCGATGTGATGCCTGTACAATATTATCAGTATTATTCAGAAATCCTTGCGGGGCGCGAATTTGTTGATATATCTATGCTGAACAAGGAACTCCGGTCAGTTAAATCGTCCTGGGAAATCGCATGCATGAAAGAGAGCGGACAAAGACTGGCTGCGACCTTCTCTGAAATCAGAACGTTCCTTAGGCGAGGAATGAGCGAGCTGGACCTGGCTGCCGAGATGGAATACCATCTTCGCAAGAGCGGAAGCGAAGGTGCGATACGAATGCGCTCGTTCGGGCAGGAGATCATAGGTCTCTCTGCCGCAGGAGCACGGGCTGCGCATCCCGGAGGCTTCGACGGGCCTGTCACTGCGAAAGGAACTTCCGGAGGTACGCCTTTTGGTCCATCACAAAGTGTCATAGAAGAGAATGTCCCCATCATCGTAGACTATTCCGGTACGTATGGAGATTACATGATGGACATGACCCGCATATTCGTATTCGGAGAGCTCGATCGCCGTCTGGTAAAGGCCTTTGAGACTGCCATCGATATTCAGTCTGTCATCGTCCGTGGGCTGAGGCCGGGAACCGTCTGCGAAGATCTTTATTTCAGCGCGTGTGCGGCGGCGGATGGGTCCGGATTATATGAGCACTTTATGGGCTATCCTGGCGAACAGGTAAAATTCGTCGGCCATGGCGTGGGGCTGGAACTCGATGAGTTGCCGATCCTGGCCAAGGGGTTCAAGGCACAGCTGGAGGAAGGTCAGGCTGTTGCTGTGGAGCCAAAATTCATTTTTCCAGGCATGGGCGTTGTCGGCATCGAAAATACATGGCTTGTCACATCATCAGGAGCTGAAAAGCTCACCGACCTTGCAGATGACATCGCATATCTCTAGTCAAGCTTATTCCCTTCCTGCACAGGCTTAGTTTCACAGGCAAGCGAATCAGCTGAGAGCAGGAGATCCCTAACAGTCTCTCCGGAAAATGCCTGCACAATGCTTTTGTCGAGCCGCTCCAGCAGTCGTCCAATAGCCGGCATAGCACACGTATTGCCGGCGAACAACTTGTCGCCCGGAAATTGCTTTCGTATTGCAACTATGACATCCAGCACGCTTATGGACTCCACATCTCTGGCGGGCAGATATGTTAAATCATCTTTAAGCTGGAGTAGAATTTTTTCTTTTTCAAGCGCATTCAAGACATCGGTCACCGGTGCGACCGGAAGTTGCAGATGGCGGACCAGCTTTCTAAGCGTCCATCGCGGCTTGTCAAGGCGGTAGTTCTGCGCGATTAGATAAACAGTAGCAAGGGCTAACTGATATTTAAATCGCTCGGTAAATACAGTGCTGTCGAAACGCATGCCAAGAGATGTAGGATACTGATGATAGAAAGCCACTTTGACGCCTATCAGCATTATGAGCCAGTTGAAATACAGCCATATCATAAAGACAAGAATAATGGCAAATCCTGAATATACGGCTGAATATTGGGCAGTTGATACCAGAAATTTTGCAAAGGCCCAGCTCAAGATTTGCCACGTAATTCCGGCGAATGCACCACCTGCTAACGCTGACTTTATGCGCACTTTTGTATTGGGCAAAAGAAAATAGAAAGTAGTGAATGCGGCGATAGTCAGGAAGTATGGAAAAAGCTTGCCAAAATAGATGATAGCAGTGCCGAAAGGCTCGTAGTCTTTGAGTCTTTGCGTGACGCTATTGCTCATAATAGTGGTTGTAATTCCCAGGGATGCCACTATAAGAATCGGACCTACGAAGAGGACGCTGAGGTAATCCCGGAGCTTTTGCAAGAAGTTTCGCGAACGGGTAATCTGCCAGAAATGATTAAACGCATTCTCGATCTGCTGAATCGTGTTTATGACTGTATACAGCAAAAAGACCAGTCCGACTGTTCCGAGCACCTTAACATTGATCTTGTCTACATAACCTACAATCGTCGAGGTAATTTCCTCACTCTTATCACCTATGGGTTCAAGAAACTTCAGAAGCATAGGCGCAAGCATGTTATGAACTCCGAATGCCTTGAGCACCGAAAACGCTATAGCCAGCAATGGCACGAAAGTCAATAAAGTAGTGTAAACAAGACTGGATGAACGCACCGAAAACTCACCGCGTCGAAAATCATCGGCCAGCTTATAGCCGAGTCTGGTAGCCGTGATTACTATCCGCCGGGTTCTTTTCAGACCTATCGTCTCCAATTCCCACAAGGTTTTGGAAAAAAATGTTTCGACGGTGGCTAAGATATCTTTCACATTCATTAGCTTATTATACAGAAACTGTCGCTTTGACAATAGACCATGATCCTGTTTGCCCTGGACGAGGCAGATTGATGTTATAATATAAACAGAGAAGAGTTTCTCCAGCCGGGGGCGAAAGGACTCGACGGGGGTTATGAGGCTCAGGTGGCATGTCGTGGCTCCATCACCACGTAAAAAGGTGGAAACAAACACAAACGCCAACAACGAACTGGCACTTGCTGCTTAACTAAAAGCGGCACGCTCACTCAAGATTGTCTGCGGCTTGTACTGAGCGTCATTTAGCAGACTGCCTCTTTCGAAGAGCCCTGATCGGAAGAGGGAGACCTCAGGGATAGGATGACGGAGGGCCTGCCAACCGGCATGCCGGCATCCGAAACTTAAGTAGGTTGGATAAACATGTAGAGGCCTGGGAGTAGTGCTTTCGGACGCGGGTTCAATTCCCGCCGCCTCCACCAAAAGAATATTATCAAATCAGATGCTTGCGTTTAAGATTATTGGGCTATCGTAATATCCCCTGATCATTAGGTCTTGTGTATATATACTCTTTTTTCTACGGGCAAGTCGATAAGTTCACAATCGCCCGGCTCACTTGTAATATCTCTAAGATTGACGCCTTGTTTGAAAGACGGTAATGCCTTATCCGGTCTTTTTTTCAATAATAAAACAAGACCGTAAATAGAGAAACAAAGCAGGGCTAGTAAGGCCAATGAATAAAATATGATCATGATTTAATTCTACTATGATTTCAAATGTTATTAAATTAAAAAAAATAAAAGATTACATATATTTAACGATTTTGTGATGGAGGACACAAAAAATACCTTAATAATCGTATTTTTAAAATGAATGCTATTTGTAGTAATGAATACGTCGATTGATAAGTCTTAGCCGGATATATCAGCTATGCAGCAAATTTAAATCTCTCTGCTTCTGCAAAAATGCTGCTTGAGAAGGTACATTGGTTTAATCATTTACACTCTTGGTTTGGCTAAAATTTCCAGGACTCTCAGCTCCAAGAAACGTTTTGATGCCGCAGATTTCAAGATCATTACAGTGTCCGCTCCGTATCCTGTGCCGGCCACTGCGATAACTTCCTCTCCTTCAGGTATCAATCCTGCATCAGCCGCCATCATAACAATCTCGCAGCATACTTTGGCGCCTTCGCCAAACCTCCGGAGTGAATTAGCTATTATCATTGCCGGGTAAATGCCGTTGAATCTTGCATTGAGAGATGTCTCAATTGAATGGGTCAGGATTGTGCCTGTAAATATCTTTGCGCCTGCGGAACGTATCTGTTCAATCGTTTCATTACCAACTTCAAATGTATTGGGGCCCTTGAATCCTGCAGAATGAGTGACGACAACTACATTAAGGCCGCTGTGCTTTAAAGCCTCTGAGAACATCAGTCCAGTGGCCCCGGTTGTTGAGGCGACAACAATATGTTTCGGGCCACCATGTTTTAATTCATCTTTAACCAGCTTCAGACATGCAGCACTATTTTCCTTTCCCGCCTTGTCAAAATAAACAATTCTTTTTTCCATCAAGACACCTCCTGCACCCATGATCACAATAATATACCTGTTTATCCGTTTATGTGAAAATATATATTTGCCGGACAATCATATCTATGTAGAATTAAAATATGGTTCTATCAAAACGACACAGAAAAGAGCAGCCGCTAAAGTGGGTAATCGAACCTCTTATGGATGAGCCGAGCTATGTTGAGAGATCCATGTTCGGCTGTCTTGCATGCTATATTCACGGGCGCCTTGCCCTGCTTCTGTCATCCGGGGAGGAGCCGTGGAACGGATTGCTGATTCCGACGGATCATAAGTTCCATCAGTCCATATTGCGGGACTATCGCAATGTAATCCAGCACCCTGTTCTAAAAAAATGGCTGTATCTTCCTGAGGCAACTGAGGATTTCGAATCTGATGCACAGGAGATTGTCGAAGCCCTCAGGTTGAATGATGAGAGATTTGGGGTCGAACCTGGAGCGAAGACGCAGAAAAAGAAGAAGATTAATTGATGCACTGCGCAGATGGGAAATAAATTATTTTGTTCAGTCACGATGATATAAAATATACATAAGTTAGGAGGGCTTTAGATCAGTTTATGAAGAAGATTATAGTTATCAGCGTTGTTTTTGTTTTTATCGGCTTGCAGTTCGGTTGTACGCCTGCCCAAGTGCAGGGTGGCGGAGTTGGCGCCGGCGTGGGAGGAATCGCCGGAGCGCTTCTGGATCACAAGAACCCCTGGCGCGGCGGATTAATAGGCGCTGCCCTCGGTGGCGTTTTTGGGGCAACTCTTGGTGATATTTCAGACAGAGCATCATACGAGGCTGCACAGGCGGACAGGCCGGCGCGTTATCGCACGGAAGACGGCCATGTTTTATACCAAGCAGATCCGAAGGAACTGGACGAAAGAACTCACTGCCGCAAGATACGCGAGCGAGTCTGGGAAGATGACAGGCTTATCAAGGACCAGATCAGAGAGGTCTGCGAAAGCGAGCAATCTGATGCCTATTATCGCGAGGAAAGGCCGCGTGACTACTATTATGCTCCGGCGCCATATTATCAGCCAGCTCCGTATTATTACTATCCTTATTACGGGCCGTCATTCTATTTCTTTTATGGCTCCGGCAGGCATCATCGCTGGTAGGACAAGCGTCATTGTCTAAGGTGGATAGGATTTTGCAGTTTTTAGATAACATTGTTGCATTACAATTAAAGTGTTTGGAGAGGACTGAATGATAATAAGATTTGTTTTACTGTCTTTCATATCATTGACTATTGCATGTACAGGTTGCATTGGATATTATGACAGGGATTACGACCACAGAGGCTATGAGGAATACAGGGACCGTGAACGTTGGCAGCATGAGGAGCGCCGCGAACATGATCACGATCGTGACAGCGGTGACCGAGGTGACAGGAACCATGACCGTGATCATGATGATCCTAGAGATTCGCGGGAAAGGTAGCTTTTCCTGAGGGAATAGCTGAAAAGAGGCTATCTCTTCTGAACTCTGAGGGTTCTTAATCTGGCAAGCTCTTCCTGGTAGCCATATATATGCGCTCCGGCACTGTACGCATAAATGGGACCGCTGGTCATTTCTGTCTCAGCTGCTACATATTGCTTCAGCAATTCTATGCCTCCGAGATTTGAAGGGAACCCGGCCCACAGATCCCAGGAGCGGAAATAAGCAGTTACAGTCAAGAGCATGGTTTTATTTGATGGTATCGCTTTGAAATCAAGCAATCTCAGGCATGGCGGGTCGAGCTTTCCATCTTTACCGAAACATGTGTCATAATCTTCAGGAGTGCCGATTTCAATCACGGCCTGGTTTGTCAAAGGGGTTTCTCTTAGCATAGAAATAGCGCGGTCGAGCTGGCTTCCGCCCTGAGGCATCGGATGATGAATTCGGCTTGAATATTTGTAAGTTTCGTTTTCGGAGAGGGCAGGGTCCATCAAATAGTTGGCGAAATAGTTCTCTATATATTCCATTGAAGTGGGAGCCGGGATTCCAAGCGCAGGTGGAATAATAGGTACGATGTCTTCAGAGGGGTGCTCTATAAATACAGCTATCCCCGGATATTGAAGCCGGTATTGTTCTTTTTCAAATGATCCACGCTGTATTTGTTGCGTATATGAGTTGTCAAATATATTGTAAATAAGCTGAAACCATGCGTCAGAGATAGTTTTCGCTTTCAGATAAAAAGGTTCCATGACCACACTATAAACACTGTTCAGATTAAGCTAAGCTGCAAGCAGACTTCAGCACTGCCTGCCTTTCTTAGCCGCAATTGCATTGACAATGACAACCAATCCTATTCCCAGTAAAATTGAAACCGGTGCAGACAATATGCCTTGTGACGACAGGAGCAAAAGTACAGCAGCACCGCCAAGGATCACTTTTGGCGCCCAAGGCGCTTTATTGTTAACTCCTCAAACACTTCCCATCGGAATCTCCCTTGATGATATATAATTACTGTATGATAGCCGATTCAGTTTGTTAATCTCAAACGAACCATGGCGCTTCAATGTTTATGATAAGATGAGGATGACGGTTCGTTCGATAGTATCGATGAAGAATCTGAATTATAACTAATTCATTTATGACGAACCGCTTTTTGCTCGTACATTCGCTTGTCGGCTGCCACAAGCATTTCTTCAAGTTCGCAGGTGGAAGAAGGGTTACATATGAAGAAACCTGTACTTAGTGATAATTTAAACGGATGCTTCTTTTTGAGATTGTACGATTCGATGGTATCATCAAGCTTTTTAAATATTGCACCCTCTCTGCCCTTATTGAAGGCGGTAATCAAGATAGCGAATTCGTCACCACCTATCCGCGCAACTATATCAGATTCTCGAAAAGTGTTTTTCATGATGGCGGCAACGGCTTTGATCGCCATGTCTCCCAGTGCATGTCCGAAAGTATCGTTGATATTCTTCATGCCATTCATGTCTGCATAGATTAGCAAAAGATTGCGATTCATCCTTTTTGCAACTTTGATTTGCTGTCCTGCCAGAGTCAGAAATCCCCTGCGATTGTAAAGGCCGGTTAGATCGTCCACAAGTGACAAGGTGTAAAGTTCAGATTCAAGGCTCTTCAGTGAGGTTATGTTTTTTGAGAACACTGAAACAGCTCTTATCGCACCGTCGGGCCCCCTTAACGGGCTTAGAGTCCTGAGGAAATAGCCGTTGTCCTTAACGCTTTGATGTTCATATTGGCAGGACTTGCCTGTCCTGAAGACGCTATCAACTTGTTGACTGAATTCAGCTGTTTCATCAGCGGAATGAAAATCTCCATAACATTTGCCTATAACCTGCCGGCTCATGGTTCCCATTCGCCGCCGGTGTTTTTTGTTCATTGAAAGATATCGGCACCTCTTATCTACTAGATATATTGAATCATCAGCGGATTCTATGAGCGCCGAGCATTTAACGAGATCATCACGCAGCTGAGCAGCTACCCGGCTTAGCTTATCAAGTTTGACTTGAAGGGCTCTGTTCTTGCGATCAAGTTTGGATACTTCTTCCAGCAGAGTCTTGACGTCAGGTTTGCTTCGTGCGGCCATCATAATCTCCATAATTATAAAGATCTAATAACCGAAATAATTATAGCATGATAGTTGCTATTATTTCGCCGGCACGACACCTTTTGTTATGCTATGAATAAACTATGCCAGAAGAAAACGGTCAAGAACCATTTATTGAGTACCCCATTGACGGTATTCTGGACCTTCATACTTTTAACCCTAAAGAGGTCAAAGAATTGTTGCCGTTTTACCTTGGAGCTTGTATGGAAAAAGGCATTCTTGAGGTAAGAATTATCCACGGCAAGGGAACCGGTGTTTTAAGGGAGACGGTGCATTCCATTCTGCTGAAATTACCTTATGTCGCATCATTCAAGCTTGCCGATGAGAGCTCGGGCGGCTGGGGTGCAACCATTGTTATGCTTAGGCCGATTAAAACTGATTGTAAAATTTAAGTTGCGGTATTTCAAACAAGATATTTTATTGGTCGTATTGTCGGCCTTGAAAGCAATTCTCGACAACTGTGCCATCAGGATGAGTTGCATATAAAGTTGGATGACTGCAGCAGCATACATCCGGCACAATGTTTCCATCGCCACTCTTTACCTATGCTGCGGCTCCCTGGCAAGATGAGCCCTGACCGGCAGTGCAGCCGAAGCAATGCTCATCTACAGCTATTTCTCTTGATGAAAGACTTACGGCATCGAATTCATTAATGTTTTTTGGAACCCCTTTGCAAAGTTGAAGCCCGATCATCTGATTGAAATCACAATCATAAAGAGTCCCATCCCAACCTACATTAATCAGGTACCGGCACATTACTCCTTCCACTGCAGCCGGATTAAAAGAGTTGCGCAGTCTGTCCATGTAACTGTCTAACTTATTTCTCTCTTGCAGGAATTTGCGAAAACGGCCAAGCGGCATGTTTGTAAGCGTATACAGGCTGCTAAACGAGACCCCATATCGCTTGTCAAGCTCTCGGCGATATTCTTCCTCCATCCTGGCCTGGCATGGTGGAAAAAACATGCCTTGAGGATTATGGACCAGATCGAGCTTGAGCCCGCCGGCATCGACTCCGAATCCAAGGTTGTTAAGAATTCTTAATGCGCTAATGCTTTTCTTAAATGTGCCTTCTCCCCGCACCCTATCTACCGCTTTGTCAAGATAGTATGGCAGTGACGCTACCAGTTCGACTTCATGGTCTCTGTAAAAAACAGGCAGATCATTCATACCCGCTTCGGCAAAAACAGTCAGATTGCTTCTAACCATTATATGGCATCCCAAAGATTTTACTTTTTCGATGAGGAATCTTAGATGAGGATTTAATTCAGGTGCACCACCCGTTATGTCTAGTACTCTAATACCAGAGTTGGCAAGAGCTGTCACAACCGACTGCATGGTGTCTTTATTCATAATCTCTTCTCTTGACGGACCTGCCTGAACATGGCAGTGCTTGCAGGACATATTGCATTTGTACCCGACGTTGACCTGCAGCGTTTCCAGCCTAGAAGCTTTCAGCGGATGACAGTCATGCTTTCTAAGTGTTTCAACAAATTCCATGTTACATAGATATCCTGTCGATGGTATTATGCGCTTGAATAGCATGAATGAGCGTCGCGCCACCACGAATAGCAGAGGCAACATGGACTGCTTCGGTGATGTGTTCGAGATTCAGGCCTTCTTCAAGGCAATCCTTTGTGTAGGCGTCAATGCAATAGGGACACTGAAGTGCATGTGCGACGGCGAGTCCGATGAGTACTTTTTCCCTTTTGGATAAAGCACCTTCTTTAAGCGAAGCGCTATACCACTCTGAAAATTTCTTGAATAAATCCGGGCTATGCTTGCCTACTTCCGCGAATCGCTCAAGATCTTTATCGTCGTAGTAGTCTCCCATTGATGCCTCCGAACAGAATTATTTAATGACGAACTGGAAAGGACCGGCATTGCTGCCGGTCCTAATAAATATGTTATATGATTGCAGCGCTTATTTTTTCGGCTCTTTATGACACTTATCACAATCTGTTGCTGCAAATGCCGCCTTTTCATTATGGCAGACTCCGCAGAACTTGCCTTGGTACATAGGATCCATCGTCATTTTCTTAGCGCCTTTTTTCATAGGCCAGATTGCGGTATGGCACTTGGAGCATTCGAATGCCTGAGTATGAAAATCATGGCTAAAAGCGACCGGCGCTGCTCCGGAAGGCTTATAAACAATGGGTGCTTTGGGGTAAGGAGCTTTTGCATGGCAGTTTGTACAATCCGTGTAAGCAAAAGCCTTTTTGCCATTGTGGCAGCTGAAGCACTCCTTGCCTGCTGCGTGATCAGCAAATACAATCTTGATCTCTTCTTTTTTCATCGGGAAGAGCGTTGGATGGCAGTCAGAGCAGCCATTCATAGCTACGTGAGTCGTGTGTTCAAATTTTACAGCGGCATCATCCTTGCCAAAAGAAATTGAAGCCTGGGGAACCATGCCTTCATTCTTTTTATGGCATGCCATGCAGTTATCATTTGCCGGAGGGTTCATCTTCCTGGCCCTCATTTTGTCGTGACAATCAAAACAGGTCTGCATCTTAGTCTTATTCTTTGCCTGGCCGCTGTGTGCGACATTAAGGTGGCAATCGATGCAATTTATGCCTCTTTCAATATGTTTAGGATGATGAGGATCTATATTGGCATCTGACTTAACATTTTCAGTAAGAACATCAGGCAGGTTGTGACTCTTTCTGAATCCGGGATTAACTGCTCCATCAATGATTCTGAAATGGACGCCTACAGACATCCACGTATTGTTTCTGGTCTTTGCATTTACGCTATCAGAATGACAGAACAGACATGTATCATTCGGTACCAGCTTAGCGGCATATGCCGGATCAGCTGCCTCTTTTAATACGGATAATTTATGCTCTGGAGACTTAAGAAACTCTCCATAAACATCATTAAGACCGCCCATTTTCGCTTTCATGTATCCAATAACGCCAGGGTCGCCGTGGCAGTCCAGGCACTCTACACCTGCGGCCGCATGGGTAGACATTTTCCATGTATAGAATTCGGTAAGGGGGCCGGTACCTTTGTTGGGATGGCAATACTGGCAAAATCTCGGATCGCTTGTGAAGTGGAGGGCTTCGATGCTAACGAATGTAAAGAATGCAATCAAGGAGATGATGACGATTACTGTCAGCTTAGGATTTGTGACTACGAAATTACGCGCGCCTTCCACAAGCGCTTTTAGCCCTGAAGCCATATATTACCTCCGAATAATTAAGAATCAAAATTTTTGCTTGATGATCCAGCGAAGCCGCGTTACATGGTCAAGCGTATAATCCGGTATACAATTCAATATAATACCACTTTTTAGAAAAATTTGCCCCAAAAAATGGATGACTTCTTTTCCTATTTTTTGAAGGTAAGTTGGTTATGTAAATATTTCACATTTTATGTAAACATTACATAGATCAACTCTGTTTTCTGCTGACAAAATGAAGCTATTTGCTATATAAAACAAGTTATACTCAGGCGCAGATTCTGTGGCATAGGTCTTGCAACTCCGCAGCAATCATTATCTAAGGTTTCAGGGGATAGGCCCTCCCGACAAGCTGCCCCCCTCCCAAACGACAGCTTCCCCTGAAACCTCCTTATATATGGAAGGAAATCATGGCTTATTGCGATATGCCTGAAAAGGAGCTCTTGACTAACACGCTCCGCTTGCTTCTAGACATGCATCCAATCAAGACGAGCCGTGCTATAAGCCTTACATTTATTTATATGGGACTGCAGGAGCGTTATCCAGGATTGATTTCGTTCAGAGAGTTGGACTTAATATCAAAACGAAAGAAAACCCCCGAGCAAATAGCTGATGCTATAATGCTGGTCTTGCAGCACAAACCAGCCGAACTGCAGGCAAGCCACTAAACTTTCATTATTGTCTTAGCTCATTTCCTCTCCTGGCACTGCTATGTTAATCTAATGCTTAACATGGATTTCAAAGCAATAGCTCTTCAGTCTGGCAGTAGCGGCAATTGTATCTATGTTGAGACGCCTCATGTGCGCCTGCTTTTTGACGCAGGGCTCAGCTGCATCGATATGGAACGCAGGCTGGCATCGCGCGGCAGAAGCGCTAGAGAAGTTGATGCGCTAATAATCTCACACGACCATGCCGATCACGTGCGTCACGCCGGCGTCTTGCACAGGAAATACGGCATGCCGCTATATATAACGAGAGATACGCTTGATGCTGCGATTGCAAGGCATCGTCTTGGGCGTCTTGACGACGTTAGGTATTTTTATGCCGGAGATGACATTCACTTTTCAGGCGTACATGTCAGGACTATACCCACACCGCATGACGGTGTCGACGGAGTTATTTTCACTATCGATTATAAAGGTAAACGACTCGGCATAATGACTGACCTTGGCCATGTATTCGAAGGCCTGCATTCGGAAATAGCAGGCCTGGATGCTGTATTTCTGGAAAGCAATTACGATCCGAATATGCTGGCTTACGGACCCTATCCACGTTTTCTTAAGCGCAGAATACAGGGACCGCGCGGTCATATATCCAACCCGGAGGCAGCAGAACTTCTTCAATCGGCGAAGAAATTGAAATGGGCCTGTCTGTCGCACCTTTCTCAGCACAACAATTATCCTAATCTGGCAATTATGACCCATAAAGCGGTTCTGCCAAGTTCGCTTACGCTTCATGTTGCTCATCGCAACCGTTCAACCGAGGTGCTCACTGTCTGATGGAACAGTTGTCGCTGCACAAACCGGGCTTGACACTATTTGAACTCAATTCGCTTATCAAGACAGCTATCACGCAGACACTGCCTGATCTTTATTGGGTGATGGCTGAGATTGCCGAGAGCAAGTGCAATCAGAAGGGTCACTGCTATCTAGATCTAATTGAAAAAGAAGGCAACAAGACTATAGCGCAGACGCGTGCCACCATATGGGCATATGACTATCGTATATTAAGTCGGAAGTTTGAGCTGGCGACAAAAAGTCAGATCAGGCCTGGCATAAAGGTACTGTTGTTAACAGCGGTTTCTTATCATGAGGTTTACGGACTTAGCCTTAATGTTAAGGATATTGATCCGGCATATACGATAGGAGAGATGGCCCTCAGAAAGAGGGAGATAGTTGAGCGGCTGCAAAAGGAAGGTATTCTTGACCGGAATAAAGAGCTGCCATTGCCTATCGTTCCTCAAAATATTGCTGTAATATCGTCGCCAACAGCAGCAGGCTATGGGGACTTTGTAAACCAGCTTGATGGCAACCTATACGGGTTTAAATTCAATCATGTCCTGTTCGCGGCTCTCATGCAGGGTGCGGACGCTGAAGAGTCGATTATAAAGGCATTCGACCGCATCGAGAAATCAAAGACGCGCTTTGATGTTGTTGCGATCATAAGGGGTGGCGGTTCAGTTGCGGATCTCAGCTCATTCGACAATTATCGGCTTGGCCGTTCCATCGCCCTGTTTCCGCTCCCCGTTGTCACCGGCATTGGACATGAAAAGGATGACACGGTTTCCGATATAGCAGCGCATACTAAGATGAAGACGCCGACAGCAGTTGCTGAATTCCTGATATCGGGCGTCAGAAGCTTTGAGGAAAGGATCGACAGTATTGCGAATAGTCTGCAAATTTATACAGATGAACTGCTCTCTGATGCGGCTAATCGACTCAGTTCCCTGGCCGGGCGACTTTCGCTTATGCGAATGCGTGCTACTGCAGCCCCTCTCGCGCAGATCGGCGTTATAGAAAAGAACTTCAGGACTCACGTTAGGCTCTATCTCCAGCAGAAACAGAACAGGCTTGATTCACTTGAACAGGCAATTCGGCATCTTGACCCCTCTAATGTTATGAAGCGGGGATACAGTATTACACGCGCCAACGGGAAGGTTGTAAAAGATTCGTTGCAGCTGATAAAAGGTGATATAATCGAAACAGAACTATTCGCTGGGTCTGTCAGCAGCGTTGTGGTGGATGGCGGGAGGAACAATGGCGCGGAGTAGAGGTAGCAGCGAGCCGACTTATGCCCAGGCGCTGGCTGAGCTGGAAGAAATAATTGGCAGGATAGAGTCTGAAGAGATTGACGTTGATGCCCTTGCCGAGCAGGTGAAGAGGGCAACGAAATTGATTAGGTTTTGTAGAGAAAAACTGAAGAATACGGACGAAGATGTGAAGAGGGCTCTTGCTGAAATGGAAGTACAACTTCAGGATAATTCGGTCGAAAAGGACCTGGGACTTATTTGATGGGTTGGGAGGCGGGATGGAGCTGAGGGCATATTTCCGTGTTGATGCAGATATTCCAATGTTTGTGCGTCAACTGAAAAAAAATGATGCTGTAAATTATGATTGCAACATAAGCGGGCAGGGATTTAACAACGCCATGAAAAGTAAGCTCTGTCGCCGTATGAATATAAGCGGAGCAGGCATATGTTTTGAAAGTGAAACGGCCTATGCTCCTGATGATTTTCTTGAAATTCGTTTTATGCTCGAAGGCGTTCACGATGGGCTGATAGCGATTAGCGTTCAGGTGCTGCGCGTTGAACGCAGACAAAAAGATTATTGCATTGCTGTTAAATATGTCTCTATCGATGAACAGATCAGGGACCTTATAATCAAGTTTGTCTTTCAGCGCGAGCGGATTTTGATTCAGGAGAAACGGGTGGGCTGGCTTTAAGGCAAAGGCTACGGCAGAAGTCTGCTCTATTCAGTTTCTGCCCGATGAAGTTCCCGGGATTCTGAATCTCTCGCAGATTACCCTGCTAAAGCGGGGAATATAAATCAAGTTGAAGACATCCTCTTTTTCCGGAAAAAGTTTAAGCACTGTTTTTCTCGTATTTTCAACAAGTTCAATGCAATCTTTTTGTGACAGATCAGCGCTCTGCATGAGCGACTCCGCATAGTCTACAATGATGCGGAGCTGCCTGATCTCTTGCTCTTCCTTGAGTATGTCGTCGCCGCTGTCCATTCAATTATTATAGCATTTAGCGGAGAGTCACTGGACATTATGAAGATCCATGTGTTAACATTCATCATAAGTTTCAGAAGTGTTTGTTCGCGGAACGCCACAAAGACTTTTAGCTTTGTGGTGTTTTTATTTCTGAAGGCTTAATTATGGTAGGAGGCAGTAAATGGCATTAGGCAAAGTAAAATGGTTCAATGAAGCAAAGGGGTTTGGATTTATCACCGCTGAAGATGGAGGCGATCTTTTCGTACACTATTCGGCAATACAGAGCAATGGGTTCAAGTCCCTTGCCGAGGGAGATAGCGTAAGCTTTGATATTGAAAAAGGTCCTAAAGGCCCCAAGGCTATCAACGTAGTAAGGCAGTAACATCAACTAAACTTGATCAGGCCTCCTGACAGCAGGGGGCCTTTTTTTTTGGCTTTAATTATAATATGTCAATGAAGAGAGGAGATGCTAAAGGGGCTGACTCCAAGAAACCTCATCACAAGAGGATGACCGAGAAGCAGCGGCTCTGTATTGAATGCAAGAAGTGCTGCACAAAAGTTGGTGTTTATACTGATCCCTCAATATACGAATTGCCGGAAAAAGACATAATTCATTTCTATGAGGCCCGAGGAGCTGAAGTTAACCGCTCCGGCAGTGAACTGTTCATCCTGTTTGATGTCCCATGTCCTCATTTAACAACGCAAGGTTGTGATATTTATGAGAGAAGGCCGAAAATTTGCCGTATATATTCGGGGTTGGATGAATTCGGTGACGAGTGCCTATGGTCTGATCTTTGCAAAAAGGATAGAAGCGCTAAATAGATGGCGCAGGGATAGAAAGGGTAACAAAAGTTGAAAAAAGATCTTCACTTCACGCGGACTAACGGTCAGATCGACGATGTTGTTGATCAATTAATGGCACTTGCAGGCCCCGTATGCTGCTCAGAAATAGTGCGCGAGATCATATTAACTGCACTGAAGGCTGGTATTGAGCAAGCCGACGAAGGAGATCTGAAGCTTATGAACAGCACTTTGAAAGAGATGCGGTTTACTTCGAAGATCTTCGGGCCTTATCGAAATATCAAAAAGGTTACCGTCTTCGGCTCTGCGAGGACAGCCTCACATGAGCCGGTTTATCAGATGGCACAACTGCTTGGCCGCAGGCTTGCCGAGGCAGGATATATGGTTATAACAGGCGGCGGGCCGGGCATCATGCAGGCTATTAATGAAGGGGCAGGTCCGGAAAAGTCATTTGCCGTAAATATCAGACTGCCTTTTGAGCAAAAGCTCAATCCTGTAGTCATAGGCAATCCGCGCTCAATTATGTATAAATATTTTTTCAATAGAAAGGTAGCTTTTCTGAAGGAATCAGATGCCGTTGCACTATTTCCTGGAGGCTTCGGCACGCTTGATGAAGCCATGGAAACACTGACACTTATTCAAACAGGAAAACATAATCCTGTCCCGCTTGTGCTTATAGATGAACCAGGCGGAACATACTGGGCTAACATGCTGCATTTCTTTCATGAAGAGCTTATGAAAACCGGATATATTTCCAAATCAGACTTTCATCTGTTCGAACGCGTAGATTCCATTGATGCCGTAGTCAGAAGCATTGATAGATTCTATCACAGGTATCATAGCCTTCGCTATGTCGGCAGTCAGCTTGTATTGCGGCTCACTTCAGCTCTTGCGCAGGTGCATGTGGATGATCTGCGTGAAAGATTTCATGATATTTTAACCCCCGGCGGAAGGATATTTCTTTCAGCGCCATTGCCGGATGAGTCAGATGAGCCTGATATTGCGGGACTGCCGCGTTTGGTGGTAGATTTCAGCAGAAAGGATTTTGGAAAACTAAGACAATTGATAGACGCAGTAAATGCCTATTGATTTGGCATCGGCTCATCATTAGGATAGTCAAAAGCAGTATTCATGCATTTCGCTCAAACATATTTCTTTCATATCAGCCCCGTTCTGATAATTCTAATCAACTATTTCCCGCAACGCGCCTCAGCTCATTTGTTCTCAATCTTTAAAGTGAAATCATCCCGTTCTTTTTTCAGGTCCTTAAGCAGCATTACTGCTCGCTCGAAATCTTTGCCCATATGCTTTTTTGAGATTTCTGCATGTTCCCAAATAATCTTGAAAGGGCCGGCCACATCTGTAGAAAGAGCATCCCATAGTGCATCAAGATTGCGGCCAAAGTGCGCAGAAAGCGAAAGCTGAGCCGAAAGTTGATCGTAAAGATCGTCAAGCGAACGTATATCATTGCCGTCTAATTTGCATTGTGTTATTGACATGCCGGTATCTCCACAAATGTTCTGTAGTGATCTGCGGTCACAAAGCGCAGGCCATTCCGAGAAAATATCAGGCGTTTGCCTCCACGATGTCCTCCCTTATAATCAAGATCTGCCTCCCGCCATTTATTAGGCGGCAGCTTGCCTTCTAAGTTTTTGAACTGATCACCGCCAATACTGGAGCCCTTAAGTCCATCGATTCTCCAGAGATCTTGACCTGCCCTCCATCCGTGCGACCGGGCTTCGCGCTTGCTTATGAATTTCGCGGGGAGTTGCCTGTTATTTGTATCGTTCAAATGGCGGAGAATTTCTGTCAGTTCCTGCCGGTCAATTTTAGACTGAAGCTGTGAATCAATCTCAGAGACGACTTTTTCGCATGACATGGCGTATGCCTGCGAAAACAGTCCAAAACCGATAATGCACAGAACTACTGCAATACCAATAGCAATAAAGCGACTCATAATTGTCTCTCCTAGTGTGTTTTACTTAGTTTATGTGCATACGGAAGCCGAAGCCGGCATTACTTGCAATATACGGCTGACGACTAGCTTCTGGGCCGCATCCACTGTGGAAATATTGCTTTTTCAACTGTCACTGTCTGCAATGCAGGATACTCAGATTTGAACCATTTCATGTCCTCAGCGTAATTATCTTCGACAGTCACATCATATCCTGCCCCGGAAAATCCTGCTACTGCCTGGTTAACAATGGGAAATGAACTTCCTGCTGATGACTCATTGTCGTCTTTTTTCTGTCTTAAAACCGTATTAATGTGACCGAGATACATCACGCAATTGGGCCGCAAATTAAAATCCATATTCATCGGCACAGAAGCGCGCGCTCCAAGGAATGTCCCATGATAGTCGAACCAAATCTTGTTCAACGTATATTTGCCTGGCTTCAGATCGAAACTAAGCAGATACTCATTGGAAGCATTTTCAATGCTCCTGTGAGGTCCGCTCTCTTTGACCGTGAACGCTTCACCGGAAGTCCCGTCAAAGAATAGCATGTAGGGGAATGGCTGATATTTCTGATTACTCTGGTTGGCGACTTTTACTGTGAAAAGTATAAGCGACCTTGACGATACATCAATCATCTTCTGATCTTTTGAAAGAGAAGTAGTACTTGTACATCCCAGTGTCATTGCGGCAATGCATAAGATAATTGCAAAGGAAAGTCTCATTATAATAACCTCCTTTAAGAGCTGGAATGGTAACCCTGATTCAAATATTTTTCCAGCAGCTACCTTCAACTAGACTCAATAGGTTTGTAAGCGCTTTGGGAAAAAACAGCCCACAGAATATAACAGATGCATTACTCTGCTTCTGCGCTTGAGCAATAAATAATACCACAAAATATAGTCAGGATTTTTCTCCGGCAAAAAGATATCGGTTCAAAAGGAGCGCCAGTATAAAATAGAAAGCCGTCTGAATTATCAGTATTGTTAATAGCATGCACTTAGTGATCATCCGATTTAGTGAAGGATTAAGCACATTGTTTTAGCTACGCTCCCATGACTCTATCTCACCTGGATGGACTTCAAACATAGGATGCGGCTCCGGAGCAATCGTTTTTTGCCATTTCTCATACAGCACATAATTGCGTGCTTTTAATTTTGCCATGAGATGCGCCCACTCGAACTCTAGTTGCCCCGATGTAACAATCAATATTGCTGACTTTTTAGTCGGCTGGAATTTGCTTTTGTCAAAAGTGTACCTGCGGGCCACAGCCTCCTGATGAACAGCCTGCAGGTATACGGATATAGCCACCAGAGGCGTCGGATGGTTCTTAAAGCGTGCCAGCTGCGGGTGGTTACGGTAGCCGCGTGTTTCTCCACGCAGCACGGCTTGCGCCAGAAGCGTTTCCCGCCAAAGTGCCACTAGACCTTGTGGATCGAGGTATTTAGGATGAATAGACCAAAGTTACATGCGTAATAGCGCCTAACCATGGGACTGTTCTGCCAGGCATGTTGGGTCGACTCAGTGCATGGTTAGCGGTTTTGATTCGCTTATTTTGATTCGTCGGCGATTCCAATTACATTACCTTCACTGTCGGCAATGCGAGCGTAAGACCCGTTTGGAATGGATTGCTTGGGAGTGACCAGCCTCCCACCAGCTGCGATTACATTCTTGATAGTATCGTCAATAGATTGTACTCCGATTACTATAATCGGTTGCCCGGCATCATTACTCCTTTGAAATAATCCGCCGTTTATCGCTCCTTTTTCGTCGACCATGTTGTTGCCATCAACTTTAGCAGCATGGATTAAAGTATAGTTCATTTCAGGTATATCAAAAAGTTTCCATCCGAATATTTCAGAATAGAACTTGGAAGCACGCCCCTTATCGTCATACGGTATTTCAAAATGAACGACTCTGTCCATAAAGCCTCCTTTTCGAATAGAGATATTTAGTGGAAGATAGTCCTTTATTCTATCGCATGCCAGCGCGATTTCGACAGATGCGCTTTTAGCACCCCGGACTTACATCCCAGGAACTGAACCTGCAGCATAATAGTTTTCCGGTAAAATTAAGAATCTGAAGGAATCACGCACAAAGAACGGTGTGTTGAATGGCCTATAGCAACCGAAAATGACACAGTATACTTTGCTATGAAACATAATCTCTGGTCCATTATGGTAACCGCTTGCCAACCCATAGACACCTCCTCCGTGTCTATGAATCATATGAAAAGTGTCACCCATGTACCCAGAATAATCTGTTACCTATGTCCCCGTTCGCTCATTATTTAATTCTTTTTCCATCGAAGGCATGAATTGTCCTTGTACTAGCTTTACATTTACCCCATTGTTCTGTCCCTTTAGGAATAAACAATTCATTTCCCGGTTTTAATATTATTTCCTTATCATTAACATAAGCAATATATTCTCCGCTGACGCAAACTATATATTCGTCAAACTTGTGTGTGTGTTTTTTTGATATACGATCAGAATGACATTCCCAAAATGCAATTTGTGAATCATCCTTCCCCTCGTAATAATATCCTTCAATATCGGCAGTATTTTGTTGTGAAGAGTCAATTTTGTTTTTCATATTTTTTATAAAATCAGGGAAGTGTTTCACTCAAGTACTCCTTTTCAACTGGCAATTATTTTTGAGCATAACGCGCGGGGTCAGCCGCGGTCGAGCCGGAGCGCAGCGACGGTGTGCCCGTCGGCTGGAACCGGTTGTCAGGTATAGTATTTATTTAGAGCATGTAAGAGAAAAATAATCAGAGCAGCCAAGCTAAGAGCGCTACGAACCATATGAAGCTTGTTCCAGCGGTTCAGTAGTATTTTGGCTTCGTCTGCGTCTTTTTCCGCATTCAGCGCTAATAAGCGATTGTTGGTCGGCATAATGGCAATAAGTGTAAACGGAACCACCAAGACGAGCAGGATTCCGGCAATAAGAACCCAAATCTTTGCACCAGCAAACCAAGCGACTACCGAAAAAACAAAACCTAACACAGCAAGAGAAGCTTGCATGACCGTGGCCCGTTTATAACTCGGCGCCCACTCAGAGAGTGCTGCTTTAATGCCACACGACATCCTGGCCGGATGCTCAACGGCATTTACGTAGATTGCGGCTCCGGTAAAGATTGCACAACAGAGCGTGGCTAGAAATCCCATGAATGCTTGCATACCGGTTCTCCTTTCCTTATGCCGAACGCACAAGCTCACGGGGGTGCCGTGCACCTGAGCCTAAACCGTGAATACTGAAAACGTGCCTAACCCTAAAATCGCGGGCAACTTTCACATCGAGCCCGTGAAGCTCATTGTTGCATGTTTATTTGTAAGCGTCTTTTCTGTCACCTACAGCAATAACGTCAACTAGATTTTTATCGTCGTTAATTGAATAAACAATGCGGTAATTGCCGACTCTGGTTCTCCAAAGATGTTTATTTCCGGTTAGTTTTCGGCAACCTGATGGGCGAGGTTCTATAGATAAATTTTCAATTTTTGGGAAGAGCCTATTGACAATTTTTGCATCGAGTGCCTCAAGTTCTTTTCGGGCAGAGCGTGCAAAAGTTATCGTGTACTTAGACATGCAATTTGCTTTGCTTCCTCAGCCGTTCTCTGACAGATTCAATAGATTCTCTCGGCTCCTCAGCACGCTGTCTTGAAAGTAGATCGTCAAAAAAATCTTCCCAAATCTCGCCAAATTTCTTTAGGTTAATTTGAACTGCTATTTTATGACCTTTATCATCAGTAACATATTGTATGCCTTGCATAAATTAAACACCTCCTTTCTCATTGTAATACCGTATTCTACCAAAACCGGCACGCAAACTTTCAATTTATTATCATGCATAATCACGGCGGTAAGCGGCCGCCCGTTAGGGCGTGTCCGTCTTGACTGCCTGGTTCCCGCAGGCGCGGAGCGCCGAGGACAGGCAGTCGTCGCTTACCGCCGTGATTCCCATTCGGCGCGGAGCGCCGGATGGGAAC
>Ga0187786_10000004_pt1 | contig 106821 bp, 100 predicted proteins | sample 0815_BV2_10_20_M_FD_132449 | JGI IMG/M metagenome (GOLD analysis project Ga0187786, IMG submission 132449) | Tropical peat soil microbial communities from peatlands in Department of Meta, Colombia - 0815_BV2_10_20_MG | ecosystem: Environmental > Terrestrial > Soil > Wetlands > Peat | place...
ATGAACTATCCGAGAATAATCATTGCCGGGGTGCGAGGAGGCAGCGGTAAGACGACCGTTTCACTATCATTGACGGCATCATTAAGGTCCCATTGCAACCTGAAGGTGGTCCCTTACAAAAAAGGGCCCGACTATATCGACGCCGGATGGCTCTCTCTCGCTGCTAAGCGGCCCTGCTACAACCTTGATCCGTTTCTTGTTGCAAAGGATGAAGTTGCCCGGTCCTTCGTTGCCCACTTTGAAGGCGATATGGCCGTCATCGAAGGGAACAGGGGGCTTTTTGACGGAATGGATGTTGAAGGATCATTCAGCACGGCCGAGCTTGCAAAGCTGCTTAATGCTCCAGTGATACTTGTTGTGGATTGCACAAAGATGACCAGAACCTCTGCCGCGGTAATTCAGGGATTGATGAGTTTTGACAAGGGACTGGGTATCAAGGGAGTAGTGTTGAACCAATTGGCTGGAGCTCGCCATGAGTCCATAATACGGCAGTCGGTGGAGAAGTATTGCAGCGTTGCAGTTGTCGGCGCCATCCCTCGGCTCAAGGCTGGAGAAATGCCTGAACGGCACATGGGTCTTACCCCTTATCAGGAGCACGAAAACACAACTGGAGTTATATCATTTGCTAAAGGGCTGGGAGAAAAATATCTCGACCTGACCGCAATAGTGGCTATCGCTGAATCGGCAGGCCCTCTGACCCTGATTGCAACAACCATTGATCGGGATAAAAGCGCGGCTTCGGCATCTGTAGTCCGTATAGGCGTTTTCAGGGATGCGGCGTTTCAGTTTTACTATCCGGAGAATTTTGAAGAGCTTCGACGTTTAGGTGCAGAGATAGTTGAAATAGATGCAATTGATGGTGGCAGTCTGCCAGAGGTTGATGCTTTGTATATTGGCGGCGGTTTTCCGGAAACCAATGCGCTGAAGCTTGCAGAGAATACATCCTTCCGGGAACATGTAAAGTCTGCAGCCGAAAAAGGCCTGCCTATCTATGCCGAATGCGGAGGCCTGATGTTTTTGGGCGATGCTATCATTATGAATGGACAGAGATATCCGATGGCCGGCGTATTCCCTCTCGTCTTTGATATGAAACCGAAGCCCCAGGCTCACGGATACACTATTGTTGATGTGGTAGGCGAGAATCCTTTTTATCCTGAAGGTACCGTTCTTCACGGGCATGAGTTCCATTATTCCTCTGTGGTCGAGATCCGTGACCCGGAAGGTTATCGGCTTGCGTTCAGCATGAAACGTGGAAAGGGAATCGGCGAGCAAGCTGACGGCATCTGCTATAAGAACGTACTTGCAACTTATACGCATGTTCATGCCCTCGGAACGCCTGGATGGGCGCGGGGGTTGATAGATAAAGCAAAGGAGTACAAAGAAAAGAATGACAAAATACACGCCTGAATGCCCTTTTTGCAGCAGACCAATAGCAAGACCGAAGCCGACACGGACTGAATTTGTCGAGATCATCAGCGGCAAGTGTGATTGCGGAGCAGTGTATGTCTGCGATCCGACGGGCCACAATGTTGGAGAGGCTTATAGCGACGCTATAGCTGTGGCAACCGGAGAGTGGAGTATAAGCGACATGGATACCGAGAGTTATGATCTAAAAGAGATGGACTATGATCTCAAGAGTCACAGCATGATATATGCCAAAGGTCTAAAGGTCCAGGCCGGCAAACTCATATTTATTAAACTGGGCAAGAAGGACGAGAAGGTGTCCGAGGCCGTAGGCGCCGCATCCGATGCAGGACTGCCGGACGACCCTGCTGTTGCCGGGATGAAGCTCAAGGATCAGATCCGATATTTTCTCGAAATGAAGCGTCCTGATGCGATTGGTAAAATCGCTGTCAAGGACAAGAATGTCATAAAGTGGCTTATTTCGTTCTCGTACGACAAAGAGGGCGTAATGACGTGGCGAGCTATAGAGGCTATGGGATATGTCGCCAAGGAGCTTGGCGCGGCCCGTCAGGACATCCTTAGGGATGCTGTGCGCAAGCTGCTTTGGTCTATGGGCGACGAGTCGGGAGGCATCGGCTGGAGCGCACCGGAATTTCTTGGTGAAATCGTCCGGAGAGTGCCGGATTCATTCAGCGATCTGGTTCCAATTCTCTGGTCCAACCGGGAAGAGGCAAGCTTCAGGCCAGGTGTTGTATGGGCTATGATACGTATTGCTGAAGTAAGACCCAACCTGCCTGATATTGCTGCTGGCGAGTTATCAGAGCTAGCTGAAGATCCAAGCCCGACAGTTCGAGGCTATACTGCCGTATTGGCAAAATTAATCCACTCGGACTGCAAAAACGAGATTTTGCTTAAATTGTCAGAAGATTTAGACACTTTGTTCTATTTCCGAAATGGCGAACTCAATTCGGTCACTGTGGCAGAGCTAGCTGGTTAGGAAAATGGATAAGCACTGTAAATGTATTTATAATTTTATTTAATTTGACCCCGAAGTTGACTCTATATTATTTTTTAACACTCGTAAAATCGCGCATACCGAAATACTGAGTATATATGATTATGCGAAAAACTATAATGACGAAAGGAGGTAGCACAAATGGCCTTACTTGAGTTCGGTGGAAAATCTGTTGAAGTTGATGAGGATGGTTATCTCGTCAATCTTGACGATTGGACAAAAGAGCTTGGTGAGCACATGGCGTCTCAAGACGGTCTTGCGCTTACAGAAGCTCATTGGGAAGTCATCAATTTCCTTCGGGATTACTATGCCAAGTATCAGATTGCTCCTATGATCAAGATTCTCGTTAAGGAGATTGGAAAGGTAATGGGCCCTGAAAAGGGAAACACAAAATACCTGTACGAGCTTTTCCCGGATGGGCCGGCAAAGCAGGCCTGCAGATATGCGGGACTTCCTAAGCCGACCGGTTGCGTCTAATCTTTTCAAAGGAATCAGATTCAGGGGGATAATCCACCGTAAGGAGGGTTATCCCCCTGTTCAAGAGAGTTATACCATTATGAAAAAGTATTGTGAAAGGGTTAGGGGGACTGTCTTGTCTGTGCGTCATATGTCTATCTTGTTGAATCCACTTTCTATTTTGTCCTTATCTCCCTCTGTACCGCGCCTGTTTTCAGTGGGAGGCCCAAATTGAAGCTTGACGAGCTTCTTAAGAAGCAGCGATCTTCAATCATCGACAAGTGGTTTAACCGTATTATTTCTTCGTATCCTGACGACACAGCTGAATTCCTGAGAAAGAAAAGCGGATTTGCTAACCCGGTAGGGCAGACAACATTCCAGGGAATTCAGGATATCTTTGACGGACTTCTCCTTGACGCAGAACCTACCGAGATAGAACCCTTTCTCGATTCCATTATCAGGGTGAGGGCAGTTCAGAATTTCAGCCCGTCCGAGGCAGTGGATTTTATCTATCAGCTTAAGAAGATCATACGCGAAGAGATATCGGCCTCTTTTAAGGATGCCGAGATTAGGGGCGAGTTGGAGTCGCTGGATTCACGAATAGATTCTCTTGCCCTGCTCAGTTTCGATATCTTCATGAAATGTAGGGAAAAATTGTACGATATAAAGGCCAATGAGTTGCGAGACAGGACGCTCTGGCTGCTAAAGAAGTCGAACCTACTGACTGAAACACCGGATGAAACTGAAAAACAGGGTGGTGTCGACATGGGTAAAAATATTAACACTAATGAGACGAAAGAGGTAAGGTAAATGGGTATCGCATTTTCTTTTGCGGCGGTCATTGCATTGATAGTGCTGGCCTTTTTCGGGGTTGCGGTATTGAACCTGCAGATTCTTTTCGGGGTGGTCTTTCCATATGCGGCCTTCCTGGCGTATATCGTCGGGTTTGTATTAAAGGTCGTTAAATGGGGGCGCTCACCGGTTCCGTTTCGCATCCCTACCACAGGCGGGCAAGGTTATTCCTTCTCCTGGATTGAGCAGAACAAGCTGGACAGTCCTCCAAATGGATTGTGGGTGATCGGCAGAATGCTTCTGGAAGTTCTGGTATTTCGTTCCCTCTTCAGGAACACCAAGTCAGAACTCAACAGCGGCAAGCTGGTTCACGGCTCCGAGAAATTCTTATGGTTATTTGGCCTGATTTTTCACTGGTCTTTTTTGATAGTGCTGGTAAGGCATTTCAGGTTTTTTATGGTAAACGTTCCATTGCCGATCAAGATAATGGAAGCCTTGGATTCATTCTTCCAGGTGGGCGTGCCGTTGGTTTATATTACGGACTTAACATTGCTGCTTGGTGTCACTTACCTTTTCATCAGAAGGGTGCTCATGCCGCAGATCAGATTCATATCGCTGCCTGCAGACTACTTCCCGCTGTTACTTATTTTTGCAGTTGCGACTACGGGAATACTTATGAGATATTTCATAAGGGTGGATATAGTAGGTGTAAAGCAGGTGACAATGGGGCTTGTGAGCTTGCACCCGGTAGCGCCTAATTCAATAGGCTCTATCTTCTACATACATCTCTTCCTTGTGAGCGTGCTTTTCGCCTATTTCCCCTTCAGCAAACTCATGCATATGGGAGGAGTGTTCATGAGTCCGACGAGGAACCTGGCTAACAATAGCCGCATGGTCAGGCACGTAAACCCGTGGAACTACCCTGTCCATGTACATACTTATGCTGAGTATGAAGACGAGTTTAGAGAAAAAATGATAAAGGCTGGCTTGCCAGTGGAAAAGGAGCAATAATGGCAAAGATCCCTAAACCCGAACAACTTTCAAAAATAGATCTTAAGCCGAAGAGGCATTGGTCGCAGTTCCCCATTGATATCCGGCCCGGCATGTATTGCCACGGTGCAAAGGGTAAGGACCTTAAGACCCTTGAACTGCCTAATGCACGGGACTGGTCTCCAGCCGAAGCAGACTGGAAACTCCCTGAGGATTGGAAACAGACGGTTTTAGACGGAATCAAGCAGAGGCTTGAGAGGTATCGCTCATTTCATATTTTTATGGATGTATGCGTAAGATGCGGCGCGTGCGCTGACAAATGCCACTTTTTCCTCGGCTCTGGCGATTCCAGAAATATGCCGGTGGTCAGGGCTGAAATACTCAGGTCTGTTTACCGTCATTATTTCACCCCGGCAGGCAAACTCTTTGGCAAATATGCCGGTGCGCGCGAACTGACCTTGGATGTGCTCAAGGAATGGTGGTACTATTTCTACCAGTGCACGGAATGCCGCCGCTGTTCGCTTTTCTGCCCGTACGGCATCGACCAGGCCGAAATAACTATCATAGGCCGCGAGCTGATGAACCTTCTGGGTCTCAACATTGGCTGGATCACCGGGCCGGCAGCAAACTGTTACATGAAAGGCAACCATCTTGGGCTGGAGCCACACACGATCAAGAGCAGTATAGAGTTTTTCCTGAGCGACATCGAAGATATCACTGGGATTAAAATCGAGCCGACATTCAACAGAAAAGGCGCGGAGATACTATTCGTCACACCTTCAGGAGACCTGTTCGCTGATCCCGGTACATATACTGCTATGGGATATCTGATGCTCTTCCATGAACTCGGACTCGACTACACCTGGAGCACATACGCCTCGGAAGGCGGCAACTTCGGCTTCTTCACATCAATGGAGATGGCGAAGCGGCTTAACTCCAAGATATACGCCGAAGCGAAGAGGCTTGGTGTGAAATGGATACTTGGCGGCGAGTGCGGTCATATGTGGAGGGTCCTGCATCAATATATGGATACCTTCAACGGTCCAGCAGATTTTCTCGAGGAGCCGGTATCGCCGATCACGGGCACCAAGTTCGACAATGCCAAGGCGACCAAGATGGTTCATATCGTCGAGTTTACGGCCGACCTTATCAAAAACGGAAAACTCAAGCTTGATCCAAGCAGGAACGATGACCTTATAGTGACCTATCACGACTCCTGCAATCCGGCCAGAGGAATGGGCTTCTTTGAAGAACCCAGATATGTGATAAAGAGCGTATGCAACCACTTCCATGAGATGCCGGAAGATACGATCCGCGAGCAGACATTCTGCTGTGGCAGCGGGTCGGGCCTCAATGCAAGCGAGGACATGGAACTCAGGATGAGAGGCGGCTTCCCAAGGGCAAATGCAGTCAAACATGTACGCGACAAGCACGGCGTCAATATGCTGGCCAATATATGCGCTATCGACAGGGCTACGCTACCTCCGCTCATGGATTACTGGGTGCCTGGTGTAAGAGTGACAGGAACTCACGAACTCGTTGCAAACGCGCTGGTTATGAAGGGCGAGAAAGAGAGAGAGACCAACCTTCGGGCCGAACCTCTTCCCGGAAAGGGGGGTGAATAATCATGTACGACAGCGGAAAGATTATAGCCGGACTGATTATTTTCATCGTTATAGCATCACTTCCCTTCACGATGAATCTGGGTAAGGCTTCAATAAAACCTGAACCGAGCATTAATACCTTTGCCATCAATCAGATGGCGAAGAAACAGTGTATCGAGAGCAAGGCCTATATGAAAACCACCCATATGCAGATGCTGAACAACTGGAGGGATGAGGTGGTGCGTGACGGCAACAGGCTGTATGTTGCTTCAGACGGCAAAGAATACAACATGAGCTTGCAGAATACCTGCATGCATTGCCATACGAATAAGGATAAGTTCTGCGATGAATGCCATAACTATGTTGCGGTCAAGCCCTATTGCTGGGATTGTCATATTGTTCCGAAGGAAGGCGCATTCGTACCGGTCGCGGCAAAAGCAGCTCCGGCACCGGCAGCTGTTCCAGGCCCTATCAATGTGCACTTTGCGGTCGGCAAGTATGATATTCCGGATGAGGCTCAGCACGGACTGACAGCATTGGCCGCGTATCTTCAGAAAAATGAGTCTGCCAGTGTTGTCATTTCCGGCTATACGGATAAAACCGGAGACCCGGCAAAGAACGAAGAACTGGCCAAGAATAGAGCCAAAGCCGTACGCGAGGTCTTCCGTGCGGCGGGCATTTCCGATGAGCGCATTGTTATGAAGAAACCTGAGGTCATAACGGGCAGCGCGGACAATGCTGAAGCACGCCGTGTCGACGTCAGCATTGCAGAAGGGAAGGGGGTTTAGCGATGGGTGTGAACAGACGCGAATTTCTGAAATTTGTAAGCATGTCGACCCTGCTTGGTCTAGGCGGCACTACTGTTGCAGCTTCGGTCAAGAAGGAACTGGAGGCCTCCGGGCCATATATCCCTGATCCGAAGGGAATCAATGCTAAAAGATGGGCTATGGCAGTAGATATGAGAAAGTTCAAATCTGATGAAGATATTCAAAAGTGCATTGACGCCTGTCATCAGGTTCATAATGTGCCTGAAGCTGATCCAGCTCATCCGACGCAGGAGATAAAATGGATATGGACTGAATCTTACGAACGTGCTTTCCCCGGCAACGAGGATGAATATCTTGCTGCTCATTATAAGCACATGCCGTTTCTTATACTTTGCAACCATTGCGAAAACCCTCCATGTGTCAGAGTCTGTCCGACAAAGGCAACGTTCAAGCGTCACACAGACGGCATTGTCATGATGGACATGCACCGATGCATCGGCTGCCGTTTTTGCATGGCGGCTTGTCCATATGGAGCCAGAAGCTTTAACTTCAGAGACCCTCGTCCTTTTATCAAGAGGGATCTGAATCAGGAGTTTCCAACGAGGACAAAGGGTGTCGTGGAGAAATGCACCTTCTGCTATGAGAGGTTGGCAAAGGGCCTGCAGCCTGCCTGCGCTGAGGTTTCAAACGGAGCTATAGCCTTTGGAGATTTAGATGATCCGGAATCCCCAGTCAGGAAGGTAATCGACAATAACTTCACCATTAGACGCAAGCCCGAGCTTGGCACCCATCCAAGTGTCTATTATGTTATAGGAGGACAGGAACATGCTTGAGAAAGCCCTCAAAGGAGGCAGAACATACTGGACATGGGTGGCAGCTCTGCTGGCTGTTATAGGCGTCGGAGTTGCTTGTTATATTTATCAATTCTTTATGGGATTGGGTATCACCGGCATGAGCAGGGACGTGTCCTGGGGGTTTTACATCGCTCAGTTCACCTTTCTGGTCGGGGTCGCTGCTTCGGGCGTCATGGTGGTCCTGCCCTTTTACCTGCATGACTACAAGGCGTTCGGAAAGATAACTATCCTTGGCGAGTTCTTAGCAATACCTGCGGTACTAATGTGCATGCTTTTCATATTTGTGGATATGGGGCAGCCCCTTAGGGTACTTAACGTGTTGCTTCATCCGACACTCAATTCGGTCATGTTTTACGACATGTGTGTTTTGGCCGGCTATCTTGTGCTCAATATTCTGGTCGGATGGACATCTCTGGGCGCAGAACGCAAGGGAGTTGCACCTCCAAAATGGGTCAAACCCTTTGTGATCCTTTCGATAGCATGGGCGCCGTCCATTCATACTGTTACGGCGTTTCTATACGCAGGTCTTCCTGGCAGGCACTTCTGGCTTTCGGCTATAATGGCTGCCCGATTCCTCGCATCGGCCTTCGCAGGAGGTCCTGCGCTGCTCATAATACTTGCCCTGATCGTCAGGAAGTACTCAAAGTTCGATCCCGGCAAAGAGGCTATCCAGACGCTTGGTAAGATAGTAACCTATTTCATGATCACGAGCACCTTCTTCCTCGGTCTCGAATTCTTTACGGCGTTCTACAGCGGCATACCGGGGCACATGCAGTCGTTTATTTATCTTTATAAAGGGCTGGAAGGACATCACCAGCTGGTTCCGCTTATGTGGATATCCACGATATTTGCGGTTATCGCATTGTGCATACTGGTATTCCCGTTCCTCAGGAGAAACGAGACAATCCTGGCCATCGCCGCGGGTTTGGTATTCATTTCGCTCTGGATCGACAAGGGATTCGGTCTTATAGTTGGAGGCTTCGTCCCCAATCCTTTCGAGGGCATTACCGAATATTGGCCTACAACTCCCGAGTTTCTAATTGCTGCTGGAGTATGGGCAATCGGATTCCTGGTTCTTACTATTCTGTACAAGATTGCTGTTTCAATAAAGGAAGAGAGCGGAGGAGAGGCAATTCACTGATTTAGGTTGAAGGAAGCCCGTTTTATAGGGCTTCCTGTTTGATTGACAACGAAGTAAGTTCATCTGTTATATTAAATTAAGCAAGCGCTCTGATACGAATTTCGTATGAGCTCATATATCAAGGAGGTGACGTTAATGTATTTGGTTACAGTTGATACTGGAAAGTGCGACGGTTGTGAGGAGTGCGTCAATGCCTGTCCTCAGATGGTATTCAAGATAACGGATGGCAAGAGCGATCCTTACCAATCCGGCGAATGCGTTTTCTGTGAGACTTGTCTCAGCATGTGCCCGACCGGCGCAATTACGATCACTGAAATGTAGCAGATATCTGCTTCCGGAAATAAAAAAAAGGAGCATCCGACCGATGCTCCTTTTTTTTATTTTGATATTTCAGGCGGTTACTTCTTTTGGATATAGATTTCCCAGTGGTCGCCAGTCTTTTCGACCTCTATGGGATAGCCTTGCTTCTCGGCGTACCGCGGAATTGAGTCTTCGGCCGAAGCAGGGGCATCGCAGAGGACCTTGAGAAGCGAGCCGGAGGCCATCTTCTCGATCTGCTTTTTGGTCAATACTAGCGGGTAGGGGCATACCCTTCCGAGTACGTCCAGTACTTCAGTAGGTGTCTGAGCTTTTAAATCTCCCATTGTCTTCCTCCTTTAGTTTAAAAAAACTGCACATGGTTGACCGATTCCATTGCCTTCTGTATCTCGCTGTATGGCACGATCTGGGCCCTGGTTTCGCCTCCGAGATCTTCGGCATCCATTATCAGGCTATCCTCCGTGATGCCGAAACGGTCGAGATCCTCCTTGCAGATCAATACATTAAGGTCAAGCAGCAAAGAGTTTTTAATATGCTGTTCAAGGCTTGTAACGTCATAATGCTTTCCAGCCGCCTGATTCTTGAGACAGTTGAGGACTCCGTCTCCGATGAAGCAGACTACCGGTTCCACCATGTCGCCGTCTTCGAGATAGATTTCGACAGTCTGGCTGGCAATGGCATGGGTCATGGCAAGGCGCGAAGCCTCTGTTTTGTACGGAAGTGATCTGACTACGAATGCAAGTTTTGTAGTAGCCATCTTATTCGCCTCCTATCATCAGTACTCTGTCAGCATCGAAACTGCTAGCCAGGTACCAGTCCATGCTCTTGCGGATCCAGCCTTCCATCAGATCTTCTTTATGAAATCCCCTGGCTTCTGCACACGCCTCGCAGGCGCAAGCCTTGAAGTTGCCGGTAGCAAAAAGTTCATCGAGTGTTTTATAAAGGGTAGAATAGTCTTTGAAGGCGCGCTGTCCCTTCTTTGAGAGCATAGTTGCATTTGAAGATACCCAGAAATCGACTTTGTGGCCTTTTTTCACCGCTGCTTCTGAGAGTTTGACCGCGAAGTCGAGAGAGAGTGATCCTACGAGACCCGGAAATACGCCCATAGTCAGTTTTCCCATTATATCCTCCTATACCCAAATAATCTTTTCGTAGTCGTTGAAGATGAGATCAACTACATCGCCGTAAGTAACGGCTTTGACATTGCCGGGGAGATTCGCTGCAGTGAATCCCCTGCTTTCCAGGTCTTCCGTCAGAACATAAAAGGTTGCGGATTTCTTGAGGATCGGGTCTGCGCTGCCACCGTCTTTGACTGTTGCGCGGTAGATACCATTTCCGACGAAGATAATGCCGAGCTTGTCAGCGCTCAACCTGTCTACAACATCTGCGCCGGTGCGGTAATCGCTCATAAATACACCAAGTTTCATCCTAACACCTCCTGTATATTTTTGCGCCTTTGAAGATGCCGATGCCCTGTATATAGTGTCATAAGTTATCCGTTTATAACAATACTCACTGCCACCTGTCAATTAAAATAAAGTTAACAGTTTATAATATATACTAATGTTCTGATTAGATCAACGTACGTTCAGGGCAATGATTGCCCCAGACAGCACGTCTCAAAAATGCTCTCTTACCTGAAAGCTTGCTGCGGAGATTGAGTGAAGAACGAAATATTTTTTATAAATGATGACACCTCAAAACATCTAATTATTTTTATTCATGGCATGGGGATGGATGCAAAGATATGGGCAAAGCCTGACGAGTCACGCGTGCTGGGAGGAAAATACCCTTTGAGCATTTTGCTTGATGGGAAAGAGCCAATTAGTTCTTTCCATGACCTTGGCGATAAAGGGTATCCGGTACTTGCGTGGAGCCAGAAGCGGCCTGCTGGCCCTATATCTATTGCCGTTGATGAATTAATGGAAATTATAGATAAATACAGATTGCGAAAGTATTCCGGCATGATCCTGATAGGCCATAGCAGGGGCGGTCTTGTTGCAAAGCTATTTATTCAGAGAGAAATAGCGCCGGTTCAGGGGGTTATTACGTTGGGCACTCCTCATAAAGGCTCTACAATAGCCAAGTGGGCGGCTTTCATTTCACCGGCTGCTATGGCAATTAAGCGGATGATGGATATGAAGGACAGAGAAGTGCAGACAGCTATTCATCGGGTAATGGCTTTTTTAAGCAGCGATGGACTCCAGGAGATGCTGCCGGACTCAGACTTGATAAAAAGCCTTCTGGTAGCTCCCAAGAGGGCTCAGAGAGCAATCTCAATCGGAGGCACCGATGCGTCGATCGTGAAAATTGGCAAAAGGTCTCTTTCATCCATTCTTTGTGAAGTAACGTCGCCAAGGCTGCTTCCTGACGAGCTCATAGACGGTCTCGGTGACGGATTCGTGTCGGCAGAAAGCGCAGTCTATCCCGGCGGTGACAAGCATCTCAATTTCCGTGTTAATCATGCAGGCCTGATTTTTGATCCTGCTGTAAGAAAATTAATACTGAAAGAAATCATATCTCTAGATTATGCTACAATGTAGCAATATATCGTATATCATAATAAACGTATGGCCATAAACGATTGCACGAATAATGACTCGCTTAGCGTAGCTAAGCGAGTGTTGAGAATCGAAGCAGACGCTGTTTCAGGCCTCATAGACAAAATCAATGGTGATTTTGACAGGGCCGTTGATATCATTTACCAGGCTAAAGGCCGTGTTGTCGTTACCGGCATGGGAAAGTCCGGCATTATAGGCAAGAAAATCGCGGCCACTCTTGCTTCTACCGGCACGCCTGCTTTTTTTCTTCATCCAGCTGAAGCAAGCCACGGCGACCTCGGGATGGTGACTGCAAGAGACGTTATAATAGCTATCTCAAACAGTGGCGAAACTGATGAAATAATACAGCTTATTCCTTTTCTGAAACGCTTTGACGTTGCTGTTGTGTCTTTGACCGGCAACGCCAGTTCAACGCTTGCGCGATCCGCAGACGTCAGCCTTGACATTTCAGTAACGGAAGAGGCCTGCCCGCTTGGTATTACTCCTACAGCATCTACTACTGCTGCTCTTGCCATGGGTGATGCTATTGCAGTTGCGCTGTTGGTAAAAAGGGGATTCAAACAGGAAGACTTTGCCTCTTTTCATCCCGCGGGGAGCCTTGGGAAAAAATTGTTTGTAAGGGTCAAAGACTTAATGCATGCTGGAGAATCTCTGCCTCTGATCGCCTCAGCCATGCCTGTCATGGAAGCAGTAATGGAAATATCATCGAAAAGACTGGGAATTGCTATAGTCGCTGCTTCAGACGGAAAGATACTTGGCGTAATTACAGACGGTGATGTCCGCCGTGGCATCCAAAAGTGGGGTAAGGAATTTTTCGATATGAAATCTGATGAGGTCATGTCAAGAAACCCTCGCCTGATCTCAGGGGAAGATCTTGCCGCCAAAGCTTTATCAATGATGCAGACATATTCTATTACTTCTCTTATTGTGCCGGATTCAGAAGGCAGGGCTGTCGGGATTATTCATTTGCACGACATCTTAAAGAAGGGGATTGTTTAATAGTAACGTGGAAAAAAGAGCTCATAATAAGATTAGCAGGTCTGGGACTCGCAGCGCGAAAATCATTGCTGCTGCGGCAAAAATAAGGTTGTTGATTCTGGATGTCGATGGAGTTCTTACAGATGGCAGCATTATTCTCGATAACAATGGCACTGAAATAAAAAGTTTTCATGTCCGGGATGGCCATGGTATAAAGATGCTTCGCAAGATTGGAATGAGGGTAGCGATCATAACCGGGCGCTACTCTGAAGTTGTGACACGCCGGTCTATTGAGCTTGGAATTGAAGATGTCTTCCAACGGTGCCATGTAAAAACGGAAGCTTATGAGAAACTTCTGGATAAGTATCGCCTGTCCGACTATGAAACTGCTTATATCGGCGATGACGTTGTGGATATTTCTCTTCTTAAGAGGGTTGGCCTGCCGGTAGTTGTAGCCGATGCTCATGATGAGGCGAAGAAATACGCTCTCATGATAACAGAAAAGCCAGGAGGCCGTGGAGCTGTCCGGGAGATAACGGATTTGCTCATTAAAGCATACGGCAAGTGGGACGAGATTATAGATGAGTACGATAAGGCTTAACGTCCCGACTTTACTGACGTTCAGCCGGATTATTCTAATTCCTTTTTTCGTGCTGATAACGCCCGCAAGTCCTGTTCTTGGAGTGACAATTTTTTTGATCGCTTCGCTCACGGATTTTCTCGACGGTTTTCTTGCTCGACGCTCTGGTCAGATCACTAAATTCGGCATAATCCTCGACCCGATAGCCGACAAATTTCTCGTGATATCAGCCCTCATATTGCTCGTTGATATGAGCCGCATTGCGGCTTGGATAGCCATTGCTATAATAGTCAGGGAATTTCTGGTTACAGCCATTAGGGTAGTTGCTCTTTCTATGAATATTGTCATCCCGGCCGAGACTGGTGGCAAGTGGAAGACGGCACTCCAAATGACGTCAATTGTACTGCTTCTATTGCCGTATAGTTTGGGTTTTGTGGATTTCTACGACATAGGATTGGTCCTGATGTACATAGCCCTGATTCTGGCCATAACGTCGGGGATCAAATATACAATATCTTTTTGGAGACATTTCCAATGATAGCTGTACTGCTTGTTGCTGCCTTTCTGTTCGGATCTATACCAACAGGTCTGCTGATTGCGACTTTCAAGGGAGTTGATCTGAGGAAGATCGGCAGTGGAAATATAGGCGCTACAAACGTTTTGCGCGCACTGGGAAGGGGGGCAGCGCTTGCCACTCTGATTGGCGACATGCTTAAGGGCTTGCTTCCTGTTCTGGCTGTCAGACACCTCTTGCCCGATATGGGTATTCAGTTTTCAGATCAATATTTGTCTCTTCCATTTACGATAACAAACGCTCACACGGCTCTGGAGGGGGCTGTTGGAATCGCGGCCATACTTGGACACAACTTCTCGATATTTCTGAAATTCAAAGGTGGAAAGGGAGTTGCAACGAGTCTTGGAGTCGCATTGGCGCTATCACCGCATGCTGCACTAATGGCTGCAACGGTATGGCTGCTCGCATTCAAATTTTCCGGCTATTCATCGCTCGGCGGGATTCTGGCATTTGCATCATTTCCCTTTTGCATATACGTGATTGACTATTCTCCTGATAAGATCGGCATAGCTGCTATTATGGCTGCACTTATATTCATTACTCATCGCGGAAATATCAAAAGGCTGCTTACAGGCACCGAGAACAAGGTCCTGAGGAACAATAAATGAGACGCGCTGTTGTTCTTCTCAGCGGAGGTGTTGATTCTTCGACCACGTTGGCGATAGCAAAGGCCGAGGGTTATGAATTGTATGCCATTACTTTCGATTATGGACAGCGTCACAAGATTGAGCTTGAATCGGCTGCTAAGGTCGCCTCTAGCCTAGGGGTGAAAAAACATCTGGTGACTCGGTTTGATATGAGGGCTATCGGAGGATCAGCGCTAACGGATGATATCGACGTGCCGAAATATCAGAAGTCAGGAGTCAGAAGTCGGAAGTCAGAAGAAAAACAGGAAATTATCCCTGTGACGTATGTGCCTGCCCGCAATACAGTATTTCTTTCATTTGCTTTGGCCTGGTCTGAGGTGCTGCATGCGCAGGATATTTTTATTGGGGCCAATGCAGTGGATTACAGCGGTTATCCCGACTGCAGGCCGGAATATCTGAAGGCATTTGAGAATATGGCAAATCTGGCTACTAAAGTAGCAGTCGAGGGCATGATCAGGTTTTCCATTCGTGCGCCCTTGCTCTTGTTGTCAAAGTTAGAGATAATTAAGAAGGGCATGGCTTTGGGACTCGACTATTCATTAACCTGGAGCTGTTATGACCCGCAACCTTTAGGCATGGATGTTCACGGCTATAAAGCCTGCGGCAGGTGTGACAGCTGTCTGTTCAGAAAGAAAGGCTTTGACGAGGCCGGCATAGCAGATCCTGCATTCTGAAGTCCGGCTGAAAGCTGGATATTATGTCATGAAAACAATTTTTCTATCTTCGAATTCCGATTCAGTCGGAAAGACTATGATAACTATTGGACTTACCCTTAAACTCAAGGAGCTTGGGTTTAAGGTTGGTTATATGAAGCCGTTAGGAAGAAAACCGGTACGCACAGATTATGGAACTCACGATGAGGATGCTCTCTTTATCAACGAAGTTTTGGAGTTAAAAGAACCATTGGACATTGTGTCTCCTTTCGTTGTCGACTGCCATTCATTTGATGGGGGTGTCAGCAGCACTACAACTTGTGCATGCGGGCGGGTGCTGGATGCATATCCGTCATTCAGTAACAAAGACTTTTTGCTGATCAGCGGCGGTGTGGATGTCTTTGATGGGGCCGCATTTGATATCGGCATATTGAAACTCCTGAAAGACTTGGATGCCAGAGCCATTATTATCGATAAATGGAATGGCTTTGCGACTGCTGACACGATTTTAGGCGCTGCAAGACTGTATGAAGGCCGGTGCGTTGGCTGTGTCATAAATAAAGTCCCAAAAAACATGGTATCGCATGTAAGGAAATCTATCAAGCCGTTTATAGAAAAAAACGGAGTCAATGTCCTCGGTATAATTCCGGTGGACAAGCTTCTGCAGGCATTGACTGTGCGCGAGCTGGCTGAAACGCTGGACGGTACGGTAGTCTGCTGCGAAAGGAACATTGACCAGTATGTACATAATTATCTGATCGGAGCGATGGATCCTGAGAGCGCGCATAAGTATTTCAGACGCGTCGAAGATAAGGTTGTTATAACGGGGGCACATAACTCGGAGATGCAGATTGCGGCACTTGAGGCATCTGCGAAATGCATAGTCATAACCGGTAGTGTGCGGATAAGTGACAGGATCATAGGTCAGGCCATCTCCAGAGGAGTGCCGATAATATCTGTATCAGACGATACTTTTACTGCAGTGCAAAAAATTGAATCGTCTCTTGGCAGCTTAACAATACGGGCAAAAGATAAAGTTGCCCGTGCAAGAGACATTGTCGACAGAGACTTTAACATTGGCACTTTGTTAGAGGCATTTGCATGATCAGCCTGTCGTAATAAATCTTATTCATGCAAATCATAGGAGTAAAATAGTGCTATTATCAAACAATTGCAGGTTGGTTTAAATACAACTGAATAATGCGATATACTCAATCATCTGCTTAAATGAATACTGCCGATTCTGAAACAAAAGTATGATAAGAGTCCTTATCGCCGATGACCATAAAATCGTCAGAGAGGGCATTAAACAAATTCTTTCTCGCGTCCCCGATATCGAAGTCGCCGGCGAAGCTGGAACCGGCCAGGAAGCTCTCGAAAAGATTTGGGCTAATCATTATGATGTCGTAATACTTGACATATCTCTGCCTGGACGCAACGGGCTGGAAATACTTAAGCAGATTAGGACACAGATGCCAAAACTTCCTGTGCTGATTCTCAGCATGTTTCCTGAAGAGCAATACGCAATCCGCGTATTCAGGGCCGGCGCGTCAGGATATCTGACAAAGGAAAGTGACAGAGACGAAATCGTTCAGGCCGTTCGGTGGATAGCTGAAGGTAAGAAATATGTCACTCCATCACTGGCTGAAAAGCTTGCGGCTGAATTTGAACCGTCTTCAACCAAGGCATTGCATGAACAGCTTTCTGACCGCGAATATCACATTCTCTGCCTTATTGCACAAGGTAAAAGCAGCAATGATATCGCGGAAGAGCTTGCTCTTAGCGTAAAGACTATCAGCACTCATCGCTCGCGCGTTCTCGAGAAGATGTCCATGAAGTCTAATGCCGAGCTGACTCACTACGCGGTTCAGAACAAACTTGTCTGAGGATCATCTGAGCAATCCTGCATATGTTTCTGTGAAGCAAATAGGCCTCAAGGATTTATTCGGCTATACTGTTAAGATCAGATGAAAAGGAGAACGCGTTATGGCAACTAATATTCATACAATAACCTGCGCCGTTGTAACGTTATTTTTAGTGGGCCTTGTTGCAAATGTACCCTGTCCTGCACATGATATGAATGATATGCAGGCATTGGAGAACAGCCAGTCAGAAGAGCCGGCAGTGGTGTTGCGTAATGAGCCGACCGTCATCAAGGCTGGAGAAAACCAGACTCTTACTATTTCACTCACCGATTCTTCAGGAAATCCGTTGCATGGACTTACAGTTACGCACGATCGCATAATGCATGTAATTATTGTGAGCCGGGACTTTACAGTTTTTTCTCACATCCATCCGGAAGATTTCGGTCCTATTACAGACGCTATGAAAGAATCAGCAAAATATCCGGTGCATTATATCTTTCCAAAAGCTGGCAGCTATATTATAGGTGTGGATTTTGCTTATAAGGATCGGGCATACTCGAGGCATTTTGTTATTGACGCCCTTGGTGAAAAGCCGGTTGGGTCTGCGAGCATTGATCTAACACGAAAGAAGAAATTTGGAACATATGATGTCACACTGACTTCATCGCCTGAAGCTGTTTCTGCAGGGAAAGAGGTTATGCTTACTTATAGTTTTGCAAAAAACGGGGAGCCGGTTACGGATCTGGAGCCTTATCTTTCCGCCTATATGCATGCCGCTATAATATCTTCAGATTTCCAATATTTCATGCATGAACACGGAATGGCGCCGGGCATGGCCGAGCATGTGCACCATATGATGATGCATAACATGTCTATCCCGGAAAAGTTTGGGCCTGTTTTAGAACTCCGCGTAACCTTCCCATCATCTGGAGTCTACGAAATTTTTGGAGAAGTTAAGCATGAGGGAAAAGTGATATTGACGAGTTTCATGGTCGAAGTTAAATAGGTCAAGTATGCATACAGATGAATATCAGATCTCATTGAATCGTGAGATTGGTGTTTGCAGGGATAAGATAGCTTTGGCCAGGCAGATACTTGTACAGCTTGAAATCTCGCATGGCATTAAGACGGAGCAGTTTGTCGGAGCGGAGTTGGGCCATGCAACTATATCGGAGAAAGACAAAAAGATTTGGAAGGAGGCTGTTGCAACTCTTTCCGTCTGGAGCGAAAGACTGAGAGAGTATGAAGTTATTTATGACGGCATGAAAAAATAGGGGCGTTGCATACAACGCCCCTATGGTAATCAAGTGATCTCGCCTGCTAATGTCCGGCCGGAAAGAATGTATAACTAATCCAGACCAGCAAGGCCAATCCGCCGACGCCCAGTATAAGGCTCCAGGCTATGAGCTTCTTTTCAACCGGAAGTAATGGTTCATATTCTGCATCCATCTTTTTAAGTTCATCAGTAAGTTTTGGTGCTTCGGCCATATATCCTCCTTTTCTATCCCGTGATGACCGGTGGCTTTACTCCATGGAAGAATATCCATGAAATTACAAGCCCGATCCAGATGATGAATCCGAAAAGAGCTATGCAATAAATTGCAGCCAGTTTTCCGATCCCTTCTTCCCAGAGTCTTTTGAAGTTGGAGACGACTCCAATTGTAAAGAACGTCAATAAAAAGAAAAGAGCCCTAAAAGAATTCGCTTCATTATTGGCAAGCGTAGCATTGGCTATAAACTTCTTTGGGGCTTTGATTGAATCATTAACAGTCTTGATCTTGTCTTTGTCTTCCTTGAGTTTTGCATCCAACGCGGCCTTTTGGTCAGCATCAGTTATAGTCGGCAGTTGTTTTTCCAGACTTGCCACCTCTTTTTCAAGGGGCTTGGTAATTTTTTCAGCATCGACTATTTGGCCGGCGGGACCGATACAAAGCAAGAGGAAAAGAATGAAAGTGCCCGCATATCCGAGTACAAATTTAGGGAATCTGTTCCAGACTTCTCCGAGACCTACAGACTGCCCTTCTTTGCATTCAATGTATTTGCACCAGATAACGGCGAGTACAAAGGCCCAGACTCCAATAAAAATGTCGATGAATACTTTGACAGTAGTTGCTGTCATAGTGATCCACCCGTCGGCATAGTTAACACCAGTCTCAGCCAGGACCTTGCCTCTGATCAATGCGTCGGTTACTGCGCCGCTGGTGACTGCCGCTCCATCGGTCTTTACTGCCAGCCCCATCCATGCACCTGCAACCATGGGTTCCTGCCATAGAAACTCACGTGCCATAAAAGGCAGGATTATCAGTTCAACAACCGCAAAGATAACAACAAGCGAAGAAACCATAATAGGTATGATCGGCCTCGCGCGGATGGCTCCGCCTGTTGCGATTGAAGCTGATACACCGCAGATGGATATTCCTGATGCCAGTGGCGCCGCCCACTCACGGCTGAACTTAAAGTATTTACGCGCCATAAAATAGACCAGCGCCCAATATATCAGATACGCCTCAACGATTGCACACAAGCCTCGGAATATGACTGCCGATGCAAGATTGAGTTGCTGAGCTGCTTTAACACCTAGCGCTCCGCCCATAATAACAATGGCCGTTTTAACATAAAGTTCCGGCTTTACTGCTTCCTTTAACGTCTGGGCGAATTTCGGAAAGAAGTTTCCGACTGCCAAACCGGCGAGAAGCGCAAAGATAAATCCGGCTTCGCCAGAGAGCCTTAACGACCAGTCTATTTTTGCAGCTTTAGGATCAAGGGCCGCAATATAAGCAAAATGGCCCAGTACCCAACAGGCGTACGACAGCCAGAACGTGATAGTAAAGCCCAGCACAAACTTAACCAGGTTCAGACGCATTAGTCCCGCACCAATTCCCATTAGCAGCATCATGAACAGGTAAGTATAAATTACAGAAACTATGGGAGCTGTTCCGGTTTTTTCATATTTTTGACCTACGGCAAGGGCGGCTGTATCGGCAATGGTTATAACCTCTTCTTTGCCGTCCGCTTTCTTGAGAGTGACTTTATTTCCATCGATTTTTGTTATCTCGCCCTTGACTCCCTGGTATCCCTTGGAAACCGGCTCGACCGACTTGGACAGTTCGGTCCAGACCTTATTATTCGCCCCCCAGCCCAGGATGTCCATATTGGTAAATACCCCAAGCGACAACAGGAAGATGATCATTCCAAGGACAAATGAGAGCCAATCTTCACTAATGCCTCTTTTAGCTTTCTCCATGCACACCTCCCTAACAAGTTGGTTTGCTGCCGATTGATACACCCTCCCTCAGATCTTTATATAATCACCTCCTTTGCAGAAAACAGCAAAATAGTCGTTACTAAATTTATCGCTTAACAGCATTCAAAAGTCAAGATGTTTTAGCAGGATTACACAGAAATTGCCGGTCTGATGCAATATTATGCAATTAGTCTATTCTTTTATATAATGGGATCAAAGACGCTTTACCCGAAGAGGACAGCATGGCTCCGTCAGAACGGATCACAGATGTCCGGACGCATGTCCCGTCGAGATACTCGATCTTGCAGGAAGTTGTGAATGAGTATCCCGGCATTTTGGGCAGCAGCATCCCTTTCTTTGAGGAGCTTCGGCGCGAACACAGAAACTGGTCTGCGCTGGTGCAAGAGGCGCGCTCTTATGCCTTGAAGAATTTCTCCCTTCACGATCATCATCCCGAAGGAATATCTGCTATGACTTCAGTGGCCGGCATATTTATAGAAGCGCTGTCGGCGCCGGAGTTGGAAGACCGCAGCTATGCGGTAGACTGTCTGCTTTTCTATCTTGAGAAGATAATACTGGACGGACGTCAGAAGCTGTCGGTTTATGCCCCGATATTGCAGCATTGTGCAGATTCATTGTTACAGTTGCCGGCTGAACTGTTTTACTTTGTTATTTCGAATGCTCATCAGCTGAAGAAAACTGGACGACTTATTATTTCCAGACAAAGAGAGACTTGCTGTCCGGTTGTTTTCAATCAACTGTATTCAAGATATCTTTTTGAAGCGTACAATTATTGGTTGCTGCAGAAAGATCCTGCCTCCGGCATATTCGAGGTTCACGTCAAGCAGCCCGGCAGAGACATAACCAACGAGCTTAATGAAATCCTGTATCCGGTTTCTCATGCAAATATTACCGGATTGTCGAAAAAACTGAATGAGCTATCCGGGGGCGAAAAAGGTGAGCTTGCAGCACTTCAGGGCATGCTGGATTTGCCCTCTTTTTCAGAGATAGCTGCATATTACGAAGAGATTTCAGGCAGACTGCCGACAACAGGAGATGCAACAAGAGACTTCCAGATTAAAACCGGCTTTCTCGATCATATATTGCATTCTGACGGCCTGTCAGATATACATGAGGCTGTAATTCGGGAGTTAGGCCGTACACTTGCGGTCTTTACAGTGACTGCGGAGCGAAACAAGCTGCGGGAAATTTTCGCAAAGCCGCTTGATGGTCTTCGAACAGTATTTAATCCATATCCGGATGCGACACTGTATAGCGTGCATATGATAGGCAGTGCAGTGTACAGGCTTGAGGATAGTGGCTTGGTTGAGTGGTTTGATAGAGCCATTATCTCATTCGGCTTTCAATACCCGAACGTTACCGGTATAACCGACGAATGGCAGCTTGTGGCGAACAAGGCTCACCTGAAGAACATTCGAACCTGGCTGGATCTCATCGGCATCTGTCCTAAATGGTCGAAAACACTTATTTCCGCTCTTATGATTAACCTGTCGCTGGCCGGTGCTCAGATCAACGATACGGATATATTTCAGAAGGACATTACAAAGCTGCTGAATAGTGAAATAGGGCCTGTCTATAGTTTTATCAAACAGCTTGCAAGAATCTTTCCGGCTTACTTCAATGTTATAAATGCTGAAGGCGAGCTGCGTGAAGTGTCTACTGCTCTGGACGATGCAACGCGCACGGCAGATCCACTGGTGCATTTCCTCAGGAAGCACAGCCATGTGGAAAGCAGCTCGGCAATAGTTGATTTAGCAGCGGAAATCTTTCACTTCTGGGTTTCAAAGGACAAAGGAGGGCTGAGAAGGTTCCTTCCGGAGGATGTCTTCGATCAGGTAAAGGAGTCAGGTTCTTTTGTTGACGAAATGCATGATATTTTTAAGGCAGTTTTCCGGGACAAATTTCACGTTGCAGATGATCTGATGGGAATAAGCGAACCGGATTTCATGGCCGAGATAACGGAAGTGAAATCCGGATCAAGTGAGAAAAGACGTGCATGGCTGGCAGTAAGATTTTACCAGATACTTGTCGAAAAATACCGGCTCAGTATCAGCAATATCGAAGCTCATTTGAAGCGGGCGATGGGATGGGGACTTCCGTCTGCCGAAAATGTCGTAGCAGCGCTCAGCGACAGAGACCCTAGAGTGAAGCTTGAAGCTGTTCTGGACTATCTAGCGATACTCAGGGACATTATATTGTCAACTGAGAAATTCGAAGCAATCGAGGATATAGCCAGAAAACGGCATATAGCCGCGGGTGTTCCATCTATGTACGGCAGATATGTCGAAAAGAAATTTGATGCTCTGTCAATGTCATATCGACTTGAAAATCTTGCCGGAGTCTTGTTCGGCGAACTCATTGACTCAATTAATCTGAGTTACATCACCAGGGCGACACTTGTCGAGATAGAGAAGTTTATGCACATTTTTTTCAAGGCGCTTCGCCTCAGCGGCATATCATCCAACAGGTTGGAAACTGCGCTGGAGCTTCTTTCCGGCTCCCTGGAGGTAAAAAGGTTTTCTTTTTCACAATATATAGACATCTTTAGAGGTTTCTCCGATGCAGTCCAGGACATGGTCAATACATATTGTACCGGCATACATAAAGGCAATCTGAAGGTTATCATACAGCAGATCGGACCCAAAAAAATTCTGCCTAAATATGCCGGTGCATGGCAAGGACACAATGAGTTTGAATTTGTTAACAAGGCTGCTGAACAGTTCCTGCGTGAGGTTGTATCGGCTTCTTTCTGTTTTCAGCAACTTGACGTTTTCATTAGCAGGATACTGAAGACTCTGATTGAACAGGCCGGCGGACTCGACATGAGCAGTCTTGACTTGCTAATGAGCTACGATCAAAAGAAAGCGCTGGCTGATATTCACGAGCCCGAGAGGGGTGTTAGCGATAGAATACACCTGGGCAGCAAAGGATACAACCTGGTGAGACTGGCCTCGCTCGACGTTTCAGTTCCTTCGGGCTTCATCATTACCACAGAGGTTTTCCGCTGCCGTGAGGCTATTGACCGGTTCAGATACGCAGGCGAGCATCTCAAAGAGCGTATAGCGGATGCGCTTAAGAATCTGGAGAAACGAACAGGCCGGTTTTTTGGAAACCCCGATAATCCCTTGCTGGTTTCTGTTAGAAGCGGCGCTGCGATTTCAATGCCGGGCATGATGGACTCTCTTCTTAACGTGGGTATCAACGAGGAGATCGTGAGAGGGTTGATCAGACAGAAGAAAAAAGGATGGTTTGCATGGGACTGCTACCGTCGTTTTTTACAGAGCTGGGGCATGTCTTTCGGTATGGAAAGAGACGTTTTTGATGCAATAATGGAAACCTATAAGAAAAAATATCGGGTCGGTCTGAAGATTGAGTTCAGTCCGGAACAAATGACGGAAGTTGCACGCTCATATCATAAGGCAGTGGCAGAGGCAAAAATAGATATTCCTGAAGATCCGATGATGCAGCTTTACGGAGCAATAGTGCGGGTTTTTGAATCCTGGTTGTCGGCCAAGGCCCGGAACTACCGGCAGATACTTAGCCTTTCTGAAAACTGGGGTACTGCTGTCATTGTACAGGAGATGATTTTCGGCAACCTGGACACTGGAGCAGGCACTGGCGTTCTGTTTACCCGCAATCCTCGTGATGCCGGCGACAGAGTGATGCTGTGGGGCGATTTTACCATGGGCGCCCAGGGTGAGGATATCGTTTCCGGATTGGTCAGGACATTGCCCCTTTCTAATGAACAAAAGCTTATTGAAGAGCGTTCAGGAGATACATCGTTAGAAGACATATTCCCGCTCATCTATCATCATCTTCTAAAAATTATGAAGGAATTAATTTACAACAAGGGATGGAGTGCTCAGGAGATAGAATTCACGTTTGAGGGGAGTGACCCGGCAAATCTCTTCATTCTGCAGGCCCGCGATATGGCAGTTGCGCGCAAGGAAATATTTATGGCATTTGTGCCTACGCCCGACCTTGTGGCTTCTTATTTATCAAGTGGCATAGGAGTCGGAGGTGGAGCTCTGAGCGGCAGGGCTGCATTTGATCTCGAAGATATCAATCGTCTGAAAAAAGAGGACTCTTCAGCATCAGTTGTCCTTTTGAGGTCAGATACTGTACCTGACGATATACGGCAAATAGCCGCGGCTGACGGCTTGCTCACCGCACGTGGCGGCTCGACATCTCATGCCGCCATTATAGCAGGCAGACTCGGGAAAACATGTGTTGTCGGTTGCAATGAATTGCTTGTCCTCGAACACGAGAAAAGATGCAGACTAAGAAGAAAGGTCATTAGAGCCGGAGATTTCATTAGTATTGATGGGAAAAAAGGCGCAGTCTATTCCGGAGCGCATAAGGCAAAAGAAGTAACGCCGCTGGCATAAGCATTTACAGGGAGGAATAGGGGATGATTGAGAAAGTAGTGACTAATCTCTCAGATAAAAAGCCTGTTTTAGGCATAAATGGGCTTGGAAGGATCGGAAAGCTTACCCTCTGGCATCATATCGGCAGAAAAGAGTTTTCAGAAATAGTGGTGAATATTGGCCGTAAAGTCGGCACGAAGTTGCAGGATGTCGCGCTGTATATTGAAAAAGACTCGACCTATAGATCGATGCAGTCCTATCTATACGGATATAAGGCTAAAAGACTTATAACGGACATAAACGAAGAAAAAGGCTCTATGCTGATTGATGGCGTGCCGGTTTTCATACTCAGGGAAGCCAGAAACCCTAGAGATATTCCATGGAAGAAGTTGGGGGTCAAGCTGGTCGTAGATGCAACCGGCAAGTACACAGACCCTACGCTGTCATCGGATGCAAAAAACGGTGCATGCCGCGGACATCTTGAGGCGGGTGCTGAAAAGGTAATTGTTTCGGCTCCGTTTAAGATAAAGGAAAAAGGACGGCCAATGCCGGATGATGCAAAGACAATTATTTCGGGAATCAATGACGATGAATACGACCATGCGCGTCATAACATTGTATCCGCGGCATCATGCACTACTACATGCCTTGCATACATGGTCAAACCGCTTCTGGATTATTTTGGCCCGGGCAAGATGCTAAGCCTTTCGATGGCGACAGTGCATGCTGCCACCGGCTCTCAGGAGGTGCTGGACCGTCTTCCCAAGGAAGGGGCGACTGACCTCAGGAAAAACAGAAGTATAATGAACAATATTATCCTTACCAGCACCGGTGCAGCAAGAACACTTGCTCTTGTGCTACCTGAGATGAACAAGATCGGATTTATTGCGCAATCTGTGCGAGTGCCTATTGCCACCGGTTCGCTGATAATTCTGGTCATCGCAATGTATGACGAAGAGGAAAACCCGCTGATCAACCGTGCCTTGATCAATAAAATATATTTCGATGCGGCTGAACGGGAAACAAAGGGATATATAAAATATACAGACGAGCAGAACGTGTCATCAGATATCATTGCGAATTATGGACCTGCCGTAATCATTGAAGGCAATGAGACACATACCAGGACGGCTGTGGTAACTCTTGACGCTTCAAGGTTTTATGCGAAAGGAGCAATACCTGAGGGCATGGAACGCAATATTAACGTTCCGATAACGCAGGCAGTGATTTACGGCTGGTATGACAATGAACTTGGCAGCTATACGAATATGCTGGGTGATCTGACAGCCAAGATGTGTTCCAACGTATATTAGCAGCCGGATCTTTTCTTGCGGGTAAAAAACAGCAGCCCCAAGAACGAAGTTGCTACAAGGCCAATGGACAAATAGGCTATGGTTATGCTGCTTCTGAAAGAAAACAGGGTAATCCCGGCCAGAATGCTTAGAATAAGAATTGCTGAAACAAAATTTTTATTCATTTCTTAAACACCCCTTTAACATATCTAGCTATGTTGTCATCTTGAATCTTGCTATTCATAACAGCAACAAAAATTACTTGGTTGCGCACAATGGAACCATAAAAAAATCAAGCGGCCTACAGCAATGTCAAGTCCATCTCATAATACTTCAGTGAATCTTCCCAAATAACAATCTTCTGACCGCGCTCACGGATTGAGATAAGCTTTATCAGTTTGCCCTGCTGATTGCTTAAAACATAAGCGTTGAGCAATCGCTCGGTATATCCCTTGTCAATTGCATATCTTTCGAACTTAGCCCACGCTTCACTCAACATGACAAACATTTCTTATCCTTTCCATGTGAATCAGGTTATTGAATTTTAAATGCTTAATGTCTTCAGTAACGCAATCCATGCCTTGTCGTCAGTTGCGCAGCCCCTCTGTTTCTACTTTACAACCAGTCGGTCGCTGATTCTGTGACGAAAATCACCAGTGGAATTTAGCTATAATAGAAATATGAAAAGATATGTTCTTGCTATAACAGGCGCGAGTGGGTCCATTTTCGGCATACGTTTGCTTGAAGAGCTACTAAAAAAATCAGAGGTGCATCTTGTAATATCAAAGAATACTTTTCCTATAATAGCGGCAGAAACAGGCGTCAATTGGGCAGAAGGCACTGAATCTGTCATCAGGAAATGTTACTCAACCGACTGGCTATATTTTCATGAGGACGCGCAAATGGAAGCTCCGATAGCCAGCGGTTCATTCAGAACCGATGGAATGCTTGTAGCGCCATGTTCCATGAAGACGCTTTCCGGCATTGCCGGCGGGTATGCCAACAACCTTATCGAAAGGGCTGCCGATGTGACAATAAAAGAAGGCAGGCAATTGCTTCTTTCGCCCCGCGAGATGCCGTTCAGCGCGATTCATTTGGAGAATATGCTGAAATTGGCAAGAATTGGAGTCAGGATAGCGCCGCCGGTGCCTGCTTTTTATCACCAGCCGCGGGATATCAATGGCATCATCGAATTTGTTGTTGGTAAAATCCTTGACAGCTTCGGCATAGAACATGACCTTTTCAAAAGATGGAAAGATTGAGAATTTTTTGACTTAGATCATTTTTTGTCGGAACCGACTGCTGATAGAATTAAATTATGAAAGAGAGCTGCCCTGGAAGCAAAGAGATAACTAGCCCGTCCCCGGACGACCTGGTTTGCGTTTTCTGCCATCACAGGAACGAGATATGGTCCGACGAGCCGGACATGACCTGCAAAGGATGTGGAAAAACGATCACTCGCGATATGGTGATGTCCTGCATCGAATGGTGCCCTGCGGCAAGGGAGTGCGTCGGCCACGAGAAATATGACAGGCTAATGAAAAAGATTAAGGAGCAGAACACAGCCGCTTAGCCAGCCTAAAGCGAAAACTTCCGGACCACGGCCTTGCAAAAGGCCTTATCGACCAATGTAAGCCTCTCTGAATCGATTCGCTACCGCCTTCAGACATGCTCGATGGTTTTACCTTATTTGACAATGGTTAACAATATTGTTAACATGTGAACGTGAATTGGACCGTCACTGTTGATGAGAGGCTGGAGAAATGGCTTAATGACATCCCGAATGACATCAAGGCCAGGATTATCAATATTGTCGATCTTCTTGTTGAGCATGGTCCACAAAACGTAAGAGAACCTTATGTGAAGCACATCAATGGGAAGCTGTTTGAAATCCGGTCAAGAGGGAAGGATGGCATCGCAAGAGTCTTCTATTTTACGTTGAGCGGACGGAAGATTGTCCTGCTCCACGGCTTCATCAAGAAATCTCAAAAGATTCCGAAGAAAGAACTTGAGATAGCAATGATCAGGATGAGGGAAGTGCTGGGAGAGCAGGAACGTGGAGGGTAATGGAGAGGTGACTGTAAAATGCGGAGACTGAAGGATTTCCAGAAGATAAAATCAGAATGGCTCAAGGACTCTGAGATCAGGAAAGAGTACGAAAGTCAAAGGGATGAGTTTCAAGTTGCGAGCGAGGTTATTCGAGCCAGGGCAAGAGCCAAGATGACGCAGGCTCAGCTTGCACGCCGAATCGGTACGAAGACACCTGCGATTTCGAGACTCGAATCGCCCGGTTATGGCAAGGCGTCTTTGACGACGCTCAAGAAGATAGCGGACGCTCTGGGCTACGAACTGCAGGTCAAGTTCGTTCGCAGAAAACGCATTCATAAAACGGCATAAGGAGCGGATGAACAAGGGAGGGAAGCAGAAATGGGCGCTGTCCCCTTCATACAAGGCTGGTAGAATGAAGAATAAAGCCGTCTTATATATTATGTGTTTTATGCTGCTTTCTTATGCCATTAACGTTTCCATATCATTTGCTGCTGATTTATCAGCAAATAAGGATTTTAGTCTCTGTTTTGAATATGCAAAAAAAGAAAGAGCTGATTTTACAAATAAATGGCCCGTTCATATATAAAGAAATATGGTGCTTCGCTGCGTTTTAATGAGGATTTTCTTGACTGTCTTCGCTTACGAGGGGCCACTATTGATAAACCGGAACAATCATCACTCGTTGTGCTGTCAGATGAGGACCGGGCAAACATTCCACTATTAAAAGATATTGAATATTGTGAGCTATATGCCAAGTTATACCTTATGAAATATGATATGGACTACATTCTGGATATTAAAAATAAAAGTAGTATCAATTATATAAATTTTTGGTGCCTTTTTCCCGGTCATGTATCTATGAAATTGCAAATCATAGTGGTAACTTCAGGCCTATTGTTGAGAAATAAGTTTTCTGAAGCATCTTATTTATATTCTTTGCTTAGTATTTCTTCTCGAGAATCTATTCAATGTCGCCACACAGCGCCTCGCTAAAGCCCGGCGCTACTTCGTGAAAGTAAATCGCTGTCTATCAACCGGCAAAACAGTCGATATATGCCCTGGTTATAATATCGATCATATTCGATCACATCATAACTTAAACATTGAAACTTGAGGTCAGGCTACATTACATGACTTTAGCTCCTCTGTTTGACTTGGACCCAGCGAATGTGCCAATGGTGTTCATTCCATTGATTGCTTTTGCTGGACATACTCACAAACCATACGCGACAATCACGCGGATAATTAGATGTATAAGTCCAACTGAAGCAACACCGAAACGCTTTCTTCCCTGACAAGCTCCGCTTTGCATGGTGTTTTAGCCTATTGTGATATACTTATCCAATCTTACCAATCTTCAAATTAGCACGCAGAGGAGGGAGTATGAAAAAGTCTCTTGGCGCCAAGACAATCGCGCAGCCCGCACCCGCCTGGGTTGTAGGAAGCTATGATGCAAAGAGCAACCCTAACATTATGACTATTGCATGGGGAGGCATCTGCTGTTCACAACCTCCATGCCTTACAATTTCCTTGCGCAAGGCGACTTATACCTACGATTGCATCAAGGAGCGAAAGGCTTATACCGTCAATATTCCTTCGGCGTCGATGGCAAAAGAAGTGGACTATGTCGGTATCGTTTCAGGAAGAACGGTTAATAAGTTTGATGCTACTAAACTGACCCCTGTCCGGAGCGATCTGGTCGATGCCCCGTACATAAAGGAATGCCCCGTCGTCATCGAGTGCAAAGTGCTTCAGATCGTGGAGATCGGTCTCCACACGCAATTCATTGGTGAGATTGTGGACATCAAGGCCGAAGAGTCCGTGCTGAACAATGAACTGGTAGACATTCTAAAGGTCCAGCCACTTATTTTTGACACCGGCCAGCGCGCGTACTACGGAGTTGGCGAGTTCATCGGCAAGGCATTTTCGATAGGCAAAGAGACGTAGCCGTATAGTGAAGGCCCCCTGATCTCTCCGAACCCGAAGGCTGGATGTCGCTCTCCTTAAGGAAGGGGAGGTCAGAGGGACTTGATCAATACCGCTAACTATGATGGTACTACCGTTCGCGGTTCATTCTTTTCAGTATCACGTCTTTGATAGCCCCCTTGCTGACAGCTTCATTCATCAGCAGCTTTTCAACGGCCTCGTCTTTGTCCTCAAGAAATTGTTTCTGGACACCCATTACCTCTATGGTCCCATGGTAGACTGCGAAGCGGTCCGGAATCCCTTCTATGCGATCGGGATTCTCAACAAGCATTCCTTTGTAACCTATCTGTGCAGGAATCACCGACTCGCGGCTGAAATTGTCCAGTCGTTTCGACCCTTCGAAGGCCGACTTCAACTTTGCAACTATCTGGGGATCGGAAAGTTCGTATGTCGGATCGGGGTTTCCAGAGTAAATGAGCACTCTAACCGTCATGCTTTTCTCCTTGGCTGCCGCAACCCCGTTTCCGGGCAGCAATTCCGTCCGCAGCACCGCTGCCGTCAACAGACAGACTGCTATAATGGCGACTGCCGTTTTATTCTTCATGGTCATATGGAACCTCCTTTTCTTTCGAAGCCATTAATTTATGTTCTCATGCCCGTTGCCCTGTACGTCGTCCGAGCAGGAGCAAAAATAGCCGCAAAAATCCGTATAACAAAGCCATCCTGAGCAGCGGTTTGCAGTCTCAGGGTTGGAGATCGTATTGCCGGATGCGTCGAGGTTAGTCGCCTGTGTCCCTCCGGGTTTATGTGACCACATTCCGTTGGAGCCCAGACGATACCAATGATAGTCTGTGCCTGGGTCTACAACAAGGCCTATCTTGTCTTTGCCGCTGGGGCAGACCCCAGATGCCGGAAGCGGCTCTATCCCGTCACTGACTGCAGCAGCTGCGACATTGGAGCAGGCCATGGGATTCGGATAGTGGCCGGAACGCCTGCCTGGCTGCGCGAACGTATCGGTCCGTTTATTGTTTCCGTAATTATAGCAATTATTGTTGAACTGCACGGTGCCGCTATCGTTCCAGAAGGCAGGACTATAGGCCGGGATCTTGCAACATCCTGAAATCCCGAACCAGGCGACCATAATGATGGCTAGCAGAACGAATGTGCCAGTTTTCATTTTTTCCCTCCCGCTCTGTTTTCTCATCTCCAAAGGAGATGTGGTAGTCTCTATCGATTCGTATCAACTACACAATGTCTTAAATGCTGCTAATTCAGGTCAGGAAATGTTGAGATTCCAAAGGCTGCAAGACTTCTTCTTCGCCGAGGTGATAAAGTCTTCCGTATTTTGTCCTTTCGGCGAATTCCTCATTATTAGCCAGCAATTCAATGTAGGGCTGCAGCCGTTCATCAGATAAGAGTTTATAGCAGACATCGCATGTGCAGTCTTTCATATAGCTCGAAGGCATCTTTTCCGAACAGCCGATTCGATTAAGCCATTCCAGTATCCTGTAAGGCCCCCAGACTCTTATGGTATGCAGTATTGCATTTGTTTCTGCTCTTTGCAGGATCTCTTCCAAAGACTCTGTTTTCAGGTCACCCAGGAGCAGCTTGTGCGGAGACTGAATTGTGATTGCCGGACCTATGCACCCGACTACCTGACCGTCAGGAAACACCACAGGGGAACTGGCCATTGTGCAGGCAGCCCGCGATGGTTCCGCTACCATTGGAAACCCTTCCTGGCTGAGGTGATGCCGGGCTCTGCCCACCGGAAATGTTTTTGACGTGACGATTTTATCCTCGTCCGCAAAGTCTTTCAGATGACACATTAGATCTCTGAACTGCTGTGTATCCTCAGCATCCTTGCATACGGCGATGCTATATGTCAGCCCCAAATCTTTCAGGGCCTCAATGGAATTCCGTATGTTGGCAAGCGGAATAAAGCGCTGGTGATATGCATCTGTGCTGACGCATAGTAAGTGAATTGAAGGTAGGGTTTTCAGCAGGTTGATGGCGGTACGTTTCGAGGTGGCCCAAAAGCCATTGGTGACTGCGGATACCACAAAGCCCAGTGAATGAGCATAATCAGACAGGGTGCGAAGAGTATCGATGTCATGGAACACCTCTCCGCCTGTCAGGGCGCATGCCTTGATATATCCGTTATTGTATTTTGCTGCCTGTTCAATCCAACTGAGCGCTCTGTCCATGCGCATAACTTTCTTGCGGTGAGGCCCTGCTTCCACAATGCAATGCGGACAGGCTATGGTGCATTTATAAGTCAACATAAACCCAATATTAAACAGGAACGAACCAGGCGTGATATCTTCATCCATAATGTTATTTCCTTCTTATAGAGCAGAACTGCAGCTCCTAAAATATTCTACGCTTGAGCGTGGGGGTCTCACGCCCTTTCTCAGATTAGCTCTAGCGCCCTTTGGAAATAATGGCAACGTCAAAGTTTGCCTGGAATTCCTTGTCAGCAAGATTCCTGACAAAAGCCTCATTTTTGAGCAGATCAATTGGAAGCGGAAAGAGCCCACGAGTTTCATCAGGCAGGACTATTCTCACCTCTTTAGTCATTTCTTCGAGAATTACTCTTGGTATCTTCAAAGGCTGTTTGGCTGACATTATCTTTCTCCTTTCAATTTGGATTATACAAATGACCTGATCATGCGGGCATTGCAGACTTGTTGCGCAAATTATTCAGGAAGCTACTCGGCGTCTGGACCCCGCAGACACCGGATTCTGCATCGGCTTTCTCAAATTGTCTTCCGACGCAGCTGCAATATTGCTCAGTCTATGAAACATTAGAACGGTTTTCAATTGTGGAAAATACGTATTTTGGGCAGCGGAAATATTTATATCATCTATACATAGCCGGTGCGACTGCTGCATATTGAATCCCATTTTACGGATGCTGTATGCTTAATCCATGACAGGAGTTTTGCTGCTTAATCTCGGCGGTCCTGATTCACTCAAGGCCGTCAGGTCGTTTCTTTTCAATCTCTTTTCGGACAGGGAGATAATAAGGTTGGGTCCGCCTTTTCTCCAGAAGCCGATTGCTGCATTGATTGCTGCAACGCGCGCCGGCAAGGCCCGGTCCATGTACAGGCAGATAGGGGGTAAATCACCCATTCTTGATATCACAAGGGCGCAGGCGTCAGAGCTCGAAAAACTGCTTAATTCGGACAATGAGCGATATCGCGTATACATCGGAATGAGATACTGGCATCCTTTTATAGAGGATGCCATGGAGAGGATGCATCGTGATGGAATAAGAGATATTGTTGCTCTGGGACTTTATCCTCACTACTCGATCGCCACTACGGGGTCGTCGTTCCTGGAGCTGAAGAAGGCAATAAAGCACTATCAAGCGATCAATCTTCGTTTCATCAAATCGTGGTATGCACACCCGCTTTATATAGACGCTATGATCGAGCGGATCAGAAAAGGTCTGGCCTTATTCGGAGCAGAACCTGATGTGCTATTCAGCGCTCACAGCCTGCCGCAGAAGTTCATCGATGACGGCGATCCGTACCTGAAAGAAATTCAAGGCACTATCAGCGCTATCACAAGTAAGATCGGCCTGAAATGGCATCTTGCGTTCCAGAGCAAGAGCGGACCGGTGAAATGGCTGGAGCCTTCGACAGAGCAAATGATTGGAGAGCTTGCGAGGAAAGGTGTCAGGAATCTGCTCGTTGTTCCGATCAGTTTCGTCTCTGACCATATAGAGACTCTGTACGAGATCGACATTCTGTACAAAGACATAGCATCAGTTCTTGGGATCGAGCTTAAGCGGAGTGGATCTTTGAACACTTCACCAACTTTCATAAAGGCGCTTGCGGAGATAGTGAAGGCATCTGAATAAATCCTAACGTTGCTTAATCCGCATGGGAGGAAGGCCTCAAGGTCTTTAAAATGCGAGGCTGAAATCATACTCATCTGGACTAGCAGGATTTTACCAATTGTGAATTCCCGTTATTGATGAATTTATGGGAATGAAAATCTTTATAGGTATCGCCTTAAAGCCTTTGATTTACCCCTCCCATTCTGGTGTTAGAAATTTTACGCAACTGTGAGGCAAAGTATCTCTTGGAGGCCATCGGTTCATCCCGTCTGTGCGCTCTTGGGAAATCTATTTGCAGCGATGAGACAATTTTTGTTCCGCAACGAGATCCAAAGATTCAACAGTATGGTTCGTCCTTAATTGATATCTGATAAGTTATAATTCCTAGATAATGTATTCGTGGAGGTTTTGATGAGAATAGCAATCGTGGGTGGTGGAATCTCCGGCCTTTCACTAGCCTACGCTCTTTTTGAAAAGAAACGTGATGCCGACATAAAGGTTTTCGAGGCAGAGAATCGTCCTGGCGGAAAGATATATACAGAGAAAGTCGACGGTTATGTATGCGAAGCCGGAGTGAATGGATTCCTCGATAATAAGCCCAGCACTCTTGAACTGGCGAAAAGGATAAATCTGATGCCATTAAGGAGTAATGATAATGCGAGAAAAAGATTTATCTATACTGACGGCATGCTGCGGCAAATACCGGATTCGGCCATGAAATTCTTCATGTCCAATTTTCTAAGCTTTCCGGGACGCGCAAGGATGATTTGTGAATATTTTGTCCCCCCATCCAGAAATGACGACGAAACACTTGAATCGTTCGCGACCAGGAGGGTCGGCAGGGAATTTTACGAAAAGCTTCTGGATCCAATGGCCTCAGGGGTTTATGCCGGCGACCCTGCAAAGATGAGCATAAGAAGCTGCTTCGCAAAGGTTTACGATCTGGAGCAGAAATACGGCGGACTGATAAAGGGCTTTATGGCTACGGGGAAAGAGGCCAAGAGGACCGGGAAAAAAGTTGAGGCTGGGCCGGGCGGCACGCTCATGTCGTTTAATAATGGTATGTATAGCTTAATTGAAACATTGAAAAACCTGCTTGGCGAGAAGATCGATACAGGCAAAACAGCAAGGGGGATCGAGAAGATCGAAAACGGGTACCGGCTGTATTTCAAAGATGGCTCATATTATGAAGCCGACTGTCTTGTCCTGGCATGTCCTGCTATTGATTCAGCAGAAATAGTTCGGGACTTTGATAAGACGATCTTTGATACGTTGAAGACCATTCCATATCCGGCGTTGTCAGTGGTTTCCTTCGGTTACAAGAGGGAAAAGATCCATCGTGACGTAAATCTGTTTGGTTATCTTATACCGGCTAAGGAAAGGCGGAGAATACTTGGTACGCTTTTCGATTCCAGCATATTTGAAAACCGGGCGCCTGAAGGATATGTGCTGCTGAGAAACATGGTGGGTGGTGCCAGGGCAGAACGGCTGGCTATACTGGACGATGAAAAACTGATCGGCCTGGTGCGCGACGAACTAGCGGCCATAATGGGTCTCATGGCCGAACCGGATTTCGTAAGGATTTTTAGGTGGGAAAGGGCGATCCCTCAGTATCTTGTCGGTCATTATAGAAAACTGGAGACGCTTGATAATGCGATGGCGAAGCACAATAATTTTTATCTTACAGGGAATGCCTATCGCGGCGTTGCCGTTAACGATTGCATTGCCAATAGCTACAAACTTGCTGAAGAGATAGCAACAAAAGCGACTTGGAGATAGAAGCTTACAAACAGGCCTTCAAATCGTCTTTATCAGAAGTAGCCCCGCACGGAGGCTAGCGGCAAACCCTTCAGAGGCTGCTGGCAACAACATGCGGCGAGTCTTCGGTTATAAGGTGACAATAGGCTCGGACAGTTGCCTTCTGAACACGAGCCTCTATTTGTTTGCGAGCTATCGTGCAAAGTTTCTTCAGGACATCCATTTGCTTTCCATAATACAGGTATGGATAAAGATCGCAGACAGGTGAAGAGGTAAACAATGATAGTGCAGATTCTGCAACACCCGCGTTCTTCAGCACGATAAACACATCTTTGGCTGAGCTGAAATCGGATCTCCAGGCTGCCGCTCTGAGCATGTTCTCCCAACCGACCGCCAGATGGATGCGAGTCGGACAGGACTCTGACTCGTTGCATGCATCGACAAGCGAGGCGATGAGCGGAAAGGCATTGCCGGAATCATCAGCTGCAATGTAAGAGCTCTTGCTATACCGGAAGAGGTCCATGTGCGACCGCAATGCAGATTCCGTGTCGCAGATTACAACCTCTGAAAGGCCGGCGATGCTCTCGCTTGAGAGGTACATTATGAATTGTAGCACAAGGCACAAGCCTTGGGAATCTTCCGTGATACTATCCTGTTCAGTTCTGATGCTGAGTAATGCAATTCTATATCAATGAAGCGTAATATCCAGCAAGGACTCATTGATCTGCGAGATCTAACGGATATTATTCGCTGAAAACAGAAGAACCTTGTCACCTACAAATGCTACTGTTACAGACTTCTTCTCGTTGCCCCAAACGCAGTTTCTCATCCCTATTAAATCATTACACTTATCGGGTGTGCCGAGTATTCTTGTAGTTTCTTCATATGTCATGCCGCTTTTAATCTTATTGTAGTTATCCATAGTTAGCCTGCTGCAACTCATCAGGCAACCCAGAATAATACCAATAGACATTAGCAAGAGTAATTTCTTATTCATGGTGACCTCCATTATTAAGTAGAGCATAGTATTCTGCAAAGTGATGTCTGAAGTCAAAATGCGTTGCAATAGGGTCAATCTATAGCGTGCAAGAGACTGATAGAAATAAACAATTGGATATGACTTTCCGGTACGCGTTATTTTGAATGACGGGTTTCCTGTATCAGTTTGATCAATAGCACTATTTTCACTGAGGAGGCATTTATGTCAAAAGACTATACCCAAATGTGGGGCAGTATCGGGCTCAATCTGAAGGCTCATGAAGGCCTGCTGTCGGTGCTCGGTGATGCATATAAGGGCATCTATCTGTCGCAGAAGAACAGGCCCGGAGGTATGGACTATTTTGATTTTGTAATTTCGGAGGTCCACGGGTTAAGGATAGAAGAGATCGTTGAGGCGAAAGAAAGCGGCAAGAAAGTTGTTGGTACATTTTGTGTATACGTGCCGGAAGAATTGGTACTTGCTGTCAACGGTGTATGCATTGGGCTCTGCGCCGGCGCCGAAGTCGGATCTGACGAAGCTGAAAGATATGTGCCGCGCAATACCTGTGCATTGATCAAGGCCTTTCTGGGGTTTAAGCTGGCCGGACTATGCCCATATGTCGAACTTACAGATCTGATCGTTGGAGAAACAACATGCGATGGCAAAAAGAAAGCCTATGAAATATTTGATGAGATAACCAGGAAGGTTTATGTTATGGAATTGCCCAGCATGAAAGGGGAAGATGGAAGGAAGATGTGGAGGAATGAGATCAGGCGTTTCGCGGACAAGCTTGAAGCATTGACCGGCAATAAGATAACGCTTGAAAAACTTAGAGAATCCTCGAAGCTCGTCAATGCCAAGAGAAAGGCCCTTCAGAGGCTATCGGCGTTGAGGGCTGCTGATCCCGCCCCTATATCCGGACTCGATGCACTTTTGATTAATCAAGTGTCTTTTTATGATGATCCTGTTCGCTTTACGGCAAAGACAAATGAACTCTGCGATGAACTGGAAGCGCGCGTGAAATCCGGTACTGGTGTTGCCCCAAAAGGCGGTCCGCGAGTGCTGATTTCAGGATCGCCTATGGCGATACCGAACTGGAAGCTTCACGCCATTATTGAGGGAAGCGGCGCGACAGTTGTCGGAGAGGAATCCTGCGTGGGAGAACGCAATTTCAGGACACTTCTGGATGAGGGATTCTCGTCAGTAGAACAGGCATTTGACAATATTTCGACACGATCTCTCACGGTGGACTGCGCCTGTTTTACCCCTAATAGCGAGCGCCTGGATAATATAAAGGAAATGGTTACGCGTCTGAACGCGGGTGGAGTTATACATTATGCGCTTCAATTTTGCACGCCGTATATGATGGAGGCATATAAAGCAAAGAAAATATCGGATACCATGGGAGTGCCTTTTCTGCGGATAGAGACCGACTACAGCATGGAAGACATGGGTCAATTGAAGACAAGAGTAGGGGCCTTTTTAGAGATGTTACAGGCGAGGGCCCGTGCTTGATATCAGCCGGTATTGATATCGGGTCCAGATACATCAAATACGTACTTGCTGAAGACGGCAACATTATCGCAACGGAGAAAAAAGAGACTGGTCATGACCCTCTCGGAACCTGCCATAGTATCATTGCGCACTCCGCCCGTAAACGGCCTGAGCGCATAGTAGCGACTGGTTACGGGCGCTATTTGCTGGAGGTGCATGGAGATATTCATACTATTACGGAAATAAAGGCCGTCGCGAAGGGGGCAAGGGAGGTTTTCTCATCCTGCCGTACTATTATAGATATTGGCGGTCAGGACACTAAAGTGATAGCTCTTGACGGAAAAGGTATAGTATCAGGGTTTGAGATGAACGACCGATGCGCAGCCGGAACCGGAAGATTTCTGGAAATCATGGCCCGCACGCTTGGATTCTCTATTGATGAATTTGGCAGATCATGCAGCGTGCATAAGGACGTAACAAAGGCGATCAAAATAAATAGCATGTGTACTGTGTTTGCCGAGTCAGAGGTTGTAGGACTCATTGCCAAAGGTGTCCCAAGAGATGAGATAGCAGCCGCCATCCATGAGTCAATCGCCAGCAGGGTTATATCACTAGTCAAAAGGATCCGGATTAATGGGGGAGTTGTTTTTGCGGGTGGTTGCGCAATGAACCATTGCCTGGCAAAGTGTCTCTCGGAGCGTCTGCAGAAGCCGCTCCAGATAAGTGATCGTCCTGATATGCTTGCTGCTCTCGGCGCTGCCATATACGCTGCAAGCTAAACATATATCAAGATGAAGTCTTTCTTCCCGAAACGAGCACGTTGTCACCAAGAAGTTTATGCCTGAGCTTTTTGAACCCAGTTGTAGAGAGCCAGTGTTTCATTTCAGGCACTGAGTATGATCTGCCGCCGTGAGTGTTGACTAGCATATTCACTGAAAAAAGGGAGCCATGGACCGGTTTTGTTCGGCTGGCTTCGAGATAATGCTCCTGAATAACCAGAAGGCCATTATGATTTAAAGCCTTATATGCTTTCTTTAAGATTTTCATGTTATTTCCGGCAGAAAATGCGTGCAAAACCTGACTGGTAAATATAAGGTCATAACCCTCTCCGATATCATCGATCAAAAAGTCGCCTTCAATAAATGAAATATTGCTCAATCCGGCCTCGTCTATAATATCGGCTGCAATCGCTATGGTTGCTGGCAGGTCAAAGAGGGTGACTGAATCTACTTTACGAGCTATTTCTACCGAATAGGTGCCTGGCCCGCCGCCGAGATCAAGGGCTTTCTTAACTCCTCTTGTGTCTATCGCTCCGATGATATCTTTAGCCCTTGACATCGCAATATTATGCATTCCCCGTATAAATGCATCAGTTGCAAAGGCTTTTCTGGCCGGCAGTCCGGTTTTGACGATTTCATCCAGGTTTGACCAATTAGTCCAGAGGTTGTCGGCGTGGCGCAATATATCTCCCTGATAATAGGGCTTGCCGGATACCAGTAAATGGTTTGCAATAGCGGAGTTGCGGTACATATTTTTATTCTTTTTTAAGAGGCCCAAACCAGTTACGGCATCGAGCAAGATCTCGGTTGCCCTTGGATCTGCACTGGTTAAGCTTGCGACTTGGCTTGCGGTCTTCGCAGTCTTTAAGTGATCGAATATCCTGAGATTATTTGCGGTCAGCAGAACCCTGGCCTGCCAGTAACTGCCCCAAAGCTTGCGCAATGATTTGATCTCTTCCTGGATGTCCACGGATAACCCTCCGTCCTAAGCTAATGTAATAGTTTCCAGCGACAGGGTGGGAGGGATGAGCCAAAGGCTTTAAAGCGATACGTCTGAAGATTTTCATACCCGAAAATTAAGCGGAAACAGGGATGCGCGGGTGTTTGAATCTTCCAGGTCTCGAATGAATATGGTTTTAGCATCGCATTTTAAAGACTTTGAGGCATTCCTCCCATCCTGATAATATAATGTTAAGCCGATGTTCATTACAATTATTAAGAGTTATCTGATATACGCTTCCGTAACGTAAAGTCTCATCATCCGGTGCGTGTTGAAGTAATAAGCATTTTTCCCTATTGCATTAGCCATAATTCTTGCCCAAATTTTTTTATCAGCGTAAAAAGTAGGGATTATTGTTGATTCCAGCTTGTAGTAAAGGTCATCAGCGTCTCGAGCTGGGTCAGCCGGGACATCAGGCGAAGGACCTATAGCCCATCCTGTATAGTTTTCTATATGGCCTTCAATCCACCAACCATCCAACACGCTAAAATTCGGCACACCATTATGAGTCGCCTTCATGCCGCTGGTGCCGGATGCCTCATGAGGGCGCATGGGAGTATTTAACCATATATCAACACCGGAGATGATTTTAAGGGCGACATCCATATTGTAATTCTGAATAAACACAATTTTGATTCTGTCTTTCAGCCTTTCACCAATCTTTATGATCTGCTGGATCAGATCTTTGCCGGTTTCGTCCCTGGGATGGGCTTTTCCAGCATAAATTACCTGGATTCTGCCCTCGCCGATGCGGGCCAGTTTCTCCGGGTCGGAAAGCAGCAGATCAGCACGCTTGTAAGCTGTAGCACGGCGCGCGAAGCCGATAGTCAGTGTGTCGTAGTTCATTCCGGCCTGGGTTTCTCTGTTGACGAAGTCTATGAGATTTTTCTTCGCTTCCATATGCGCGCCCCATAGCTCTTCATCCGGTATCCGGCCCACTCTGACGAATATTTCAGGCTCATTGGCCCAGCCCGGAAGGTATTTGTCATAAAGCCGCTTAAAGCTATCGCATGTCCAGGTAAAAGAGTGAACGCCATTTGTTATTGCGTGGATTTCATATCCCGGAAACATGCCCTTCGATACTTCACCATGTTTTTTGGCGACGCCGTTTATATAGTTGCTAAGGTTGATCCCCAGTATTGTCATGTTAAGAGCTTTATGTCCTGAGAATTCTTTGATCACATGCATTGGGACGACTTCGGAATCGGTGATTATCTTTTCTGCAAGTTCATACGAGAATTTATCATGCCCTGCCTCAACTGGAGTATGAGTTGTAAATACACACAGGCTGCGGACTTTGTCAATGTCCCAGACTAGGCGTTCATCCCAAACGTCCTCAATGTTTCTCTTGAATCTCTTGAGAAGTTCGAGTGTCAACAGGCTGGAATGCCCTTCGTTCATATGATATTTCTTGATCTCGAACCCCAGTTGCTCCAGTATCCGTGTTCCACCAATTCCGAGGATTATTTCTTGCTTCAGCCTGTACTCCGAATCGCCTCCATACAGATGGAGGGTGAGCTCCCTGTCTTCAGGCGCGTTTTCCGGCAGGTCTGTATCAAGGAAGATAACGGGCAGTTTTCCACCGGTTGCACTTTCTACAACATACAGCCAAGGCGCTATCTGTACGTCTCGCGATGAAATACCCACTGTAATGCGCTCCGCAAGGCGAACCATGAAATCAGAAGGTTTCCAGTCGTCGGGCAGTTCCTTCTGCCTGCCGAATGGGTCGAGTTCTTGCCTGAAGTATCCTTTTTTAGTCAGAATAGAGACGGCAACCATGGGCAACCGCAAATCAGCTGCCGATTTGATCGTATCACCGGCTAGTATTCCGAGTCCGCCGCTATACGTCTTTATTTCATTCTTAAGGCCGATTTCCATGGAAAAATATGCTATTTTCGGCTCTTTAGTGAATTGTTCAATAGAATTATACTGCGTCATATTGCCTCCTTATCGACTATCAGCCAGGCGCGCTCTTTTAAGCAGTTCATTTAAAGAGGCTGATCCTTCTTCAGCTATATCGATAGTAAAATTATTTACATAAAGATCTATATGGCTATTTATCACATGAGTCGACAGCTCTTGCGAATATTTCTTGATGAAAGGCATGGCTTCGTCTCTATTGGAAAGGGCATATTTAACACTTTCCCTAATAAGATCCTGGATACGCTCAATCTTTGACCCGAGTGTTTTTTTCGCGACGATTCCACCTAAGGGAATTGGGAAGCCTGTCTCATTTTCCCACCATTCTCCAAGATCGACAGTTCTTGACAGGCCATATTCTTCATATGTGAATCTGCTTTCATGTATTATAAGCCCGGCATCCACTTTGCCGTCGCGAACTGACACGGGTATATCATAGAAAGGCATTGTAACAATCTTAGCCGGTTTTGTGTGAAATATCTTATCAAAGAAAAGCCTCAGCAGGAGATATGCGGTTGTCAGTTCACCCGGAATGGCAATGCTCTTGTCTCGCATCTCCATCACTGTACAAGGACTCTTGGATATTATCAAAGGTCCGCATCCGCGACCTAAGGCAGCTCCCGAACTTAAAAATTGATAATCGTCCTGGAGATGAATAAAGGCATGACAGGAAATCTTTGTGACATCAAGAGTGCGTTGCAATGCCAGGCGGTTGAGGGTCTCAACATCTTCAATTCGATATTTGATATCGAGACCGCGAGCCTCTATAACGCCATTTACTAGTGCATAAAAGATGAACGTATCATTCGGACATGGGGAAAACCCGAGCGTCAACATGATCTGGATTTTATCATTAAAAGGGTATAGGTTGCTACAGATCCCGACAACTCTAAGCTAATTTAGGTCTGCTGTATCCTCTAAGATGATAGATGGCCAGCTTTGATGACTTGTTCTGAGAATCAGGTAATCATGAAATGATAAAAAAGAGAGAAATAATTAAAAATTAGCTAATATAAGCTATTAAATTGCTATAATCACCAATAATTACCCAATTTCATCCTTGCCTGGACGCGTGGTTTCGCGATATATTAGCACTCATCAAGGTAGAGTGCTAATAACTTAATTAAAACCATAGGTAAAGGAGGCAGTTTATGAAGATTAAACCGCTCAAAGATAGGGTGGTAATCAAGTATTCCGAAGAAGAGATGGAGAAGACGGCCGGCGGGCTTTATGTGCCGGATGTAGCAAAGGAAAAGCCGCAAAAGGGATCTGTTGAAGCGGTAGGAGTAGACGTTAAAGAGGTTAAGCCCGGCAATACAGTGCTGTTTGACAAATATTCAGGGTCGAAGATCAAGCTTAATGATGTTGAGTATCTGATCGTTAAAGAAGAAGATCTGCTGGGAATCATCGAATAAGGAACAGGAGGATAATATAACTATGTCAGCCAAACAGCTTTTATTCAGCGATAATGCAAGGCAGCAAATCCTAAAGGGCATCACAGTTTTGAGCGACGCCGTCAAGGCAACTCTCGGCCCAAGGGGAAGGAATGTCATCATAGATAAGAAATTCGGCGCGCCGACGATTACCAAAGATGGCGTCACTGTTGCAAAAGAGATCGAACTCAAGGATCCCTATGAGAATATGGGCGCACAGCTGTTAAGAGAGGTTGCCTCTAAAACTTCTGATGTTGCCGGCGATGGCACAACTACGGCAACCGTCCTGGCGTATGCAATCTACAAGGACGGCATGAAGTATGTGACTGCAGGTGCAAATTCCATCGATATAAAGAGAGGAATCGACAAAGCGGTCGAGATTGTAATCGGCGAGTTAAAGAACATGTCCAAACCTGTTGTTGAGAAAAAGGAAATAGCCCAAGTTGGCACCATTTCCGCCAACAACGACCCTTCAATCGGAGAGCTTATAGCCGAAGCAATGGATAAAGTTGGAAAGGACGGAGTAATCACGGTCGAAGAAGCCAAGAGCATGGCAACGACCCTTGACGTCGTCGAAGGCATGCAGTTTGACAGGGGATATGTATCTCCGTATTTCATAACTGATGCTGATCGGATGGAGTGCATTTTGGATGATGCATTTGTCCTCATTCATGATAAGAAGATATCTAGCATGAAAGACCTTCTTCCCATTCTTGAGCAGACGGCTAAGATGGGCAAGCCGCTTCTTATCGTTGCAGAAGATGTCGAAGGCGAAGCTCTCGCAACTCTCGTTGTAAATAAACTGCGCGGAACCATCCAGGTGTGTGCTGTTAAGGCCCCCGGCTTCGGCGACAGAAGGAAGGCGATGCTGGAGGATATCGCGGTTCTTACAGGCGGTCAGGTTATCACCGAAGATCTTGGCCTGAAGCTGGAGAATGTGAAGATCCAGGATCTCGGAAGAGCAAGGAAGATTAATGTTGAGAAGGAAAACACAACAATAGTCGAGGGAGCCGGAGACCCGTCCAATATACAGGGCAGGGTTAAACAAATTAAGGCTCAGATTGAGGAGACTACTTCTGATTACGACAGGGAAAAACTCCAGGAGAGACTTGCAAAACTAGTTGGCGGTGTTGCTGTCATCAATGTGGGCGCCGCTACCGAGGCTGAGATGAAGGAGAAAAAGGCCCGTGTCGAAGACGCTCTTCATGCAACCAGGGCGGCTGTAGAAGAAGGTATCGTGCCTGGTGGAGGAGTTGCACTCATCAGATGTATTAAATCTCTCGATAAGACGAAGCTCGATCATGACCAGCAGATCGGCGTTAATATCATAAAGAAATCACTCGAAGAGCCGATCAGGCAGATCGTAACCAACGCCGGCCTCGAGAGCTCGATCATCGCCGAGAAGGTCAAGGCTGCCAAGGACTCTAACTACGGCTATGACGCTTACAGCGAAGAGTACACCGATATGATCAAATCTGGTATCATCGATCCTACAAAGGTTACCAGGACTGCACTTCAGAACGCCGCTTCGGTTGCCGGGCTTATGCTCACGACAGAAGTGATGATTACGGAAATCCCGGAGGAAGAGAAAAAGATGATGCCTCCTATGCCCGGCGGCGGGATGGGAGATATGTACTAAGAAGCGCAGAAGCAAGAAAGTAATGCAATCTAAAGGGGTGGGTGTCAAGCCCGCCCCTGTATTTTTTGTCCGTTCCTATCTATGGTATTCTAAACAATATGCTCAAATCGACCAGAAGTGTTCTAGTAGCCATATTTTTTATTTTCCCTATCTACATTATGATTCAGCTTTTTGTGCCTGTGTATGACAGCCCGACCGCTATCGAGGTTGAGATACCGCAGGGGGCAACATATAAGAATGCAGTCGATATACTTGCTGCCAACAAGCTTATAAGGGATAAATTTGTTTTTATTGCTCTTGGTAAGATTTCTGGTGTGGATCGCAAAATGAGGGCGGGTTACTATAATTTCTGGAGCAGGATATCCCCATTCGATGTATTTCAGCAGTTGCGAAAAGGGAAGATCATCGAATATGAGATTACCATTGTTGAGGGTGACAGTCTGCGCGAAATAGCCGATAAATTGCGGGAAAAAAAATTTGCTTCTGCTGACGCATTTGATGCGATCGCAAAGGATCCGGAGCTTTTGTCCTCACTGGACATCGATGCCCCGAGCATTGAAGGCTATCTTTTCCCCGAGACCTATAAGCTTCCTAAGGGAGCCCAGCTTGCAGATATCATCAAACTGATGGTTGGAAAACTTCGGGCCTCTTACACTAACGAGATGAAAATGGCAATGGCTCAAAGCGGCTGGTCTGAGAATGAGATCTTGACGCTGGCTTCAATAATAGAGAAAGAGGCTGAAACAGATGAAGAGAGGCCTGTAATATCTGCAGTATATAAAAACAGGCTGCGCATGGGCATGCCACTTCAGGCCGATCCGACAGCTATTTATGGTATTAAGAGCAGCAAGGTAAAAATTCTGAGCAGCGATCTGCGAAACCGCACACCATATAATACTTATTTCATAAAGGGGTTGCCTCCGGGCCCGATAGCTTCGCCGGGGCTGAAGTCCATTGAAGCAGCTCTTCACCCGGCTAAAGTGCCATATGTGTATTTTGTTTCGAGGGGTGACGGAAGCCATATCTTCACTACTTCATATGCAGAGCATAATGAAGCTATCAGGCAAGTCAGAACATCATCTGAGCCGGCAGCTAATATGCGAGAAATAATTCATCATGATCAGGCGCAGACAAACTAGACAGATACATGTTGGCAGCGTTGCTATAGGCGGAGACGGCAAGATATCCGTTCAGTCTATGACAAAGACAGACACACGCGATATCGCCGCTACAGTGGCCCAGATCAGGTCTCTGGAGGCCGCTGGATGCGAGATAGTTCGTCTTGCCGTTGTAAATGAAGATGCAGCGAGGGCTTTAGGCGATATCAAACAGCAAACTGATATGCCGATGATCGCCGATATCCATTTTGACTATAAGCTTGCACTGGAATCGATCAGGCAGGGGGTCCACGGTCTTAGACTCAATCCAGGCAATATTGGTGCTGAGTGGAAAATAAAAGAAGTTGTAACGGCAGCAAAGGATCATCAAATACCAATCCGTATAGGGGTTAATGCCGGGTCTCTCGAAAAAAATCTATTAGCGCGGTTCGGACATCCGACGCCTGAGGCAATCGTTGAAAGCGCAGAGGGCCATATAAGAATTCTTGAAGATCTCGGATTTGGCAATATTAAAGTGTCTCTGAAGGCTTCCAATGTAATGATGACAGTAGATGCGTACAGGCTTTTTTCCGAGCGGCATGATTATCCAGTACATATCGGCATCACTGAAACTGGCCCGACATTTCCTGGCGCTGTCAAGAGTGCTGTTGGTCTTGGGATACTGTTATCGGAGGGTATCGGAGACACGATGAGAGTTTCTCTGACCGCAGAGCCTGAAGAAGAGGTCCGCGTTGCGTATGAAATACTGCGGGCATTAGGCATAAGGAGGCGCGGCGCCGAGATCATTTCCTGCCCTACATGCGGACGCTGCCAGGTTCATCTCCAGCCTATTGCACAGGAGGTAGAGCTGGCGCTCAGGTCTATAGATAAGCCGATATCAGTCGCAGTTATGGGTTGTGTTGTGAACGGCCCTGGGGAAGCACGGGAAGCGGATTTCGGGATTGCAGGCGGCAAGGGAATGGGGCTGCTCTTCAGGAAGGGCGAAGTCGTCAGGAAGGTAAGAGAAGAGGAAATGCTGAAGGCCCTGATGGAGCTGATAAAGGAAGAGCGATAAGGCTAAGCTATCCATAATGAATTGAGATATAAGTTTAGGCTGAAGCATTCGGAATTACCGCGCTGAATTAGTATTTTTGTGCCGGGAGGCAGGTTGATCAAGAAAATAATATTATTTCGCTGTGGCTGGGTAATTGCCCTGCCTGCTTGCGCGGCCCTGAGAACCCAGACAGCACGCTCATTCCAAACGCTTCAGTATAAACAGGCTTATAATGCTCACCCTTGACACGATACTCGATGTTCAAATCTACCAGCACAAGGCGGGATACAGGTTCTCGGCTGATGCAGTGCTTCTTGCTTCTTTTGTCGATATGCCCCGCGTCAAGAAGATTGCTGACTTCGGCGCAGGGTCGGGCATCATAGGAATTCTTCTCGCAAAAAAATATCCTGCTGCCGATATTGCGCTTGTCGAACTTCAGAAAAGCCTTGTAACGCTGGCCGAAAAAAACGTTGTTCTGAATCATCTAAGAGAAAGAATTAAGGTTGTACATGCAGATATCAAGGGTCTGAAACTAGGGAGACTGCATTCTTATGACCTGGTTGTGTCCAATCCGCCGTTCAGAAAAACGAAGACCGGCCTGATCAGCCTGTCTGATGAAAAAGCGATTGCCAGGCATGAATTGAACCTGCCTATCTCGGCCCTTATGAAATCGGCGTTGTCTATGCTCAAGCACCATGGCAGGTTGTGTATCATACACCTGCCGGAACGTATGGCCGAAATTATGGCATCTATGAGACTACACTATCTTGAACCTAAAAGGATTCGCTTTATTCATTCCAATATTGAATCCGACGCAAAGATGGTGCTTATTGAAGCAGTGAAGGAAGGCAAGACAGGCCTGATAGTTGAGAGACCGCTATATCTATACGATAATAGCGGCACGTATACCGATGAGGTGCGGGCTATCTACGGCAGGTCATTATCTTAGATATTACTTAATATTCAATTCAAAACTGACTGCAATGAAGCATCTACAATTTCTCTCATCACATCAAACTGGGAGATCGCTTTTGTGCTGCATACTTCGCATATGCCGTCACCAAACGCGACGTTATTATATTCCAGGCTTAACCCGCTTTTTTCTTCCCAGTGCCCCACATCATTTCGCAATCTTCCGCACCGTATGCACTTTGTTATAAGAATCCTTATCGTATTGATACCGCACCTCCAGCGAAGAAATATTTTCATGCGTTCCAGTATAGTCTTTCAGTTATTTAATCTAATTCTGCCGTTTCTCATTTCATCAAATCAGATGCGAAGAGTGCTGTATATCAGTTCAATGCTTAATGGTTTCCTGATATATCCGTTAACTTTCGAATCATCCAGTATATTTTGTACTTCACGTGGTTCCTTTTCGGACATCGCAAATATTTTTGTGTCGGGATAATAATATTTTGTGTAGTATATCAGCTCAAAATTGCGCATAACCGGTACATTGAGCGCGGTCAAAAGGATATTCACAGTACACGTCTTAAGAACTTGCGCAGCAGCTTTTCCTGTTTGAGTTGTATAGACATTATAGTGCTTGGCGCAGAGCGCAAAACTATAAGAAAGCTGGGCCAGCACGCCTGGGTCTTCATCCGCTATCAGAATACTGGAAACACCATTATAGAGGCGTGTTTGATTCAGGCTATGAAGCAAGTTGGGCTGATCGTTTAAAGAACTGTCCTCTCTTATGCCTAACATGTCATCCGCCATTTGCGGATTCATATTTGCCCCCATTTGCACTGATGCCCGTCGGCTTATGACTCTTGAGACGCTTAGTAATGCCCGAGTACGAATAATCATTCATGGCAACGCGCTTGAGGAAAACAGGACACGCACAATAAGTATCCTTGAAACATAGGCGGCCCAGTTCATCAATACCAGGCACACGCTTGTCGGCTGCGGCGTCGCACATGCCAAAGTTATATTTATTCTTAAAGTAAGGGCAGATCATAATTAAACCCCCTAGTGAACCGATCTCAAAAACAATCGTATTTTAAGTTTAGCTGTTGAATGGATAATAAGATATAAGCGAATTACTGAAAATAATGTAAGACTGGAACATTCTAAATGTAAGTATTAACCCTACGCTGCAGAAAGTAGGAACAATATTGTCCGGACTCAATGACAATTCACAGAGACAAAGGTATCTTATGACTTTTCATCCAGAGGTAATTAATCTCCATACCGGATTACATGCAAAAAATAGATCACAAATGGGCGAGACTGCTGCTGCTCTTAGACAGCGCCGAGAATGCCGAATTGTTCAGAGAGTTTGGATAGTGCTGCGAACTTTGCGCTCTCCATAACTACTGTTGTTCCGACAACTTAAATCGGGCAAATGCCCTTATGCTGACAGGCTTCTTCCTTCTTTCTTGCTTCGACTCTCGCCTGCTTTCTCCTCATTGCTTCGAGATTCCGCCTTTGTTCAAGATCAGATTCTATTATTAACCCGGGCACAGGCTTGGGCTTGCCATTTTCGTCCAAAGCAACAAAGGTAAGATAAGCAGAGGCAGTATGCCTCACTTCGCCGGTAAGGTAATTTTCAGCTTCCACGCGTACGCCTATTTCCATTGACGACTTGCCGACCATGTTGAGGCTGGCCCTGAGGAAGAGCACATCTCCCACGAAGACAGGGTGATGGAACTCCAGGCGGTCGATTGAAGCCGTTACCGCGTTGCACCGCGCGTGCCTGCTGGCAACGACTGCGGCTGCCGAGTCGATAAGTTTCATTATGACACCGCCGTGCACATTGCCGGCCGGATTTGTGTCCTGGGGAAGCATGACCTGAGCCATTGTTACGCATGTTTCCGAAACGGTTTTATCTTTCATTACTAACCTCCACTGGTATATTTGAGGGAATTGAAAATATGAAGGTGCTGCCTTTGCCTACTGAGCTTTCCACCCGAATGCGACCTCCGTGCAATTCAACTATATTCTTGCAAATGCTAAGACCAAGACCTGAGCCGCCCCTGTTTTCCTGATCGATCTGACTGAACGGCATGAATAGCTTTTCTTGGTTTTTGGGTGATATTCCCGCCCCTGTATCTGCAATGCTGAACTCTGTCGCCGATTCTTTTGAGGTAACCCGAATAGTGATCATGCCTCCATCATTAGTATGCCGCACTGCATTGTTTAAAAGATTTAGCAGTACCTGCTTCAGCCTTAATTTGTCAGCCATGATTGTCTCAGGTGCTGAATTAGTTTCAGTCACGATTCTAATACCGCTCTTTTCAGTTGCAGCACAAATCAGATCCAGAGATTCTTTGATAATTGCAACGACAGGAATTCTCTCGATTTTGAGTTCAAGTTTCCCTGCCTCGATTTTGGAGAGATCTCGTATGTCATTTGTAAGATGCAATAGATGTAAGCCGCTTTCGTTTATGTATTTTATGTATTCAAGCTGTGATGCTGAAAGTGAGTGCGTGCAATCATCCATCAGAAATTCAGAAAATCCGATAATGGAATTAAGGGGCGTCCTCAGTTCGTGACCGATGTGCGTCAGAAATTCCGACTTTGCGTAGCTGGCCGCTTCTGCTTTCTCCCGATCCAGCTCGACTTCCGCCGCCTTCTTGCGCTCGGAAATATCCCGCACTGTAACCAGGATCCGTTGCTGCCTCTCTATGAGTGCCGGTTTCATGTTGACTTCAGTCCAGAATAGTTCACCGTTATGCTTCTTGCACAGCCACTCAAATAGCTGAGGGCCATCTGTGCCACATGCTCTAATCTTTCGTACCGCTTCCTTCTGGTTGAAATCCGGCCCTCCGGCGCTTATGGCCCCCACATCGAGCTTAAGCGCTTCTTCGTACGTATAACCATACAGCTCGCACATGCGCTGGTTAACATCCTGTATGACTCCGGTGACCGGATCATGGAGGAAAATCGCGTCATTCACTGAATCAAAAATTGTCCTGAACCTTGTTTCGCTTTCGCGCAGCGAATCTTCGGCCATTTGCCGCGCAGCGGCATAGCGGTTTATCAGCCAATATAAAAGCAGAGATGTGATGGCCACATAGAGCCATCCCTTCAGGATGCTCAGCGATGCGAAAACTCCCGTATTAAAGGAAATCTGAGAAAGAAGAATGTCGGAGAGAAGAATCCATAAACTGCCGATTGCGGCATAGATAAGCGCTATACTTAGTGGAGTGAGGGAGCTACTGCTACGGTGCCCCTGAGTACTGAATTGATCTTTGGAATTTATAGGCATGTCATTACATATTATAACAGGATTCAGTGCTGACTGAAGGTATAGATATGTTTTAACAGTGCATGTTAAGTCATTGACTTTACCTTGAGCATCAATTAATTTACATATATGCTGTCCTTTATACTCAGGCGTCTGCTGCTGATGGTGCCACTTATATTCGGCATTACCCTTGTCAGTTTCACGGTGATACATCTTGCGCCCGGTGGGCCTGTAGAGGTTGAGACTGAAATGTCGCTAAAGACCTCGGTGCAGGCGCGTGAAAACCTCAAGAAACTCTATGGTCTGGACAAGCCGCTTCATGAACAATACATTGACTGGTTGATGCGTTTTGTGCGTCTTGACTTCGGGAAATCATTTGTAGACGGCAAGAAGGTGATCAACAAGATTGGCGAACGCGTCCCTGTTACTGTAGCCATAAATATACTTTCACTTCTTGTAACTTTCTGCTTAGCCGTTCCTATAGGCGTTTTGTCTGCCGCGCGCCAGTTTTCCCTCCTGGACAGGCTTACAACTGTATTTGTTTTTGTCGGATTCTCTGCACCGTCGTTCTGGGTGGCGCTTCTGAGCATGTATCTGTTTGGGCTGACTCTGGGATGGTTGCCGATATCGGGCATTCAGAGCCTTGATGTTTCCGGTATGTGGTGGATGGAAAGGTTGGCGGATTGGGCAAAGCATCTTGTACTTCCGCTCTTGATCGGTTCATTGGGCGCTCTCGCCGGACTGAGCCGATATAGCAGATCGAGCATGCTTGAGGTGATCCGGCAGGATTATATAAGGACAGCCCGAGCCAAGGGACTAAGGGAGTCGCGAGTTATTGTACTCCATGCCATGAAAAATACACTTATGCCTATCATTACCATACTTGGCCTGGCGGTGCCGGGATTCATAGGCGGCTCGGTAATTATGGAGACAATCTTTGCGATTCCTGGAATGGGGCAGCTCTTTTTTCAGTCTGCCATGTCTCGTGATTATCCGACCATAATGGGGATATTGGTTATAGGAGCTGTTCTTACATTGATTGGTAACTTTATGGCAGATATCTCTTATGCCCTGGCTGACCCGCGGATCAGGGTCGGCAATGAGCAATAATGATAGCCGTCATATGGCGAAGATTCAAAAGGAACCGCCTCTCTGTGGCGGGGCTGGCAGTCATTTTTTTTATTGCAGCTGTGGCGATTGCCGCACCAATTGTTGCACCTTATGATCCATTTGCGATAGACGTTTATAACGTTATTACTGCTCCTTGTTCCGACCATCTGCTGGGGACTGACGAGCTTGGCCGCGACATACTGTCCAGAATGATATGGGGCAGTCGCGTTTCTCTTTCTGTAGGATTCGTGGCGGTTGGCATTGCGACTGTTATAGGCATTATAGTCGGGGCCGCTGCCGGTTATTACGGAAAAGTCTGGGATGCAACTCTCATGCGTTTTGTCGACATAATGCTCTGCTTCCCAACGCTGTTTCTAATCCTTGCAATTATTGCTATTATCGGGCCAAGCATATGGGTGATAATGGTTGTGATAGGGATTACGGGCTGGATGGATGTGTCACGGCTGGTAAGAGCGGAGATGCTCTCATTGAAGGAAAGAGACTTTGTGTCAGCGGCAAGGGCTGTGGGAGCCGGCGACTTGCGGATTATCTGCAGACATATTCTGCCCAATGCTTTATCTCCGGTGTTTGTGTCGGCGACACTTGGAGTCGCCGGTGCGATATTGACAGAGTCAGGGCTGTCATTCCTTGGGCTTGGAGTGCAGCCGCCCAATGCAAGCTGGGGGAATATTCTGTCGTCGGGAAAAGATTATATAACTGTGGGAGCCTGGTGGCTGTCCTTCTTTCCGGGTATCGCCATATTGGTTACGGTGCTGAGCTATAATCTTGTCGGTGAGGGACTGAGAGACGCGCTTGACCCAAGGCTCTGGCGTTCAGATAAATGAAATGAGAGATATCTCCGACCTGCCTGATCCGGAACGTGCCCGCAAAAATATCGAGTCGCTGTTATCGGCCCACCCGGGCACGAGAGAACGCGTGGATGAGCATTACAATAGGATAGCAGCGCTCTTTTCTTACAGCCAATTTCTAGCCAATTATTCAGTGCAATATCCTGATGCGCTTTTTGCGGCGCTTGACGGTATAAACAATCCTCTTGACATCCATATCCTTGCCTGTGAATTGCAAGAATCATTGAGCTCATGCAGATCGGTTGGAGAGGGGATGAGGGCGATACGTCGGTTTCGTAAAGACAAGCAGTTAAGGATCACACTCAGAGACATTCTGCATATAGCGGATCTTCCTGAGATAATGCTTGAGATGAGTAGTCTCGCTGATGTAATCCTCAGACAATCGCTTGAATTCGTCGAATCCTTTCTGATGCAGAGGTACGGCAGTCCGGAAAACAATGCTTTCAGTGTGATTGCCATGGGCAAATTGGGAGCCGATGAGTTGAACTTCAGCTCGGATGTGGATGTCATATTTGCATATAGAGACGAAGGGGAGACCTCTGGAGTATCGTCGATTCCTGGAGTCATTATGAACCGCGTGTCGGCATTCGAGTATTACATTAAGCTTGCGGAGGAATTAACTAAATTCGTCTCGTCAAATACTGAGGACGGTTTTGCTTATCGCGTGGACCTAAGATTAAGGCCGCAGGGACAACGAGGCAGTCTAGCCTTATCTTTGAGAGGCTATGAGGATTATTACGAATCCTGGGGACAGCTCTGGGAGAAGGCAGCGCTTCTGCGGGCAAGACCCGTAGCCGGGGACGAAAAGCTGGGTTCTGACTTTCTCTCCATGATCGAGCCGTTTATTTATCGTAAATATCTCGACCTCGAAACGATCGATGAGATAAAGCGCATGAAGTCTCAGGTCGAGCAGCTCAAGAGCGGAACTTTTAGCCGGGATATAAAGAGAGGATATGGCGGTATAAGGGAGATAGAGTTCTTTATACAAATATTCCAGCTTATTTACGGCGGCAAAGTGCCGGCTCTCCGTGAGCGGAGCACTCTCAAAGCGCTGCATCGCCTGGTGCAGAAAGGGCTTATAGGCTATGATGACCTTGGCCATCTCACTGACAATTATCTTTTCCTGCGCACTCTCGAACATCGTATTCAACAAATGAATGACTTGCAAACCCATAGCCTGCCTGTCGGCGACGTTGAACTAGACATTTTGGGTAAGAAAATGAATTTTTCGGGCAGACAAGATTTTATGGCAGGGCTCGATAAAAGAAGAAAGAAGGTTCGGGAGATATACGATTCTCTTTTTTATATGCGCCAGGACAACAAGGCTTCGACGAATGAAGAAGCAGGCAATGATGTAATGAGCCGTATATTCTGGGATGTCGAAACGCCGATCAAACAATGCATGAGCGAGGAGCTTTCAAATCGTGGGGTTAGGGATACTGACAGGGCTATCAACCACTTAATGCAGATTCGCAACAATATATATCATTTCCAGACCATAAGAGGCAGGAGATTACTTGAAGAAATCGTGCCGATGTTTGTGGACAAGGCGCTTAATAGCGGCAACCCGGATGCAGCCTTGCTGCAGCTTGTCGGATTTTCCGGGCTTTTGGCTGCGAGCGAATCGTATCTTGACACTATAATCCAGAGGCCTGAAGCAGTGGACGCTTTGAGTTTTGTGTTTTCTCACAGTGAGTATTTGTCCAAGATAATAATGAGTAATCCCGAATATATGGAAACACGGCTGGAGGGGCAGAGCAGGAGAAAGACACTTGCCTTTTCTGAGGCAGAGCTTGATCTACTCATAAACAGAAAGGGCGAATCATCTGCAATTCGGCTTTACAGACGGCTTGAGGAGATAAGGCTTGGTATTCTTTTCCTGAATGGCGCGATAGATGTAGTGCGCCTCATGAAAGGTATCAGTACCGTAGCGCAGTCAGTTCTTTCGGTAATCATGCGTCGCTATGGAATGCCATTTGTTGTAGTTGGTTTTGGTAAGCTAGGGGGTGGAGAAATAATTTTCAACTCCGATCTGGACCTTGTCTTTGTCAGTCTAGGAGAGCCGCGCCTGGAAGATATAAAAGACGCTGAAGTCCTTCTAAAGCTTCTAATGTCATATACTAAAGACGGCGTTGCGTATAAGGTGGACGTGCGGCTAAGGCCTGACGGCAGCAAAGGACCGCTTGTAAATTCGATTGCCGGGATTACCAATTATTATCTCAAGAGCGCTCAAATATGGGAGCTTCAGGCCTTGCTAAAAGCACGTCCATTGAGCGGAGAACGAAAGGCCGCGCAGAATTTTGCTAAGGTAAGGAAGAAGGTTTTGATAGAGAGGGTGAATGAAATTTCCATTGAAGATATCAGGCATATGCGTGAAAGAATCCAAAGGGAACTTTCCAGGGATGCTGTCGCATCTGGTCTTTATGACATTAAACTTGGACAGGGCGGTATTGAAGAACTCGAATTCGCGATTCAATATCTGCAATTGAAAAGTTGTCCCAGGAACTCGACCATACTGGTACAGAATACACTTGATGCCATAGGCAGACTGGCTATTGCAGGAGTCATTACACAGGCTGACGCTTTTGAGCTAAAGGAAATTTATATATTCCACAGGACAATTGAGACTGTGCTTAGGCTTAGGAGCGAAACTCTGCTTAAAGAAGGCAGCGATACCTGGCGAAGTGCTGCCCAACTTTCCGGCGTTACTGAAGAGAAGCTTTTCGAGGCGCTTAATGCTAGGAGAAAATGGGTTAGAGATTTTATGGACAAGATTGCTGATTGACTCATGTCGCAGATTTATAGCAGCGTCATTTGTCTTATATATGCATGGTTCATATAATTGAAAAATATAACGCCATTGCGATGTTATAGATATCTAATTGAACGGAGGCTGATATGGGAATTATCGTGAGGATTATGTTTGCAGTTGTATCTATCGTTCTTTATGCGCAGGCTGCTTTTGGTGCACCGAATATGCAGGATGGACTTTGGGAAGTCACGACTACAGTAGAGATGAAAGGTATGCCTGCCGGCATGATGAAGCCTATGACGCATACCACCTGCATAACCCGCAAGGATTCAGTACCCGCAAAGCCGCCCAAGTCAGACTGTAAGATGTCAGATATGAATTCGTCGGGAAACACAGTTTCATGGACTATCACCTGCCCAGAATCAATTAGCAAAAGCACTATCACATATGCCGGCACAACATTTGAGGGCACGACTGAAACTTCCGGCAATAGAGGCGGTGAAAAAATGCATATGAAAAGCAGGATGAAGGGAAAGAGAATCGGACCGTGTAAATAAAGGGAATCCAGTGCCAAACAGATTGAAGCATTCAGACAGCCCGTACTTGCTCAAGGCCGCTGAGCAGCCGGTGGACTGGTTTGAGTGGGGCGAAGAGGCCTTCGATGAAGCAAGAAGGCGTGATTGCCCAATATTGCTTTCCGTAGGTGGAGTGTGGTGCCATTGGTGTCATGTCATGGCACACGAGAGTTTTGAAGATGCTGAGATCGCAAAGTTGATCAACGATCATTTTGTTCCCATAAAAGTTGACCGTGACGAGCGGCCGGACATTGACAAGCGGTACCAGGAGGCAGTTATCCATATCAGCGGATCGGGCGGGTGGCCTCTTACGGCATTTCTGACACCTGAAGGCAAGATATTTTTTGGCGGCACATATTTCCCCCCGGAAGAACGATGGCATAAACCGGGGCTCAAGATGCTTATCGTGAAGCTTGCCGAGTTGTATCATAAAGACAGACATCGCATTGAAGAGGCCGCAAATGAGCTCTATAACAATATCCTGATTAATGCTTCAATTGACACCAGATCTTCAATTGATGAAATGATAATCGGCAAGGGAATTTCGTCTCTGCTTGCTGCGGTTGATCGGGATTACGGAGGATTGGGCAAGGCCCCTAAATTTCATCACGCCTCTGCTTTTGAATTTCTCATCAACTATAACTTTTTTGAGAAAAATGAAGAAATTGGCAGGGTAATAGTCGGTGCCCTGGATGCTATGGCCAAAGGTGGAATTTATGATCATCTTCTCGGAGGTTTTTTTAGATACTCAACAGATCAAAGCTGGAACATTCCGCATTTTGAAAAGATGCTTTATGACAATTCTGAGTTGCTTAAGCTTTATGCAATAGCTTACAAAGTATTCGGGAAGGAGCTTTATCGCTCAACGGCAGCAGGAATTGTCGACTATTACATAAAATATGGCTGCGATGAAAAAGGAGCTTTTTTTACGTCGCAGGACGCTGACATAGGGATTCTGGACGAAGGAGGCTATTACGCTTTTTCCGAGGATGAACTTCATCACATACTTACACGTGATGAATACAATGTAACGAGTTTGCACTTTGGAATTGGAACTGTGGGCGCGTTGCATCACGACGAATCCAAACATGTTCTTTTTCTGAACGCTACGCCGCAACAGATCGCAACACGGATAAATAAGACAATTGATAATGTGATTACTTTGATAGGGTCGGCTAAGGGGAAGATGCTGCAGTACCGCGAACAGAATCGGGAAATGCCATATATTGACAAGTCCGTCTATTCTAACTGGAACGGTCTGATGATCGAAGGCCTCTGTGTTGCAGGTAATATGCTTGGGATAGATGAATATAAAAAAATAGCTGAAAGAGCTGCGCTAATAGTGCTTGATGAATATTATCATGATGGGTGGATTCTACACAGGAAGGGAATCGACGGGTTTTTAGAGGATTATATCTTCTTTGCAAGCGGACTTGTTGAACTGTTCCAGGCGACACAAAACAACAAATATCTCAGAGTTGCTGCTGAATTGGCTGATAGTGCTATCGAATTGTTCTGGGACAACGAAGCCTGGGGTTTTTTCGATGCAATGCCGGGAGAAAAGGGGTATCTCGGCATTGGTCAAAAGAATATCCAGGATGCACCGGTCAGATCGGCAAACGGCGTGGCTCCGCGCCTCTTGACTCAGCTTGGAGATATCACCGGTGTCGAAAAGTATATGGATTACGCGGAAAAGTCTTTGAAGGCCTTTGTACTGCTGGCACATGAGCATCCGACTATGTCATATTCTTATCTTGCGAGCACTCATGCGTATTTCTCCGGGACATATAAGGTCGAGACATCTCATTTTCTGCAACAAGCACTCGAGGATTTTAGGCCTTATAAACTTGTGATAAGGAAAGATATCGATGGAGCGCTCATATGCGAAAAGAATACATGCAAAGTATTCGACAAGTATCCCATGAGTGGCTAGCACTACGAGCTTAGTTTCACTCCCTCGTCCAGTTTTACGCCTTTGATTTTGGCGCGCGTGAAATTTGCGCCGGTAAATGTGGCCCCGCGAAGATCTGCGTCTGTCAGATCCGCTGCCGTCAAGTTAGCATTAATTAATTCTGCATTTCTCATGTCCGTGCCGGAAAGATCAGCTCCGGTTAAATCAGCCTTGGTCAAAACAGAATTATTCAAATTGGCACCTGACAGACTTGACCCGGAAAAATTAGCCCCAAAGGCATTCACATGGCTCATAAGCGACCCTGAAAAATCGGATGCGCTTGCTTCCGACTGTTGAAGATTAGCCCCTGTGACTGATGCATCTCTGATGACCGCACCAGCAAGATTTGAGAGGCTCAGGTTAGCCTTGGTCAATACCGCATTGTTAAGACTTGCGCCGATCATTATCGAAAAGCTTAAATCTGCTTCAGTAAGATTGCAGCGTTTCAATAATGCGCCGGTTAGATTGGCAACAGAAAGATTAGCCGCGGTCAGACTACTGCCTGAGAGGTCAGCCTTTACAAGTACTGTTTTGCTGATATTAGTTCTATTCAGGTTTGAATCAGCTAATATGACAGTGCTGAGATCCAATTCGCTTAGGTTAATATCTGAGAGGTCAGTGCCGGACATATCGGTGCCTGTTGCTATAATTTCTAATACAAGGCTTCTGGTCAACTTTTTCATATGACCAGTATATAACGGCTTCCCAAGGTAGGCAATAGCATTTATTGAAATCATATTGCTCCAGGTGATAATATGACATAATGTTACTTAGTAAGTGTTTGTGCATTGTGGGAGATAGTGATGATTAAAACATTCCGGATGCGTCTCATGCTTCTGTTCACTGTATGTTTCGCAGCTATATTTTTATTGGCAGCCATCGTTGCATATACCGAATATAAGAGCAGCCTTTACGATACGGCAGATTGGGCGCTTCTGAGGTTGGCCAAAGATGCATCGGAAGGCAAGCTGGATGCAGACCATATTGAGAGAGGGCAGGAGATAATAAAGAAAGTCGAGACAGATTACCACCAGATCAGCCGTCATAACGGCACAGCAGTTGTCGGCTCTATCAGCAGCGTTTCTCAAAAATGGCCGGTTAATATGGACAAACTGCAAAAAGCGCTTAATGGCAAGCCATCCTATGACACAGTTGATTCTAAGGGAGAGAAGATAAGGGTCATCTACTTTCCTGCCGGCAAGGACGAGGTCCTGAGGATGGGCATATCCCTTGAGGACATAAAGAAACATCTTGAAAGTCTGAACCGTCTTATTATTGTATTTCCTGTAGTGCTGATGGTCCTTTCTTGCCTTATGGGCTGGCTTTTTGCCAGCTTGGCCGTGGCCCCGGTTGTGAAGCTCCGGAAGCAGGCTGAAGAGATCATACGATCCAGAACTGCTGAGAAGATCAACATCGGCCGGAAAGGACTAGAAATCGATTCAATTGTAGGCATGTTCAACAGCATGATCGAGGATATCCATTCTTCTCTGGAAGCTCATAAGCGTTTTACATCAGATGTCGCTCACGAAATACGTTCGCCGTTGACATCACTTATCGGCAACACAGAAGTCACTCTCAGGCGCAAGAGATCTGCTGAAGAGTATGAGGATCTTTTGCGCAATAATCTGACGGATCTCCTAAGACTTTCCCGCATCACGGACAATATACTCTTTCTCACTAAAGTGGACAACCATATTCTGGAATTGAGAAAACAGAGGTTTGACCTTAATGATTTTCTTAGAAATATAGTTGACCGATTCAGATTCAAGGCTGAACGCGGAGTCATAACCTTAATTGAGAGATATGAAGAGCGACAGATTGAACTGTACGGCGATGTTAATCTTCTTGAACAGGCTTTCTCCAATCTCATCGATAACGGTATCAAATATACTCAGCGTGGTGGAACTGTTGCAGTAGGATCGAGCTTAAGCGATTCGATGGTGCGAGTCACGATAAGCGATTCAGGTGTTGGAATACCTAAAGAAGAAATACCGCATATTTTCGACAGGTTTTATCGTGGTGAAAAAGAAACTGTGAGAGCTGTAGGCACAGGGCTTGGTTTGTCTATTACGCAGTGGATCATCAAGGCGAACAACGGCAATATTTCTGTAAACAGCAAAGTTGGCGAGGGTAGTGAATTTACTGTTGAGTTTCCTCTAGCAGAGCAGCGTCAGTAATAGTTTGATTATTTTTCCAGTATGGGCTGGAAAGGTCTTCGAAAGCTGTAAGAGCGGCGACTGATCCCTGTCCTACTGCAACTACGATCTGCTTTACCCCTCCTGTAATATCACCGGCGGCATAGACCATCTTCAAGGAAGTCCTTTGTTCATTGTCTACCTTCACATAGCCATACTCATCCATTTCAAGACCCAGAGAAATAGCGATTTCATTATTAGGCTTGTAGCCTATGGCAACAAATATCCCATCCACTGGAAAGTCTGTTGAATTGCCTTTCTTGGTGTCCAGTATCTTCACTGCATTCACTACGCGGTCGCCCAGGATCTCGACGACCGTGCTGTTCCATAATATCGGTATCCCTGCTTTGTTAAGACTATCCTGCAGGCGATTTTCCGCCCTCAGATTTTCTCTTCGGTGTGCAATTGTCACTTTTGCTCCAAGGGCATGGAGATAAAGTGCATCGGTTGCAGCAGTGTTTCCACCTCCTATAATCAGCACTTTTTTGCCATCCTTAAAGAAGTAGCCGTCACACTCTGCGCAATAGCTCACTCCGCGACCCCAGAAGCGTTTCTCACCAGGCACATTAAGCTCACGGCTGCTCACTCCTGTGGCCAGAATGATACTGCGTGACATATAATAGGCCCGGTTGGTCTTGATATGAAATCCATCTCCCTTTTTCTCGATTTCTTTCACCTCTTCAGAGATATGAATGTCGACATATTGAAGCGCCTGCTGGGTGATCATATCTACAAGCGATTTGCCCGGAATTCTTGCAAAGCCCGGATAGTTCTCGACTATTGGCGTTATGGCAACCTGCCCACCGACATTTGCCTTTTCGACAATGACGGTTTTCAGGCCGGCACGAACTGAGTATATTGCAGCAGTTAGACCGGCTGGACCAGCCCCCAAAATTATTACATCACTTTCAACAGGCTTGTCTGAAATCGGCTGAGTGACCATTTCAGGTTTCTTGAGTGTCAGTAAAGATTCGATAAAAAACTCTTCCGGCTCTACCCCGGGTGACGTAAGCATCCCGTTGATGAATGTTTGAGGCACAGAAATTATCCCTTTTTCTGCCGCCAGGTCTTGGTTTTCAAAGATTTCAATGATCTCCGCCGATATGAGATCTGGCCGGGCTACTGCCGCTGATATGGCATAAATGACCTCTTGCGGACAATAGGGACAAGTCGGGCTTACGAATACTTGTATTGCCCTGTGCTCCTTAAGCTCCATCAGACGGCGCAGTGATTCTTCTTTGAGAACGACACTTGACGTCGATGCCATAATCATTGCAACTATGAAAGAACGCCCTTCTTCTCCTAGCGGCGATCCTGTATAGCGAATGGAAAATTTGTCGGGTGAAAGTAGTATCGTCGGAGATCTCAATATATCGCGCTTAAGAGAAAGCTCATCTCCAATATCATGGAAGGCCGGTTTAATCTTTGGTGAAATAGTTGCCAAGGTCTCGATCATGCTGATCGTGGCTTTGTTAAAGTCATCATTTTTCCCTTTATCTGTAAAAACGTCTATTATTATGTCGTCCTTCAGTGCCTCGAACGTGTCTTGCAGTTTTTTCTTAATATCTTCCGATAAGGGCTCTTTTTCCATAAATCAATTGTAGCTGAAATCCACTTCAACTCAAAATCTTTGTGTGATCGGGAGTTGTATAGCCGGGGAAATCGGCTGGTATTATATAGTGCCTTTTTACGACCTGGTACGAGGCTGGCTTGACCACTTTACGCATGCTAAAGCAAAATATGCCACATATAATTTATGGTTCAACAAAAATGTACGATGTTACAATATTGTAGTATCTGCATATGTAATTAATCTCAAAATAACAATTGGTTATATCTTGGCACATTTCTGGCTAGACTATGAGAACAGCACAGATCAGGAGGAATTGCATGGGTTCGCTCAGGACAAAAGTGACCGAGATAGAAACAGAGGAGATTACTAAGGCCCTCAGAGAAAGTAACTGGGTTATGGCTAGGGCGGCAAGAATTCTCGGTATCACCGAAAGAATGATTGGCTATAAGGTAAAAAAATATGGGATAAGAAAGGAGGAGGGGGATAAGGAGAAACTGGAAATAAGCAGTTCAACTGTTTAGTAGGAGAGATACAGGCATAGGCCTAATATTAATGTTGAGGGAGGAATATTAAGCATGAAAGTTATTTCGAAAGTATTAGCTATGATGTTTGTAGCATGTATATTAACTGTCGGCGCATACGCCGAAGACCAGGCACCGGCTACGGCACCCGCTGCAGCGGCAGCACCGGTAGCACCTGCGGCGCCGGCACCGGACGTAACAGGCAGTGTTTCTCTTACAGGACTGAACAAATACGTTTTTAGGGGCGCAGAGCTGAGCGCTAAGAGCGTTGTACTGCAGCCATCCGTGACTATTAACTATAAAGGCTTTTCTTTGAATGTTTGGGGCAATATGGATACTGACCAGCATGCAACGCAGGTGTTTACTCCAGGAAGATGGACAGATCCTAACACCGGAGTTCCTGTCGGCGAAGGAACTAAAAGTTGGAATGAGACTGACTTGACTCTTAGCTATACGTATACAATCGATAAACTCGGACTAACCGGCGGTTACATTTATTATGGCACAGATTACGCGCAGCAGACTCAAGAACTTTATCTAAGCGCAACATATGACATGATAGCTCATCCGACTATATCAGTATATCGTGACATCGATGCCTATCCGGGTTGGTATGTCAACTTGGCATTTTCGCAGTCTTTCCCTGTAGTAAAGATGTCTGCCGGCGATATGACGGTCGATCTTGGGGCATCTTTCGGCTATTACAACATCGGCGGAAACGGCTTGAAGACATACAGTGCGCTTCACGACGGCATGTTAAAGACAGGACTCACCATTCCTGTTGCAAAAAATGTAGTTGTCCAGCCGGTTATGCAGTACTGGTATCCGCTTTCGGGCAAGGCTCATCACAGAGATCCTAATACTGATAATAACCCGGCAGCTCACATTGATAATACCTTCGTGTATGGCGTTGGTGTTACGTTAAATTTTTAAAAAGTTAATAACTGGGAGGAGATATGAAAAGCATTTTGAGTATAATTATGGTCCTTTCCATGCTCTGCATGGCGGGACTTGCGATAGCGGCAGACGAAAAAGCCCCGGAGGCACCGGCTGCACCACAAGCCGCTGCACCTGCTGCGCCGGCTGCTGCTCCTGCGGCAACCTCCGCCCCGGCGGCGCCGAACAAGCTTGATTCCGGCGATACTGCCTGGATGATTGTAGCGACGGCTCTTGTTATGCTTATGACCCTGCCCGGCCTTGCGCTGTTTTACGGCGGCATGGCCAAGGGCAAGAATGTTTTGAATACACTGGCAATGTCTTTTGCGACGTTCGCGATAGTTAGCGTCTTATGGATTGTTTACGGATATACGTTTGCTTTTAGCACCGATGTAAAGGGGATTATCGGCGCTGCCGACAAGATCATGCTCGCCGGCGTCGGGACAGCCAGCATTGCGGATGCCGCGAAGACGATTCCTGAATTCATATTCGTTGTTTACCAGTTGACATTTGCAGCTATCACGGTTGCTCTTGCAAGTGGTTCATATGTCGAAAGGATGAAATTTTCCGCATGGGTATTGTTTTCGATACTCTGGCTCACCATAACGTATGTGCCGATAGCCCATTGGGTATGGGGCGGCGGCTTCCTGGCCCAGCTTGGCGCGCTTGACTTCGCGGGTGGAACAGTCGTTCACATCAATGCCGGTGTAGCCGGTCTTGTTGGGGCCCTGATGCTGGGAAAAAGAAAAGACCCTACTTACAAACCCAATAATCTGCCGTTCGTTGTCATCGGCGCGGGCCTCCTGTGGTTTGGATGGTTCGGATTTAATGCAGGCTCCGCTCTGGCAGCAAACGGTCTCGCCGGCGCGGCCTTTATCAACACCAACACGGCGACTGCTATGGCAGCTGTTGCCTGGATGTGTGTTGAATGGCTCCATGCCAAGAAGCCTACCATTCTCGGTCTGGCCTCCGGCGCTGTTGCGGGTCTCGTAGCAATAACACCTGCCGCCGGTTTTGTAAACATTACGGGATCTTTGATAATCGGTGTAGCGGCGGGCGTTGTCCCATACTTTGCGGTTGCGTTCCTCAAACCAAAGCTCGGATACGATGACGCACTGGATGCTTTCGGCGTCCACGGGGTTGGAGGTACGCTCGGAGCGCTCTTGACGGGCATCCTTGCTGATCCGTCTATCAATGAGGCGGGTAAGGGCCTTTTATACGGCAATCCCGGCCAGTTCATGACGCAGCTCATCGCCGTCGGAGTGACCATCGCTTATACGGCTGTCACAACATTTGTCATCTTCATGATTATCAAGGCAATTGTCGGTATAAGGGTTGATATTGAAGAAGAGGTCACCGGACTTGACGAGACTCAGCACGGCGAGCGCGCCTATAGTTCGTAATAGATAAGCATAATGGACTGAGAGGGCTTACGGGCCCTCTGCTCCTTCGAAAAATATTGGGAGGAAGTATGAAGAAGATAGAAGCAATAATCAAACCGTTCAAGCTGGACGAAGTCAAGGATGCCCTAAATGCAATGGGGATTCAGGGAATGACCGTAACCGAGGTCAAGGGCTTCGGGAGACAGAAGGGTCATGTAGAATTGTACCGGGGCGCGGAATATGAGATATCCTTTGTCCCCAAGGTCAAAGTAGAAATAGTTGTACCTGACAGCGTAGCAGATAAGGCCCTTGCAGTGGTCACCGAAAAGGCTAAAACCGGCAAGATTGGAGATGGCAAGATATTTGTCTATTCAGTTGAGCAGGCAGTCAGAATCAGAACATCTGAGACTGGAGAATCAGCACTATAAGCAACTGATCGGCATATTTAATCGTAAAAAGGGAAAAACCTTCGCGTTTTTCCTTTTTTTTTACATATTGTGTGTATTCAGACTTGTCGGCCAGCATCAACAAGTACGACATAATACTTGACATTTATCATATAAATATATATAAATATATTTATGTTTGAAATAACTCAGGCCATGAAGCTGCTTTCCGACAAATCTCGCCTGCGGATATTGATGCTCCTCAAGGATAGAGAACTGTGCGTCTGTCAGATAATGGGAGTGCTTGGAATGTCACAGCCTCTTGTTTCCCGCAACTTGTCGTTACTGTTAAGGGCCGGGTTTCTGGGCGACCGCAGAGAAGGAAAAATGATTTTCTACACTATCAGGAAATCGCCGGAAAAACTCCAGCGTACTTTGCTTGGCATTGTAATTGATAGTCTCAAGGAAGACCCAATTGTTTCGGAGGATTTGAAGTCTCTTGGTGAATGCCGGGAGTACCAGAAGATTACGGGCAAGTGCGGAATGGAAACCTATTTGGCATATATGGAAAAGAAATTGCGAAAATCAAAAAAGCACTAAGGCTGGGATCATGACAGGAGAGAATGAAATATGCTGTTCCTAAAGAGGGCAGGGTTTTATTACTGGTTATCGCTAGCTGTTTGTGCTGCATTGTTATCATTTGCTTCGCCTTTGATCGCAGCAGATCGAGCATTCACCTTAAAGGAATCGGTTGCGAGAGCTCTCGGTGAAAACCATGAGCTTAAAGCATTGGGCTATAATCTGGATGCTGAAGCTGAAAATGTAGGAATAGCCCGAAGCGCATGGTTCCCGCATTTTAGTTTCGAGGAACGCTTTATGCGGACTAACAATCCAACTGCCGCATTCGCCGCTAAATTGAATCAGGGCAGATTCAGCCAGCAGGATTTTGCAATCGACTCTCTTAATAATCCGCATGACTTAAACGATTTCCAGACATCCTTTTCAGCAGAACAGCTCGTCTTTTCGGGAAAGGCGCTGTTTGGCCTAGATATGTCCAAAATCAGTCGGGATGCAAGAAAAGAAGAATTGCTGAGAAAAAGGCAGGATATTGCATTTCAGGTCATTAAAACATATCTTTCCGCACAGACGGCCAGGAAATTTGTCGAAGCCGCTGAACAGGGTGTCAAGGATGCTGAGGAACATAGAAGGATTGCACAACTGCGCTACGATTCCGGGCTCGGGCTTTACTCAGATGTTCTGAGGGCATCCACTGGTGTTGACGCAGCCAACCAGGCTTTGGTGTCAGCTTCGACAAATGTGGGCATTGCAAAACGGGCATTGGGGCTTCTTTTGGGTGTAGAGGAATCCGTCGAGGTCAACGATGAACCCTTTGTCATACCGCATAGAGACATTTCAATCTATATCGACAGCGCTATAGCCAGGAATGATGTTAAAGCGATGAAACTCTATCTCGAAAATGCACGTAAAAATGTAAGTTATGCGAGTGCCGGTTATTTCCCCGAAATGGGAGTTGGCGGGTCCTATCAGCGCAATGATCACAGGCAGCCTTTGGGCGGTGAGGGCGACAGCTGGACGGTGCAGGCTTTCTTGCGTTGGAATATATTTGACGGCTTCAAGCGAGAGCATGAAAGAAGCAAGGCGAAATTCCAGGTTTCAGAAGCTGAGGAACGGCTATTAACGCTTAAACAGGCAGTGTCGTATAAGATTTATGAAGCCTATCTCAATGCAGAGGAAGCCAGGAAGAATGAGGAGCTTGCAAACTCGGCCCTGAAAACAGCTGAGGAGGGGAAACGGCTTGTAGAGCTCAGATATCAAAACTCACTGTCGCCTATCGTAGATCTCCTCGATTCTCAGGCAAACCTCGATCATCAGAGAGCTGCCCATATTGCAAGGTCTAACGATTATCGTTTGGCGAGTGCGAACCTCAGTTTTCAGGGAGGAATGCTGCTGCAGGATCTTGGTCTGGACCAATAAATACGGGAGAGATGCAATGAAATATCTTTCATCAGAACAAAATAGACATTGGATGGTGGTAATGCACGCTGCCATACTTTTTATTTTGCTTGCTCTAACAGGATGCCAAGAAAAGGTTTCACCGGGGACAGCTGAGGTGAAGCGGCCATCGGTCTCCGGTGTTACTACAGCTGAACTGAAAGTGTCTCCAGTGGACGATTATTATGAAAGTTCCGGCACTATTAAGGCAAAGAACATTGGTGTTATATCAAGCAGGATAATGGGGAGCGTAACATCGATAGCAGTTCAGGAGGGGCAGCGCGTAAGCCAGGGGCAAATACTGCTTACTATAGATAACAGTGATGCTGCACAAAGAGCAAAGGCTGCAGAAAACGCCGTGGAGTCTGCACGTCAGCAGAAGCAACTGGCGGATGTGACTTTTTCGAGATATGCCAGGCTGTATGAAGCAAAGGCTTTGTCGAGACAGGAATTCGATCAGGTAGAGGCGCAGAGGAAGATCGCCGGGAGCGAGTTCGAGCGCGCACAGGCGATGCTCAAAGAGGCGCAAACATATAAGGGATATGCCACACTGAGGGCGCCTTTTACGGGAATTGTTACTGGCAGAAAAATTGATCCGGGCAGTATGGCAATGCCCGGCATGCAGCTTATGACTGTTGAGGATACATCGAAATTTCTGGTGGAAGTGCCGGTAGATGAGAGGCTGTCTGCAAAACTAAAGGTTGGTGATCCGGTTGACATGAGCGTAGATGCGCTTGATCTCAACATGAAGTGCAAGGTTTCTGAGGTTGTGCCTTCCGTTGATCCTATGTCGAGGACATTCATTGTAAAGGTTGCAACCAGCGGACAGGGCCTGAGGACAGGACTTTACGCCAAGATCAGAATCCCCACGGGTAAAAAGGAAGCACTTATCGTTCCCATCTCGTCAATTGTGGAGAAGGGACAGCTGAACGGCGTATACAGCGTGGATGCGAAAGGTATTATTTCGTATCGTCTGGTCCGTATGGGTAAACGCTTTGGCAGCAGTGTAGAAATAATCTCGGGACTGAATGCGGGCGATAAAATCATCGTAGCCGGTACGGACAAGGCTATAGACGGCGGTGTCACGGAATCTCAGAAACCTTCAGCTTCGGAGAAAAAGCAGTGACGGGAATCGGCATTTCGGGCAGAATCGCCCGGGCATTCATAAACTCAAAACTTACGCCTTTAATGGTTGCGGCATCGCTTCTATTGGGTATGTTTGCAGTGCTGGTAACGCCCCGCGAGGAAGAACCTCAAATAGTAGTGCCAATGATCGATGTGATGGTCGCTTATCCGGGGGCTGCCGCCAAAGAGGTTGAAGCGCGTGTTACCAGGCCCATGGAGCAACTGCTATGGGAGATCAAAGGGGTCGAATATGTCTATTCCATAGCAAAGCCCGGTTCTGATCTGACTATCGTCAGGTTCTTTGTCGGAGAGAACATGGAAGACAGTATTGTGAAGGTCTACAACAAACTGATGTCGCATTATGACATCATCCCAAGGGGCGTATCACAGCCCATAGTTAAGCCGCGGTCAATAGATGATGTCCCAATCCTGACACTTACACTATGGAGCAGCAATGATCGTTATTCCGGTTACGAACTCAGGCGAATTGCTGCTGAACTGTCGAATGAGCTCAAAAAGGATCAGAACGTATCGGAGGTTTCTCTTATAGGAGGACAACGCCGTCAGGTCAAAATCAGTATCGATCCGGAAAGATTGCGTGCGTATGGATTCTCGTCACAGCAGATTGTTGGCGCTCTGCAGAAGTCTAACTTCATGTTGCCATCCGGTTCTTTTTCCAGCGGCAACAGGGACATGCTTGTTGAGACCGGTGCTTTCCTGAAGAACGCCGAAGAGGTTGGAAGTGTTGTAGTCTCAGCAAATAACGGCAGACCTGTATATCTGAGGGATGTTGTAGGCATCGAAGACGGGCCGGAAGAGCCTGCCGATTATGTGTTCATGGGACTTGGTCCCTCTGCTGCCAAAAAAGGGATTACTGCCGGAAGGGTGGGTGAGCATGAAGCTGTAACTATAACCGTCGCCAAAAAGAAAGGCGCGAATGCGAGCATCGTTGCAAATGATGCATTGCAGAAATCAGAAGCCCTTAGGGGCACTCTCATGCCGTCGGATATACAAGTGACTGTCACGCGCAATTATGGAGATACGGCAAAGGAGAAATCGGACGAACTGCTGGAGCATATGATGATTGCTACTGTTGCAGTAGTGATGCTAATAGCTCTAGCCCTCGGCTGGCATGAATCCGTTGTTGTTGCGGTGGCTGTGCCTGTAACGCTTGCTCTTACTTTGCTAATCAATTATCTATATGGCTATACGCTTAACAGGGTGACGCTCTTTGCACTTATTTTTTCTATAGGCATACTTGTCGATGATGCAATAGTCGTTGTGGAGAACATACATCGTCACTTCAAGCTGCACGGGGTCTCAGTGGAGTCCGCTATCCGGGCAGTCGACGAGGTTGGCAATCCGACTATCCTGGCCACATTTACTGTTATTGCAGCTCTCCTTCCGATGGCCTTCGTGTCCGGGCTGATGGGCCCTTATATGCGGCCGATTCCTGTCGGTGCATCTGCCGCAATGCTTTTTTCACTTCTCGTTGCTTTTATTGTGAGTCCATGGCTTGGTTTTAAAGTGCTCAAAAATATTCGCCATGCCGATGGTGAAGCAGAGGGAGAGAAAATGCATGCCCTGTACAATAAAGTGCTCCGCCCACTGATAGAAAAGAGGAGCAAAAGGATGCTCGCCTTCATGTCGGTTGCAGTCATGCTTGGACTTGCAATACTGCTTGTGCCGTTAAAGATGGTTACGGTGAAGATGCTCCCGTTCGACAACAAAAGTGAGCTTCAAGTGATAATTGACATGCCTGAAGGATCAGCGCTTGAAAAGACGGCAGCCCTGGCTCATGAAATGGGAGACTATTTGAAAACTGTAGCAGAAGTAACGGATTATGAATCGTATATCGGCATTGCCGCACCTTATAATTTTAATGGACTTGTGCGCCACTATTTCCTTCGGGTCGGAGGCAATATTGCAGACATTCAGGTAAACCTTGTAGGCAAGGATAAGCGTAGCGCCCAAAGCCACGATATTGCGAAAAGGATAAGGCCGGCGCTAAAGGCCATCAGTGACCGGTATGGCGCAAGCGTAAAGATCGCTGAAATCCCGCCGGGGCCGCCGGTTCTTGATACGCTGGTAGCAGAGGTCTACGGGCCCGATCAGGCCGGACAGATCCGTGCAGCAAAATCTATCAAGGATATTTTCCTGAATACCCCCGGAGTAGTCGATGTGGACTGGTATGTTGAGGCCGACCAAAAGAAAATTACCCTTGATGTTGACCGCGACAAGGCTGTACTTAGTGGGGTGAGTGTTGAAGCAGCAGCGCAAACACTGTTGACGGCACTGAAGGGCGTGTCGGCGGGCCTGGTCCATTTCGATCGTGAGAGAGAGCCTGTGGATCTTTTCATTCGCATGCCTATTGCCGAGAGAGCTTCTTTGGTATCTCTGAAAGAAGTGTCTGTGCCATCTGCATCAGGACCTCTGGTGCCGCTCGGCGAGATTGTATCTGTTAAAGATGGCATCGAGGACAAAACCATCTATCACAAAAATCTGAGGCCGGTTACATATGTAATAGGCGACGTTGCAGGTTCTGAAGAGAGCCCGGTCTATGCCATTCAAAAAATGAAAGAGAAGATCAAGCAGCTCCGTTTGCCCGAAGGGTATGAACTGCAGCAATTCTCAACGGTGCAGCCTCCTCTGGATCGGACATTCGCCATGAAATGGGATGGAGAGTGGCATATAACTTACGAGGTATTTCGGGATCTCGGGATCGCCTTTGCTGCCGTGCTTGTACTTATATATATACTCGTGGTGGCATGGTTCAGAAGTTTCGTCATCCCGCTCATTATCATGGCACCGATTCCGCTCACGCTTGTCGGCATACTTCCGGGCCACTGGATATTTGGAGCTTTCTTCACAGCAACATCGATGATAGGATTTATTGCGTTGTCGGGCATAATAGTGCGCAATTCGATACTTCTGGTCGACTTTATACAAATGGAGTGGAGGTCGGGCCTGGACTTGAAGGAAGCTGTTATCCGAGCCGGTGCTGTACGCTTCAGGCCGATTGTGCTGACTGCGGCAGCTGTCGTGGTTGGATCTTTCGTCATGCTGTTTGACCCCATATTTCAGGGATTAGCTATAGCAATGATGTGCGGAGCAGTTGCCGCTACCGGACTCACGCTGATTGCCGTTCCGCTACTGTATTATGAGATATATAAAAATAAGCCGCAGCCGGAAAAATAGATTCCGGCGCTATGTTAATCTGAAAGAAAAAAGAAAGGTCGATGATCGAAATGTATATTGCAAATACTGATAGCTGGTATCTTGAACGCACGGTTTTCCTGATAGCCGGTATATTCACCCTGTCCAGTGCTATTCTTGCATGGCTGCACAGCCCGTATTGGTTTATATTTACTGCTTTCATCGGTGTAAATCTCATAATCTTCGCTACTACAGGCTTCTGCCTAATGGCTAATATACTATACAAGCTTGGATTCAAGCCAAGACTGCAGAAGCAAGTGGAGAAATAAATTCTGTCGCTTGCCGACCTGATTTTGCAGATCCGTTCATGAAAGGGCTGTGGTGTGGCAATAAAATATTTGATATGCCTGCTTGCGCTGATTTGAGACCTGGGCGTCGCGCTTCAAACTGAATATCCCGGGGAGGATCTTTATATATAGGCCTTCGCCTGGTTGTGTATGACGGGGTGCTCTTTTTCGGACAGATTGGCTATTATTTTTTGCAGGGCATCCATTACCTTCTCTTTCAGATGAGGACGCAAGCTGCGCGCATGCTGGAAAGTGTTCAGCATGCGGCTAGTCGTTGTCATATTAACGGGCGCGAGCCTTATTATACTGTCGGTAAGCCATTTGATGCCCTTGTCTGTCCACAGCATCTTGCTATTCATGGCCATCGTCAAGAAAAGCGCCCGTGTCCAGGTCGGCTGACTTATGTCGAAAGTAGGGCGCCTTGTTTCTTTCTCTATCATATTAAAGATATCTTCGCATGTGCCGCCTGCTATGACTCGAAGGTAATTTGCATAGCCGCTGAGGTGTATATGCCATGCAGCATAAGTTTCCTCAAGAACGGCTCGCCGGTCAGTCGCGGAACTTCTATTCAACGCCGCAAGAGCAGCCACCCTGTCGGTGGCGGTTGTTGCCCGCCGGAAATGGTCCAGTATCAGTAAATGGCTCTGTGCGCTGTCATCAATCGCTATCAGATCGAGCAGGGTATTTTTCAGCAGGCGTTCTTCTATGCCGTCATTTGGCGACAGACGGTTTTCCTGCGAGTACGTATCCATTCTTTCGAATAAGGATACGAGACTATTTCGATGCGCTCTGTTTATCGCTTTCATCATCAGCTCGCGTGCTATTACCTGTTCCTTGTACCAAGTTGTATATGAGCGGTCCAGCGGTTGCTCATCTATCCGAAGCATATATGCTTTGACCGATGCCGGCAGTGATCGGTCATTCAAGATGATTCCGAATAATTCGATCCAGCGTGAACTAACAAGAGCAGACGGGTCTTCAAGCAATCTGACACGCTCTGCATCTGTGATCCTTCTAAAGGCATCAACCTTGTTGTACAGATTCGGGTCTGATATAGCCTGCCGCGCAAGCGTCTCCTGCGTAGCGCCTGTATCCGCAAATGTGCCGTAAAATGAACAGTCCCTGTTGAAAGACGCAAAGGATGGCGCTTTGTCTATGCCGTCGAATGTCAGTTCTGCTGAAGCATCCTTCAATTGATAGGTGATCTGCGTTCCTGAAATATCGCATCCAGTTTCATCCACAAGTGCCAGGTCGATAGGCAGATGAAATGGGGCCTCTTCAGTATTGATTTCCTGTCTGAACCGGATTTTATATGTCTTTAAACTATCATCGTATAAGGTTTCTGCAAGTACCTTTGGATACCCAGCGCGGTAGAGCCATCCCTCCCGGAATTGTCTAAGAGAAATCCCAGATACCTCTTCAAAGCATGCGAAGAATTGCTCTGTGTCTGCATTGGTATTGCGGTAACGTGAGAAATAGAGGGCCTTCCCAGCCCGAAAAGCGTCATTGCCGAGGATAAGTCGCAGCATTCGGATCACTTCGGCAGCTTTAACATATGTGACGCCGTCTATAAGTTCCTCTGGATCATTGAAGCCTTCGCGGACTATGCGGCCTGCATAGCCTGCATCTTCGACAGTGAGGGGGCCCAGCAGCGGGTTCCGTATACTCTCAACCTGATTAAGCCGGACGAAAACGTGGTTAAATGTATCGGCCATGAAATGGCGTTCGACATCCACAGTGTACGCTTCGTTAAGCCACACATCAAACGGCGTGAGCATTGTTGTCTCGCTGCCGCACTGGTTATGCTCAAACTCATGGACAATTACGGCATGGGCATAAAGAAGTCCGGCGTCAAGCGTATGCTCCGTTATGACTGCGGCATCTGTAACTATCGTTGTATTGCCCACATTCTCCATCCCGCCGAAATTGGATTTGTTCATGCATATGGTCCTGTAGGTGTCGCCCGTGTATTCGTACCCCTGTGTTTTTGCTATCCATATGACTGATTCCTTCAAAATTTCCATGGGAATACGGACAAGATCCTTCATGCCGGGCGGAACTAGATATTCAAGCCTTACCTTCTTGCCTGACGGATAAATCAATTCATCGGTCAACTCATCCCAAGTGCCAGCGCAAACTAGGAACAAGTACGGAGCCATTGGCAGTCGGTTTTCGTAGGTGATCACCTTGCGGGATGCGTCGCCAGGCTTTAGGATAGGGCAACCGTCAGGGTTAGCAATGCGATTGATATTGCCATTGCTTATTAGATGAGTATATCTGCTGTCGGCCTCTATCGTAGTAGTCATGGTACATTTTGCAGTACAATCGTCAAGAACCGGCATGATCCGCTGGAAGCCCCACTGCTGGCACTGCGACATATATTGCTGTGGTTCGCCAGCAGGTGTTGTGTCCCTGTATATTCCTTCAAGGATATGGTCAGATGGAAAGCAAGTAGTCGCGGTTTTAACTCTGAACTGTTCACCTGACTTAATGCTTTCCCCCAGTTTTATTGTCAACTTATTTCCTTCTTTGTCATAAATATGGTCAAGAGGATGCAAATGACCATCTTTCATGAGTTGTTCAGTGCTGCGGATCAGCAGATTCTTCGCGTCGAGAACTATCCTGTCAAGGTCACGGCGCGCAGTCATTTCAAGCAAGTTCTCCGCCTCAACCCGATCATTGAAGAAATTTATGAACATCGTCATATGATCGAGCCTGACAGGCAGCTCAGTGAAATCACTACGTAGATATTTGTACTTTCTCTCGTTCATTCTCACAGGCTCAGGACGGAATAGATCAAATCTCTGACCAGCCCTGCTGTTTCAAGACGCGCAAGTACCGGGTCAAGATCGCTGGGCGAGCCTGCAAGCAGATATACCCAGCCTGTAGCGTCAGCTTTCACTAACTCGCTGGTTAGGAAAGCTGTCTCGCCGACAACATCAGCAGGCTTTAACTGGCGGCTGACAAGGATCATGGCAGATTTCCTTAGGCTTTGAGATTCATAAGGATGCTCCTCAAGCCTGGTGACTTTGCTTAATCTTCGAACTTTCCGAACCATCCTGTCTTTTTCATCTTCGCTGCAGCAGAATGTCAGCACCACGCTGCCATCGGTCCCCGCGAGGGCCTCTGAGCCATGGCCCACTACGGTGTCTATGCTCACGCCTTCATTGCTGAAGGCAGAGGCGATGCTCGTCAGAGCTCCTGCCCGGTCCAGCACGTGAGCCCTGAAAACCCAATGGTTCTTGCCGTTAGCGTTCATTGTCTATCCTCCGGTGCTTTATAGAGAATGGGCTGTTTGCGTCCGGACAAGATATCTGCGGCGCCGTCGGCAAGGGCAGCCATTTCAAGAGAACCCTCATAGATCATTACCGGCGCTAATCTTATTATGCGGCGCCTGATGCCATCCTTTATAATTTTACTTCGCGTGAGTCCGCCTGTAAGAACGATAGCCTCTACATCGCAACCGGCCGCTACGAAAGCCTTGCCGATTTCCTTTGCGATTTGATATGTCATAGCCTCAACAACCAGGGCTGCCTGTTTATCGCCTTTGCCGATTAACTCTTCTATATGCTCCATTCGGTCTGTGCCTAAATAAGAACGCAGGCCGCCGCGAGACGTCAATTCGTCAATAAGCTCATCACAGGTAAAATGTCCCGAGTAGCAGAGATCGATTAGTTCGCCAATTGGCAGCTCTCCAGCTCTTTGAGGTGTAAATGGCCCACCACCCAAAAGAGAAATATTGCTGTCAACGATTTTTCCCTTACGCAACGCTGCAACTGTAATCCCTCCGCCAAGGTGCGCTGCAACCAGATTCATGTCTTCAAGCGGGCGCCCGATATCTGCTGACGCGCGGCGAGCCGCAGCCTTTATGCTGAGAGCATGAGATGTGTTGCGGCGAATTATTGATTTGTAGCCGGAGATTTCAGCCTCAGGGCTGAACTCATCTACGACAACCGGATCAACCAATACCGCCGGAGCATTGAGCTTCATCGCAAGCGCCGCAGCTATAGGTGCGCCATAGTTTGCAGGGTGTTTTCTTTCAGGACGGTCGCGTACCGCCGCTACGATGTCATCATGTATGATGACTTTGCCGGCACTCTTTTCAGCGACAGAATAAATTCCGCCGGATAGTTTGCCCGATGGTCTTGGAAGAAATCCGCCGCGCGAAGCTATGGCATCCAGGCGGTCATAACCCCAACGCTGCAACATCCCCAGTATCATTTGAGTTACCAACTCGATATGGCTGTCCCGTTCAGCTTCAGTGCAGGTCATTGCAATCTCCCACGATATCTCTTCCTGCTGAAGGCAATGTTCATTCTCATATAGCGCAACTTTCAGCGAGGTGGAGCCGGGGTTAACCGTAAGAACTCTGTATGTCTCAACGGCAGCATGTTTAGGAGCCTCTTTTGTCTTGCAGGCTTTTCGGATAATGTTGCGCTGCGCGTATACAGCGCTGAGTGCGATCGATGCTATTCTTGTCTCCAGGCCGTCTGAGCGCGAAAGGATTATATAAGGCACGGGGAATCCAAGGGTTATGCTTGCAAGTGAAGCTTCTCCGAATTTATTCATTGCTGAGATTGTCTTGTACAATGTGTTGGCCGTGTCAATGCCCGGGCAGACAAGAATATCGGCTTGCCCGGCCACCTCGGAGGCGTTTGGGAGATCCGGCAGCCCTTTTACTGAGACTGAAGCTGGATCTGTTGCCAGGTCAAACGAGAGAGGACCGCATACTATGGCGTCATCCCACTTGCGTTTTGCAAGCTCAAGGCCGATCCATGTCGAGGGCAGGGACGGAATCTGTTTCTCATTCGCAGACAAGATTGCTACACGAGGCTTTTCAATCCCCATTACTACCTGTGCCACGTCTACGGCATTTCGGACAAGATCCCGCATGCGTCCAAAATTGCAGACCGTTGTAACACCTGCGTCAGTCATGATCATGGGCCTTCCGTTGCCTATGCTTACGGCATCGAATAGTGTCGTCAGGCTCACAGTCGGGCGGCAGGCCAGAGGAAGCATCGCCCGGTTGATAATCGGGGTCGAGATCGCACCCTTTATGACTATATCAACTCCTCCGGCCTTGATGAGATCTACCGTTCTTGCAGCGATCTCATTGTCGTTGTCAGCGGGAACTATATCGTTCTCGTCGATATTTATACCTATCTCGTCGATCGATTTGGCAATTCGCGCCTGCACGCCGACTAGTATTATGCGATCCACTATCCCATGATCGCGCGCTGATTCAACCAACCGCAGGTCTTCAATTCGATGGCCGCCGACTACAACAACAGTTGACGATGCCAGCCCACCCGCGACCTCAACGAGGTCTACCACTTTTTCCAGCCGCTCAGCAGGACTTGAAGAACCAGACCTTTCAATATTCATCAGCATTTCCATTTCCGGTCTGATACGACCGATGAGAATAAGCGTTTTGTTGCTATGAGGATAGCACGGGAAGAGGGGATTTTCAAGAAACCTCTCTTCATTTGCCATGATTAAATTGAAATGAAGCGACTTAAATAGTGGAACGACTATTTGAATTCAGGCAGCAGACTATTGATACGCCAGCCTTTTACGCCCTTCTCTTCCGAGTAAATCCATTGCTGCGTATCACGCACAGACTTGACCTTATTTGTAAACAGACTGTAATAGGATATATCAACGTCAACTGTAGCCTGAAGTTTATCTTCGGAATAAGCTGCATTGACGACATGGTAATCAATGATCCGGGTATTTTTTATGTTGCCTGCCTTGGCAATATACTCATCCCTTATGCCGGCGGCAGCAAACAGGCATGCAGTTTCAATCTCGTTGCGGTTAAGAATTCTATTATATTTATCAAGGCTCATGTCGAACTCTTCACGAATATTGTGGCTGCATGCTCCAAGGGTAAATGCCATCAGGAGAAATATAAGTACGGTAAGCGGCCTAAAATGCGATGAACTCATAAAAGTATTATACATTCATGCATGAAAATCAGGCAATCCGAACAGCAAAATATACATTGCAAATATAAGCATCAGCAGTAAATTCGCGAAAGCATAATTATTTATTTGAGGTGAAGCCATGAAATTCCTCTTATAAAATATGCTTAACACATATCCGCAGGCAAGTGCGCTAACTGTCAAGATCATCACACAAACTACATATGTCAGTGGTGCCGGAACGCTGAATGAAAGAGCATTCAGGTCAATCCCGAACTGCCGGCCAATTGTCGGGATAAAATCGCCCATTTCGGCCAGCAGATATTCAAGCCGATAGGCTAACTCTCCAGCAAAGGCTAGTGGAACAAGGGCTGGAACCATGGGAGAAAAAAGACCGAAGAAATCATTGTCAATTGGATTGAAGAAGAACGAGCCGGTTTTGATAGCGGCAATAAAAAACAAAAAACCTGCCGCCAGAAGAGCAGTAAATGCAATCAGGTTAGATCCGAAAAAATATGACTGGACAGCATTATACAACTGTAAATGCTGGATGAAACGCGCCAGCTGAGATCCCATAAAAAATGGGATAATATATGAATATGTAAGGTAAGTGGTTTTATTTGTTGTAAGCTCCGCGTGAGATATAATTTCCACAAATGGATTTCGCAGATAAATGGCAGGCGATTGCCTCTTGCAAAGCATGACGCAGTGACCGCAGACCAGACAGTAGAAATTGCTGCGGATGCTTGAAGCGCCTAACCCAATCGGGCATCCATGAGACTTATCTGTTCCCAGCTTGCAGGCGTTTGCTGTACAGGATCTGCATCTGTCTTTGTCGGACCTGAACTCGGTAATGGAGATGGAAGCAGCCGAGCCAATAATTTTTCCAAGCGGACATACATGCCTGCACCAAGCTTGTCCCTTGAACAGCACACCCATCAGTGTCGCGCCAAGCAGTATGCTAAGCAGCAAATAAGCAGTTCCGGCGGGCCATGCCTTCATATGCGTCACTGATTCCACCCATATGATTATGCCAAGCAATATTACCGACAGTTGTGTGAATAATTTCTTTAAAGGTTTGGGAACATCCAGATTCAGGCTGAGACCATAGTGCTGTAAGAGTCTTCCAATTCCCGGAAACGGGCAGATACCGCACCAGAGCTTGCCTACCAAAAACCAGCTTAGCACTACACCTGTCCACCATATGCCCCATGAAATGAACAATGAGATGTTTCGCTCAGGACCCTGCGGGCCAAAGAGTCCCAGCAGGATTAGAAATGTGAAGAAAATGTCGCCGAAAGTTCTTGCAGAAAGTATATAGCGCCTGTTGGAGAAGAGCGTCCTCAACCAAGGGAATGCATCAAAAAGGTTGAGCCTCGAAACTGCGTCCGTACTTGTTAAGACATGAAATATCTTTCTGATACTGAACCGATGAATACCCCTGCCCATACATCCACCTGACAGCAAATGTATTTGAGTGAAGCCTTGTCTTATTTATAAAAGGCAATACTCTATAAGCAATTCAGCCTGAATCTGTGCAATATATATGATTTAGTGCCTATTTCATATATTGATGCGTACTGCTTCTGTTTTGGCACACCGGATTTGATAGTATGTTATTCTTTGGCTGACCTCATCGATTTAACTGAATCCCTGCAAGGTGCCGACAATTCTTTCTCATGCTCACTAAGGCATCCGACAATTCTATTGGCGCCGGGCTGAACGTCTGCGCAAAATTTTATAATATCCTGGCCACAAGTCTTGCGAAGGGTTACCCGTTTCATAATCATATCTTTTCTTTCACCTCTGCGGTTATACATATTGATTTCATGAGTTCTGCAGGCATCCGTCAATTCGCTCTCATGCTTTTCAAGGCATTCTATAATAGCTCCCCCACCGGGTATCACGTTTGGGCAAAATCTGGCGATATCGTCTGCACATGGACCTGTGCTTGCTCCACGTGCAACCGCACAGCAAAATAGACTCGAAAATATCAGAAGTGCTGCATTTAAGAATCCACAAGTAGTTTTCATTTTCCCTCCGAGATTATTCCACTTAAATCAAATTACCAATAATGAACTAATTTTATCAACAAGAACGAGGCAGTCAAACTGGTTTGGAGTCAGAGATGGAACTTGGTGCCCCCTGCAAGATTCGAACTTGCGGCCCCAGGTTTAGGAAACCTGTGCTCTATCCTACTGAGCTAAGGGGGCTCAAGACAAGTTAAAAATTATAACATAAAATGATCATAAAAACTTTGCGCAGCAGGCATTTCGCTCAACTTATTAAGAGCTCGAAAGCCTTGTCTATTGCCGTATCAGGTGCGCCTGCCTCAACGATGCCTTTGATGTTCCACGTGTTGATGCCGATTACGGGTTTGCCCATTTTTAAAGCAAAGGCAATCTCAGAAAGTGTTCCGTATTCGCCGCCTATTGCAATGACGGCATCAGCTGAGCGGACTATGATGACATTGCGTGCCTCTCCAAATCCGGTTGCGATGGGCACATCTATATAGTTGTTAGCCATTTCTTTAGTAGATTGAGGCAGGATCCCGATGGTCAATCCGCCGGCAGATTTTGCGCCTCGCGCTGCTGCCTCCATGACACCGCCCAAGCCTCCGCATACCAGAACGGCACCGCGTTCAGCTATTAATTTGCCGGTTTGTTCTGCCAGTTCAAGCTCCTTGCCATCAGCTCTGCTTGCTCCGATTACTCCAATGATCCGCTTGACCATATGAACACCTCTGAATAGATTGCAGGGTTGATAGTTTATTCTAACATGGCACATTACCAGTTAAATGAGGTAAAAGGAAAATGGTCGGGGCGAGAGGATTTGAACCTCCGACTTCACGGTCCCGAACCGTGCGCGCTACCAAACTGCGCTACGCCCCGATGAAAGCAGGTTTTTATAATACCACAAAACTTGATTCCGATTGTAGTGCGGATAAGAGTTGAGCTGATCAGTTTGCCGCCGCAGACGCCTTGTTTATCAGGTACACAGCTGATACGGCTATGGCCCCTCCTAAAATGGTCGAATGCTGCGGCACCTCTCCGAGAAATATCCAGCTCAGAAGCATTGCACTGGAGGGCACCAGGAAGACAAACGAGCTTGTTCTATATGAGCCCAATTTCTCTGCAGCGATAAAGTATATAGTTGTTGCAAAGTTACTTGATATGACGGATAAGAAAATAAGGTTAACCCAGAAGACGGTCCCTTCATTTATTATGCCGGCAATGCCTTCAGTAACCGCTGAGGGTAAGAACAAAAGCGACGAAATGCCATACGTCAGAAAACTAAACATATAGGGCGAAATAGTTTCTGCCGCCCGTTGACTGCATATGGTGACGGTTGCCCATAGCAGCGCGCATAACACGAATAGCAGATTGCCGCTCGTGAATATCTGATGGCCGCCGAAGTTCCAGATTCTCAAAAGCACAGCGGCGCCTGCCATGCCGATCACAAGTCCGGCTATATCGCGGCTTGAGGCCTTTTTCCGGAAAAATAGTATCATCAGCAAAAGTGTCATCAATGGCATTAATGATGTCACCAATACACCGGCAGCTCCGGCAAGGCCGTGTTCAAGACCTCTGAAAAAAAAGTACATGTAGGCGCTTATTGAAAATGCACCCATAACGCTATAGAACACACCTGACCTGGACAGGGTTAACTGTCCAGGCATGAAAAAAAGCATGGGGATGAAAGATGCGAAACTCAGGAAGAAGCGCCAAAAGCTTAGCACTTCGGGGGTAAGGCGCCCGGCCATGATCTTGGCCGAGACCCAACTCCCGCCCCAGATCACCATTGATGCAACCATCAGAATATTGAAGAACAAGTCGGCCCTGTTTCTATCCAATGTTCTCCGCCATCTCCCATACGCCGCACGGACATATCCCGGCGCAGAAGCCGCAGCCTATGCACTTTTCATCATCAACAAGGTATTCATACGAGCCGTCTTTGCGATCTACCCTGCTTATGGCGCCCCAGTAACATGTTGCCTCGCACATATGGCAGTCGCGGCAGGTGCCGCATGACATGCACGCTTCGCCTGCCTTCTCTATCGTCATATCGCCCTTGCAGACGTCATAATATTCAGCCTTGATCTTCTCATAAGCTATAGCCTGCTTTATTTCAGGCGATCTGGGCGCATGCATGAGCTGGGTGTGAATGATATCGCCAAGCTGACGGCCTTGACCTATGGCGTGAGTGACGAGGCCGAGCTGGGTCGCATCCCCTATGGCGAAGACCTTCACGTCCGAGGTCTGATAATTCTCATTGACGGCAAGCCAACCCCTATCTGTATTAATTGATTGCGGAATAAAATCAAGCAGTGGCATGTCGCCAACGGACATGATTACCATGTCGGCATTGATGCTCGAACCGTCTTTAAAATAAAGTTTTTTCTCCTTCTGATCATACCTGTCGGTGAAGCGCGGCCACAGGATCTGCGTGCCTTTGGCTGTAGCGGTTTTCATCTCGACGCCGAATGCCGCAGGCTTCTGGATATCGACGGCAACTACCGAAGCGGCCCCGTAGTTATAGGCTTCAGATGCTACGTCCATTCCGACATTGCCTGCTCCGATTACGACAACATGCTTTCTATTCAGGTCTGGATGCTTGCCGCTGTTGATGTTGCGGAGGAAGTCATAAGCAGAAGTGATGTTCTCCGCCCCTGGGATAGGGATCATTCGCGGTTTATGAGCTCCGCATGCGATCACTACTATCTCGTGATTGTTGTAAATATCTTCGAACTTGGCCTTGTCCACATGGCAAGAGAGGTGAACAGTCACACCTATCTCGCCGAAACGCGAAACTTCTTTTTCGAGTATCTGATGTGGCAGCCTCTCGCGAGGTATGCAGTTCTCCACTTTACCTCCCAGCCTGCCTGAGGCTTCATAAATATCGACAGTGTGGCCTTTGAGACCGAGCTGCCAGGCAACGCTCATGCCAGCAGGACCGCCACCTATGACAGCGACCGAATGCCCTGTGGGATCAGCCTTCCTGGGAGCAGGCAGTTCAAGGGCAAGAGCACCCATTTTATCAATGTCGATGGGCTTGTCGAAATGAGCCCTCGAGCAGCTCTGCATACAGAGGTTCGGGCATATTTCACCGCAGACTGTTGCAGGCAACGGGCTATACTGAAGCACCAGCTCAAGGGCTTCAGTAAGCTTTCCCTGACGTATCATGGCACTCCGCTTGTGTGTCGGTATCCGGGTGGGGCATGCAAAGGCGCATGGTGGCAGATACTTTTCGTTTGACCAGATCGGCCTGTTGCGTCTGTCCTTGCCGGTTGTGATATAAGGCAGCAATGTGGAATCATGATCCGTGTACTCGGCAAAGATGCCGCCCTGTCCAACCTCTTTTTCCCAGACTTCACTTCTGAATCCGGAAGAGTCTATTCTTTTCTTGCCTCTGAAAGTCTTTTTTTCCTGCGGCGTATATGCAATGAGTTTTTTCCAGTCATCCGAAGACCTTGTCAGTTCGCCATAGTATGACATCCTGTCAATGGCAGCCAGATATGGTTTCATATTCTCGGTCAGCCATTCCCAGTCCTGGGGAGTCAGTTCCTGGAGCTTTACATCTCTATCACTGTACGCCTGAATTTTTCCCCTGAAATATACAGTGCCTCCGACCATTCCAACGCATGGACGATAACCGAGCACGTTTTCAGGGTCTCGAGGCTCGACACCGCAGATAACTGCGATGCCGCCGGCCTTGAATTCAGCGAACGAATCGCCGACATTTCTGAAATACCATGACTGAGGTGGATCAAAACGCGGATTGCGTTTCGTCATCGTATCGCAGCGCGCTCCGCCGCTGCCCTGAACATAAAGACGCCCTTGCGCCGCGGCGTTGAAGGCGCCGTTAGTTACATCGCCCAGTACGGTGATTTTTGCCCCGCAATTGATCCAGCCCACGTCATCCGAAGCGCCACCCTTGATCACAATTTCGGTGCCTTCCATTCCCATGCTTCCGACTCTCTGGCCCGCAGGGCCGTCAATAGTTATTTTCACCGTGCTGTCTTTCGGCCAGATGCGGCCTCCCATTCCGTGCTGCCCGTCTGATTTGATCGTTATGTCACGCGCTCCATCAGCGACGGCTTGCTGAACGCGTTCCTCTAATATGCGTGACGGTATGCGCTCTCCGCCGACATTGCCGTAAATGATGGCTCTTTTCGATGATGCATCTAATTCGATGGCCTTGGGCGCAGCAAGCGGAGCCCCTACCGATTTCTTGGCGGGCGCATTGCCATGCGCACCTTCTGACTTCTGACTTCTGATTCCTGACTTATGTATCTTCCTAGCAGGCATAGTTTATCTCCAACCTTTCGGCCATTGCCTTGTCTTCAATGCTCAGACCGTCGGACATGCCGATCGGCAGTTCGGTCGACCTTCCTAATGGCGCGAATATCTTTTTCAACTCCACATCGGCTGATTTGAATACCTCTACAACTCGCTCTGCGACCTTATCAGCGTCGAGCCTTCTGTATAGTTTAGGGTCTTGTGTTGTTATTCCCCTCGGGCACTTGCCGGTATTGCATAGATTGCAACGATTGTATTCATCCCCGAAACAATCAGCAGCGGCCTGCATGATGTATTTGCCTATGGACACACATGATGCGCCAAGCATTATCAGAGCGGCTGCATTTGCACCGAGATTCCCTTTCTTGCCGACTCCGCCTGCAGCTATAAGTGGCAGCTCGTTCTGTTTGCCCTGTTTTACCAGATCCAGATAGCACTCTCTCAGGTTTGACGCGATCGGGTGTCCCATCTTATCCATCGACACGTTATATGCCGCTCCGGTGCCGCCGTCTTCGCCGTCTATGCTCAAAGCTGCTGCATAGGGATTTCTTGCTAGATTGTTCAGAACCGCTCGTGCTGTTTGCGTGCCGGATATTTTTGGGTAGACCGGAACCCTGAATCCCCACGCCATTGACATGGACTGGATCATCTTCGTGACGGACTCTTCAATTGAATACTGCGTCTGATGGGTTGGGGGTGAAGCCAGATCTACAAATTGCGGAACCCCGCGGATCTTAGATATAAGCTTCAGTACTTTTTCAGCCATTAGAAGTCCGCCATCACCAGGCTTTGCTCCCTGGCCGTATTTTATTTCGATAGCAGCGGGATCTTCAACCATATGCGGCAGAGCGCGGACGATTTCATCCCATCCGAAATAACCCGATGCGATCTGTATGATGAAATATTTCAGGAACCTCGACTTTAACAGCCTTTCCGGCATGCCGCCTTCACCAGAAGCCATGACTACAGGGAGCCCTTCTACTTCGTTAAGATAAGTTATGCCCATGGCCAGGCCTTCCCACATCGGCGGAGAAAGCGCGCCTACGGACATGCTGCCGATCATGATGGGATATATTTCCCTTACCGGGGGCATGAATTTATCGCGCTTATCAACTGCCAGTTTACCGTCAACCGCTATAAGAGGCATTTCTTCAGGTGAAATCATTCTGCCCAGAAGGCTTCTCACCCTGAACTCATGCCTTCCGGCATCGAGGGCCGGATCTGTGAGCATCGATATCCTTGTGAATTTAAGCCTGTCGAGAGTTGAGATGGAGGGGTCGTTTCTCCTTCCGCCTCTTTTATATCCGTCTCCACCTTTATTCTTGTAATGAAGAAATTTATTCTGGAAATTGAATTCAGGCTCAATGGCCTCATTCGGGCAAACGAGGGCGCAGGTCGCACATCCCGTGCAGTATCTTTCCATGTCCAGCACCTGTTCTACAACCTGTACCACGCTTCTCTCGGATGTGGGTGCAGGAACCGGGCCATCAGACCGGACAACTCTTCTAACCTTTACTGCGGGCTCTATCGCCTTGACGGGGCAGACCGCGGTGCATCTGCCGCACCTCTTGCAGCGGTCCTCCCGCCACCGGATTATATACGGCATCTCTCTGATCGAGAGCTTATGATTGCTGTCTAGCCTTGCAGCTGATTCCATATCTTAACCTCCTGTGCCCGTGGCGAAACGACTACCAGGTCATATTTCATCGGAAATATATCCTTCTTCTTGTCCCTGCCGGGCAGCACGCGGTCGACTCCGCATTCCTCCGACATGAGGGCATATTTCCCTTTACCGCCGGCCACAATTCCGGGACGCAGTTTCTTCGAGTCATGAGCCATAAAGCATGAGCCGTCAGGCGTGAATCCGATGATGCAATTCGGCCCATCGATGCATAGCGGCCGCAGCGAATGTCTTAGCAACTGCAGCGCCTCAGCATCGGAGCGCTTGTCAGCCTCGATTTTTTTCAAAGGCGTAATCACATCTTTGTAATAGCGGAGCGGCAACCCCAGCTGTCTGACGGTGTAATGGAGTATATGAGTAAAGACCTCACTGTCACTGTTATACCCGCTATAGCCAGGGAACCCTCTGCTTGTGAGGAATTCCCTTATCGGTACGAATGCCGTATTTTCGCCGTTTGTCATCGAACAGAATCCCTGTATGAAGAAAGGGTGGCACGCATAAAGGTAAATTGCGTAATTAGTGTTCTGCCTGCCCTGGGCAAAGACTATTTTTGCCTTTATCTCATCTCGGTCCAGGCCGAAGAACTCGCCCACCTGAAGGGGGTCGCCAACTTCTTTCAAGGTTATGACATCGGGATAAAAGGAAAAAGCAAAGATAGATTCATTGGATTCCCCAAGCTTCCTGAGCGCCAGACGCGTCTGCATGAGGAGGTTTTCTTTTTCCTCGGTTGATTTATGTCTGAAAGAGTCAGGGTAATTATAGACTCTTGCAAAATAGTACTCATGTGGAACTACGCCTTTGGTTTTTTTGATCTTTGGAGCCCAGACATAAAGAAGCTCGAAGCCGAGTTTGTCCATGTAATCGTCGACAACCCGTCCACCATCCCTTGTGCATATGCCTGAAAGTATCGGGTATTCCTTGAGGTTCTCGAATTCGCCGTTAAGATCCCTCATGGTAATGCCTAGACCGCTTCCGTCATTGCCTTCCTTCATCGTCTCAAGGGCGATTATATTCTCCATTGGAGAGAAATACTCGTCGGATGTTATTGCCGCAAGTCTGCACATTGTTAATCACCTCGTGGTCAGGTTTCTGAAAAAAGAGCGTCTCGACCCTGCTTCTGGTAGAGACGCCGGAACAAGCTTTCAATTATATCAGATCAGCCGGAATGAAATTTCTTAGTCTTCCTCTTCCCACTCCTCATTCATTGCAACGGCGGTGGCAGCCGACCCTGAAAGTACCGACAGTTTCACTGCCCCGATCGTTCTATACACTTCTTCAGGCTTGCGAAGTGCCCCATCGACGGTCAATAGTCCATCTATGCTGATGCCGAACAGTCTTTCATTCTCTTTAAGATATGGAAGTATCAGCTTCCAGTCCTTCTTTCTGAACGGAAAGATCTGGCCGCCGTTCAATTGTTCGTCTACGATCGTATGATGCGGGTCGCGAACAAAAATCGCTCCGCCCGAAGCGAGTGAAAAGATATTCGACCCCGGATACGGCGTTTCAAGCTCTATCATCTTGCCGTCCTTGTCAAAGGTCACGCCATTAAGGACGACGAATCCGCCGCCCTTATACGGGTCGCCCGCCATAAAGGATTCTGCCAGATAGTCAAGCGCCGTGCCATTTATAACTACTCTGGGTTTGCCGCAGGCATTGATTAAAGGACGCCCTGCAGCATTGCCTAGAACATAGACTTCTCCTCCCTTGGCGCCGTACATGAATGTCTGACCGACATCACCATGCACCACAAGCTTCCCGGACTTCATGATCTGTCCAAGCTGGTCCTGAGCATTACCATGAACATGAATCTCGAGTCCGTCCATGCCCGATCCAAGATAGTCCCCTGAAGAACCGAAAGCGTCTATGCGCACGCCCTTTGTGTCGGGGCCGAAGCCGCAACCCAGAAAGCGTTGGCCGCGATGGCCGAAACAAACGAACCTTTTCCAGCCAAGCGCAAATGCATCCGATACGAGACGGGCGAACGAGTCATCACCTTCCGGCGGGAACAGAGCAGCATCAGCTGCCAGTATCTTTTCTCCCCTGCGGGGCGCACGCAACGTATTTCTGGTTTCGAATTCGATCCGGCGGTATGAGGAAGCCCCTTTGGTCTCTGCGATCGCCGGTATAGACTTGAAAATTGAATCCAGAGCATCGGCGATCAGCTGAAGCACTGACCGGCGTCTGAGCTTTCCTGTCGGGTAGCGTCGATCGAGAAGCAGCCTCAGGACATGTATTGATTTCTCACGCAGCTTGTTTTTAGACGCAAGCTTGACAATATGATTCAGGAGTGCGGATACATGTATGTAACCCCAGTCAGCTAAACGGCTCCGTATCTCGTCAAAGACCTTTTCTGCATTTCCTTCAGTCAAATCCTTGGTAACGCTCTTGTAAAAGTCCGGGTCAGGAGCTTTTGTTACTTTCAAGTTCACGCTGCTGTCAAGAGGTGTCTTGTCGGTCGGGACATCGACGACCCTTCCGAATTTATCCGTGCATGTCAGATTCATTGTCCCCGGCGCTGATTCTTTTATCGTAAAAATGAAAGCGCCGCCGTCTGTATAGCTGCCGCCACGCGCATTCCAGTAGTGATCCGCTATTTTGCCGAAGCGCGGGTCTTCTGCTGCGAGGCTTTCAAGCGTAGCATCTATTGCCTGCTTCTCAGAGCAGATCAGTCCTATCTCAACCTCGCCCTTCTGGAGGGCAAAGACCTGCGGCCGGAGCATCGCGGTATCTGTTATCCCTATGAGCTGAAGCTGCTTGTTCCTCACATCATTGCGGGCAATGATGAAGAACCAGGGGCCATCAGGAGAGCCATGAATGTGGGCGGCCTGGATATGCCTGTATATAAGCTGCTTGTCCTTAGGCAAGTGGTCGAAGTCCATCTCCGCCGTAGGTGCAAGTGCTTCTATTATGTACTCAAGCGGATATCCGTAGACCCTGTTCAGCAAATCAAAAACCTGCACGGAGACTTCCGTGTCTGTAAGGAAAAGCGGATATACATTTCGCTGACGCAGATAATCAGTAACGGAATAATAGTTCGCAAAATCTCCGTTATGCACGAGGGCTTCATTAAGTCCGATGAACGGATGGGCTCCGCCGGGGTGCCAGACGCGTCCTTTGGTGGGATAGCGCTGATGCGCAATCCATATATTTGCTTTGAAATCCTCCAGCTTATAGTACTGGGCAACTTGTTCCGCATATCCGACGATTTTCAGTATCATCATGTTCTTGCCATGAGAAAGAACAAAAGCCTTCTTCTCGCCAAGAGAACTGTAAAATGCAAGATTCAGCTGGTAAGTATTCTGGTATATGAACTCTTCCTCTGCTCTTTCAGCCGACAGCATTTCCAGTCCGCGATCTTTCTGAAATTTAGCTATGACATCCGGTTTTACGCGCACAAAATAGCGTTTCACCGCAGGCGGTTTTACTTCAAGTCCGGCAATGTCCCTGTAGTCATCGATTGTGTCGATGAACGACTCATGGACAATATCAAAGTGTGGACGGATAAAGCGAGTTTCCATGTCTCCCACGGCCGCGTCATCAAGGATAGCAACCTGTAGAATATATGTATTATCAAGGGTCTGCTGATCAACCCCCAGTGTTGCCGGGCTTAGGCCGGCGGCCGCAAGTCCTCCGCCTTTGCCATTCCCCCTGTTGTGCATCTGCACCGAGGGCGTGAATATGTGGCGCCCGCCGACCGGAATGTTACATGCAAAGCCAGTGACGCCGCAACCGCCTTCTTCTATTTCGCTTCCTTCCCGTTTGACCAGCTTGTCGGCCTCTCGAAAACAGAAGCGGGATTTAATAATAGCATCTGCGATGCTCGTCTGTTTCATAGTTCCAACTCCCCTTCTATCTCTTCCTTCTTTATGTAATCGAGATGACCGATCACATCAAAGCGTCCCACAAGTTCCTTGACGCTTTTCATCCCCATCCTCTTCAGGATTGCAATGAGCTGGCGACGCCAGGTGAGATACATATTAACAATGCGCTGAGTAGCCCAATCCAGGTCCATAAGGTTAGTCAGCTGGTCATCTGTTGTTGCAATACCCCTCGCACAGCCACGGCCCGATTCGCAATGGTGGCAGCGTATGCACTCGAGAGCGACCAGATCAGCCGTTCCAAGGCAGACTCCATTGGCGCCCAACGCTATGGCCTTCGCCATGTCATGGGCGGAGCGTATCCCGCCACTTGCAATTATCGTAATCTTATCCCTAATGCCCTCTTCAGTTAAGAATTTATGCACTTTTGGTACGGCATATTCTATGGGCATTGCGATATTCTTCTTGGCAATATCAGGAGCTGCTCCGGTTCCTCCGTAGCTGCCATCAAGCTGAATGATATGAGCGCCCGCATAATAGCTTCCTACGGCAACCATGTCCACGTCGGTTGGCGTGGAAACCTTTACAGAGACAAGCGCTTTCGGATTTGTCTCTTTTATCCAGTCAACATGCTTCTTATGGTCTTCAACAGAGTAAACGCTGTGGAAAGGGAACGGTGAAAAGAGTGCGCTCCCTGTGACAGCTTCACGCATCTTTGCCACACGCGGCGTTACCTTGTCGCCCAGAAGATGCCCGCCAAGGCCGGGCTTGGCCCCTTGCGCATACTTGAATTCCACAATGCGCACTCTCTTCAGGGTTTCTTCCCTGACTCCGAACAGTCCGGTCGCAACCTGAGTTATTATATGATCATCGTAGGGTATCAGCTCTTCCGGATACCCGCCTTCTCCGGTACAGCAAAAGGTATTCAGCGCAGCAGCCGCCTTGACGCGCGATAGCATTGTCACAATGCTGACCGAACCGAACGACATCCCGCCAAGATAGAAAGGTACAGGTATCTCGACGCTCGGTCTAGAATCGCCGGAATGGTTGAGCTCAATGGCTGTTGATATCTTATCATCCGGCAAGTTCAGCTCTTTCCCCTTCGGGAAAATCAAGCGCAGTTTGTCAAAGCCGCCACCGGAGTTTCCAGTCTTGTAGTTGAGTCCCTGATATGGAATCTCGCCTGTCTCTGCCATATGCCAGGTGCTTGCAAGCAGGTCAGCGGACCACCGCTTGTCGCCCAGTATCTCAAACGAAGGATTCAGACTCAGATGGATCGCCTTTTCAGAGCATTTGCTAACGCAGTGAAAATCATTCTTACTGCATGGAAAGCCGAGGCAGAGATGATCAGCTACGACGCGCGGCTTTCTCGACCCTGACTTGAATACCCCATATGGGCAGAGCGTGACGCACAATCCGCAATTGTTGCAGGCTTTGGTCACTGCCACGCGATATTTCCCAAGTGCATTGCGGAATCGGCTCGGCAGTTTCTTTACTTCAGGCAGTGCGAGTTTTATCGTATTAGTCCCCATCTTATGAACTCCTCCTGCCCAGTGTTGCAAAAATATCTTTTTCCAGGTCTTCGAAGAACATGGCGCGGCCCATTTCTCCGCGCAGCCGCCTCACCTCGCGGATGCCCATTGCGCCAAGTATCTCAAGCAGCTGGTTGTGCCAGCCTGCCATCAAATTTCTTATGCGGCCAGCGCCCCATTGGGGATCAACGCTTTCAAGCTCGACCGGGCAAGCAATGCCTTCCTTGCAACGCCGGCAGACCCTGCATTCCATAGCGACAAGCAGAGGAATATCTATTGACAAGAGGTCAGAGCCGCATATGATTTGCTTTGCCAAATGCTCGGCCATGGCGATGCCGCCACCCGAAATGATCGTGATCTGGTCGCGCAATCCTTTTTCCACCAGATGAAGATGTATCTCCTTCATCCGTTCTTTTATGAAGAGAGGCTTATCGCTCTTTTCGAGACCATATTCGTCCGCAACGAGATGTATTACTTCAGCTCCGTCCCTGACTAACCGGGTTATTATCCCCGCTGAATCTGAGCTCATATCAATTCTTATGATTGTAATCAGTCCCGGATGCTTCTGTTTCAATGAGGCCTGCATGGTCATGACATCTTTGCTGAACGGAAGTTCGACCATTCGAAGCGTGTCTAAAATCGATGAGTCTATATCTGATAACTGTCCGTCAACATAAAGGATGATATTGAGCAGGTACTCCTTCATCTCAGAAGTGAGCTCGCTCTGCCTGATTACAGCAAAGGTGCCGAGTGCCTTCGCAGCTTCCAGGAATGCGAGATTGATGCCCTTCTTCGGCGGCGACCACGGCAGGATATCGAAGATGATCGGCAAGGGAATTTCGACGAGGGGCGGAGGAGACACTTTCAGCAATCCTGCCTGGTCAAATTCTAGGGCCATCAGCTTTCTGCCGATATCGGTTGTAGTGCTTATATATTCGCGGCCGTGAATGCCATCGCGCGTTGGCCTAACAATTTCTGACATGTCTGTCCACATTGCATCAAAGCCGGGTCCTGAAAACGGCCCGCCGTAGCCTGCCCCGGACACCGGGATGCGCCCGGCTTCGGCCTGGTACCAGAGCCCCGAAATGATCTCAGGAGTCCAGTAATGGTCGCCCAGGGCCTTATATGATGGATTAAGTCCCTTCTGTATCAATTTGTTCGGACAACCCTGCACGCAACGGAAACAGTCCTTGCAGACGCTGTCGAGGGATTCGAGCATCTGGCGCGCATCGATACCGCGCTTCTCGTAAACTTTATATACGCAATCTTTCTTTACGCAGCGGGGGCATTTGAGGCATCCTTCCTCCCATGCGATGACTCCCGACTTGGTGATCGACTGAAAACGGTTTGCAACCTGCCCGGCATGAATATGATATTTCGGCGGCATATGCTTGCTCCTAAACCTGAGGTCTCGGGGAGAGCTTTGCCTCTTGGACTATTTGCGGCACTGCGTCCTCCCATTCTATTGCCATGATATGGACCCCGCGGACGCCTTTGATGGCCTGAAGCTCCTGGATAGTTTCGACCGCTATCTTCATTCCTTCCTGCCGCTGCTCCTTTTGGGGAACCGACTTCATTCTTTTGATTATCTCTTCAGGCAAATCCATGCCGGCCACGTTGTTTGCCATGTATTCCGCCATGCGGGCGGACTTGAGCGGCGTGATACCGCCTAAAATGTAGACCTTGCCGTCAACGCCGGTGTCTCTTACTAGGCCCATCCACTCCTTGAAACGTTTAATGTTGTAAATGCACTGAGTCTGAATGAACTCGGCGCCTGCCTCAGCTTTTGTTGCAAGGCGTGAGGCCCGGTATTTCAAAGGATCTGCAAAGGGGTTTTCAACTGCGCCTATGAACAGCTGCGGAGGCTGAGTCAGCTTGTCGCCGCCGATTACTTCACCGGCATCCCGCATTTTTCGCACTGTCTGGACGAATTGTATGGAGTCAATGTCAAAGACCCCTTTTGCCTGGGGCTGGTTGCCAAAGGACTGATGGTCGCCTGAAAGGCATAGGATATTTCTTATCCCAAGGGCAGATGCGCCCAAAACGTCCGACTGAAGCGCAATGCGGTTGCGGTCGCGGGTTACCATCTGCAGCACAGGGTCAAGCCCCTCAGCGAGAAGCAGTGCGCAGGCTGCAAGGCTGCTGAGACGCACCACGCCTGTCTGGTTGTCAGTCACATTGACGCTGTCAACATGCCCTTTCAGAATCCTGCCCTTGTTCTTGACGACTTCAGGGTCTGCTCCCTTAGGCGGGCCGCATTCTGCAGTCACCGCGAAATGTCCACTCTGTAGTATCTTCTTAAGCCAGCTTTCGGTCATCACGATCTCTGGTCCTCCCGGTATATTTTCCTAGGCCCCTTGCCCTGCTGCTTCGACCAGTCGGCCGGCGGATGGACCTTGCACAGCAGATCAAGACGGCCCATATCTTCAAGCCTTGTGACGATCAACTGCCATGCGCACGGAACATCGGGATCCACTTCGCACCGGTCAGCCTTTGATCCGCCACAGGGCCCGTTGAACAGCCCCTTCGCGCACCTGGTGATAGGGCATACGGCAGCAAAGTAACCAAGCTTGCAGTCACCGCAGCCCCGGCAATTCTCAATCCAGAGGCCTGCCTCCTTCGTCTGTCCTATGAATGTTGTATTCAAAGCGGGAAGAATGAGGGCCTTGGGGAAGACTTCAGCGACTGCCTGAACGCCAGCTCCACACCCAAGCGAGAGAATAACGTCGTACTGGTCAATCACATCGGTCAACTGATCTATGAATTCATATACGCACTGTCGGTCCAGCGTCATCTCCTTTATCTCTACATCCTTGCCGGATGCCTTGGCATCCATACGAAGCGCGGAAGCCAGAAGCCCTACCTCTTTTTCGCCTCCCGATGCGCACTCGGCAACGCAGGATCCGCAGCCTACAACAAGCACCTTCTTGTATGGGGCAATCATTTCCTTGATTTCAGTAATCGGTTTTCTCTCAGCAGTGATCATCCTTTTGCTCCTTTATAATCAGCCGTTTATAAATTAATTCAGCTTTCCTCGAACCGGTGATGGGCTCAGAGTGGCTTCCCTGGCAAGGAGTTCCCTGGCCAGCTTGTCTATAGTTGAAGAGGTTCCTGCCGGAAGAGCAATCAGCTCAACGCGCTCGCGTTCGAGGCCTATCTCAGCTATCAGGTCCTGAGTGTATGCGATACGCTTTCTTGCCCTGATATTTCCTTCGCGATAATGGCAGGCACCTTCAGGACAAGTTAAGATATAAACCTTGTCAGCCCCGGATTCAAGGGCTCGCATAATGTGAAGGGAATCAGTACGGCCGCTGCAGGGCAAAGGGAAAAAACGAATTCGCCTGCCGAGTTCTTTTTCGAGCGCGCGTCTGTTGACATCCTGTTCCGGATCTATTTGCTGGCAGAAAAAAATTGTGATATTGAGTCCGGCGCTTTTCTGATCCATTAGAGTTCCTCTTGTCCTTTCGTAAACATCGGTGTTTGCCCCCCTATTACTGCATAAACACCATAATTCAAGCCAATTGCGGCGGTTTTTATGATAAAAAGTAGTGTTGTGCTTTGTCAATATTATCAGCAGCGGCTGGTTCATACGAAAATTTCGTGTAGAATAATTGATAGTGTCGATGCCTGAGTGAGCTATGTTTATAAAAGACGAACCAATTGATCTTACTATAGGTAACATATGGGCCAACATATGGCACATGTCCTGGCCGATGTTCATCATAATGCTCCTGAACTTCATGGTGGGCATAGTAGATGTATACGTTGCCGGCTTGATAAGCCCTAAAGTTCAGGCGGCCGTAGGCTATGTGAGCCAGCTCTCGTTTCTGACGATCATAATAGCAAATGCCATCAGCATCGGTAGCCTTGCTCTTGTGGCGCGAGCTGTAGGCGCAGGTGAATATGCAAAAGCAGTTGAAGTAGCAAAGCAGTCTCTGATGTTTGGCGGCATAATGGCTATCGCGCTAACTGTTCCGGGCATAGTTTTCTATAAAGAAATAGTGGCCATTATCGGCTTTCCCCCTGAGATCAGCGAAATGGCAGGCAACTTTCTGCGCATCTTTGCTGTTGCGTTGGGATCTAATTACCTGCTTATCATATCGAACGCACTTTTCAGATCATGTGGCGAAGTGAAGAAGCCGCTGCTGACAATGACGGTGGTAAGTATCACTAATATTGCATTGAATTTCTTTCTTGTTTTCGGTTCTTCCATGTTTCCTCCCTTGGGATATATCGGCATAGCTGTAGCGTCTGCAATAGCCGTTACAGTAGGCACCATTATAAACCTCACTTTCTTTAAATTCGGCAGCTGGTCATCTTTATATAAACCTCCATGGCGGTTGTCGGCCGGTATCATCGGGAAAATGTTCTCAATAAGCTGGCCGGCGGCATTGCTGCAGATCGCGTGGAACGCCGGCAGCATTGTGCTGTACAACATCCTTAGCAGACTGGGTTACGCCTCAATCACGGCGCTTGCGGCTATCACCAGCGGCTTTCGGATAGAAGGGATTATATTTCTGCCTGCCTTTGCGCTGAATATGGCTGCTTCAGTGCTTATAGGTCAGAACCTTGGCGCCGGCAATCCTGAACGCGCTGAAAAGGTCGGATGGAAAATCGGCATGACCGGAGTCGTCCTCATGAGTTTAATGGCACTTGTGATCTTCGTTCTTGCTGAGCGCATTGCATCGGCGTTCTCAGGCGATCCGGCGGTAATAGCTGAAACGGTCAGATATCTGCGCTTCAACATGGTTTCCGAGCCGTTCATGGCATTGAGCGTAGTGCTGGGTGGAGGATTGCAGGGGGCAGGAGATACGAAAGGAACCATGTGGGTGGTTGGAACGGCAATGTGGATCATCAGGCTTCCGCTGGCTTATTTGCTTGCACTGGTGTTTGGATATGGGGCAACCGGAGTCTGGATTGCGATGATTGTGTCTATGTACATCCAGGGAATCCTTATGGCGCGCCGCTTTAGCAGCGGCAAGTGGAAAGAGCTTAAGGTTTGAAATTGTAGGGGCAGGGCTTGCCCTGCCCGGTTCCGAGGGCGCACTGCCCTGTGGTATGTGGGCGCAGCAAGCAGCGCCCCTACAGTTTTTTCGCCTATTCAGTTAAATTAAAAGGTAGCTTTTATAGGAACAGGAGATTGAATGCTTAAGCTATATAACACTTTCGGCGGGAAGTTTGAGACTTTTAAACCAGTCGATAAAGACGTGGTGAGTGTTTTTACTTGCGGACCATCTGTATATCAGCGTGCACATATAGGCAATATGAGAACTTTTCTGTTTGAAGACACGATTGTGCGTTATCTGGAATACTCTGGATACAAAGTAGTGCGCGGAATGAATATTACTGATGTTGAAGACAAGGCGCTTAAGGAAGCTGAAAAGGAAGGCCTCAGCTTAAAGAAGCTGACTGATATAAATATCAGAAAATTCTTAAGTGAGATGCGGTTTCTCAGGATGAAGATTCCAGATTACCTGCCCAGAGCATCAGAACATGTAGACAGGGCTGCTGACATTATTTCACAATTGCTGGCCAACAAGGTTGCCTACTGGTATCGCGGCAATGTCTATTTCGACCCTCTTAAGTTCAAGGGCTTCGGCAAGCTCTTCGGACTCGATATGTCCCGCTGGCCTAAAAGGAGAAAGAGATTCCATCAGGACACCTATCCAGGCATCCAGTGGAACCTGGGCGACTTTGTGCTCTGGCACGGATATAATAAGGGCGATCATGTCTGCTGGAAATCCAGACTCGGCAGGGGACGGCCATCCTGGAATATTCAGGACCCTAGCATGATAGTGGATTATTTCAATGATACCCTTTCAATATATTGCGGCGGCATAGACAATCTGTACAGGCATCACGATTACACTTTAGCCATTCTTGAATCAATCAGGCCTTTTCCTATGGCGCGGTACTGGATGCACTGCCAGCACCTCTTTGTGAACGGGCATAAGATGTCGAAGAGCAAAGGCAACATCATTTATGTGGACACATTGACATCGCAGGGCTATACCGCGGGAGAAGTGCGCTTTTTTCTTACTTGCGTCCATTATCGCAAGAGGCTGAACTATTCGGACAGGCGCATGGAAGAGGTTGCGTCGAAGTTAAGGGGGTTCAGACGGATCGTTGCGGCGATCACTAAACGAGCCGGCAAAGCTGCGCCTGTGGCGAGCAAGATATCAGCTGCCGTGAAGAAGGTGTTTGCCGAAAAGATAGATAATGATCTTGATGTCACAGGTGCCTTCGACGGGCTAAATGACTTGTTGTCCGGGCTGGACATCGATGGGCTTGCGGCGGCAGAGGCTTCGGGAATTATCAGGTCGCTGAAGGAAATCGACTGTGTTCTGCAGGTGATTTTTTAATTGTAAGGCTCGGAGGGCGCAATGAATTGCGCCCCTACAATTTGTTCCAATCCTTCAATTTGCTCTCTATAAATTCGATTATCGCTATATGTTCTTCAGTGCCCCTGTTCTTGATCGTCATTGGAGCACCGAAGCAGAAATGCACTTTCTTTGCCGGATCTATTTTCCCGAAGTCCTTGAGTCTTTTGCCGTTGCCCCACGCATCTGTCTTTAGGGCGACAGGCACCACAGGCACATTTGCTTTCTTGGCCAGCTTGATCCCGATAGTATTGAATTCCTTCGGGTCGAATTCAGGCGTGCGTGTTGTTTGCGGGAAGATTACGATCGAACGGCCCGATGATAGTATTTCTGATCCTCCGTCCAGAACAGCCTTCAGGTCTTCGCGCGGGTTGGACCGACCCACTACAATGGGATTTCGTGATCTCATGATATATCTGAAAACCGGATAGTCGATCAGGCTCTGTTTCACTACGAATGTTGTATCTTTTACCGGTTCAATGATGCAGGGCAGGACCATTGTTTCGAGCGTGCTCATGTGGTTGCCAATGAATACGCAAGGCCTGTCGAACCCGGCGAGATTGTTCATGCCTGCTATTTCGAATATGACGCCCACGTCTTCGAGTGCCTGCATGACTTCGCGGCTGCTCGACGCCCATTCCTCGTCGCCGTAATAACTATGCTTGGCCTGAGAGCTGCTCCTGAAAACGATTCGCACGTATTCAGAATAAAAAAAGGCTGTCGGCATCAAACGTGCAATTGCAGATGCGTGATGAGCGGGTGTTTCATACTGTCCATCAGTGAAAGGTATGAGCTGTCTCAAATGCGACTCCTGTTTTTCGCTCAGATAGGTTAATCGCGCACCTTCGGCGTTGTCAATCGTTGCCCTGTTGAACGCTGTCGGCCCTTCGTGTAAAATGAAGTCATGTGGGAATATACTAAAAAAGTCAGAGACCTCTTTCTTCACCCTAAAAATGTCGGCGAGATCGAAAATCCGGACGGTGTCGGCGAAGTCGGCAGTATAGCCTGCGGAGACGCGCTTAAACTCTCGCTCAGGATTGACAAGGATACCGGCAAGATTATAGACGCTAAATTCCAGACCTTCGGCTGCGCGTCAGCCATAGCCAGCTCTTCGGCGCTTACAGAGCTTATAAAGGGCAAGACTATTGAAGAAGCCCGGAAGATCACAAATCAGGAGATTGCCGACTATCTCGGAGGTTTGCCTAAAGAGAAAATGCATTGCTCTGTTATGGGCCAGGAGGCTCTTGCAGCGGCGATAGCGGACTACAGGGGCGAGACGGCTAAGCCCGCCGAAGAGTCGCATGAGAAAATAATCTGTAAATGTTTCGATATTTCAGAAGAAAAGATCAGACGTGTTGCGATTGAAAATCATCTTACAACGATTGAAGAGATCACAAACTTTACGAAGGCTGGAGGAGGCTGCGGAAGCTGCCTCCCGGATATAGAGGCAATACTTAAAGATCTATGGGCGCTCAAGGAACTGCCTAAGCCAAAGGAGCCCAAGAAGCTTACCAATCTGCAGAAGATCGCGCTTATACAGGATATCCTTGAGCGGGAGATAAGGCCCAGATTGCAGGAAGACGGTGGTGACCTGGAGCTGCTTGACATAGACGGCAATAAGGTTGTTATCGCCATGCGGGCAATGTGCGTTTCATGCCCTATGGGTGGAGTCACTGTTCAGAGCATAGAACAGAAGCTGAAGGAACTCGTAAGCCAGGAAATCGTGGTGGAAGCAAGATGACACCTATTTATTTGGACAATAATGCAACTACTGCAGTGGCTCCGGAAGTTCTGGGGGCTATGGAGCCGTACCTCCGTGAGTTGTATGGTAATCCTTCCAGCATGCACACTTTCGGCGGGCAAGTGCACCGCCATATAGAGCAGGCGCGGGCAAGGGTTGCATCACTGATCGGAGCTGATCCTGATGAAATCATTTTCACAAGCTGCGGCACTGAAAGTGACAACACTGCCATTATGAATGCCGTGGAAGCATGTCCGCAGAAGAAGCATGTGATAAGTACTAGGGTTGAGCATCCGGCGGTGCTCAGCTTTATGAGGCATCTGGCGAGGAAAGGTTACAGGGTTTCACTCGTGCCCGTTGACAGCAAGGGAAGGTTCGATATGGACTTCTTCGTGAAGTCTCTTGATGATCATACGGCGGTTGTTTCTGTCATGCACGCCAACAACGAAACCGGCGTTATTTTTCCCATAGAAGAGATCGGCGCAATCCTCAGGGAGCGCAATATCCTTTTCCACACGGACGCTGTTCAAACGACCGGCAAGATTCCTATAGATGTTAATACGCTGCCGGTGGATATGCTGTCTCTTTCCGGCCACAAGCTTCATGCGCCAAAGGGTGTGGGCGCTCTGTATGTCAAAAAAGGAACCAGGTTTTATCCCTTCATGATCGGCGGGCATCAGGAACAGGGACGGAGGGCCGGAACTGAGAATGTCGCTTCCATAGTGGCGCTCGGCAAGGCCTGCGAGCTGGCTCAAAAGGATATGCAGACAGAGGCGGCGCATGTCGCGGGCTTGCGTGACAGGCTCGAAAAAGCGCTCCTCGAAAAATGCCCCGATCCGAGGGTCAACGGAGATGCGACAAACCGCCTGCCGAATACCGCCAACATTAGCTTCGAATATGTCGAGGGCGAAGCGATATTGCTCAGGATTGACGAGTATGGAATATGCGCCTCGTCAGGGTCGGCATGCACATCCGGCTCGTTAGAGCCAAGCCATGTATTGCGGGCGATGGGAATCCCCTTTACTGCAATTCACGGTTCTGTGCGGTTTTCGCTTAGCCGTTACAATACAGAGCAGGAGATCGACAAGGTTATAGAGATTTTGCCGCCTATCATCAGGGAGCTGCGCACCCTTTCGCCTTATGGAAAAGAACGTGCAATAAAATGTTAGGTTAATTGTAGGGGCGTATTGCAATACGCCCCTCTCGATCTGGGCTGGGCGGCCGCACAGAATACTGCTCCCGCAGGTTATAATAAATCTGTAACAATGACTCACCTGCATCACGACAACACTCTGCACCAAATCCTGGCAAGACATGTCGATAATGTCCGGCAGCGCCTTTGCTCGTCCGCCAATCAGGAAAGTTGTGCAATAAAGCGGATCCATAATCTATCAGCTTCGCATCTTGCGGTAATTCTGCTGCACAGCCAATGCGGTTATCTGGTTATCGAAGACACCCCTGAGCGCGCAGAGACCGTTCTTGGCGATCTTCGTTATTTCGAATCGGCATGCAATTCGAAGCACAAGTCTCTATATTTCCCCCCGCCGTCTTCGCCGGAACTTGTCGGTGAGCGGGCGAGAATTCTACACGTAATGTCTTCCGGCATGGATGCCCGCATTATTACTTCTATTGATGCATTGAAAATCGAATTCGGCCAGGCCGGCCCTTTCGAGATCTCTACCGGACTGTCAGTTGAGAGGGAGTTGATCGGCATGATGCTTGCCGGAATAGGTTACCGAAAGGTAAATATTGTAATGGAGAAAGGAGAGTATGCAGAGCGGGGATGGATATTCGATATCTATCCTGTAACTGAAGAACTTCCGGTTAGAGTGGAGCTGTTCGGCGATCAGATAGAGCTGATAAGGGCTTTTGATATTGAAACACAGCGTTCAATTAGGAAGATCAAGTCACTTGCCATATATCCGGCGGCTGAGTTGTTTGATGGCAGCGAGGCTGGTGTGGCAGAGATCGATAATTCACTTATCGGGCTCATGTCGGGGGCCGGTATTTTCCTTAACGCTAAGATCGCACCTGAGCTAATAGAAAAGTACGAATCCGCGTTAGACAAATCAGCAGTTACAATATTTTCTCATTATGCGATCTCCGATGGAGGAATAGATTCTGAAGCTCTGCCTATGGCCGGATTAGGTATTTTACCGGAAGAGAGGAAATCGGTTGACGAGCTGGCTGATTCGCTGTCCGGCCTGCGCAAAAAAACGGCACTTGTGCTGTCCTCCGGCGCTCAGGTTGAGAGGTGCCGCGACCTCTTTTCATCCAAGGGCATAGTTGCCCCATTTATCGAGGCGCAGCAGGTCTGCTCATACGAGGGAACTTTTTTCATTACCAAAGGAACCCTTTCAGCCGGTCTTCATCTGCCCGACCTGCTAGTTCTGACTGCACGCGAAATCTTTGGCGAGCAGCCCGCATACAGGCCTCTTAAGAAATCACGCGTGTCCAGATTGCTCCTGACCTTGGACGACCTCAAACCGGGAGATTTTATTGTTCATCGTGATCACGGCATCGGTAAATTTGTGGGGCTGCAAAGGGAGAAGATCGAAAGCTGTGAAGTTGATCTTATAACACTGGAGTATTCGGGCGGAGACAGGCTCTATCTGCCTTTTCAGAGTATAAATCTTTTGACCAAATACAGTGCCGGAGAAGACCATGCGCCTGTACTTGACCGTATTGGCGGCAAGCGCTGGCAGACCACGAAGAGCAAGGTCAGGAAGAGCGTAAAAGAGATGGCCGATAAACTGCTGAAACTGTACGCTGAGAGAAGGGTGTCGCGCGGTTTCGTCTTCAGCGAAGATACTCCTATGCATACAGAATTCGACGATTTTTTCCCTTATGAAGAGACCGAAGATCAGATAAAGGCTGTTGATGAGATCAAGAAACACATGCAGTCGGACCATCCTATGGACCTGCTGGTCTGCGGCGACGTCGGATACGGCAAGACGGAAGTGGCGATCAAAGCGGCATTCAGAGCGGTTTATGACGGCAAACAGGTTGCAGTGCTCGTTCCAACTACGCTGCTTGCTGAACAGCATTACCGCACCTTTAAATCGAGATTCGCCGCCTTTCCGGTCCGAATAGATTATCTGAGCCGATTCAAGGATTCAAAAGAGGCAAGGAAGAGTATCGCCGCATTAGCAAAGGGCGAGATAGACATTATCATAGGCACCCATATGTTGCTTAATAAGGCTGTGTGTTTTCAGGATATTGGGCTCATGATTATTGATGAAGAGCACAGGTTCGGCGTTGCGCAGAAGGAGCGGTTGAAAGAGCTAAGAAGGGGCGTTGATGTGATTACGCTGACTGCCACGCCTATACCCAGGACTCTTCATATGTCGCTGTCGGGAATACGCGAGATGGCTACAATAGAGACACCTCCAGAGGAAAGGCTTGCGGTGCGGAGTGTTGTCACCCGACATAGCGACAAGACGATCAAAGAAGCCATTGAAAGAGAACTGAAGCGTGACGGTCAGGTTTTTTTTGTGCACAACCGCATCAGGGACATTGAAAAGGTAGTGCTGTACATCAAGAAACTGCTGCCAAACGCAAGGATAGATTATGCTCACGGGCAGATGGCTGAACAGCAGCTGGAAAGAATCATGCTTTCATTTCTGGACAGGCAAATAGACGTATTGGTCTCTACGGCTATAATCGGGTCCGGCCTCGACATTCCAACGGCAAACACCATCATTATCGACAGGGCTGACACCTTCGGTTTGTCCGATTTGTATCAGTTGCGCGGTAGAGTCGGCAGGGGCAATCTGCAGGCCTATGCGTATTTTCTAGTGCCCAGGGAAGACATCCTGACAGACGATGCGAAGAAGCGGCTACAGGCTATCCAGGAGATGAGTTATCTCGGTGCAGGTTTCAGGCTGGCCTTAAAGGACCTTGAAATCCGTGGCGCGGGTAATTTGCTCGGCGGCGAACAGTCAGGGCACATATACAAGGTCGGCTTTGACATGTATATGGAAATGCTCGAGAAAGCGGTTTCAGAGCTTAAGGGTGAATCCGTTACAGATGAAATCGAGCCGCAGGTAAAGCTGCGCGCGACTGCCTTTATCCCGGAGGAGTATGTTCAGGACATGTCGCTCAGGCTGAGTTTGTACAAAAGACTGACTGCAATAAAGTCGATTAGCGAGCTTGATGAATTTGCAAATGAGATGGCCGACCGCTTTGGCGCAATGCCGGAAGAAGTTGCGAACCTGGTCCATGTGATAAGAATCAAACTGCTTTCGAAAATGCTCTTTATATCGAGAGTTACGGATATGGACAGTGGTTATCGTTTTATAATCGGCATAGACGAGAGCGGCAGCCCTTATCAGCTTCCGGACGGTTTTTCAGAGCAACTGCTGAAAGCGCTTTCCGATAAGCAGCAGAACACTGGTGTCTACAAGGGAGTCCGCTCTGCGGCGCTCAAATTGATGCAAAAAGGGTTCGAGCTTAGCATAAAGGCGAAGTCTCAGGATGAATCGCTAAATGCAGTTGAAGAAATTTTGGCGGAACTGGCAAGCAAGTGTTCTATGGACAAGAAACCGCAAATCGTTTAAACTGAACATAAAAAAATACAGGCGGGCTAAATGAAAAAAGCGGATTGTGCAATCTTCCTCACATTAATTTTGATAGTTGCTTTGATTTTATCCGGCTGCGTTCCGCCCTCTACTATAGCACCTTCAAAGGAAGCCGAATACCATAACAAAATAGGCCTGGCATATCTGAACGAGGGCAAAGTGCAACTTGCATTTGTGGAGTTTCAGAAAGCTGCGCAGATAGAGCCCAACAATAAGGACATAGTCTACAACCTAGGTATTGTCTATATGCAGTTGGAAGATTATGAGAAGGCAAAGCAGCATTTTATAAAGGCTGTGAATCTTGACCCCGCTTTCGCCGATGCATACAACAATCTCGGTGTCACTTACATGCAGCTTGAGCAGTGGCATGACGCTGTAGCCTCTTTTAAAAAGGCATTGTCAAACGTGCTTTACCGCACGCCCGAAAAGGCTTTTTACAGTCTTGGGCTGTCCTATTACAGACTTGGCGATTACGGGAAATCGGTAGATGCGTTCAAGGATTCCATCAGGCGCGACTATACGTTTGTACTGCCTTATTACGGATTGGCGCTCGCTTATAATAAACTGGAAAGGTTCGGCGAAGCGGCTGATGCAATGGACAAGGCGATAATTGTTGACCCGGCATACCAGGGCAAGCGGGACAAGAAGATTGAGGATATGAAAGAGCGTCTATATACAGCCAAAGGCAATGATGAAAAAGATATCAGGGACTTTTTGGAGATCATGAATTATTGATATTGATTGACGTTCGCAGTTCGTAGAGGCTGGGTTGAAACCAGCTCCTACGATGAATTCACACCCAAACAATTATTTGAAATTTTCGTCCTCCGCCCAGTTCAACGGATTGTTTACTATGTATTCGCGGATTTTGTGCATTTCGTTTTCATCACGGATAATATGTTCGTAATAATTGCGCTGCCAAACGGTAACGCCCGGTGAATTGCGGATGGCATTGATGCATTTGGTGATGGTGGATTTGAACCCGCGTATGATTGCCCCGACGGTTTGTGATGGCGACCGTAATGCCGTATTTGTAGGGGCGTATTGCAATACGCCCCTACGTGAATTGACCATGCTGTTGATCACCAATATGCCATGAAAATGGTTGGGCATTACAGAATAAACATCAATTTCCACGTTCGGGCGTATATTCATCGTGCGATTCAATTCATATTCGACAATCCGTCCGTATTCATTTAATACCATCTTCCCATCCCGTATTTCCCCGAACAGACATGCCTTTTCGTGCGTGCATATCGTTATGAAATATGCGCCGGATCGGGAATAATCGTAATGCAGCAAGCGGATGGAACGGCGGTGATGCATTTCAGGGTTGTACGGCATGGATTATTGTATGGAAAAACAATGTGAATTGCAATGTAGGGGCGCTGCTTGCTGCGCCCGCCTCTGAGGTATTGAGCAGTATTGGGCAGGGCAAGCCCTGCCCCTGCAAAAAATCAAACAAAAACGGCCACCCTTTCGGGCAGCCGTTTTTAGTAAAACTTGCGTGGCGCTTACGCGCGACGTTTTGGGTCTTAGAAGCTCAGCTGAATGCCGTGTCTGACTGCCCAGGCATCATCCGGGCTCTTAGTGGTTGTTCCAGCTGCTGTAACTGTTGCAGGAGTTACGTTCTTCCAGAAATTACCTGCGAAGAGGTAACCGCCTTCAACATAGTACTTCAGGTTCTTGTCGATCTGGTAGTTTAGGTTCACGTCAACTTCCGTGCCGATTGCTTTGCTTGAGAAGACTGAGTTGCCAAATGCTTGCTCAGCTACTGCTCCAAGCGGCGTGGCATGAACCGCCCTGAGGTAATAAACATTAATCATACCATCAAGGTTTTTCATGATGTCAGCCTTTGCGCCGGCTTTGAGGTACCATGTGTTCTGAAGTCCGCCGTACTGGTTGCCAGCTGCGTTCGGTGTCAAGTATTCATATACAAATGTGAAATGCTGGACAGCATCCTGCGTTGTAACGAAGTTGCGGATTTTGTTATCGTCGCCATATAACACTTTTTTGAAATCGTCACCGCTGCCGTATGCTGCTCCGAACATGAGGGTGACGGGCTGGATTGTGTAGTCAACATCCAATTTGCCAGCCATGCCGCGGAATTTCATGCTATCGCTGCCAGTGCCCAAATCAGTTATTTTGCCGGCCTGGATGTCAAATTCACCCTTAACACCCAAGTTGGCTATCTTGGTCTTGCCGGTGATGGCAAAGTTCCAGAGGTGAAGGTCTGCGCCGTTTGTTAATGTCAAAGCGCTTCTGCTAAGGCTGGGGTTTAAGCTTGTGATAAAAGCGTTCGATATCGCATTGTTAATCGGAAAGAACGAATACCCGAATGCAGTACGATTCTGGCCGTCTGCATAGGTTGCGCTTGCGCCGACATTGCTGTCTTTGTTGATATCATAGCTGGCGATCAAGGTATAACCATTGACGTCGTCAGCATTCCATGTATTCCCTTCACCCAGCTTGACATGGCCGAGGATAAGGTGCAGTTCCTTGACCGGATCTACGCCGAGGAGGATAGCGTCATCGCCGAACTTGGTGTGGCTGTAATAAAGCTCGCTGATCTGTACCGGCATATGACCTATCTTGACCAAGGCTGGTACGCCGAGAAGTCCGGAACCCTGATGCAGAATCCAGGCCTGAAGAATCCTCATGCCATCCTGTTTTACATCACCAGCTTTG
>Ga0187786_10000005_pt1 | contig 106554 bp, 98 predicted proteins | sample 0815_BV2_10_20_M_FD_132449 | JGI IMG/M metagenome (GOLD analysis project Ga0187786, IMG submission 132449) | Tropical peat soil microbial communities from peatlands in Department of Meta, Colombia - 0815_BV2_10_20_MG | ecosystem: Environmental > Terrestrial > Soil > Wetlands > Peat | place...
CGTGCGCCACTAATTTATTAATGTATTGCTACATCAATAAATCCGTCCGACTTGCATGTGTTAGGCACGCCGCCAGCGTTCGTTCTGAGCCAGGATCAAACTCTCAAATGTTTTCTCTGGCTAATTGTTAAACGTTGACTCTTTTTGAAGCTTGTGGTCTGTTCACCACTGCACTTAATTAGCTGATTATCAAAGAACGAGTAGACATCATAATAAAATTTAAATTCCTTTGTCAATACCTTTTCAACTAAATAAAAAGGCTCAGTCTCCATATAAGTCATAATCTTTACTAATAAAAAGAAAATCTGTTATAACAACACATCGGGCGATTAGCTCAGTGGGAGAGCGCTTCCTTCACACGGAAGAGGTCGAGGGTTCGATACCCCCATCGCCTACCATTTTTGAAAATTGCGCTATCTGATGTAGCAGAAAAGTTCAAACATCTGCCGATAATAGTTTCTTAAAGCATTCTGCCGATCTCACATTATCGTATGTTCCAGATGACTTTATATAGTGCCAATTGTTATAACCCTTCTCAAGCGCCTTGCGCAGCCATTTGCAGGCTTCATCGGGATCATTCTTAGCTGCATAAAGTTCAGCCATGCTGTTCAGCGCATATATGTTGTTTGGACTTATTTCGAGTGCTCTGCGGATGTCTTTTTCAGCTTCGCCATATCTGCCCATTAATATATAATGGAATCCTCGGTTGTTATACCCCATATCTTTTGTTGGATTTAAATCAATAGCCCTGTTATAGTCTTCAAGGGCTTTTTCATAATGGCCTATTTTCTGAAGCGTGTTTCCTCGATTAATGTAAGCTAACGTAAAATCGGGGCGCAATTCTATAGCGCGGTTGTAATCGGCAATCGCAAGCTCATGATGGCCGCGCTTGTCGTATTCATTCCCCCGATTATTATAAGCGCGATAATCAGCGGGATTGTTCTTAATGATCTTGCTGTAATTGGCTATCGGATCACGCCTTGCCAGATTATCCAAATTATCTCTCCGCGCAGATGGGTTACTACTAAAGAACTATATTTTATGAAGTATGAAAAGTCAAGCCTGGCCGTTTATCTTCCTCGTGGAGTGCGCATTCCAAGGATCATCCGGCCATGCATGCTTCGGATAGCGGCCTTTCAGCTCTTTTCTTACCTGCTGATAACCGCCATTGCAGAATCCCCTGAGATCCTGGGTAATTTGAATTGGTCTGCAAGATGCAACAAAACTCTTACCCCCCCTTCTGCGAATGTTGGGGTATCAGCAAGCCCTAACATTTCCTGCAATTTTACCAGCAGTACCGGCGCATTTCATGAGGCATAGTCAAGGCGTATTGTAACGTCCACCGGGTGCGGATATATGCATAGGCGCCCGGTCATCGAGAAGACACATCTGCTTCCGAGAAAGCATTGCCTTCAGTGCGGTCGAGGTTAGGGTCAGCTTGAATCCTGCGGTCATAAGATTATCTATTATAAACTGCAATACAGACTGATTTGATAACTTGTTCCGGCATTGAACTTTCTTACCTATCGTCATGCACGATATCAAGCCATTCATAATGACCCATAATGTGGATAGGCAATTATGCCGCGACGATATGCATTATCTCGTTCTTGACAAGATTAAGCGATAAATATTAATTTTAAATGATCAGTAAATTTTCCCGGTCACGCCACAGTCTCATCCTGACGTACCACAAAAGGGAAATGCGATGTAAAAGAAAGATATCTTCGGATATCGCTAGATATTTTTGTGTTTGAGAATTGATTGAGGGAGGAAATATATGGCTGCCGAAAAATCGAAGTCCAAAACCGACGTGGCCTCTAGGGCCGAAAACAAGACTAAAGGGCTCAATTGCCGTTTCTGCGGAAAGAAGGCTGATATAGTCTTAGCTGTTTCGCCGTCTGGAAAGAAACGTGTAAAGCGTATCTGCTGCGAGAGCTAATAAAATGCCGGCTGCTTGATCCAACAGCCGGCATTTTATATTTACCAGTAGTATCGATCAGTTTTCTATAAATTGTTCCAAACTACAACTCAGAGCTGGTTCGCGCAGCTTTTGAATCGCCTTTGTCTCGATCTGCCGTATTCTTTCTCTTGTCACATCATATTCCTGGGCGATTTCCTCAAGTGAGCATGGGTGGTCGTTACCGATGCCAAATCTAAGCCTCAGTATACGCTCTTCCTTAGGATTTAGCGTGTAAAGCAACTTCTCTATCTGCCTCTTGAGATCCTTGCTGACAATTCCCTTAAATGGGCTGTAAACACCACCGTCCTCAATAAAATCGCTAAGGTGGCCATCGTCATCTCCTATTGGCGTTTCAAGAGAAAGGGGCTCGCGGGTAAGCCTCATAGTCGAAACAAGTTTGGCCATAGGCACTTTTATTCTGGAAGCAATATCCGCCAATGATGGCTCATCGCATATTTCCTGTGTCATCTGTCTTTTTGTCCTCGACACATGCTTTGTCATCTCAAGAATCGTAACCGGCACTCTAATCATCCGCGATTTATCGTCCAACGCCCTCTTGATAGCTTGACGTATCCACCAAATAGCATAAGTGCTGAACCTGAAACCGCGCCTGTAATCAAATTTATCTATTGCCTTCATTAACCCGATATTCCCTTCCTGTACCAGGTCCGGAAAGCTCATTCCTTTGCCAATAAACCGCTTGGCCACGCTTACGACCAGCCGCAGATTACCTTCGCTCATTGCATTCTTTGCCATATCAATTTCATGGATTACACTGTCAAAATATCTCATGAACTTCTTAATTTCGCTACAGCTGACACCAATTGTTTCCTCATACTCTTTTATCATCTTTCGGGCTAAAGCTGTCGTCTTACCTGGTTTGCTGCCAGATATGGATTGTTCTTTTATTTCCCTGATATTCCGGTCAATCGCGGAAAGCTCGCCAAATAAACCAATAACAAATTCGTCCTTCAGTCTTAAGCTTATGATCTTTTCAATAATCCGCCGATGAGCGCTGCCATATGTCTCGCGGCATGGTATAACCAGATTCTGATCCCCGTCAGATACCGAGAAGCCGACGGAATGCTTACTGACATTCTTCTTAGCACGTCTATGGCGATAAAGAGCGCTTATTTCCTTGGTCGAGACAAAAAAAGTCCGTATTTCGTCAAGACCGACGACTTCTGCAGCTCCACCGGACTGGATAATATCCACAAGCGGAATTTCTCCTTTTTCGACGAGCTTACCTACCGATATGAGGCGGCGCAATGCAAACGGCAACGAAAAAACGAGCGCCGTCATTTTTTCGCGGCCTCTTTCGATGCTCATAGCAAGGCTTATCTCTTCATCCTTGGTTAACAGGGGGATGCGACCAATCGCCTTAAGGTACATCTTCATGGAATCAAACTCGCTCTCTTCGCCCTGCTCCTTGCTCTTGTCAACCGAATTGGCAGCATTTTCGCCGTCCTCGGAAAGGTCATGTTCCCACAGTGACTCATCGTTATCCGGTTGTCTGTTATGAAGAAGGTCTACCTGTTCCATCTCGTCAAATTCGTTTCCCTCAAGCCTCTCCCTTAGAGAGAAGGGGATAGATTTAGTCTTGTTTTCCTTCGTAATAGCTCTTTCAAACATGGTGGTCTCCCCTGGAAATATGATGGTCAATAAACAAACGAATCGATATTCTCAACTATACCGGATGACAAAAAGGAAAAATATCAGAGGGATGCTCTTTTTTTTGTAAGATTTTCCTGTGCGTTTTGTAGGATTTGCATGTTGGCAATGTAGGTTATAGTCCTACAAATACTGAAGAAAGCTAGTTAGCCATTCTCATATTCAGAAGTGAGACTGGGTTTGCATTGATGCCGAGCACCTTGAGGCCGAAATGAAGATGAGGGCCAGTTGCACGTCCTGTGGATCCTACAAACCCTATCGCAGCCCCTTTTTCAACCACATCGCCAGTCTTAACCGCAAACTTAGATAAATGCATATAGATCGTGTAAATACCTGTTCCGTGATCAACGATCACTGTATTGCCTCCGAAGAATAAATCTTCCGCCAAGACAACGCGGCCGGAGTTTGAGGCAGCGACTCTTTCCCCAAGCTTGCCCTTCACATCGATGCCTTTATGTATGCTTATAGACTTTCCATTCATTATGCGCTTAGCACCGAATACAGTTGTGATCTGATTCGGAAGCGGCATAACGAAATTCTCTCTGAATAGCTTGAGGCCATTTTTCTTCCATATTTCGTCCAGCATTGCATCTTCTTTTCTGACCCTAGCCAAGGCTTCCGCGCTCAGAGTAACTTTGCTTTCCGGCAGCGTAAGATGCAATTCCGGGAATTTGGGACTGCCAACAGTAAGCACAGATTCGGCCCTTTCCTGTTCCGATGTGACAATAACTCTCCTTTCACCAGGCTTTGTATCAATGCTGACAACTCCTATACCTGAAAGGCAGTCTTGGCCACAATTCTCTAATGGAATTCCAGTCCCCTCGAATGAAGCAGTCAGACCGGCAGATGTTCCAAAGCCGGTGATCTTCACAATGAAGACATCTCCGGGAAGTAGTGAACCAGGTACAACATCAGCGTGCATTGCAAAAGATATAGCCGGACTGATTGTAAAAAATGCAAACAGAACCACATGCCCAAAAAATTTAATCATTGCTCTGGGTTTCTTCTCTTGCGCTGAAAAAAATGACCCCATCTTTTTCTGTAAGATTAACATTGACAGTCTCCATATTAAAGCCTGGCTGGTTATAACGCAATAAATAACCTACAGGCTTGTCTTTACAATAAACTACCTGCGTTGTAATTGACCTGCCTCCACGTTTTTCCCGCATGAAATACAGCGCCTGTCCATATGTTGCCGTAGTGGCGATAATTTCACTTGAATGAGGTTCTACGGTTACTCCGGAATCGGGGATCTTAAGCAATACAGCTCTTGACCTGTCAGAAATGCCGGATGAGAAATAATAAGCCTCATAACTTATGGATGGCACATTATAATTGCTGCCAAGACCACGGTAGCTGATGTTCTGAACGCATCCTGCAATCAACAAAAGTATGCATACTGCAGCAATCTTATTTTTCACTCAGCGACCGCCTCCTGATAGATAATCCCCTAATAGTCCCCTGCCATGCTCGTCTTCATGGCAATAAACGCAGAGATTTTCCCAGTTTGATCCATCAGGTGGATTATTCCTGGAGTTGCCGTCTTTATGATGGACTGTAAGAAGATGCCTATTTGTATGATCAAATTCCCTGCCGCATTTCGCGCAGATAAGCCCGTGTATTTTTAGAGACTGCTCCCTGTAACCAGACAGTGAGGAAGATGCTTTCCTGAGTTCAGCGATAATCTCAGATACCGGTTTGTCGGCACTTTTTTTCAAAGGCTGCGGCCTTCTTGACCTGAAGCGGTTCGCCATTATATAGACCTCCATTGCGATTTTTTATTATATAGATTTAGACGCTGCGAATGAAAGTCAGAGCGATAAAACAGCAATAATCAATTTAGAATATTTTATGTGCTGGTAAAATGCCAATAGCCCATAAGTGCGGCAGCGACAAGGCTTCTGTCATAATGCTGGATTTATGCAGATGAGCTGCCTCTCTAATAATCCAGAATTATTCTTACGCTTAATTGAATTAACCCGTCAGTTCATCTACTTCTTTACTGCCTTTACCCAGCTCGACCTCCTGCTCTTTATCGAGCTTCAGCAGCAGCGCTTGAAATTCGCCCACATGGGTTTTTTCTTCCTTGGCCACATCCAATAGTACAATCTTGAGTTTCTTGTTCTTGGTCATAGCTGCAAGCTGTTCATACAAATTGATAGCGTCCAGCTCTGCAATTATCGCTGTCCTTAGAATTTCCCTATCCCGGTCACCTTGTGGCACATTTTGAAAATCAACAGGCATCGTAGCAAGCATCCATGTTCACCTCTAAAAAAAATTCCCCTCATAAGAGGATCGCTTTGTGCGCGTTATATTCTATTTAATGCCGGAGGTAATGTGCAAGATATGCCGCTATTGCACAGCCTTATGATGAATTTCTACTCCCTACGAATTCGATCATTACAAATAATAAAAAGAAAAGACCGGCTCCGACATATGGCATCAGTCTCCTAACATCTTATTATTTTCGATGCTCAGGCAAAAGAAATTATATAATATGTTGTCGCCTTTATTGACAGGCGTTTTAGATGGAAGAGATAAACGAACTTATAAATCGCTATCATCTACAGGAAGACAATGAATATGTCATCATTCCGTTTGTCGGAGCTGATGGCAGAAAAAAACGCTGCTTTCTGCTTAAAAGACGTTTCATCCGTATTGTATTTCCCGAGGGTCATTTTGTTGATTATCCGCTGACCGATGCGATAGAAGCCACTATCAAATATCCCGATCTACGCCTCAGCGAGGCTATTTACCAGTTGCACAAGGAAAATAGCGCGATAGCCTCTCCAGACGCATTTAGCAACTCAGAGACTGAGCCGGACACTGAAGTCGATTAAGAAATTATAATTGTTGATTTCACGATGCGCAGTATTTCTTCTTGAACGAGCTAAAATCCCTTACCGACTGCAAGACCACTTCGCAGCCTTTGACAAGGTCGTCTATCATGATGAACTCTTCAGGTGAATGAACCTTCTGCATTCCGTTTGAGATATTGACAGCCATAATGCCGTGCTGATGAAATACGTTGGCGTCAGACCCGCCACCGGTCTTTTTAAGGCACGGCTCAACACCACATTTCCTGAAAACAGTCATCATAAACTTTAGGAATGGCTCTTCCTTTCTAATTTTGAAAGATGTGTACTCTATATCTTTCTCGATACTGATAGCGGCACCCCGCATCTTTGCTATTCGCTCAGCTGTACCAAAAATCGCCCTTCTAGTGTCTTCAAGGGATTTGCGGCTATGGCTCCTCATTTCTCCTTGAATGACAGATTCTCTGGGCACAACATTGGTTGCTGTCCCGCCATGCACTATGCCAATATTTGCCGTAGTATCTTTATCAATTCTGCCGTCCGGAACTCTTGTAATGATCTCGGATGCTACTCTGATTGCGCTAATTCCGGTCTCCGGTTCAATACCGGCGTGCGCTGATCTGCCTGTCACGTTCATTGTGTATCTCACATGAGTAGGCGCGCCTATTACAATTGCGCCTACGCTGCCTCCTGAATCCAGCACCAGAGCGTGACGGCTTCTGATACTTCTGAAATCCAGGTTTCTGGCTCCATGCAATCCTTGTTCCTCAGCGGAGCTGAAAACGATTTCAATGTCACCAAGTTGAGCATCCGTCTCACCTGCTACGGACATGGCCTCTATTATTTGTGCAAGCGCGCTTTTATCATCCGCACCCAAGACTGTCTTGCCGGTTGATCTGATCCGGTCTCTCTCTCTGATGAACTCTATGCCCGCAGTAGATTCAATCGTGTCCATATGCGCACTCAGCATTAGCGGTACACTCTTTTGCTTTCCCTTCTTTATTGCCATGAGATTTAATGATCGATCGTATTGCTGAAATCTCACATCAAACCCGAGATTAACCAGCCTCTGCTTAAGATACTCAGAGATCTTGTTCTCTAAGAATGATGGAGAATCTATCTGTATCAAGTCGATAAAAGTTTGTATAAGCCGTTCTTTATTTATGCCTGCGGAGACACACATGAATCATATTTTACAATAATCTTAATTGCTTTAAGAAACTGCGCTGCAGCTGTTGCCTGTTATTCAGCTCTCATCTATCTGATAAGATGTAAAAGCAGCATCGCGCTGAATAAATCCCTTACCTTCAGCTAGAATATAGGTTATGGATGATCTCTCAAAGGAATATGTGATCTCTTTTTTTGATACTAATCTGATGCTTCATGGAGACAGGCCTGAAGCCGTAAGATGGACAGCGCCGGGACAAATGCAGCATTATCAGTCAATGCTCGATATTGGAGACATATCGGGCAGTAAAGTACTCGACTTCGGTTGCGGCAAGGGCGACTTCTTTGCTTTTCTGAGAGACAGAGGCATCAATGTTAGTTATACGGGATTTGACATCAATGCCAATCTTGTCTCTCTTGCAAAGAAAAAGCACCCAGGCATAGACTTCAGAGTGTTCGATATAGATGCTGAATCTCTCTCTGAGAATTATGACTATATATTTCTGTGCGGGGTATTCAACCTGAGAGTAGAATCTCTGGACGATACCATTCGGCATATTTTGCAGAAATTGTTTACTCATTGCAGCATCGGCCTTGCCTTCAATGCATTGTCTGTTCACAATCCCAAAAAAGATTTTGAGCTTAACTACACATCTCCGGAAGAATTGTTTGCATTTGCTGTCAGAAATCTTTCCCCTTTTGTTACACTTCGGCATGACCGCATGCCGTATGATTACACGATGTTTATTTACAGAGAGCTAAACTCGCCCAGCATTACTGCCGCTGGGTTATAGTGGATAATGCTCAGGATATTCAAGGTGATTTTGGCGCAGGATATCATGAATTTTAAGAATCGACTCTACCTAATTGCGGCAATGATTCTTCTGGTCGGCTTAAGCGCATCCGCATTCATTTACTTGACAGCAGAAGATGTTTCTGACGACATGCTAATCTACGAATTCGAACATTCCAAAGCATACCGGCACGATCTTGAATTATATGGCGGAAAGATCAACGTGCTGGCAAGTGAATTCATGCATTGGTTTAAAGGGCTATGGCATGGGAAATCGCTCGCAATTACTATCGGGCTTATTACAATCATGGTTGCAACCATTGTGCTATTTGTTGGCTATCAGATAATGCCTGATAATGATACCGACGGTAAGAAACAGAATGAAACCTGATGGCGGGCAATCCGGTCTGCCGCAATAGCTTTGAATATAGGCGTTATTCCAAATGGGTTCCGTCTTTCAGGTCATCATAAAACTTTCTTAAATTGGGCATTGTCTTCTCACCCATTGCCTTGATGCCGCTCCTGGGATGCTCGTTTAACATGCCAGTGATCAGATAAGGGACATGATAACCCCATTCTGTCTCTGCCTTGAGCGGTATGAACAACTCCTGGATGATCTCCAGTATCGGTCTGATATCAAACTTGGGATTCTTTAGGAATGAGAGCAGTAGTTCAAGCGGACAATTCCCCGCACCTCTACCCATGCCGTATATCGTTGCATCTATACGGTTGATGCCTGCAATGACTGCCTCAATCGTGTTAGCAAAGGCAAGTTGCAGGTTGTTGTGCGTATGAATGCCGAGTTCCTTGCCCGGCAGTGCTTCAAAGTATTTCTTCGCCAGAAAATGTATCTGCTCGGAATACATCGCACCAAAACTATCGACAACATAAATAACAGGAACCTGGCTCTTCGAAAGATCATCAAGTGCTTCATCCAGGTCTCTTTCGAGCACCTTCGATACCGCCATTAGATTAATCGTGACGTCATAGCCCTTTTCCATGCAATGATGAGCCAGACTGATACCTTTATCGATCTCTTTTGCGTAGCACGCAACCCTGATCATGTCCAGAACACTGTCTTTCTTGTCCGGTATATCTTTATAGTCTATGCGGCCTATGTCAGCCATGGCCGAGAGCTTCATCTTTGTTTCGAAATCCCCCATTACGCGCTTAACATCATCGTCTGTGCAGAATTTCCAGGCTCCGTTTTCGTCCCTTGAAAAGTACTTCTCAGATGATTTGTAGCCAATTTCCATATAGTCAATACCGGCCTTGGAAAGCGCCTGGAAGACCTTTCTTACAAAATCATCATTAAACCCCCACTTATTTATCAGACCTCCGTCGCGAATAGTGCAGTCCAGTACTTTAATCTGCGGACGAAACATTTTATACCCTCCAATTATGATTCATTGCCCTTGGAATATCATCTAATTGTGCAAGTTTAAATTATACACCAAGAAAAGACTTCTGCGCGACGACTTCAATAGCGGCCCGTCTATTTTCCACGCAATTCTTCTATTTTAGAAACGAGCCTGGCCGCAAGTTCTGATATGGCATTCCAGTTACCAGCTTTAACGAACTCTCGCCTTATTATGGACGATCCCACCAATATGCAAGCAGCTCTAGCCGCTACGTAATCCCCGATATTTTCAAGATTCACACCACCTGCAAGCATGTATCTTATAAATGGAAGCGGCCCTCGTAATTCCTTCAAGAAGCTCAGTCCACCAATCTGCAAAAAAGGGAATATTTTTATAATGTCTCCTCCAGCTTTATATGCGCGATAAATTTCGGTCGGAGTACATGCTCCGGGAATCGAAACTAAACCTTCATCCTTTGCAAACCGTATTATTTCCTCATTACAGTTGGGACTAACCAGGTAGGTTGCACCGGCCTTCAATGATTTTCGCGCGTCATCCAAAGTCAAAACAGTACCAGCGCCAACATTTATTCTCTTATCTATCCCAAGTTCCTTAATAACTGACTCAGCACCGGGAACAGAAAAAGTGATCTCAATAAACCTGACGCCGCCCTCGGCGCAAGCTGCTGCGGCTTTGTACGCTTCTTCAGCCGTATCGGTGCGAACAGCAACCATAAGCTGACTTCTCTCGATATTTTCAATCAATCCACTGTTGGATTCGTCCATTATGACACCTTGAATTCCAGCGTGTATTCGTATGCCATAGTTTCGCAGAGTTATCTGACTTTTATCGCAATCACATCGCCCGGTTTGACATGAACCGTTGTCAGTCTGCCATGTCTGTCTTTTACCGTAATTGCGCCGCCTGAAACCTTCGTAACAATACCCTTTGCTGACTGTTCTGCAAACAGAGGAGTGGAAGCCATCACAAGAAACATCGCAGCAGACACAAATGCTGATGCTACTTTAATATTCATGACAAATCCTCCCATATCATATGATTGTACTTATATTTATATGTCCTGAAGCCTTGCTAGCTGCCGGGCTTCGAACATATCAGGCTGGGGTCAAGGTAAATAATATCCGATTTATTATTGTTCTCGTTTATCTCGTCTATTAGATGATGAGGATCAACAACAGCCCTAAAAGGATGAGGGATCACCTTGGTCATGTGAGCCGGATCTTCATTGAAATAGTAGACCGGAATTACAACTGTCTGACTTCCGCCAGGTGCGATAGCATTGAGACCAACCGAATTACCCCAGCTATTTCCATGCAGATCCATAACCTGTACAACAGCTTTGTCAGGCATTGCCGGAGAAGCAGCTGTACCGATATTTTGAACGGTCACCTCAAAGCTGAATATCGGCCAGTTTGGCTCACATCTGCCCCAACCTTTAAAGGTGATCTTTTCAACAATTAGGTCAGGTTTCCCGGTAGCCGCAGTTATCTTCACAGGAGCGCAAGTGCAATTATTAGCCTTGTTGCTCTCTAAAATTCTATTCTCTGCGTCGATCACAGCGCACAGGAAATACTCACCCGGCTGGGTTTCAGATGTGATTGAAAGCGGCCCGTTCAGTTTGAGTTCGATCTTCTGGCCTCCCTCCAGTGAAATCTGTTCATGCCCACCTCTCACCGCCCCGCTTAATATATGTTGTGCGCCTAATGCGGGTTGTGCATGATCACAGAAGTTCTCCTTTCTTAACATGATCTCAACATTTACATCCTTAACGGATATTTCTCCTCTGTTGATTGCTATTACTCTTAGCTGTTGCCCAAATTCGAAACCGGCACGAACAACTTTAGGACTCTGCTTTATCCTTACCATCAGATCAGGTTTGGTCTGATCACATGTAATGCTAAAACTAGCTTTGCTTGACTCATATTCTTCCGGATAAACGATCTTAATCGATTGCCATCCGTCATGCCTGCCTTCTTTCCTGACTGCAGAGACCCATTCCGAAGACACTTCTTTAGTGCCGGGCGCGCTGAATTCCAGCGTTTCTACAGGCTGAAGCAAGCCGTCGCTCCGAACGAATCGATACTGGACTTTCCCCGGCTTGTGAGATGTTATCAATCCTTTAAATTTGATATCAACAGGGCAGACACCAGTATATGTTTGTGGTTCAGCTATCAGGAAAGCAGATACCTGTGCATTGCTAGTTTCAGCAAAGAATAAGAGAGAAAACAGACTTGCAGCAAATATCCCCAATGTCTTGCCCATCTTGAATCAATCCCTCCCGACATTCTTACTCAATTTATATTGTTAATAAGATCGTGATCAAATAGCAATACCTGCGATTGAACAAATGTCTGAGCTGCATACTAATACCTAAATAGATACGTTCAGACAAAAAAAGAGACCGGGCATTCTCGGTCTCTTCTGAAGAATCTTTGCTGACAGATCTTTTAAATATCGTAGTACAAGAAGAACTCGTAAGGATGCGGCCTGAGTCTAAGGGCATCTACCTCTTTCGCTCTCTTGTAACTGATCCAGGTTTCAATCGCATCTTCTGTGAAGACATTGCCTTTCATAAGATACTCATGGTCTTCTTCGAGATTGTTGAGCGCCTCGTCAAGGCTGCCAGGCATTGTCGGAACTGCTGCCAGCTCTTCGGGCCCCAGCTCGTAGATGTCCTTGTCGAGCGGCTCGCCCGGATCGATCTTGTTCTCGATGCCGTCCAATCCTGCCATAAGCATTGCGGCAAAAGCAAGATAGCCGTTGCATGACGGGTCTGGGAACCTGACCTCGACTCTCTTTGCCTTCGGGCTTGCGGAATATGTCGGGATTCTCATGGAAGCGGAACGGTTCCTCGCTGAATATGCGAGATTGACCGGAGCTTCAAACCCGGGAGTAAGCCTCTTGTATGAATTAGTAGTAGGGTTTGTGATAGCAGCCAGAGACTTCGCGTGCTTCAGAATTCCGCCGATGTAGTAAAGAGCTGTCTGGCTGAGACCCGCATAAAGATTGCCGGCAAATGTCGGATTTCCGTTCTTCCAGATGGACTGATGGCAATGCATGCCTGACCCGTTGTCTCCGAAAAGAGGTTTTGGCATGAATGTAACTGTCTTGTTATGCCTCTTGGCTACATTCTTTATTATGTATTTGAAGAGCATAAGCTTGTCGGCCATAGTTACCAGTGAATCGAATCTCATGTCGATCTCGGCCTGGCCTGCGGTTGCGACTTCGTGGTGCTCTCTTTCAACATAGATACCGCATTTGAGCATCTCCATGACCATCTCGGTTCTGATGTTTACAAGGCTGTCAGTCGGCGGTACCGGGAAGTAACCCTCTTTATGTCTCGGTTTGTAGCCGAGATTGGGCTGCTCGTCGCGGCCCGAATTCCAGATGCCTTCCTTGGAATCAAGGAAATAATATCCGCTATGCGAGGTCTGATCGAACATTACATCGTCGAATATGAAGAACTCTGCTTCCGGTCCAAAATAGGCGGTATCACCTATGCCGGTCGATTTGAGATACTGCTCCGCCTTTTGGGCGATGTATCTCGGGTCTCTTGTGTACAACTCTCTTGTAATCGGGTCTACTATGTTGCAGATAAGGCTGATGGTCGGATACTGCATAAATGGATCGATGAAGGCGGTTTTTGCATCAGGCATGATAAGCATGTCAGATGTGTTGATCGCCTGCCATCCCCTGATAGAGGAACCATCGAAACCGAGGCCTTCTTCGAATATCTCTGCCTTCAATTCTGCGACAGGTACTGCGAAGTGCTGCCAGATTCCCGGGAAATCGAGGAACTTAAAGTTAGCCATGACGGCCTTATTCTCCTGGGCCATCTTGATTACATCCTTTGGTGTCATTACCTCTCCTCCTATGTTTTAGTTGTTTGGGACATAATTTAAGTTCGTGAATTATAGAGCATAAATATAGAAATCAGCAATTCGAAATATTATACTGCTGATTCTCCACGCTCGCCAGTTCTAATTCTGTATACATCCTCAACTGGATAGACAAAAATCTTTCCATCACCTATCTTGCCTGTTTTTGCAGCGCCCTCCACTGCCGACACAACTTTTGAGGCCAGAGCATCGGATGTAACTATTTCGATCTTGATCTTGGGAATGAAATCCACTACATACTCAGCCCCGCGATAAAGCTCGGTGTGGCCCTTTTGTCTGCCGAAACCCTTGACCTCGGTTACGGTCATGCCCTGTATGCCTATCTCGTTCAGGGCATCCTTAACCTCATCAAGCTTGAAAGGCTTGATGATGGCTTCAATCTTTTTCATATATCACCTCCTGTTAAATAATAGACTGCCCGAAAAATTTCTCGTAAAAAATGAAAGCCCTTTTTCGAAAGATATCGAAATACCGGTCAGTGTCGATCTTAAGCATGCCCATATCGATATTTTCGCCTGCCATCCAATCATAAATTATTCTTTCGCTAACTTCAATATGAAACTGAAAGCCATAGGCAGATTTGCCGTACCTGAACGCCTGGTTTTGATAAAGCTCGGAACAGGCCAGCCGCAAGGCTCCTACAGGAATGTCAAAAGTCTCTCCATGCCAGTGGAAAACCGGGATTGCGCGGTCGATAACCTCGGTTGCCGGATGTGTAGCAAGACCCTGTATAAGCGGATCCATCAGACCTTCTTCGCTAAACTTGATTGGAAGCCACCCTACCTCCGGACCGGGCCCTTTGCGCACCTGGGCTCCAAGCGCCTTGGCCATTATCTGGGCGCCAAGGCAAACGCCGAACATCTTCTTGCCCCGGGCTGCAAAGTCCCTTACTAAAACCTCCTCATCCCTAATATACGGGAGATCGTCATTGACGCTCATAGGACCGCCGAGCATGACCAGGGTATCATAGGGCCCCATATCCACAGGCAGGGCTTCCCGCGCAGAGAGATCAACGATAGTGTAAGGAATTCCCTTCGAGCGAAGGAAATCTTCGATGGTGCCGGGACCTTCGGAGCTTATGTTCTTGCAGATAAGAACAGACATGAGTATATGATACTAGCAACAGTCATACCAGAAAAGACTCCATTGAAATACCTAATTTATTTTAGGAGCAGAAGCAGCGGCTGCATATTATTAAAGCAGCCGCTGCACAAAAAACAGACAACTTATGAAGTATACCCTCGTTCGCCGTGCTGTGAAATATCGAGTCCTTTTCTTTCTTCGTCGTCATCAATGCGCAGACCGACTACAATATCTATAATTTTAAAAAGAACTATGGTCAGGACAAAAGAATATACAGCACTTACACCAACTGCTATACACTGGGTTGCAAGAAGTTTTGGGTTTCCGAAGAACAGACCATCTGCACCTGCCGGATTAATAAGGGTTTGAGCAAACAATCCGGTGGCCAGGGTGCCTAACATGCCGCCTATGCCATGAACGCCGAAAGCGTCGAGCGAATCATCATACCCAAATTTGGTCTTCATATTTAAGGCGACATAACACACTGACCCCGCTGCCAAACCTATAATCAGGGCTCCCATAGGACTTACAAAGCCGGAGGCAGGGGTCACTGTAGCAAGACCGGCAATAGAACCTGTAGCTGCACCGAACATTGTAGGCTTACCCCTGTGCACCCATTCGATGATAACCCATATAAGCGTAGCAGTAACAGCAGACGTATGGGTGGCAACGAATGCCCATGTACTCAGAACACCCGACGCCAGAGCGCTGCCCGCATTAAATCCGAACCAGCCAAACCATAGCAGTCCCGCACCAAGAACGGTCATCGGCAGATTGTGCGGATAAAACGGGTGATCGGGAAAACCTTCTCTCTTGCCGATCAGCAGGGCTGCTGCAAGCGCGGATATTCCCGATGACACATGCACGACAACGCCCCCTGCAAAATCCAGCGCGCCGAGGTTTTTAAGCCAGCCGCCGGTGCCCCACATCCAGTGGGCAATAGGATCATATACAATTGTGGACCACAGCAGCGTGAAAAGAAGATAGGCAGAAAACTTCATTCTTTCGGCTACCGCACCCGTAATAAGCGCAGGTGTGATAACAGCAAACATGGCCTGATAAATCATGAATGCCAGATGCGGAACGGTAGGCGCATAGTCCGGATTCGGGGCTGCGCCGACGCCGCAAAGCCCTGCCCAGTCAAGGCTTCCGATAACGCCGTGAATGTCTGGGCCGAAGGCCAGGCTGTAACCGAAAAGTATCCATTGAACGCTGATCAAAGCAATTGCGATGAAACTCTGCATGATGGTTCCCAGAACATTCTTGCCCCTTACCATGCCGCCGTAAAAAAGCGCAAGCCCCGGCGTCATCAGCATTACAAGCGCAGCCGACACCAGCACAAAGGCGGTGTCCCCCGTATCAACCTTGGCCGGTGCGTCTGCATAAGAATATAGCGGCGCAGCGACAAGAACAGCCAGAATCGTTAGAATTACTATGCAATAATATCTTGTTCCCATATATTGGCCTCCCGTGGATTATATTTATATGAGGTTAGTCAGGCAGGATCAGAAAGCTAGAAATATACCCAAAGAGATATTATTGAAAGACAAGAGATTTATTGAAGCGAAAAAATAGGCATAGCTACAATATTGTCGCAAAAAACCAACATATTTGTCGATTTAGACTTAATGATCAACAGCTTTCAGGCAATGCTACATTTTTGTTGTTTCTACAATTTTGTAGGCAATAAATCTTAACGAAATTATGAACCATTTCAGTTAAGTTGCGCAAAGCTACCTATATCATAATACACTTTACTCAAAGCGGCGGCAAATCCGATAGCTCCGCGTCATTTCAATTCAGAATACATGCATCAACAGTGCCTGATTTCACCGGCTGAGCACACCGCCTGCCCAGCCGATGCCTTGGAGGGTTTTGGAAGTTGTCTTCCATTTTCAGTATAGCTAATTTCATGCTACGATCAAAACCAGGATTTATAACGATATTTATCCTTGTCTTCCGGACACTATTGTACAGTTATTTTCTTTTTTGTAGAAAAGCCCGAACTTTCCGAAGCGTTTCCTGATGACAAGCTTGCTTCTTGCAAATCCGCAGTTTATATTAATGGAGATGCGGTCGTTCTTTTCGCCACTAACGAAACGGAGATAGGCATGTCACTCAGAACCAAGATTGGGCTTAGTTTCTTTATCAGCGCCTTTATAATAGCAGCCCTTTCAGTATTCGAATTCGTCAATTTTCTTGGAGTTAGAAAAGAAATCAGTTATCTCGAAGTCACCGATTCGATCAGAAGCAAGGCTCTGCAGATCAGGAGACACGAAAAGAATTTCTTTCTATATCCGACCCAGGCCAAAGAACAGGCGGCTGCTATTCAGAGATACATAGATGATCTGAATGCGATCATACGCGAAAATGCAACTCTAGAAAAGTCCGGCAGGCTAAGAAAAATGGAAGTGCTTGTGAACGAATACAGCTTGCATATAAACAGGATAAAGCAACTGATAGGGGACACAATGGCCAGGTTTGCTCAGGAGCGGGCGTTTCACGGACAGTATGCCGATTTCTTCCCGCTGATCGAGTCGTCATTTTATGAAGATCCGTTAAGAGACGCCGTGTTGCTGAAAAAACTTTTCTCTCTGCCGGACAATCACTGGTTACTTCGGAACCTGAGAGATCTGGACGCTGAAATTGCCCTACTGAGAAAGACCGGCGAGGATCTCATATCAATGTCACGGGAGATCGATAAAGCGGCAAGCGACGGCGTTGAGCGTATAATCCAGATGTCGCAGGCAGCCATGATTGTTTTTCTGCTTCTGTTCTTTCTGAGCGGTATAGTTACCCTTTTTCTTATAAACAGAAACGTTGTGGGCAGACTGAAACTCCTGATCGGGATCATAGAGCGCACTGGCAAAGGCACCTTCCCGATAATCGATCTTCCGCTCGGCAAGTGGGACAATGACGAAGTGGGAATGCTGATACGCGAATTCAACAGCATGGAGAAAGAGCTAGCCCGGCACGAAAAAGAATTGAGCGCAAAAAACAGCGAACTGCTTCAGAGCAAAAAACTTGCTGCCATAGGGACGCTGGCGGCAGGCGTTGCACACGAGCTGAACAATCCCCTCAACAATATCTATCTTTCGGTACAGGTCCTGAAAAAAATAGTCGGCGGTGACTGTCCCCCTTCCGTCAAGGAAATAGTGGGTGACATAACTGCACAAACAGCGCGCGTTAAACATATCGTGGGCGAGCTGCTCGAGTTTGCCAGGGGAAGAGATCCCGAGATGGCCAAAATCGATCTCAAGGAACTCCTGCTTAGAGCGTTCAAAGCGGTAAGCTCGATCACGAATGTAGACCGGATCGATTTCTCGGCTGAGATCGACCGGAACGACCTTGCCATAGAAGGCGACCAGTTGCAGTTAGAGCAGGCATTCATCAATCTGTTTCATAATGCCGTAGAGGCGATGAACGGTTCGGGAAAGCTAGCAGTGCGCGTTGCATCTCAGGATAAGCATATAAATATACAGGTTTCCGATACGGGCAAAGGAATTCCTGCAGAAGCACTTGAAAGGCTCTTCGAACCTTTTTTTACTACCAAGGACAAAGGCACTGGACTTGGGCTGGCGATCACATTCAATATAATCCAGAAACATGGCGGAGAATTAAGCGCTGAAAGCGTTGAGGGTAAGGGTTCTACCTTCCATATCCGGCTGCCGAAGGAGAGTGGGCAACATGGCATTTAAGGTCCTGGTTGCTGAGGATGAAGAAATTACCTTAAAGCATCTTGTAACAGTGCTTAAAGGCGAGGGGTATGATGTATCCGGCACTCAGAACGGAAATGACGCGCTCCGGATGGTCGAGTCGGAATATTTCGATCTCTTGATAACAGACATAAAAATGCCCGGCATAGGCGGGCTCGAACTTCTCTCGATCGTCAAAGCAAAGTATTCTGAAGTCGAAGTTATAGTTATCACAGGCTTTGGAACCATCGGCTCTGCCGTTGAGGCCATAAAAAAGGGAGCGGTCGATTACATAACGAAGCCTTTCGACCTGGATGAACTGCTCATCAGGGCAAAAAAGATATATGACCAGAAGCAATTGAAGAACGAGAACACTGCCCTGAAAACGTTTCTGGAGGTTGACAAGAAAGCCCATGTCGTTTCCAGGAGCGAACGCATGGCTAAGATACTTCAGACGATCGAGGGGTTAAGAGAGTCCGACTGCAATGTTCTGTTATCAGGAGAGAGCGGGGTTGGAAAGAATCTGTTCGCCAAGATGATACATTACACCAGCAAACGTCAGCGGCGACCCTTTCTCGCCCTGAATTGCGCAACTCTTACCGAAAACCTGCTGGCAAGCGAATTATTCGGCTATGAAAAAGGCGCCTTCACCGGCGCCGTAAAATCAAAGCCGGGCCTTGCAGAAATAGCCGATGGCGGGACGCTTTTCCTCGACGAAATAACCGAGATGACCACCAACCTGCAGGCGAAGCTGCTGAAGGTGATCGAAGAGGGAGAATTCTTCAGGGTCGGAGGAACAAAGGCCATCAGAGTGGACGTCAGATTCATAGCTGCGACAAACCAAAACCTTAATGCTCTCATCGCTGAAGGCAAGTTCAGAGAGGATCTCTATTACCGTCTGAACGTAATGGAGATTTTCATTCCTCCCCTGCGCGAGCATCGCGAAGATATAGAACCGTTGAGCCGCTACTTCCTTGCTAAACATCTGCCCAAGTACAACAACAAAGTTAAAGATTTCACCAAAGATGCGATGACCGTACTCAAGCATTACAGCTTTCCCGGTAATGTAAGGGAACTTGAAAACATAGTTGAGCGGGCCATCATACTTGAACAATCCCGGTACATAACGCCGGACAGCCTGCCTCAGAGCCTCTCGATGTTTCAAATCGAGACAGTGGGGCACGGACAGATAATAACCATTGACGAAATGAACAGGCGTTACGCCGAAAAAGTTATCGAGCTGGTGGGCGGTAACCGCTCCAAAGCCGCGGATCTGCTTGGAATATCAAGGACGAGCCTATGGAGAATCCTTAAAGAAGGATAGTTCAGTAATTAGTAATATTCCTGATTATGTTCAACTGATCGCCGGCGTTCTTCCAGATTATAAGAATCGAATCCGCAGATATGCTTCTCCAGGTCTGGCCGGTCGGTTTGTATGTATGAGACTCCGTTGCAAATCCGTACTTTGCCGCGATCGGCTCGACGTCCTGCGCCATATAGATGCGGCCCTTGAGCTCCGAAGCAAGATGAGGAAAATTGTCCTTGTATTTCCAAAGCAGTAGTCCGTCCCTGTATATATCCAGAAGATCCACGTAGGCTTTCAGAAGTCTTCCTTCCCGCTTGGTTGACACCTTGTCTTTCACTGCTGCAATTTCATCAGACATGAGCACAGTCTTTTCAGAAACCTGCTGCAAAGACGCTCCACTATCTATGCCGGTTTTGACAGCCTCCGCTGCAGCGTTGAGTTTTGCAAACTTGTTCCTATCCACTGAAGGCTCTAATTGCTCAAACGAACAGGCCGCGCAGAGCAGGCATAGAGAAGCCAGGATTGATGCAACAAGAAATATCAGGCTCCGCATGTCGGACAATCCCTTAGAATTTCGGAGAATCATTTATTAATATACATCAATTTCACCTGCAGGCACCAATCAAGGCGACATTTCGTTCCTTCAAGCGCATGAGTAATATGATCATCGTCGAACTCCGTTTCAGGCCTGTTCCATTCTGAAACACCACCCCAACTCAATCCTTCAAATAATATCTTTTAATTCAATTGGTTATACCAAGGCATCGTTCTTGCCCTTTACTGTCCGCATTTTCGTTTTGCGGAGGCATTCAGAAAAGATGAGGCAGATTCTATTTGTGACATATGACGGAGACAGCTATGACGAGGGGCTCTCTTACGCCATCCAGCTGACCAAAACCTTAAACGGCTGCCTGAATGCGGTCTTTGTCTGTAGAGCAGGCAGCACAAACAGGTTCGACGACCTGATGTCGGCAATAACATTTGCCGAGGCAAACGACAGCAAGTCAGCGCAACAAATAGTCGAAGACAGCGACGAGAAAGCCAGACAGCTAGATATAAAACGCCGCTCGCTTATTGACACGTGCAATGCCGCGGGTATCAACGCTTCGATTACAAAAGTTGAAGAAGAAGTCTATCCGGCGCTGAAGGCGCTTCTTGAAAGCGGCAAGAATATCGACACAGTGCTGCTTGGGCCAAGCATAACCAGCAAGGAGCATCTGTCTCCCCGCGAATTGAAAAAGCTGCTCAAGACGGCATCGACCCGCATTGTAACGATGGAAAGACAGGCCTTTTCTTATTAGGAAGGCGAACTATATTCAGGAGGTATTGATAATGATGTATCTTTACTTACCGGTCGCACTCACCAGCATCAACATCCTGTTGCCGATAGGTCTCGGTCTCGCAGTCGGTCTGTTGTCAGGGCTGTTCGGCGTGGGTGGCGGGTTCCTCATGACGCCGCTTCTCATTATGATGGGCATCCCTTCGACAGTTGCAGCGGCGACAGACTCGAACCAGATTGTCGCAGCCTCGACATCAGGCACCTATGCTCACTGGAAAGTAGGCAATGTAGATTTCAAGATGGGTCTTTACCTGTTGGCCGGCGGATTCTTCGGAGGGCTCCTCGGCGTAGAAGGCATTAAGATACTGAGGGCGATGGGCAACGCAGACTTTGTAATCAAAATAACTTATGTGCTGATGCTCGGCACGGTCGGAACGTACATGTTCATCGAAAGCCTTCAGAGCATACGAAAAACGAATACCGATTCAGCTCCCGCAAAGAAGGACGGCAAGGTTGGGACTTTTCTGAAGTCGCTTCCGTTTCAGACCGAATTCATCAAGTCGGGCGTTACGCATTCTATACTTGTACCTTTATTACTGGGTTGCTTTGTTGGCATTCTGGCGGCCATCATGGGCGTCGGGGGCGGCTTCCTCATGGTCCCGATAATGTTCTACATACTCAGAATGCCCATGCACGTGATAGTCGGGACAAGCCTGTTCCAGATATTGTTCACCTGCATAGAAGTCACATTCCTGCAATCATATGCCAACCACACCGTCGACTTCACACTGGCTGTACTGCTATTGCTAGGCTCAACAATTGGTGCGCAAGTTGGAGCAGTCTTCGGGCGGAAACTAAAGGGTGAACAGCTTAAAATTCTTCTGGCCGTAATCGTTCTCGTAGTCACTGTAAAAATCGTGTTCGAACTTACAATGAGCCCTTCGCTCCTTTTATCACAGGCAGGAGGTCACTGATGAAACACCCTTTTAGAAAACTCATACTGGCGTTAAAATTGGCTTTGATTTCCTTTCTGCCGCTATTAGCAATCGACGCAGACGCCCAACTGACGGCAAGGGCAAACCACGATCACATAACAGTGGACTTCTTCTATCACGGCGGCACAGTGAGTGTCAGCGGCATATCCGATCCGGGGACAGACCTTGTGATCAAAGTAGCGTCCGAAGATGCTCATCAGAATCTGCGCAAGAAGGGTAAAGTAGGGGGTCTTCTCTGGATGACCGTGGGTGAACTCGAAGTAGAGAACGTGCCTAATTTCTATGAGATATTCAGCACCAAAAAACTGGACGACATAATCAGCAGGGATGAGATGGAGAAGCACGGCATCGGATTTCCAGCGCTTCGGCAACACGCCGTCCTGAACGTCGCAACGGAGGAAGAAAAATCAAAATGGTTCGATGAATTCGTGAGGTTTAAATCAGACTCGAATCTTTATGCAATCAACAGCGGCAATATCACCCTTTCCGAAAAAAACGGAATGCAGAACTATTACATATTGACCAGGTGGCCGTATCAGGCGCCTCCCGGTAATTATACGGTTACGGTTTATGCCATAAAAGAAGGGAAAGTCATAGAAACCGCGACGTCAAACGTCAACGTCGAACAGGTCGGCATAGTAAAAGCATTGGCGACCATGGCGAAAAGCAACGGCGCCCTTTACGGGATCCTTTCCATATTGGCAGCTCTCGGCGCAGGGTTTGGCGTAGGGCTTATATTCAGAAAGAGCGAAGGAGCCCATTGATATGTACGAAAAAATCATCGTCGGATATGATAATTCCGAATTCAGCAAGGCCGCACTGTGTGCAACAGGCAGCTGGATCCGGAGACATGGAGGAGAGGCCGTGCTGACACATGCGGTCTTCTTCAGCGAGGAAGAATTTGCAAGCCTGCCCGAGCAGAGAGAGCAGCGATTCAAACTAGGCAGAAGCATGTGCTCGACGGCGCGTGACGGCATGTCTGAGGAGCTAGGGTTAAACGGTAACCTGCATGCGTTCGTATGCGAAGGCGAACCCCACGAAGTGCTTATTGACATGGCAAAAGCCAAGAATGCTGATCTTATAGCGCTCGGCACGCATGGCAGGAAGGGCCTGAAAAAAATCTTCATGGGAAGCGTGACATCGCGAGTCCTGCAGCTATCCCAATGCGATGTCCTCGTAGTGAAGCCGTCAAGCGAATGCGGAATGCAGTTCGGATCAATACTCCTATCCTATGACGGATCTCCTTTCAGCAAAAAGGCACTGCAGCGAGCCTGCGAACTTGCAAAAATCGAAGGCTCGGAGATTACAGCGCTCTATGTCATTCCCAGATATGAAGAGGCCCTGGAATTTATTTCATCGAGTATTATTAAGGGAGACATTGTGCACGATGCAGGCAAGATACTTGACGAGGCGACTTCAATAGCTGCGGAAATCGGGATCGAGATGAGGACTGAGATCAAGGATGGCAGCGAGGCTGAAAAGACCGTTGAAGCTGCGCGAAAACTCCAAAGCCAACTGATAATAAGGGGCACGCACGGATGGACCGGTTTTAACAAGGCCATAATCGGCAGCGTGATCGAAAACATAATCGTTAATGCTCCATGCCCAGTACTGGCGGTGAGGTGAAGAAATGAAGGGGTTCAGAAAAGTGCTCATAGCATTGAACGGCAACAGTCAGGTCCTCGATGCAGGCATACAGATGGCGAGGGACGAGAAAACCTGGGTTATAGTAGTCAAGGTTATTCCTCCATTCGAGGGTGACCTTAATCTGACAGGAATAAAGAACATCGAAGACGTCCTCGACAGCGGGGTCGGCAGGGTAGTCTCTCAAGTCGATGCTGATGCAAAGGCACTGGGCGCGCTAATAAAAACAAAGGTCCGGCAAGGTAATGTACCAGATGCCATAGTCGAGGTGGCAGACGAAGAGCGATGCGATCTGATAATCATGGGAGCCCCGAAGAAACACTGGTTGCGGAGGTTCTTCGGCGATCATGCTGTGGAGAAAGTGATCGATATGGCGCCCTGCCCCGTCTATGTCGTGGCCGCATGACGGGGCAAGAGGGCATCGGGTCCATCACGCAAGGAACCTCGATATATAAAGCCCGAACACCATCGATCCCCAGGCTATGACGGATAAATATGTGGCGATTTCACTGCGTTCGCAGACAACCGACCTCTTCGAAATCAGGAATGTGACTGTAAAGATCAACAGTCCGAATATCAGTATGCTCACTATCATGGAATACCTCCTTTAATTGATCATCTCATATTGTTCGCCGATGGCGGCTGAGAGGACTTCCAGCTCCATGTCCTTGTCTTCGCCAAGTATGCCACAGGCGTCTGCCCTGCATTGGCGGCAATGTGTCATTTGTTCTACATACTTACCGCACTCAGCCCTCAAATTATGAATCATATCGCGGCCAGGCCTTTCAATGTGCGCGAATTCGGCCTGTGGGATAAGCGGCAGTATATTGTGCAAGTCTGCGCCCTTTGAACCTGCAAGCTCCGCTATCTGCGGGATTTCAGCGTCATTGACGCCGGGTATGAGAACGCTGTTTACCTTTACCATCAGTCCCGCATCTATCGCATTTGTAAGTCCGCGCCACTGGTTAGTAAAGATTCTTTCGGCGGCCTCAGCTCCGGTTAATTTCTTGCCTCTGTAGACAGCCCATGCGTAAATCTTTTCTGCGGTCTCAGGCCGCGCTGCGCTGATCGTTACAGTAATGCTTCCTATCCCGCATTTCACTATATCGTCCAGCCTGTCAGGCAGGCCGAGCCCGTTAGTTGATGCGCACAGTATCAAATCAGGGAATTTCCGGTTTATCATCCTGAACGTTTCAAAGGTCGCCTCATTGGCAAGCGGGTCTCCAGGCCCGGCTATCCCGACTACGCTGAGGCGCTCGTTCCTCTCTACAAGTGCGCTCACTCTGAATAAGGCCTCTTCGGGAGTCAGAACAATGCTGGTGATGCCGGGTCGTGATTCGTGAGCGCAATCGTATTTCCTAATACAGTAGCGGCATTGTATATTGCAGGCCGGCGCTACAGGCAGGTGAACCCTGCCGAAACGGGAGTGGGCCTTCTTTGAAAAGCAGGGATGGCTGTTCATAATGTCTCTGTTCTTTCTAATAGCTAATGGCTCGCTCATCGGCGCCTCCTCGAACGTATTCTCCTGATCTCCGGTAAGCAATAGCGATGCCACACAGTCAAATGCCTGATTTGGCGGAATATTTACAAAATCACCTTTAAATATTTATCCTTCGTTTTTATACTAGTATTAACATTTATGTCATATAGTCATTCTTGACATTAATAATCTCCGGTGATATATTAACTACTATGGTAGTTAATATTATAGAGATTACTTCCCGCCTCTCAAAGATAGGCCTGTCTGAATATGAATCAAGAGCTTATGTCGCACTGCTGAAAAAAAATCCATCTACGCCATACGAGATTGCACACTCTTCAGGCATCCCGTCGTCAAAAGTTTATGAGGCTCTCAACAAGTTGGTCGAAAAGAGTATTGTTTCATCAGCCGAAGATGGCAACAAGAGGCTATATGTACCTCTTGCCCCTGAAGAACTGCTGGGCCGCTACAGGGCCTCGATGAACTCTCTTGTTGATTCGCTTGCCGACGATTTGGCTGGAATCGGATCGGGCAGTGATGTTTCGTACATATGGAATATTGCCGGGCGAGACTACCTTTTTGACAAGGCCGTCAGGATGATCTCTGGCGCTGAAAAGACACTGCTGCTATCGGTCTGGAAGGACGACTTCCCGCTGCTCGAACACGCCCTGAAAGAAGCAGCCAAGAAAAAAGTGCGCCTCGCCGTTGTCCACTTCGGACAGCACGACTCATCACTGAAGCAGATATTCAGCCACCCGATCGAGGATACGCTTTTCCGTGAGAAAGGTGGACGCGTCCTGGCCCTTGTAACTGATTCAAGGGAGGTGCTGATAGGGACCATATTCGGCGACAATCGTGCCGAAGGTGCTTGGAGCGTCAACAAAGGGTTTGTGACTGTAGCTGAAGACTATATAAAGCATGACATATACATTATGAAAATAGTGAAGCGCTTTGACAGACATCTGGTTAAGAAGTTTGGGGAAAGATATATCAAACTGCGTGATGTCTTCAAAGATGAGGAGGAGCGGACATGAAGATATTCATAGACGGCAAATATTATGACCGCAATGAGGCCAGGATATCGGTATTCGACCACGGACTTCTTTATGGTGACGGCGTCTTTGAAGGAATACGCATCTATGGAGGCAAGATATTCAGGCTCCGCGATCATATCGACCGTCTTTATGACAGCGCGAAGTCCATCCTGCTCGATATCCCGATGTCGAAGCCGGATATGGAGAAGGCCGTCAGCGATACCGTGCGAATAAACGAAAGGAGCGAAGGCTATATCCGCCTTGTCGTCACGCGGGGAAAAGGAGAGCTCGGACTCGATCCCGCCCAGTGTGAAAAGCCCACAGTTGTTATCATCGCAGGTGACATACAGCTTTATCCACAGGAATACTATGAGAAAGGCATCGCTGTGGTGACTTCATCGTCCCGCAGGATGCCATCCGACAGCCTCGACCCGCGCATCAAATCTCTCAACTACCTGAATAACGTGCTGGCCAAGATCGAAGCAAAGCAGGCAGGCTGCCTTGAAGCCGTCATGCTGAACCACGAGGGCTATGTGTCAGAGTGCACTGCCGACAACATATTCCTTGTTCGTAGCGGAAAGCTCGCAACGCCAGCAGTTAATTGCGGCGCGTTAGGCGGCATAACAAGGTCGGCGGTGATCGGGATTGCAGGATCGCTCGGTGTTGAAGTCCGCGAGGCGCAACTCACACGCTATGATCTTTATACTGCGGAAGAATGTTTCATGACAGGCACCGGCGCCGAAATCATGCCGGTCACGAAAATAGACGGTCGCATCATAGGTGAAGGGCAACCCGGTTCGATGACGAGAAAGCTCATTTACGAATTCAGGAAGTTTGTCGAAGCGCAATAGACAGGTGGGGCGACAATCAAATCTCCATGGGAGAGGCTGTAGGGTTACCCCTCGTAGTAGCGCATCTCCGGCTTCTTGCGGCCTGCGACCGTTTCGTATGCTTCATCCGGATATCCGAGCGCTACCACGGCATGAACAGACTCATCCATCGGTATACCGATTGAAGCCTTTATCGCAGGCGCTTCTTTAATGGCCGAGACAGCGAATCCGATGAGGCACGATCCGAGCCCAATGCTGTGAGCGGCAAGCAGGATGTTTTGCGTGGCAAGCAAGGCATCCTCGGCCGGGCAACTGGCGCCGGGAGCAGAGCCAACGATTATCGCCGAAACCGCCCCGTGGAAAAGCCTGTCCTTGCCGTTGTTTTCCCATTCATCAAGCGCTTTTTTGACAAGCTGATAGTAATCGCGGTAGTAAGCGTCTAGTTCACTTTTGCCTGCAATCTTCAGCGCTGTCCGAAGAACACGCTTTTCAGCCATTGCATTAAGCTTCCTGAAAAAAAGGCTTACGTAACCGGCAAAAGACACCACCGCCTTTCTTGTCGGCAAAATGGTGAAGGTCCAACTCTGTGAGTTTGTCCCCGAAGGCGCTGTGATGCCGATCTTTACCAGATCTTCAAGGATTTCTCTATCAACCGCACGCGGGTCGAAATTTCGGCAGGATCTTCTCGACGCCATCAGGCGCACAAGCCCCGCCGTGTTGTAATCGCCATGCTGCAACCATCGGCTGTCAATTGTAAAGGTCTTATACACACTTTCGGAAGGCTCGATGTCAGCGATCGAGATAGCATCGTTGGGGCAGGCAGCAGCGCAATGCCCGCAGGACAGGCATTTATCGCCGGAGTATGATACTAAGCCTCCGCTCTGCTTGAGATTGCCAAACGGACAAACATTAATGCACAGGCCGCAGTTTGAACATGATGCTTGATCAATGATTAATGGCTCACTGTGCTTCATGCGCATAGATTAAGGAGGGCATTTGCCGCAGACAGATGTGAAGAGCGCAGTAGAAAGATATCTGTCTCCGCGGTCAGGCAGAAGGACTACTATCACGCCTTCCCTCAGTTCGCTGGATTTCTTTATCGCTATATGCATGGCGGCGCCGCTCGACATGCCTACAAACAGGCCTTCCTTGATTGCAAGCATCCTTGTGGTGTCGAAGGCCTCCTCGTCAGTGACTATGTAACGCTCGTCCAGCTTCGAAGGATCGAAGATCTTCGGCACGATGCTCTCCGTCATGTTCTTCAGACCCTGAACCCTATGTCCTTTGACAGGCTCAACTCCGACAATAGCTATTGCCGGATTGTGTTCTTTCAGCCTTCTGCCTACACCCATCAGCGTGCCAGTCGTCCCCATCCCCGCAACAAAATGAGTTATATTGCCACCTGTCTGTGCGACAATCTCCTTACCGGTGGTTTCATAGTGTGCCGCCGCATTTGAGGGATTATCGAACTGGTTCGGCATGAAGTAAAGGTCAGGCTGTTCAGACATGATCCTGTGCGCAAGCCTAATGGCTCCGTCTGTTCCCTCATTAGATGGGCTAAGAATAAGTTCAGCCCCAAAGGCCTCAAGAACCTTTCTCCGTTCCACGCTAACGCATGCAGGCATAGTAAGCTTAACGCGGTATTTCTTTGCAGCTCCTATCATAGCCAAGCCTATCCCTGTATTGCCCGACGTCGCTTCAAGTATGATCTTGTCCCTTGTTAAAAGCCCTTCGCGCTCGGCGGTCTCAAGCATATAAAGCGCAACCCTGTCTTTCACAGATCCGCCCGGATTATTGCCTTCAACCTTGGCGAACAAGCGCACGTTTGGATTGGGATTGATGTTTTCTATTCTAACTAACGGAGTATTGCCGACTGCTTCTGAAACTCCCATTTATTGCCCTCCTGATTTTAGAACCCTTATCCCGCCGTTCCGAATCCCTGAACAACACTCTCGTAGGCCTGCGCGCAGAGCTGCTTTCTCGCGTTCGCAGCAGACAGATGCGCCTCCTGCCGCCATACCGGAGGATTAAAATAAATAGAAGCATCTATCCTCCGAATACCGAGCAGACGCCAAAGGTGCGGCAGCAGACCCATCCCGCCATACCATGCAACCGAACCGATTAGCTCGGCAGGATATCTGATGCTCACCGGAGTCACCGGCATGTTTCTGCAAGCGGGAACGCTGAAAAAGGTGCTTTTGAACACGCGTATCGACCTTCCGTCAGAAGTCGTTCCTTCCGGAAATATAACCACCATAACGCCATGGTCTATTTTGCGTCCTATCTCCTCCATAGCCATAACCGCGCTCTTCTTATTTTCCCTATTCACAAACAGTGTGCCTCCCAACGTTGCAAGCCAGCCAACCAGCGGCCAGCCTTTAACTTCCTTCTTTGCAAGAAAAGATGAAGGACGCACAGATCCCATCACCAGAACGTCCAGATAGCTGGAATGATTGCAGACGACGAAACCACCAAGCTCGCTTTCTGCCCCGCTTTTTTTTATTCTGATACCAAGAATCATACACATGACTCTGGCCCACATCATAGTGCAGACCGCGCAGGCGCGCGCTCTGCAGCTCTCACTTGCCGCCGTGACAATGTTCACGATAGCACCCGCAACAAGAAAAAAAAGACTCGTCGGCAGCAGAAGTATCAGTCTGCAAAGTCTCAATGCAGTCATGGATTGTATATTTGCTCCCAGCAATGAATAATGAAACCAGTCGCTGTACAGTGCAAGATCAGCAGTGCCTATTTGTATCGTGCGGCTTTTACAAGAAGATAATTTATCAGCTGCTGCAGTGCATGTTTAGCAGCTGGCGGCAGCTCACCGAAATCTACAGCTATCTCGATCATGTCCTGCTTGTCGAGCTCTCTGGGCACCTGAATCCTGACAACAGTGCCATTAAGCTCCAACATATTTTCGCGTCCTCCGGCCTCCAGGCGTATATCAACCTTGTCAGACATCTCCGGCAGCGGCTGACTGCTTAAAAAATTAGAAAGCAGCCCTGAGATGCTCAGATTCACAAGATTGCCGCTAACACTCCGTCTGCCAATCGTCAATGAAACAGCGCCTTCCTTAACAAACCGCTGATAGCGTCTGCCCTCTGACATGACCTCGATCGGTGCCATCTGATTATTCATCCCGGCATTCATGGCTCGCTATATCTTATCACCCGCTACACTATTTTCTTTAATATAACTGACCTCTCAGAACCAATTCAAATCCAAAGAACAACTTGAAGATACCTGTTTACAGCTGATACCATAGCCTGATGCCAACCGTTGTCATCGAAGCTTCTTCCTATGATTACAATATCCTCAAACCACAGATATTCTCCATGCTGGACCATTTTGCCGCAACATCGATCGTGCGCAATAGCACTGTGATTATAAAACCCAATCTGCTTGCTCCGGCGCCTCCCGAAAAGGCAATACTGACCCACCCGCTTGTTGTCAGAGCTACTGCTGAGTATGTTCTGGACAAAGGCGCAAGACCCGTAATATCAGACAGCAATGCAATGGGATCTTTTGAGAAAGTTCTTAAGGCAGGTGGGTTTACATCTGCACTCAAAGGGCTGGATGTGAAATTTCGTGAGTTTCGGGAGAGCTCAATAATAGATGTGGGAGAGCCATTCGGAAAGATCGAGATCGCAACCGATGCCCTGGAAGCCGATGCACTCATCAACCTTCCGAAACTCAAGACGCATTCACAAATGCTCCTAACCCTGGGAGTAAAAAATCTTTTTGGTTGTATTGTTGGAATCAAAAAACCGGAATGGCACTTCAGAACCGGAGTAGACCGTGAAATGTTCGCTCGTCTGCTTATAAAAATACATGATTCTCTCAGGCCGGCAGCAACCATCCTGGACGGGGTTCTTGCAATGGAAGGTCAGGGCCCTGGCAAGAGTGGTCGCCCCAGAAGCATTGGCGTTGTAATGGGCAGTGACAGTGCCGTTGCGCTGGACATGGCTGTATGCCGTACGCTGGGAATCCCGCCGGAAGAGTTGCCGACCAACAAAATAGCCCTGGAGAGCAGGGATTTTGGTGATATTGAAATACAAGGTGAGTTGCCTGAAATCAAAAATTTCGAGCTGCCTTCCATTACTCCACTTGTATTTGGGCCGCCCTACCTGCATGGATTTATAAGAAAACATCTGGTTCAAAGGCCGATTGTCAATAATACCTCGTGCGTTGCCTGCGGCCAGTGCTGGAAATACTGTCCGGCACAAGCCATCTCAGCCGATGGAAAGAAGATTAACTTTGATTACGAAAAATGCATCCGTTGCTACTGCTGCATCGAGATCTGCCCGCAGGGAGCGCTTTCGGCAAAAGAAACCCTGGCGGGCAAGGCGGTCAGAAATTTACTGGGCCGCAAACGATAGCGCTGAATCAGTGTAATGTCGGGATAGAAGGAATTATGCAACTATAAGATATATCCCTCCAGGGTAACTATATTTGCTATTTTTCCGGGTAGCTTATAAAATCAGTCATATCTTATGGACGTTATTACATCCCATATCAATGCCGATTTTGACTCTCTGGCATGCGCAGTAGCAGCCAGGAAAATATACCCGGGGGCGGTCATCGTTTTTCCGGGATCACTGGAGAAAAAGGTCCGTGACTTTATAGAAGTTTTCAAGCTTGACGGGATCAGCAGATTCAAGGACATAGACGTCGATCAGATTTCACGGCTTATAATTGTCGACACCAAACATCCTGACAGGATTGGAATGTTCAAGGCATTGCTATCCAAGAAAGGTGTCGCTATCCACATCTATGACCATCATCCGCCGACGCGGGACGACATAAAAGGTTCGCTAAATGTGCTTGACACCGTCGGGGCGGCTTCTACGCTTTTTGCGGAAATCATTCGAGAAAAAAAATACCCTATCACGCCGATGGAGGCAACACTCCTCTGCCTTGGCATTTATGAGGAAACCGGATCGCTCATATATTCATCAACCACCCCGAGAGACCTTGCAGCGGCCTCGTTCTTGCTGAAACGCGGTGCGAACCTGAATATAGTGGCGGACTTTCTTAAGGAAGAATTCAGCAAGGAAACGGTCGCTCTGCTCAATGAACTGGTTCAATCACTCAAAGAAGTGGTCATACACGGCATCCGCATCCGTATTGGAAAAGGAACGATGGAAAGCTTCGGCGATGTCTCGTACTTGGCGCATAAGATTATGGACATGGAAGATCTCGACATGGATGCACTTATAATCCTCATCAGCATGGCAGACAAGATATTGATAGTGGCCAGAAGCAAAGTCACAGAACTCAACGTTTCACATTTGCTTGCAGAATTTGGTGGAGGCGGACATTCAACTGCTGCATCGGCTACGATCAAAGATGTGCCGTTTGAGATTGTAGAAGAGAAAATCATGGATTCGCTCCGCAAGAACATAAGGCCGATAAAGCTGGCAGTTGATGTCATGACCACGCCTGTAGTAGTGATCCCCGGCGAAAGCAAGGTTAAGGATGCTGAAGATATGATGACACGTTACGGTGTCAACGTGTTGCCGGTTTTAAAGGGTGGAGAGTATAAAGGCATCATAACCCGGGAGGTTGTAGAGAAGGCCCTTTTCCATGGCTTCGGGAAAAGCAAATGCCTGGACTTTGCAACTACTGACGCTACTACTGTCATGCCTGAGACATTACTGTCAGAGATCGAAAAGACAATGATTGAGCAAAACCAGAGATTTGTGGCTGTCATGGATGGGGAAAAGATAGTAGGAGCGATAACCAGAACCGACATTCTGAGGGCGCTATATGAAGACGTGCTAAGGAAAAGCCGGCTGATGCCGGAACAGACAATGCGGGGAGGAAGTTATCAAGCATTCGGAAGGAATGTATCGTCACTTCTTAAAGATACCCTGCCTGCCGGTCTTTACGATTTTATTGTGCTGGCCGGCAACGTTGCCGATGAACTTGGTTATGGCGCATATCTAGTTGGCGGCTGCGTCAGGGATATTTTAAGGCGCGAGGAAAATCTCGACATAGATATTGTCATTGAAGGTGACGGCATCTCATTTGCGCGTAATCTCGGTGAAAGAATTGCAGCCAAGGTGACTGTGCATCAGGCCTTCGGCACAGCAATGGTAATAAAAGACATGTTCAAGCTCGACGTAGCGACTGCCAGGACAGAATATTATGAGGCGCCGGCAGCGCTGCCGAAGGTGGAGACTTCATCTCTGAAAAGAGACCTGTACAGACGAGATTTTACTATAAACACTCTGGCAGTTAGGATAAACCATAAAGATTTTGGCCATTTGATTGACTTCTTTGGCGGGCAGAGAGACCTCAAAGACAAGGTCATCCGCGTGCTGCACAACCTGAGCTTTGTCGAAGATCCAACGCGCGCATTCCGGGCCATCCGCTTTTCAGAACGCTTCGGCTTCAAGATTACGAAGCACACGGAAAACCTGATCAAACTTGCAGTGAGAATGAATATTTTTGACAAGCTCTCAGGAACCCGGCTTTATGATGAATTAACCCTGATATTCAGCGAAACAGACCCTATAAAATCGCTCAAAAGATTAGCCGATTATGACTTAACGCAGCTCATCCATCCCAAGCTGAAGTTTTCATCCGAGCTCGAAGCAATCATGGAGTCCGTACATGATGTGATCTCGTGGTTCGACCTGCTTTTTCTCAATGAGAAGCATGATAAAGAACTATTGTATATACTGGCGCTCCTGCACGGATTGAGCCGCGATGAGCGAGGGGCTGCTCTTGAACGCCTTGTCGTTCCTGATAAGACTCGTGATTTTATCATTAGAGTATTCAATGCAGCGCAGAAGATTGCTCGAAATCTGATTCCGGGAAATCCAGTGATGATTTATCATCTACTTATAGATTGCGAAATAGAAGCGCTGCTATTCAGCATGGCCAGCCTGCAGGATAACGAGAAGAAGAAGGCTATTTCACAATACCTGCTCGAACTTAGAACGATCAAACCGCTAATCAACGGGGAAGATCTGAAGTCCCTTGGGGTACAGCCGGGCCCTCTATATTCGAAGATATTCGGTGAAGTACTGAATGAAAAACTCGTTAAAAAGCTGCCCACGAAACAGGATGAAATAGAATTCGTAAGAAAAAACATTTCACGTTGGGTGAATCAAAACGCCAAGCATTAGAAATAGCAAAAGTAAAGTAGCCAAGTTTTGTGTAATCTGGTAGAATTTGTCTAACGGTCTTTATAATGACCGATTCATTTACATTGACCACTTAGAATGTTAGCTTTAAGACGCTGGAGGCATGTGATTGGCTACACATAATTCCGGAAATGCTGAAAACTCTCTATGTCCTATTGTCGTTATTGGCGCGTCAGCGGGCGGGCTGCAGGCTTTCGAGAGCTTCCTAACCGATCTGCCGCGCGAATTCAGTTTTGCAATTATATACCAGCAGCATTTCTCCACAACCCACAAGAGCCTGCTGCCGGAACTGCTTCATAACCGGAGACCCGATCTCGAATTCGAAGAAATTGCCGAAGGAAGCTTGCTGCAGTCCGGGCATGTCTATTTGCACCCTCCCGACAAAATGATCCATGTGGAGCGTGGAACAATTCATATCACTTCTGCTGATGACAGACACAGGAAACTCCCGATTGATGAACTTCTGATATCCCTTGCCGAAAATGAGGAAAATGAGATAATCGCCGTCATTTTATCCGGAGCAGGAACCGATGGCGCCCGTGGTGTGCGAGCCGTCAAGTCGGCAGGAGGCATTGTATTAGCACAAGACCCTGCTACCGCCGAATATTCGAGCATGCCACAAGCGGCTATCAACACCGGCCAGGTTGACGCAGTGCTGCCTCCCTCCGATATGGTTCATAAACTATTGAGTGTTTCGGGGACAGGGATACATCTGTGCCAATTTGAGGATCTCATCGGCCAGGACCAGTTTGAGCCGTTCTTCCATATCATATACGACAAGACCGGATATCATTTCAACCATTATAAAAGGAACGTGATATCCCGCAGGATCAGAAGACGCATGAATCTGCATGGTCTCTCCTCGGTCGCCGACTATCTTGAAATGCTGGCAACCAAGGCTCCTGAAGCGGAAATGCTGGCATCGGACTTTCTTATAGGTGTAACTTCTTTTTTCAGGGACAGACTCATCTGGAAGGCGCTGAATACTGATGTCGTCAAGAAACTGGTTGCGAGAACGGACGACTCGCCCATTCGCATATGGGTCCCGGCATGCGCTACGGGCGAAGAACCGTATTCCATAGCGATGATGATGAAGGACGAGCTTATTGCTGCCGGGAAAAAACGGGATATCCAAATCTTTGCATCGGATGTTAACGAACCAGCCCTCGAGAAAGCACGCGCCGGCTTATATCCGGCCAGCGCTGAGGCGGATATAACGCCTGCCTATTTAAAAAAATTTATGACGCTTACGTCGGACGGGCTTGCTCTTTCTGTCAACAATGACTTAAGACAGCATATTATATTCGCAAAGCACGATCTTATCTACGACCCGCCATTTTCGCGCATGGATCTAATCGTCTGCCGCAATCTGCTGATTTATCTTGAGCCCTATGCCCAGGATAAATGCATTTCTCTCTTTCATTATGCCTTGAAGGATGATGGCTTCCTGTTCCTTGGAAGCGCCGAGTCGCTCGGCAGCAGCAGCGAGCTGTTCCAGTCGGTTGGTCAGAAAAAGAACCGCATTTTTAGAAAGGTCAAGGGACGCTCGTTTTCACGTGCGCAGATGTTCAGCGCCTTTGTGCAGCCGCAGCTTGCAGCTCAGCAGACAAATGCTCGCCCGGCAGTCCAACCCAAGCCTTCGGCTGCCGAGTTGGCACAGAAAGCCCTTGTGCTAGGGTATGCACCCGCTGCAGTTGCCATAAATCAGAACTTCGAGATTTTCTATTATAATGGCCCGACCAATTTATATTTGAAACAGCCCGAAGGTGCGCCTACTCAGAACCTGCTGGAGATGTTGCCGGAGATTATGCGCAGTCGCATGCGCGGCGCTTTATACAAAGCCATGACAAGCGGCGATTCTTCTTCCACGCGTATGGATAATGCAGGCGACTCGGGGCGCAAGCACAAGGTCTCCATAAAGATTTCAAAAATTGTGGACAATCTTTTTCTGGTCGTCTTCCAGGAAAAAAGTTCCTCTCTCAAGACAGATGAGTTGTCCCTGGAGACGAACTCGCTTGACGAAACCGCAATACGTCAGCTCGAAAACGAGCTCTGCGCCACGCGTGAAGACCTGCAGAGCCATATTGAGCAGCTTGAAAGTCTCAGCGAAGAGCTGCAATCATCCAATGAGGAGTTGCAGGCGTCGAACGAAGAGATGGAGACATCGAGGGAGGAGCTTCAATCCCTGAACGAAGAGCTCCTCACTGTCAACTCTCAGTTGCAGGCCAAGATCGAGGAGCTGGATGAGACGAACGCAGACCTGACGAATTTTCTTGCCGGCACAGATATCCCGACACTTTTCCTCGACCGGCATCTTTGCGTCAAGCGGTTCACTCCGGCAATGTCAAGACTCATAACGCTGATACCGGCAGATGTCGGACGCCCGATAACTGACATGTCGATCGAGAATCTCGGCCCTGGGCTTCTCGCGCATGCCCAGGCGGTGTTTGAAGAAGCCTCCTCAATCAGGCTGGAAATGAACGCAGGCGATACCTGGTATGTGCGCACCGTACTGCCCTACCGCGCTTCCGACAACAATATTGAGGGCGCTGTAATCACATACAGCGACATTACCCAGCTGAAGCAAGCCGATCAGGCTTTGCGTCAGCGCGAGCAGTATTTGCGGCTGTTCATCGAGCACGCCCCGGCGGCGCTGGCAATGTTCGACCGCGATATGCACTATCTTTATGCCAGCAGGCGCTGGCTCCGGGACTACAAACTGAGTGACCGCAGCCTTGCCGGTGTTTCACATTATGAGATATTCCCGGAAATCGGAGATGAGTGGAAGGATATCCATAAACGCGGCATGGCAGGTGAAGTGCTGCGGGCTGAAGCTGATCGGTTCGAACGAGCCGACGGCTCAGTGCAGTGGATTCGTTGGGAGGTACGCCCATGGCTCGATACAACGGGAGCAGTGGGCGGGATAGTCATATTCTCCGAGGACGTGACCGAGCGCACGCTGGCCGGGCTTGAGCGCGAATTGTCAGCAGGATTTCTCCATCTGATCAATCAAAGCCGCGACAGGGAAAGTTTGATTAAATCTGCCGTAACATTCTTCAGGGATCTGACAGGGTGCGAGGCTGTAGGCATGCGCTTGCAGGAAGGCAACGACTACCCCTATTTCGAGACCAGCGGATTCCCAGCAGGTTTTGTAAAACTTGAAAACTCCCTTTGCGCCAGAGATAATAAAGGTGAAATCCTGAGAGACATGACCGGCAATCCGGCGCTGGACTGCATGTGTGGAAATATAATCAGGGGCCGCTTCGATCCTTCCAAGCCATTTTTCACTGAAAACGGCAGTTTCTGGACCAACAGCACAAGCGAGCTACTGGCAACCACAACGGAAGCCGATCGGAAGGCCAGCACCAGAAACCGGTGCTATGGATTTGGGTATGAATCGGTCGCTTTGATTGCTCTTAAGGCGGGCGAAGACCGGCTCGGGCTTCTTCAACTGAACGATCACAGGAAGAACGTCTTTACTGCTACAGATATTGCGCTATGGGAGAGACTTGCTGGCTATCTGGCCATCGCCATAGCAAAATTCCAGGCGACCAAATTATTGCGTGATAGTGATGAATTGTATCGTTCCCTTTTCGACAACATGCTGAACGGCCTCGCCTACTGCAGAATGATTTTCGAAAACGACAGGCCGGTGGATTTCGTTTATCTCGCTGTAAACAGTGCGTTTGCATCATTGACAGGCTTAAAAGATGTGGTAGGGAAGAAGGTATCTGAAGTCATCCCAGGCATGAGGGAAGCCGATCCACAACTTTTCGAAATTTACGGCCGTGTCGCTTCCACAGGGAAATCGGAGCGTTTTGAAACCTATGTCAAGGCCTTGCAAATGTGGTTCTCAATATCGGCCTTCAGACCACAAGAAGGGCATTTTGTCGCTGTTTTCGACGTAATAACCGAACGCAAGAAGGCCGAGGAAAAGTTGCGCGATAGCGCAGAGAAGATCAGTCTGATCCTGAACTCTGCTGCTGAGGGCATATACGGTCTGGACCGTCAGGGAAGCTGCACATTCTGCAATCCGTCCGGACTTAAAATGCTCGGGTACGAAAACGAAAGCGACCTGCTTGGAAAGAGCATGCACAGTCTTGTGCATCATTCCAAAGTTAACGGCAAGTCTTATTCCTTAGAGGAATGTCCGGCACACATTGCGCTTTGCAGGGGCCAGATGCTTCACAGAGAAAAAGAGATGCTTTGGCGGGCGGACGGATCGAACTTCTTCGCTGAGTACTGGGCGCATCCAATATTAAGGGACGGCGAACCAACCGGCTCGGTGGTTACGTTTATAGATATAACAGAGCGTGTTGCTCTGGAAAACCAGCTTGTCCAAGCCCAGAAGATGGAGGCTGTAGGGCAGCTTGCCGGCGGTGTAGCACATGATTTCAATAATATACTGACTGCCATAACCGGACACGGATATCTGGCCCAATCAAAGATCGCCCCTGATGACCCCAGCAGACCAGATATTGAAGAAATCCTCGATTCCGCGAATCGGGCAGCTGAGCTTACACGCAGCCTTCTTGCCTTCAGCAGGCAGGAAACGATGCATGCCAAGGTCCTGAATATTAATGATCTTGTCGCCAAACTCGATAAACTTCTAGGCAGGATAATTGGAGAAGAGATCAAGGTCAGCACAAATCTAACGCGTGAATCAGTATATTGCGTAGCCGACCCTATCCGCATAGAGCAGGTACTGATGAACCTCGCCACTAATGCCAGAGATGCCATGCCAAACGGTGGAACTCTATCGATCCAGACGGAAAAGATATCGCTTACGGAGACTTCAACAACAGCATTCTCTCCGATTGCCCCAGGTGATTATGCTCTTATATCAGTTTCAGACAGTGGAGAAGGCATAAGTCAGGACAATTTGCAAAAAATATTTGATCCGTTCTTTACCACAAAAGAGCCCGGAAAAGGCACAGGGCTCGGACTTGCAATGGTCTACGGCATTGTGAAACAGCACGGAGGCCATATCGATGTTCAGAGCGCACCCGGTCTCGGTACGACCTTCAAAATCTTTCTGCCTATTTTTGAAGCCGGCAGGGAGCAGCGGCAGGCACAGCCAGTTCGGATCAAGCCAACCAGAGGGAGCGGTACTATACTTGTATCGGAGGACGATGACAGGCTGCGCAAGCTTTTCGAAGCCGTCCTTTCCAAAAACGGATATGAAATTTTGAATGCCGCCGATGGCGAAGAAGCTGTTCAATTATTTACTGCAAATCAGGACAAAATCGATCTGGTCCTTATGGATGTTATTATGCCCAAGAAAAGCGGGAAGGAAGCCTTCGCTGAGATCAGAAAAATAAGACCGGATATAAAAATCGTATTTGTCAGCGGATACACACCGGACAGATTGGACAATGAACTTACCGGCAGCTCGGGCGTCACGTTGATAATGAAGCCGGTGTCACCGGTGGACCTGCTCAGCAAGATTAGCGAGATAATGACGAAATGATTAAGCGGTTGAATATCAGCAGCCGGTAATCTTACAGAAAGACTGAGACGGCTGCGCAGTCACATAGATTGCGCAGCCGTCTCAGTCAATGCTGAAATTCAATCCGATCAAAAAATCAACTGTTTTCCAATGAGGCAGCTATTTAAGCCGTCCCTCAATAGCAGCCCAATTAATATTCTTGAAAAAAGCTTCAATATAGTCTGCCCTCTTGAGCCCGTAATCAATCATGAATGCATGTTCGAAAACATCCATTATGAGCAAGGGGGTGCACCCGGCAGGATGGGCTGTATCATGCTCGTTGATCCAGAAATTGATAAGCCTGTCGGCAGCCGTGTCCTGATATAGCACAGCCCAGCCAATTCCACGCATTGCTCCAACTGCCTTGAAGTCTTTTTCCCATGCATCCAAGTTGCCGAAGGACGCCACGAGCTTTTTAGCAAGTTTGCCGCCTTTATCAAGAGCGCTCTTACCTCCGAGATTTTCGAAATAATATTCATGCAGCCTCATACCATTGAATTCCCAGCCCAGCCGCCTTTTCAGCTCTGCAAATTCCGGGTTGCCCGATTTGCCGTCCTTAAGCATCGCATCTAGAGTGTCCAGTACTTTGTTAGTGTTTGTTACATATCCCTGATAAAGAGTAAAATGATTTTTTAACAAGGTTTCGCTGAATCCATCCATTCCCAATAAACCTGCGTAGTCTTTTGCGTTATACGGCATCTTGTAGCCTCCCTTAATTTTATTATTGAATCAGGAAATCTGCAGGTCTATATTTCTCCGGCAAATCTCCGGTACAGCTTCATTGAATACACGGCAACACGCCATGAAAACTACCGCCTTTATGCGGTCATCTTCTTAACTTGCTTGATGGCGCTGTCATAATCGGGATGGTTCGTAACCTCATGCACAATCTCTCTGAAGGCTAAGGATCCGTCCTTTCCAATTATAAAAATAGAGCGCGCCAGTAAGCGCAATTCCTTGATCAAGACTCCATAGGCCAAGCCGAAAGAGGCATCTCGGTGGTCAGACAATGTTTTGACCTTGTCAATTCCCGCAGCATTGCAGAAGCGCGCTATGGCAAAGGGAAGATCCATGCTGATATTCAGTACAGCCACGTCACCAGAGAAACCGGCAGCCTCTTGATTAAACCTTCGGGCCTGCAGATCGCATACAGGAGTATCCAGCGAGGGGGTAACGCTGATTATCTTGATCTTGCCTTCAAAATCTTTAAGACTATATTCTTTGAGATCGCTATCCAGTACTTTGAAGTCCGGAGCCTTGTCGCCGACTTTCAGGTCCGGGCCAATAAGCGTAAGAGAGTTGCCGTGTATAGTTACAATGCCTTTTCTTTCCATCAGACCTCCGATCTGAAATTATGTATAATTTACTTTATATACAATTATGGTCACTCGTGCAACCCTTGAGAATCTCCCAGCGAAAATCCTTATCCTGACTCAAGCTGCACGGAGGGCATCAACTATCGGCAATCTGGATGCTCTTACTGCCGGCAGCAATCCGCCGGCAAATCCCATTATCAGTGCAAACCCCATGGCCTGATAAGCTATCTGGAAAGTCAGATCGAAAGAAAATGCAAGCTCGGAAAATGTCTGAAAATTCATTGTCGAAATAGTGAAAAGCTGCAAGAAAGATGAAAAGAACAATCCTATAATGCCGCCGAAGAATCCCAGCAGAAGCGATTCCAACAGGAAAGCGCATAATATGCTCCGTCTCCGAAAGCCCAAGGCTCTTAAGGTCCCGATTTCACCCACTCTGCTTGCAACAGCTGCATACATTGTTATCATTGCCCCGATTATTGCTCCGAGTGAAAATATGGAGGTCAATGAGATACCCAAAATCCTTAGGAACTTCGCCATCATTTCAGACTGCTTCTCATAGTAGTGCGTTTCTCTCATAGCCTCTAGTGACAGACGCGGGTCATTTTCAATGCGCGTCTTCACTACTTCAAATTCAGACGGATTACGGAGTCTGAATATCACAGAACAATATGCCTGTCTGCGGAATGCGGGCATTAATTGATCAACGTCACCCCATATCTCCGAGCTAAAACCCGTGCTGCCTGCGTCGAAAATGCCTACAACGTTCCAGGTCCTCATGCCAAAGCGCAGAGTCTCTCCCAACCCTCCGCCCGTGAATCTTTTCGCTATATTGATTCCGGCCATGATTTCCGATGATCCCGGCCTGGGGAAGCGCCCTTCAATAAGCCTTATCTGCGGCCGCAAAAGAATCGATTCCGCTGATATCCCTCTGATTACCACATTGGATCCTTTGTCTGTTCCCCTCTTGGGCAGCACTATTACAACAACAAGCTCTTTTGCGACAAGCGGCATGCCGTTCGCACCAATCGCAATCTCATGCTGTGTTTCTATGGTCGAGGCTTGCAGCCGCTCAACTCCGCTTTGAATCTCAGAGTCAGAGCCCTTGCGTATAACAACGACGTTTTCCGGTGATCCTGTTGCTACAAGAGTCTTCTTTAGTCCCTCAGCCAGCATAAGGACTGCAGAGAACACAAATACCACAAGCGCCATGCCGCCGACCGTGAGGCCAGTGGTAAGCCTTCTTGTCCATAGATTCTTTATGTTGTATGAGAAGGGGATATTAGGCAACAGACTCATCAGCCTATCCTCCTCAGACCATCGGCTATCTTTATCCTTATTGAGCGCCAAGTCGGGAAAATGCCGGCAACAGTCCCAATAACAAGCGCAGCTGCTATATCCAAATATATAGTTTTAGGTTCAACGTTAAAAATAGGGAAAAAGGTGCTCAGGGCGTCTCCGAACGCCTTAGCCGCCGGAAATGTAAAGGCGATACCAAAGGCGCATCCGATCATGCTGATAGTCAGTGATTCTCCAAAAATCAGCGCTGCTATGTACGCTGCACCAAATCCAAGAGTTTTGAATATCGCATACTCTCCAATCCGTTCGCGAGCGGTCATTGCCATCGTATTGGCCATTACCGCCATAATGATAATGATTACAACAAATGAAACAAGCTGTATGGCGGTGACTATAGCCTGGCTCATGGCTATCCAGCTCATCTGAAAAGCCTTCTCGGTTTCTGTCAGAGTCTCGGCAATCGAATTCCGGAATTCATTATCTATTCTGGCAGCCACGTCTGATGCTATATCAGGCCTGCTGACTCCAATCATGAAAAATCCGATCTGATCAGCTCTTTGAGGATATGTCTTCTTCATCTTTTCATTCAGGTAATCCCACTGGAAATAAAACGTCGTTTCATCGACGTTCTTGTCCCGTCCTCTGTATACGCCCCTTAGAACAAAGTCCCACTGGCCGGGGAATATCGTGCCTCTGAGAGTAACCGCATCCCCCAGCTTCCATCCATATTTTTCTACAAGTTTACGTCCAGCGACAAACCCTTTTCTGTCTCTTATAAATGCCGCCTTCTGCTCAGACGGCAAAATTATCTCTGGATAAAGATCGAAAAAAGTCTTCGGTTCGATTGCAAAATTGGCAAAAAAATTCTTCTCATCAATATATATTCCGCCAAACCAGTTACCGCCGGATACTATCCGCACGCCATCTGTTTGACGAATGCGTTCTTCGTATGAAAGTGGAAGGGTGAATATAATTGAGATGGCATTTCTTGCGACCAGGCGGCTTGCAGAAGATGCCTCCACCCCGGCATACCATGCGCTTATCACCGTGCGCAGCAGGCCAAAGGCCAGGATTGCAATTGTGATACCCAGAACAGTAAGCCAGGTCCTCAGCTTATGCCGAAAGGCATTCTTCAGTATAAGCTTAAGAAGGAACATCGCTAAAGATGCCTTTGTCGAGCTGTCTTATCAGATGTGCTTTTTCAGCGGCTCTGGCATCGTGCGTCACCATAATGATCGTCTTACCGAGATCCTTGTTAAGCTTGCCCATGAGATCAAGAATTTCTGCCGCTGAAATTCTGTCCAGATCACCAGTCGGCTCATCTGCGACAAGAATGACCGGATCCGTAACAATGGCACGGGCAATTGCAACTCTCTGTTGCTGCCCGCCGGACAGCTGATTAGGGTAATGATCCATACGATCAGACAGGCCGACTGCACGAAGTGCAATTTCAACATGCTCGTGTCGTTCATCTTTAGTAAGTTTAGTAAGCAGCAAGGGTAACTCGACATTGCCGAATGCGGTCAAAACCGGGATGAGATTATAAAATTGAAATATAAACCCCACGTTGACGGCACGCCAGGCGGCAAGGTCGGTCTCAGATAGAGTTGTAATATCCAGACCGCCTATTACAATCGATCCGCTGTCGACGCTGTCGATGCCTGCCAGAAGATTAAGGAGAGTGCTCTTCCCCGAGCCTGATGGTCCCATTAGTGCAAGGAATTCACCTTCAGCAATATCGAAGGTTATATTCTCGAGAACCGGAACCACCTGGCTGCCACGCCGGTAGGACTTGCCGACATTTCTTATCTCAACTATTGAGCGAGTTTGAGCCATTGCACTACCTTGCATCATTTATCTTCAGCTTTTATATTAGAACCATCGTGCAAGTTTCCGGACGGCTTCAGCACTATCTTATCTCCGGCCTTTGCGCCGCTGAGAATCTCAATCATATCGCCCATCTGCTTGCCTGTGCTTACAACGACTACCTTTGCCTTTGCACCTTCGACCAAAAATATAAGCTTTTTCCCATCCCTTGAGATCAATGCAGATTGATTCACGGCAGTGAACGGCTTCGTCTCGTCTGCCGCGACCTCGCGAGAAAGGAAAGCGACCTTTGCGCTCATCTCCGGCAATATACGGCTGTCTTTTTCAAGAAATATGACTTTTACCATAACAGTAGCCTTGGTCCTGTCAGCCGTAGGTACAATCATGTGAACCTGCCCCTTAAAACGAACGCCCGGCAGTGCGTCCAGCTGTATCTCACATGGCTGGGCCAATTTAACGCTACCGATGTTTGACTCAGAAACGTCTGCTTCGACCAGCAGAGAGTTCATGTCGGCAATTGTCACTACCGCTGATTGCACATTTGCCGTAGCGCCGATAGGTGTCACAATATCTCCGATATCGGCGTTCTTGGTGAGTACAACCGCATCGAAAGGGGATCGCAGTATCGTATAATCAATCGCAACGTTTGCGGCATTCAAAGCCGCTGCCGCAGCTTTAGCCGCTTGCTCGGCTGCCTGCACGGCAGCTTCGGCGCTTTTATATCTGGCCTCGGAAGTATCATAATCAGATTGAGCAATATACCCTTTTCTGATAAGCTCTTTATTCCTGTTAAACGAGAGCGCCGTGTCATGCAGGTTTGCCTGTGTGCTTTTAAGATTGGCCTGTGACACCCTGACATTTGCAGAAGCCTGGTCCCTGGCCGCCGTCACATCATTGCTTTCAAGCCGTGCAATGATATCGTCTTTTTTGATTCTGCTGCCCTCTTCGACATTAAGCTGGACAATGCGACCCGTTACCTTAGAGGCGAGTGCTGCTTTGCGCTGCGCCACGACATATCCGCTGGCATTCAGCAGCGTGAAAGTCTGCGAAGGATATATCAACGAAACAGTTGCCTCCTGAATCTTCACAGCAGGGCTGATAAACCCGCTGAAGATAAGGGCCCCAATAACAATGACAGCAGCAACTATTGCAATTCCGAATACCGTTCGTTTCCTGCTTTTTATTGGACCTTTGATTGCAGCTGTCTTGTCTATCCTCAACTTGGAAAGGTCTTCATTGGTCATTATAAGCCTCTTTCAAAATCGGAGGTAGCGGAACAACGGGTAATTATAGCAGATTTATGTAATGAGGTGCCGGGATGGAAATCATGCCTTGCACAATTTCTTAACGCCTTTTCTTGCAATAATGAAGAGTATTGCTATAACAACCACAACTCCTGCAAGCGGCAGCGCTATCGCCAGTACACTCAACCCTGTTGCCATCAGCAGTTCTGTTGTGGCAACAGCATGATTGCCCAGGCCAAGCGTACCGGCACTTGATGCAGCCCGCAACAGTGCAGTGCTGCCATGCAAGATAGAGGCAGTCCCTCCGCCGGCTATGATTGCAAGCGTCCACTTCATAAACGGGCTCATATCGACAAAACTTGATGCCGCAACAACAGTGCCGGCAACAGCTGCAGCAGGTGCCGCAATTGTATCCATAATATTATCTACCCAAGGCACATAGTAGGCTATGATTTCAAGTATGGTAGCGGTTGCAAATGCTATCAGTGCAGTTGAAGTTCCGATCCATTGAAACCCGGAAGAAAGATTCAGATAGCCTGAAATAGATGCGATACTTGCAACAAGAAGCGGAACAAATACCCTGAAACCGCATGCAGCGCTAAGCCCTATTCCGAGGCAGATACTAAATATTATGTCCACGTATGATTGAAGACCGTGTTTTCAGATTAGACCAGCTGACGGGCTATTATCTCGGATAAGCGCCTCTCAGCGCCGTTGTATGTGGGTATATCTTGGATCTGGTTTCTCAAGGGTCCCATTTCCACATCAATCCATTTCTCTTCGGAATAGCGGTAAAACTTCTTGACTTTATCGTCGCGAATCAACTGATCCAAAGTAAAGGCAGAAATCATATCATAAACTCCATCACGATACATGACCTTGATCGTCATATTCCACCCCCAGGATTAGATACTTATAGTATGAATTATATCATGTAAGCAAATTTATTTGTTACAGACGGCATCCTTTTTGCTAATCCTGAGTCGGATCCAATATCCTGGGGACGACAAGCCTGCGCATTTCCGTAGTCCTCGATTGCTGTTCGGTCGATGGGTGAGGCGATACATGATTGAGCGGATTGAAGCTTTCCACGCCGCCTGCTTGAGGTAATGACCCCTCCTTAAAATACTCGTCGATCGTTGAAGCATCGCTGGCAAAAAAGCCAGCCGGCAGTCCAGTAACAATATCAATCCTCTGCCTCGTAATGCCGGGCGGAATAGCAAAGTCAGCAGATGCTTCACTGCTAAGCGTCCCCCTCATAAATCTCTGCCAAATGGGCGCAGCTGCTCGCCCGCCGACTTCGCCGCCCCCCAAAGAACGCTTCATATCGTCAAATCCCACCCACACTCCTGCAGCAAGGTCAGGTGTGTAGCCGACAAACCATGCGTCCTTATAATCATTACTTGTACCTGTCTTGCCTGCAGCCGGTCTGCCTATATTGGCTTTCATACCAGTACCATATCTAATGACATCTTCCATCATAGAAGTGATCTGGAAAGACCCGGCCGCACTAATGACAGGGGTGCCTTCAGGCTGCGAACTTTCTATGATCTGTCCGCGTGAATCCGTCATATACTTTATGAAAATTGGCTTCATTTTCACACCACCATTGGCAAAAGTAGCAAAAGCGGAGGTGAGTTCCAACGGAGTCACGCTGGTAGATCCAAGGGCAATGCTCAGGTTGCGTGGTATGGCGCCCTGAATTCCAAGGGCCTTTGCAAGTTCTATTATCCTATCCACGCCCAAAGCCTCTACAAGTTTTATCGTAACTATATTCCTGGAATAAGCCAGAGCCTCTCTGAGCCTTATCGGGCCCATATACTTACGGTCATAGTTTTCAGGCTTCCAGTCGCCTGTAGCCCCTCCAGGATAAGTCACGGGCTCATCGATCAGGATGCTTGCCGGAGTAAATCCGTTCTCAAGCGCTGCAGCATAAATGATCGGCTTAAAAGAAGATCCCGGCTGCCGCTGCGCTAACACTGCCCGGTTATACTCGCTGCGTGTGAAACTGAAACCTCCCACCAGCGCCCTGATATAGCCTGTCGACGGTTCCAGTGCAACTACGGCACCCTCTATGTCAGGCTCCTGATCGAGGCTGAACAGGATATTTTTTGATCCGCCTGTCTTGAATCTGACTAATATAACATCACCTTGCTTGAGAATATCGGTAAGCTTGAAATTCTTGATATACTTCAGCTTGCCGGATGTTTTATCAAGGACGGCGCTTGCCCACTTGGCATCACTGACAAGCAGCTTACCAGTAATGCCACGGCTTTTCACAACCGCCTCTTTCGGACTCACTGAAATCACCGTCCCGGTAGATATGTCCCCGGCATTTGCAGTAAATGATACCGAACTCTCTGTACCTTGCTCCTTGATGTTATCCTTGTGCGCTACGGGACCCCGCCACCCCCGTCTTTTATCGACCTCACGCAATCCTTCCTGCAATGCCTTCTGCGCCTGCACTTGAGCATTTCTATTCAAAGTTGTGTATACCTTGAAATCGCCCTTAAATACCTGCTCCTCTCCATATTTTGATATAAGATATTGCTTGATATAATCGATAAAATAATTATAAGTCTCTGTAGCTGCCCTGGTCTGAGACAAAAACAAAGGCTGTTTTTTTGCTGCATCCGCCTCTGCTTGCTTGATATAGCCTTCTTCAACCATCCTCGCCAGCACTATCGATTGCCGTTCTTTTGCCCGCACAAGATCATTGAACGGAGAATATGTGGTCGGCCCTTTAGTCAACCCGGCCAGCATCGCTGCTTCTGCAAGCGAAATATTACGGACTGACTTTCCAAAGTAGGTTCTGGCGGCCATTTCAATTCCGTAAGCACCGTGGCCGAAATAAACGCGGTTCAGGTAAAGCTCTAAAATCTCTTTTTTTGAAAGCTCTTTTTCAATCTGCAGCGCTAACTGAGCCTCTTTGATTTTGCGCGTAATCGTCTTCTCGGATGACAGAAACACGACTTTAGCCAGCTGCTGCGTTATAGTGCTGCCGCCCTCTTTCAGGCTCATATGAAGCAGATCTTTCACAAGAGCTCTACCTATGCCTAGATAATCAATGCCGCTGTGTTTCCAGAAGCGTGAGTCTTCGACCGCAACAACAGCATTCTTCATATTATCGGGAATCTGACTGTATGGAACGAATATGCCTTTCTGGAGCTTTATCTCTCCAACAAGCGAATCGTCGTCGGCATATATCCTAGTCCCGGCCATGGAATCGTGCTTTTTCAGTTCTTGGATTGAGGGGATTCCAGTAGCAAGTGCAAGATAAGCGCCGACCAGCGAGCCCAGCAAAAGGACCGCTGCGATGAGGATCACTTTCGAACGCATGATTAATTATAAACAGGCATAAAAAAATTTACAACGCCGGCGCAATAACAAGCATATTGACATTTTGATATATAATGAAATCATTGTGTAGATATTTATAAAGGATAAGCTATTCAGGAGGCCTTATGCGCGCCATATTGTCTGTCCTTCTAGCCATTATATTGGCCGTTCCGCTATCTGCTTTTGCCCAGCCTGATGCTGCCGTTGAATTCTTTTCCCCTCAGGGAACCGTCAAATCATTACGACAGGTTTCTGCCAGATTTTCAGAGCCGATCGTATCATTTGGTGACTTGCGGATATCTGACCCCTTCGATATATCATGTCCGGAATCCGGCAAAGGGCGATGGGCTGACACCAAGAATTGGGTCTATGATTTTGATAAAGATCTTCAGGCGGGCATTAAATGTTCTTTTTCGACCAGGCGCGATCTTAAGACTCTCGCCGGTCGGCCTGTGACGAGTAGTACTTTCTCATTCTCAACTGGCGGCCCGGCTATAATGAAATCTCGGCCTCATGAAGGAGACGAGCGCATTGATGAAGAACAGGTATTTCTGGTCACGCTCGACGCGGTTGCATCAGAAGAAAGCGTCTTGGCCAGAGCCTATTGTTATGTCGACAGCGTCAAGGAACGAATTGGAATCAAAATTATCAGCGGCAAAGAAAGAGAACAGCTCCTTCGCGCTAATCACATAAAAGACAGTCCCAGGATTATGGCACTTCAATGCAGGCAACGTTTTCCGGTCTCATCTACTGTAAAATTTATCTGGGGCAAAGGCATAGCATCTTTGAGCGGGATAGAGACAGAGAGCGATCAGATTCTTGAATTTAAATCACGCATGCCTTTTACAGTAAAGTTCAGTTGCGACCGCGAAAAAAAGGACGCAAACTGTATTCCCATACTTCCGATGCGCCTGAACTTCAGCGCACCGGTAAACTGGAATATTGCACGGAAGATCAGGATTAAGGGGCCCGGCGGAATTATATACAAGCCTTTGCCGGACAGTGGGAAGTACGCGGAAAATTATGACGATGAAGAAAATGATGACGTTATACCTGAGGACGCCGAAAAGAATAGAACGCCTCAGGCCGTCTGGGCAGTCTCCTTCAAAGGCCCATTCCCCGAATCTTCGTCGTTCACTGTCGATATGCCGAAAGATATCAAGGATGACGCAGGCAGGCCACTATTTAATGCCGATAAATATCCTTTTTTTGTTAAGACCGATGCATATCCTCCGCTGGCAAAGTTTTCATCGCGATTCGGCATTATAGAATCGAAGGGTGATGCCACTCTGCCGGTAACGCTGAGGAATATTGAGGCTGCAGTGCCGGCCAGGATGCTGCACGTTGACGATAAAAATCAAACCGCAACTGACAAGATCAAAGAGGAGATACTGAGCGGGAGTTCAACTGTAGGCGACAAGATCGTTTCGAAGCTTCCAGGTGCCATAAAAAACAAACCTGGCGAGATGGTGGACGGGCTTAAAGGCAGACTCCGAAAGCTTCGCATGAATAAAGAGGAAAAAGTGATCGAGTGGCTCCGGACGGTTGCCGGAGCTGGCAGGCAGAGATCAGTGCTCAAAGGGGCTGAACATGTTCAGGAATTCCAAGTGCCAAAGCCGGGCGGCGAAAAAGCTTTTGAGGTGGTAGGGATTCCACTGAGGGAACCGGGGGTTTATATTGTCGAAATGGAAAGCCGCATACTTGGCTCGGCTTTGCTTGGCTCTGATAATAAAACTCTGCAGAAGCACTCTGTTTATGTACCTACAGTCGCATTGGTAACGAATATGGCTGTTCACTTCAAGCATGGCAGGGAATCGTCGCTCGTCTGGGTTACTACACTTGATCAGGCGAAACCGGTAGCAGACGCATATGTGACTGTAAGGGACTGCTCCGGTAAGCCGGTTTGGAATGGAACTACTGATGGTGATGGAATCGCTCGGATAGCAAAGCGCTTGCCGGATCAGGGAGAGCTTCCGTCCTGCCGTTATAAACCCGATGCCGACAACTATTATGACTACCCGCAACTGAGAGGGCTTGAAGGGACTCGAGGCGGGCTCTTTGTATTTGCAAAAAAGGCCGGCGACATGAGCTTTGTCCATTCAAACTGGAAAGAAGGGATCGAGTCATGGAGATATGGGCTGCCGTCAGGCTCATATAGAGGACCGGTAATCGCACATACAGTTTTTGACCGCACCCTCGTCCGTGCCGGAGAGACTGTTCATATGAAACATTTCATCAGAAAGCATACAATGACAGGGATCGAATTCATGCCCGAACGCGAACTTCCTGACAGAATCATAATAGAGCACTCCGGCAGTGACAAGAAATATGAATTCCCCCTGAAATGGCGGGACAAGGGGGTGGCAGTAAACGAATGGAAGATCCCGGAAGATGCATATCTGGGGCAATATGAAGTTACACTGACAAACAGCCGCAAAAATAATACAAACAATCCGCACAGCCGCTACATATCAGAAGCCCGGTATGAATCGGGAAATTTCCGGGTCGAGGAATTTCGGATACCCCTGATGAGAGGCTTTATTCAGGCGCCGAAAGAACCGCAGGTGAATGTCTCAGAACTTGACGTTGATATAATGGTGTCATACCTTTCAGGCGGTGGTGCGGGTAATGCGGCTGTTAAGTTAAGGAGTGTGATACAGCCAAAATACGTTAGCTTCGACTCATTCGACGATTTTGTTTTTTCAAACGGTCCTGTTAAAGAGGGAATAGACAGACACTCCAGGCAAAGTTATAGCAGTGATGAAGAAATAGGGGCATCAAAAAAACCGAAGATCATAACCAGCGACTTATCACTTGATCCTTCCGGAGCTCTCAGGACAAAGATTACTCCTTTGCCAAGGGCGGGATTTCCGCAGGAAGTGGCTTCAGAATTGGAGTTTCGGGATCCGAACGGAGAAGTGCAAACTGTCTCTTCAAGGATACCTTTATGGAACTCACGCACGATAGTTGGGATAAAACCGGATTCATGGGCCGCCACCGCGGACAATTTCAAGTTCCATCTTTTGGCGCTGGATCTGACAGGGAAACCCATACCTGGAGTGCCGGTTAAAGCCGACCTTTATCAAAGAAAAAATTACAGTCATAGGAAGAGGCTCATAGGTGGTTTCTATGCCTATGAGCATGTGACTGAAACAAAGAAATTAGGAGCGTTTTGCAAAGGAATCACAGATACGAAAGGTCTTGTAATTTGCGAAGTGAAGTCGCCGGTATCAGGGAATGTGATCATCCAGGCGACGGCAAAGGATTCGGAAGGGAACATTTCAACCGCCAATCGTGATGTATGGGTGTACGGCAAAGGTGAATGGTGGTTTGATGTCTCGGATAACGACAGGATAGATCTTATTCCCGAAAGAAAAAGATATGAACCCGGAGAAAAGGCTAAATTTCAGGTGAGGATGCCTTTCAGGAGCGCGACCGTGCTGGTGACGGTTGAGCGTGAAGGCATCATTGACGCATTTATCAAGAAATTATCAGGGAAAAACTCTTCCATAGAGGTACCGATCAAGGGCTCATACGCACCGAATGTTTTCGTATCCGCTCTCTGCGTAAGGGGAAGAGTTGAGAGTGTCAAGCCGACAGCTTTAATAGATCTGGGCAAACCGGCATTTAAACTGGGCATGTCCGAAGTCAAAGTCGGCTGGAAGGCTCATGAGCTGAAAGTGGAAGTCTATGCGCAGAAAGATGTCTATCAAGTCAGGGAAAAAGCTCAGGCAAGAATCAAGGTCAGAACTGCCGAAGGCGTCGCGCCCCCGAAAGGTAGCGAAGTCGCTATCGCTGCTGTCGACGAAGGTCTTCTAGAGCTTATGCCGAACAGAAGCTGGCAACTGCTGGATGCAATGATGTCTCAGAGAGGACATGAAGTCGAAACCTCGACAGCTCAGATGCAGGTTGTCGGCAAACGTCACTATGGACTAAAAGCACTGCCGCACGGTGGCGGCGGAGGCAGGCAGACAACCAGAGAACTGTTCGACACCTTGCTTCTCTGGAAAGGCAGTGTAAATCTGGACGCTAACGGAGAGGCTTCAGTAGAAATACCGATCAACGATTCGCTGACTTTATTCAGAATAGTTGCTATTGCTGACGGCATGCGCAACCGTTCCGGCAGTCTGTTCGGTACGGGGTACACATCCATACGCACGACTCAGGACTTGATGATTCTGGCGGGACTGCCACCAGTCGTGCGAGAGGAAGACTCATTTCATGCAAACTTCACTATAAGAAATGCATCAAAACGTCCAATTGATGCGATCGTATCAGGTACATCCAGCGCCCTGAAGCATCTGAGTCCGATTGAGGTTAGCCTGCAGGCCGGAGAAGCAAAAGAGATCGGCTGGGACATATCAGTACCGAAAGGCATAGATTCGATTTCCTGGGAGATTACGGCAGGAGAAAAGAAGGGCAATACCTCGGACAGGCTGAGGGTAAAGCAAAAGGTAGTTCCAGCGACAAGAGTTTCAACTTATCAGGCAACTATTTCACAGGTAACCGGACAATATGCTTTACAGGTTGATCAGCCTAAAGATTCATCACCTAACAGGGGCGGGATAAGGATAACTCTGAGTCCAAAACTGTCATCGGAAGTTTCTGGCATTAATGATTATATGCGTTCATATCCATACAGCTGCCTTGAACAGAAGACATCAATCGCAGTCGCCCTCAAGAATCAGGAAATGTGGAACAAAATAGTCGGCTCAATGCCGTCCCACATGGACTCAGATGGGTTATTAAAATATTTTCCTGCGATGCAGGAAGGCAGCGATACTCTCACCGCATATGTTCTGTCGATCTCATCTGAGGCCGGATGGCAGCTGCCGGAAAATATTAGGGAGAAAATGATCGAAGGATTGACCGGCTTCATAAGCGGCAAAGTTGTGCGGCGCTCAGCATTGACTACCGCAGACCTCTCAATCAGGAAGATTGCTGCACTGGAGGCCATTTCACACGCAATCGAGGTCAGGCCGGAACTGCTTGGTTCGATATCTGTCGAGCTAAATTTGTGGCCGACGTCCGCAGTGATCGACTGGATGAACCTGCTCATAAAATCAAAAGCTATTCCAGAAAGGTCTGTCAAGTTAAGGGAAGCTGAACAGGTTTTACGTTCCAGGTTTAACTTCCAGGGTACAACCATGGGCTTTTCGACTGAACAGAGCGATTACCTTTGGTGGCTCATGGTATCTGCCGATGTTAACGCAGTGAGAAGCGTGCTGACGCTGCTCAATCTGGAAAACTGGAATGATGACATGCCGCGAATTGTTAGGGGTGCGTTGGAACGACAGCATAAGGGACGGTGGAACACTACCGTCGCCAATGCATGGGGAGTGCTGGCACTTGAAAAATTCTCACGCAAATTCGAAATGGTACCCGTTGCCGGTAGTACCGCTGCGATATTAGACAAAAAAGAATTATCATTCGACTGGACAGCTTCTCCCAAAGGTGGAAGCATTATGTTTAATTGGCCCAAAGAAAGCGCCTCTCTTGGCATAACCCATCACGGAAGCGGCAGGCCATGGGTAACTGTTCAAAGTCTGGCTGCAATCCGGCTCAAGGAACCCTTGTCCAGTGGATTCAAAATCAAAAAGACAGTCACACCAGTTGTACAAAAGAGCGCATCAGGATGGAGACGTGGCGATGTTGCGAGGATAAGGCTCGATCTGGAAGCTCAGACTGATGTGACATGGGTTGTCGTTAATGATCCCGTGCCGGCTGGCTCCAGCATCTTAGGCACAGGTCTCGGCCGTGATTCTCAGATGATTGCCTCAGATGAAAAGAAGACAGGCCGGGTATGGCCGGCCTTTGAGGAACGCTCTTTCGAGGCCTTCAGGGCATATTATGAGTATGTGCCAAAAGGACACTGGGCTATAGAATATACTATCCGACTGAACAATGATGGAAGTTTTGTGCTTCCGGAGACCAGAGTGGAGGCGCTTTATGTTCCAGAAATGTTCGGAGCCATGCCAAACAGGAAAATGGCTATAGGGAGATAAGCTTTATCGCATGGAAATCTGACGGTTATCATAAGCAGCAATGCGACGTCAGATTACCTTTGGCTCAGAGGTGGAATCGACGGAGTCATCAAATGTTTCGCCTTCACGATGGCCCTCGGCGCCTTTGTTTAACCTTTTCTGTCTCTTCTCTTCTTGTTTCTTCAGCCGATTAAGCTCTTTTTTTCTTTTTTCGCTCTTATATGCACCCGGTCTGGCCAAACTACCTCCCTTTGTCTCTAATTTATTGATTATATCACAGTCGCCCGGTGAAGCGAAGTCTCTCTGGTCTAATTACAACCTACAGATGTCTCTAATCTCGTTACAAACGATGCATTACGAAAAATGCTGCATGGTTTGAGGTAAAGAAGCGAGGTTCTCTCTTCAGTATATCTGCCACCGATGGATTACGCTTGAATTCACCCTCAATAAACTGTCTGACTGCCATTCTGCTCCATCCGTCAGGATGTTCGAAGTCAGTATATAAAGTCAGATCGCCTTCATAAAAGGATTTAGTCCTGACTGATTTTGCAGCGGAGCTGCTTACCGGCAAATTAAAAAGAGCCACGTTTAGAAATGATATCTCGGAGCTGTGCGTTTCAGTAAATTCGAGCGTACTGCGGGCAGAGGTTAAGTTCTCGTACGGTGTGCCGAACAGAAGATAGACGTAAGTTGATATTCCCGAAGCATGGAGAGATTTAAGCGCTGCTGAAACAGTCTGCAGATCAATGCCTTTCTGCATGCGGTCAAGGACGGATTGATCTCCCGACTCGACGCCTAACTTAAGCATAACGCATCCAGATTTTTTCAATGCCGCACAAAAATCCATATCTATTAAGTCTCTATATATTCTGGCAAAGCCATACCAGTGAACGCCTGGCGGATTATCAATCAATGAACGCATTAATAACGGGCTTATAGAATTGTCGAGCAAATGCATCAGTGTCGGTTTTGTCTTCTCCACTAGCGATGAGATGTCAGCACGTGCCTTATCGATATTTACCGGAATATAACTGTTGCCTTCGGCATTTTCAGGGCAAAACGAGCATTTATTCCAAAAACATCCGCTAGAGCTGCTATACGGTAATACCCCACCAGGCGAGAGATATTCGCAAGGGTCAGTAAATTCATAATCCGGCGAGCATGTCAAATCACCATCGACATTGATGCCCGCTAGTCGCAGCAATTCACGTTCTCCAGGTCCTTCAACAAAATAATCGACCAGTCCCGCAAACAGCTGCTGGAGACGTCCATCTCGCCCGGGTCCTTTAAGCCATGATGTAATGAGGCCTCCGCCGCAAATAAGTTTCGTGTTCGGTGACAGCCTTTTAAGAAAGCCCAGCATGGCAAAAGCGCACAAAGCCTGGCTCAGAAAAGAAATTGACAATCCTATTATAGCGGGCTGCTTCTCTTCTATGAGTCGGGGCAACCGTTTATTGAAATAGGAAAAGAAAGGGTTATTTTCCGGATTTTCTGCGGCGAACAAAAGATCGCCGCTTTTAAGCGGAGAAAGCTGCGCATGCTGGTAATTCGCGAGGCCGACAGTGACGTCGGCAATCACTGTCGATTTTTCAATAACACGGTTAATGTCAATTACAGCTCGGTTGTATTTGGCGATCGATTTATAAATCTCCCACTGCTTTAGAGCGCTGATGTTTCGCTCGACATTGCGCAATGCTCTAGCGGTCCAGGCATCCGGCCTCTCGACCCGATTCCACGGAGAGGAGTTTATGAGGAAATGCAGCCCCTCGAGATTTGCGTCAAGCACAACATGTCTGATGCCGTGATGATTGAGAGCTCCAGACAATGAGGCGAGTCCAGCCGGCGGCTCGCTGGCTTTGGCAACAGGAGGATTGATGAGAATCATATCATATTCTAACGCAAATTCGTCTTCGATATGATAATCTGCTATCATTAATAATCTTGAGATTCTTTGGAGGACGTTCATGCCTCATTCGCCGTCGAATATTGTGCTTGTAGGTATGCCTGGTTGCGGAAAGAGCACAGTGGGTGTGATCCTTGCCAAGCTTGCTTCTCTGGACTTTGTCGATACTGACCTTCTCATCCAGAGAGCAACCGACAGGCTTTTACAGGAGATTGTAAATCATGAGGGTTATATGGCGCTACGAGCCATTGAGGAAGACATACTTCTCAAACTCAATTGTCAGCATCGTGTCATAGCAACAGGAGGCAGCGCCGTCTATAGTAGAGCCGCCATGGATCACCTGAAGAAAGACGGCATCATTGTATTTATTGATGTCGATATCGCGACCCTCAAATCTCGAATCAGCAACTATGAAACAAGAGGCCTGGCAAAGCGTCCCGATCAATCTTTCGAAGAGCTCTTTGCGGAAAGAATGAATCTTTATCGCAAATATGCGGATATTACGGTCAACGGAGACAGACTATCCCAGGAAGAGGTTTGCGAGGCTATATTAAAGTGGATCGACCTTAAACGATAACCCTTTGGTTGTTTCTTTTGCCACGTCCTCCATCTTGTTATAATTCTATTATGAAATGCTATTTCTCAGTATTAGTCATCTCTTTGTCCGTGTTTTCATTTCTTATGGCAGGGAACGCCTGCTCCAATAAATCTGATCAGCCGGCAACTAAGGCCGTCACAAATATGTCTCCATCAGCATCCGCAAAGGAAGCAGATGGCAAATGGAGGGATTACGTGAAGCCGTCAAAAGAAGAACTCAAAAGAAAATTAACCCCTTTGCAATATCAGGTAACACAAGAAGAGGCCACCGAGCCGCCTTTCAAGAACGAATACGCAGACAATAAGAGGGAAGGAATCTATGTCGACATCGTCTCTGGAGAGCCGCTTTTCAGTTCGACCGATAAATACGATTCAGGAACAGGTTGGCCGAGCTTCACCAGGCCTCTTGAGCCTGACAATATCATCGAAAAGAAAGACCGTAAGCTTTTTATAACCAGGACTGAAGTGCGCAGCAGGCACGCTGACTCTCACTTAGGGCATGTATTTCCGGATGGGCCAAAGCCTACCGGTTTGCGCTACTGCATGAATTCCGCGGCCCTGCGCTTCATTCCAAAAGAAGACCTCGAAAAAGAGGGCTACGGGCAATATCTCAAGCTTTTTCAAAAATGACTTTGGCAGCTATACTGTACCTGCAGCTGAAACGTCACACTGAACGGAGGCAAACATGCGGATAGACTTTTTCAAACTGACAGCGCTTTATATTGGTGCGATTTTAGTTCTTGCGTCCTGCGGGGGGTTGCAGCAGCAAGTGACAACAGGCGGCGGAGGCGGCGAGAAATCGATCGCGATGGAAGCAGACAGTTTCAAGTTTACACCTAACAACATAAAAGCATATGAGGGAGATGTATTGGTTCTCAGCATTAACAACGTATCGGGCTCAACCCACAATTTCGCAATAAAGGACCCGGATGGACAGATTTTGCAAAGTGTAGATCTGCCCGCAAAACAGATCGTTGAAATTAGGATAAAGCTCTTGAAACCTGGGGAATACCTGTTTTACTGCGATAAGCCTATGCATTCCCCGCTCGGCATGAAAGGCCGGATCGAAACACTAAAGAAATAGGAGTGTTTCACTGCGGACATTCTATCTGACAATAGCGTTTTTAATCTTTGCGGCACATGCTCATGCTTTTGCCGGCTTTGAAGAAATTAAAAATTCGCACGACAGATCAGATGCCCTTCTTTTTGACCGACATGGTGCCGTTATACAGGAGCTTAGAGTTGACGCAAAAGGTAGAAGGCTAGAGTGGGCATGCCTCAAAGAACTTTCACCATCGCTGATAAGATCCGTTGTCAGCTCCGAAGACAAGAGGTTCTATAAACACAACGGCGTGGACTGGACCGCGCTGGGCAGTGCTGCTGTCAACCATCTCTTTAATGGTCGAAACAGAGGTGCAAGCACTATTACCATGCAGCTGGTATCTATGCTTGACAAGGAACTTAGACCAACAGGTTCTAAGCGCTCGCTAAACCAAAAATGGGATCAGATCCAAGCAGCGCTGGAGCTTGAGCACCGTTGGTCCAAAGAACAGATTCTTGAGGCTTATCTTAACCTTATAACATTCAGAAGTGAACTGCAGGGCATTGTCGCAGCGTCAAGAGGACTATTCGGAAAAGAACCGAGTGGTCTTGATGTAAAGGAATCTCTGATTTTAGCAGCTCTTATTAGATCGCCCAATGCACAGGCTGACGGCGTTGCGACAAGAGTGTGCAGGCTTTCCACTGAACTGCGTACCGATAACAAATGCAGCGATCTTCAAGTTTTCACCAAAACAATACTTGATCATCCTTATCATATCTCACCTCGTGCAAACCTTGCGCCTCATGTTGCCAGACAATTACTGACGGGCAGGCGACGGGCAGCAACATCAACAATAGACGGACCTCTGCAGAAATTCGCTTCTGAGGTTATTACACGCCAATTAGGAGTAATCAGAGGCCAGAACGTCCATGACGGTGCAGTGCTGGTTATCGAAAACAAGACAGGTGATATTTTAGCTTATATAGCCAATTCTGGGGCTGAGTCATCAGCACGCCATGTGGACGGCATACTGGCCAGAAGACAGGCAGGATCCACTCTCAAGCCGTTTCTGTACGGACTGGCTATTGAACAACGCCTCCTGACACCTGCCTCGTTGATAGACGATTCACCGGTGGATGTGCCTACTCCGGCAGGCCTGTATATCCCGCACAACTACAACAATGACTTTAAGGGGATGGTCAGCGCCAGAACAGCTCTGTCTTCATCTCTCAACATTCCTGCCATTAGAACACTCATGCAGGTCGGGCCGGATGTTTTTACACATCGTTTGAAGATGTTAGGCTTTAATGATCTGAATGAAGGCGATTATTATGGGCTGTCTATGGCCCTCGGTTCTGTGGAGGTGACTCTTTTAGAATTGACCAATGCATACCGTACTATTGCTAACGGTGGTATGTGGAGCAAACCTTCTCTCACTGCGCAAATGGAAAAGGCTGCAAAAAAACGGGTGATGGATCGCGAGTCAGCATTCATTATCTCTGATATACTTTCCGATAGAACCGCGCGAGGCTTGACATTTGGATACGAAAATCCTCTTTCCACGCGTTTCTGGAGCGCTGTTAAAACCGGCACGAGTAAGGACATGAGAGACAATTGGTGTGTAGGGTTTTCATCTGCTTATACCGTAGGGATATGGGTCGGCAATTTTTCAGGAGCATCAATGTGGAATATCTCGGGCGTATCGGGTGCCGCGCCTGCATGGCTCGAAATAATGAACTATCTACACAACGGCAAAGCCAGCATTGCCCCTGCGCCGCCATCTGGAGTCGTTGCGCGGAGGGTTGATTTTTTGCAGTCATTAGAACCAGCCAGAACAGAGTGGTTTGTGCGCGGCACTGAACCTTTACATAGCCAAACGGAAAAGGCAGACAAGGCCGTTATACAATCAGCTGCGACCTCAATATCACCATCAATAATTTATCCGCCAAAGGATACTATATTTGCCATAGATCCGGATATACCGGCAGATAGCAATGCCATATTTTTTCAATCAACTAAGAAGGGAGAATACAGCTGGATATTAGATAATAAAAAAATCGGAGAAAGCGTGGACATGATAGCCTGGAAGCCGACTTACGGTAAGCATCAACTACTATTGGCAGATATGCAAAACCGGGTGATAGACATGGTTAGCTTTGAAGTCAGAGGATCACCTCCGCCTGATCGCCAGCCTTATTCTGATGACAGTTCCGGAGGTCTGTAGTCTTAGTCTTGCCTTTTCCCAACCTATGCAGAGAGAGACGTTCTTGATATATTACTAATATGAAAAAATATTTGTTTGTGCTATTAGTTGCGGTATGCCTGGTCACAGCGTGTGCTCCCGTCTTCAGGGAAGAAATAATGAAAAACGCGACGCTAAATCCATCCATTGCTGAATTGAACTCATCGCCTTTGATGTTCGAAGGTAAGCTCTATATACTGGGTGGCAATATCGTTAACACGCGGCTTACTAAAGAAGGATCTCTCATTGAGGCTGTATATGCCCCTGTTGATTCCAGGGGATACCTTAAGAACTATCTCAGATCAGTGCGCTTTCTGGCCCTCTATCCAAAAGATAAGGGCATTCTCGATCCTCTGATATTCAGAAAGAACAGGGACGTAACGATCGCGGGCCTATACAAGGGCACCCGCATTGAGAAACTGGATCAGCTGGATTACGCATACGCGTATTTCGAGATAGTGGATTTCCGTCTTTGGGAAGAACCGCAATATTACTATCCCGCATATTACCCATATCCTTACTGGTGGTACGATCCATGGTATGGCCATTGGCATGATCCGTGGTACGGCCACCGCCGGTGGCGATAGAAAGAGATCATTCCGGCAAGCCTTATTTTTTTACAGAAAGTTTCCTCACAAGGTCTCCTTTATGTGAACCCTCTGGCGCTTTTATCAGCACAGTTTCACCTGAAGATGCCGAAACAGCGTCAATGCCGTCTTCGTATCGGAGCGACTCGACAATAACTGTGGCATTTGAGGAGGCAGATAAGAGATATTCTACTGAGTCACCGATCATCAGCTTAGCCCTTAGTAAAACCTTTGCGGTAGCCGCTTTTCTGTCAGTCACTATACCAATTACTTCGGATTCACAGTTGTAGCCTGTGCCGGTAAAATTGTAAAGATCCGACTGCTTGTCATCGAATAAAAGGCCAGCCGTATAACCTCTATTACTGAACAGTGCTAACTCTTTTTCCCATTCTGGCAATAGGGCGGCATACAAGCGATCGTCATCGAGTTTATCTATAGCCTCCCTATAACACTTTGTTACGGCAGCAACATAGTGCAGTCCTTTCATTCGTCCTTCTATCTTGAAACTCTTGACGCCGGCCCGAAGCAGACGTGGAAGATGTTCAATTAGACAAAGATCCTTCGAGTTCATGACATATGCGCCACGGTCATCTTCAAAGACGGGGAAATACTGCCCCGGCCTCTTTTCTTCAACGAGGGCGTATTTCCATCGACAAGAGTTCGTGCATTCACCTGAATTGGCGCTCCTTGAGGCCATAAAGCTGCTCAAATAACACTTGCCGGCATATGACAGACAGACTGAGCCATGAACAAAGGCTTCAAGCTCTATATCCACGTTTTCAGCAATAACTCTGATCTCTTCGATCGAAAGCTCACGCGAAAGAATAATTCTCTGAGCTCCCATTCTTTTCCAGAACCCAGCAGATTCACTGTTTGTGACGTTCGCTTGCGTTGATACATGGAGTTTGATCTGAGGAGCCTCTTCCTTGAAGAGCATAAAAACTCCTGGATCTGAGATGATGACTGCATCGGGCATTATATCGTTTAGAAAGCCGATATGCTCTCTTATGGCAGGGAGATCATTGCTGCGCGCAAAAATATTTACCGTAACATATACTGAAACGTTCCGCTCGTGCGCATACTTTACAGCTTCCCTCAATTCTGCGGCGTCGAAATTTTTGGCCTTGTTGCGAAGGCTGAAGTGTGGATCGCCGAGATAGACAGCATCAGCGCCGTAATGTATGGCCGCTCGCATCTTTTCAAAATCGCCGGCTGGACAGAGCAGTTCGGGGCGGTTCATCGTGCTGCGCCTCTGCGGCTGCGCTCTATTTCCAGGCGTGCGAGCTCATCGCAGCGCTCGTTTTCAGCATGACCGTTATGGCCCTTGATCCAAACCCATTCGACTTCATGCCCTTTCGCGGCAGCGAGAAGCCTCTCCCATAGATCGCGATTAAGCACCTCTTTCTTCTGGGAGTTGCGCCAGTTATTTTGCACCCAGCTCCTGATCCACTCGGACATGCCCTTGACCACATAATTCGAATCGGTAGTCACCTTTATGCTGCAAGGACGCTTGAGCGCCTCAAGAGCCGATATGACGCCCATGAGCTCCATGCGGTTGTTAGTAGTGTGAGGCTCGCATCCGGACAATTCCTTTTCTCTGCCGCCCGACCTCAGTATCGCACCGAATCCGCCGGGGCCGGGATTGCCGCTGCACGCCCCGTCTGCATATATCTCGACAAAAGGCATTTTTTCCATGATCTGTTATTTTAAATCATTTGAGAGTAACAACTGTCACCCCTTGTCCGCCTTCCGGCTGTTCGCCGCCGCGGAAACCAGCAACCAGCGGGTGTCCCTCAAGATGCTCCCTGACCGCCTTTCTCAGCGCACCGGTCCCTATGCCGTGGATGACAGAGACCTCGCGCAATCCTGCAAGAGCAGCATGATTAAGAAACGGCTCTATCCGCGACAGGGCCTCGTCCACATGCAGTCCTATTATGTTGATGTCGGAAGAGGCCGTCTCCGACACTGCCTTAGTAAAACCGGCATTAGATGACGCCCTCGCGAAGTCCCGTCCCTTCTTCTTCTGTAAGCCCTCGTACGGAATTTCGACCTCGACGCTTCCACACCTGACCCTTACCCTTTCGCGCCGAGAATCAACACTCACCACCTGTGCATCGGCTTCAATCGATTTCACGTACACGACATCGCCTTTTTTCAAAGATTCTAACGAGGGTGCACCCGCCGTTTCCGGCGACAGCTGCGCCGACAACGCCTTGTCGATCTCCTTCCTTCTGGTTTCGGCGAGTCTCAATGATTCCCTGATCTTTTCCTTGTCCGCTTTCTTCGCCGCATCCAGAAGCGCATAGAGCTCCCTTTTCACTGAAGCCGCAAGCTCGGACATTTCACGGTAAGACTTTTCCATGAGGTCATCCTGCTCACGTCTAACCGACGCTTTCATCTCATCCAGCGCCCTTCTCTGTTCTTCCATCTCGGCCTTTCCCGCGTCGATTTCAGCAATGGCGTTTTCATAATACGCCCTCTTTTCGGTCAGGTCTCTGATCAGATTATCGAATTCAATCTTGACTCCTCCAAGCAATGCCTTAGCTGAATCGACCACGCTGTCCGGCAGACCGTATCTCCGCGCGATCTCTATCGCATGCGACTGCCCAGGCTCACCGATCCGCAGGCGGTACAGCGGCGACAGAGTATTCTGATCGAATTCCATCGAGGCATTCAGCATTCCGGCAGTCCTGTGCACAAATCCCTTGATATCCATCAAGTGGGTTGTAGCAAACAACAGAGCGCCTCGCTCCTTAAGTTCCTTCAGAACTGCGCACGCTAGCGCCGCTCCCTCAACAGGATCCGTTCCGGTGCCGAGTTCGTCAAGAAGCACCATTGTCTGTGTGTCGGCCTCCTTCAAGATTTCGGATATATGAGCGATATGGGCCGAAAAAGTGGAGAGGTCATTCTCGATCGATTGTTCGTCGCCGATGTCCATCAGCAGCTCCCTTACCATCGGGAAACTCGAAGACGAATCAGCAGGCACGGGCATGCCTGTCAGCGCCATGAGAGTGAGCAGCCCAATCGTCTTTATTGCGATGGTCTTGCCGCCTGCGTTGGACCCGGTTATAACCATCACAGAATTCTCTCCACCAAGTTTTACCGATAGCGGGACTACCTGCCTGACGGCGCTATGTTTCCTGAAATTCAGCGCAAGCAACGGATGGCGGCCGTCGATCAGATTTACGGAGATCGTCTCGTTAATCCCCGGCATCTGCATTTTCATGGCGTCTGCAAGCTGTGCGATACCGTGCAGCAAATCTATATGGATCAGAAGCGAAAACTGATGTTCAATATCGGGGAGCTGTTCCCGTATGAGCGCCGAAATGCTGCGCAGTATGCGGATCTCTTCAGCCTTTTCTTCAGCAGCAAGATTCTCAAGTTCATTCGAAAACCCTATTATCGCCAGAGGTTCGACAAAAGCCGTCTCTCCCGACTTCGAGACGTCATGCACCACGCCCGGCACCTGGCCTTTTGAATCCATCCTCACCGGAATGACCCATCTGCCCGACCTTGTTGTGACAAAATCATCCTGAAGGAAAACGGACAGGCTCTCGTTTCTAGTCATATCCTCGAGCTTTCTCCTGATGCGGGACTCAAGCCGGCGAATCCCCGATCGGATGACTGCAAGGGCGGACGATGCCGTATCCAGAATACCGCCCTGGCTGTCAATTGACCGTCTGAGAAGTTTCAGGATGTTCGGAAATCCTGTAAGGCCATCGGTGAGTTCTCTTAAAACCGGGATATCACTGCGTTCTGATACATTAGCATAAATATCAGATATCAGTCCGAAAACCGGAGCGAAGGCAGCAAGCTCAATTCCTTCAAGCACAGCCCCTTCGGGACGGACAGCTCCGAAAAGATCTCTGATGTCCGGAAAAGGATACAACCCCAGAGAAACTCCCTGAGAGGAAAGCCTCATAACATCTGCGGTCTCGCATTGCCGGCGTTCGATATCAGATCTGTTTGAAAAAGGCGCAAGTCTGCCAACAGCGGCCTCCGTAGCGCCGCTGTTGCTAAAACTTGCGATAATTCTTAGAAGTTTATCGAATTCCAGTAAAGAGAGGGAGTGTGACGATATCATCGAACTATTGAAAATTGCTTAGAGCCCTATCGACTCCACGACCCTGTTTTTTTGTTTCTCAAGGGCTTTTTGCCCCTGCTCCAGGGTCTTCACAATTTCTTTCTTGGCTGCTCCTGACAGTTCCACGCCCCTTTCTATCAGTTCGCTCACCCTTTCTTTTGTCTCGTCGACAAAATCATCAACCCTGTCGATAGTATCTTCGACCAGATCGACCGCCTCATTCTTGACCTTTCTCGCAGTCCTTCTGATATCCTTCCTTGTTTCTCTTCCCGATTGCGGCGCATAGAGCAGCGCAATGGCAGCTCCAATCGCACCGCCTATCAGGAATGCCGCTCCAACCTTTGCCAAATCATCATCTCTCATATGAACCTCCTATATTTATAAGTCGAATTTGTAATCCTAATTTTACCAGCAAATGAATTGCAATGCTACGGGCTAATCGAGTTTAACCTCGCCATATTGATACCATCCTGGTTTCTCCAAATTATAAGCGTTTGAGCTGAGACATTGCGTAGAATGCATTTGTGCCCAACCTCTATCAGCCCGGACAAAGCTCTCCTCCAAACATAAGCAGGCACCTTCATGCTTTCTGAAATTATCAAATCCATAAATTCTTTTTAGACTAGATTGGAGGCGTTTGAAATACCCTTATGAAATTCCCGGCTATGTGGTCTTCCAGCGCATCGACTTGAGGCTTAATCACTTTGAGCGCAGCGTTATCCATGGTTGACGGTGCTGAACTGATACATTCCTCCCTTCATGCTTGTGAAACGCTCGGGGTTATGCAAACTATTCATCTATAGCCTTATCCTGTCGCCGAACTGGATTATCATGCCGCCGCAGATGATGACAAATAACCCGATCCAGGTCGAACCAAGGATATTTTCGTCAAATACAAACTTGCCGAACAACATGCTTATCAACGCAAATACCGTCACATAGACGCCAAGAAGCCTAGAAAAAACCCATTTAACCATGTTGACAACCAGGCCGTATGAGCCCAATACCGCGAACCCGATCATTATGAAGGTAATACTGTTCCCGCGAAGCCCCATTCTGACGACGGCATCCCCGCTCACTTCCAGCAACGCAGCCGCGATAAAGATAACCCAAGCTATTGCCGTCATCTGAACCATACCCTTTGATAAGACGGGCTCATCATGCGTCTTCCAGGAGTCCCAATTTACCCGCCAGCCATTTTTTCGTGGTAGATTGGATGAGGATAGTCACAAGTATTGCAATAAAGGTGACAGCCGCGATCGCCTGACCTCCGGGCACTTTCTTTCCAATCAGCAATCCGGCAAGAGCTGCAGGTATGACCCCTGTCTCTCTGGTCCAACACATGAATAGCAGCTCCCTCAGATTCCATCTTGCCCGTCGGTCTGGCATAGCGCAGAGAAAAACCGCGATCGGACGCGCTATACATATGAACATGACAACAATTATAACCCCGCCGATCAGGAATTCCTTTATAAGGCTGAAGTCAACCTGAGAGCCCAGGAGGATAAAAATAAACATTCTCATGACAGTTGCAGTTCTCGCAACGAATTCATCGAGTTTTTCTTTTTCATGATATTTCATCTGAAATCCGAACGCTCTTTTGTTTCCAAGCATGATGCCAAATATAAAAACAGCCGTGAAGCCGCTTGCTTGGAGGCCTTCTGCACCCATGTAAGTTCCAATGACAGTCATCAGGGTTACTATAGGAGCATATTTGGCTAGAAAGTCGAACTTCTCATGTGCGATGAGAAGCAGACCTAGATATCCCATTGCCGTACCGATGAAGATGCCTGTTACAGTCTGCTTCAGAAGGTCCACCAATATCACAGGCGCAGAGAATCCACCATTTCCAAGAGCAACAGATAGTATTGCAAGTGTAATGACCGAGCCGGTCGCATCATTGAAAGCGGATTCACTGATCAGCGCCTGAGAGACCCTCTTTTTAATTCTTATCTGCCTGAAGACAGGGATGATGGTCGCCGGGTCCGTAGGAGCAATTGCCGAACCGAGCAGCACGCATGTTATTAGCGGCAATCCGAGAGCATAATGCGAAGCCAGACCGGTAAGCACCGTCATTATAAGCACCCCTACCGTCGAGAGCGCCGCAAGCGTGATCCAGATTTCCTTCAGTACTGTCAGCCTGACCGAAGCGCCTCCGTCAAAAAGTATATAGCAGGCGCCGAAGATGAGTATTATCTGATTCAAGACAGATTCTGTCGGAACATGTAACAAATCGGCAGCTCCAGGACCTACAATGATGCCTGCGACCAGATATAATGCCACATCCGGAAGATCAATTTTTTGCAAAATGAACCCGGAAATGGCACCGGCAGCCAGGATTACAGCAAGCACGAGCAAAAGCTGTTTTGCCATTTCGAAGTTGACAGCAGGTTCCATATGCCTCTCCCCGGATGTTTCATCAATTATAAAACAAAATACCCTGCCGGGCGGCAGGGTATTTTATTGTTCGTCGTCTTACCTCCGTCTTTAAATTTCTACATGTACATGACACTTTTTGGTGCATGCCCTTGAGCAGGCCTCGCATCCTATGCAGTTGGCTGGATTTGCAACAGACATGACCTTGTTGCCCATATCGTCGCCATACTCATCCTCGCCTTCGAAAGGCTTCTCGATCAGTTCCAGAACTTCCCTGCTGCAGACTTTATAGCAGCGCCCGCAGCCGATGCATTTATGTATGTCGATGGACTCGATGAATTTTGGAATCCATGTCTCTCCGCCCCTTGTATAACCTATGACAGTCGCCATCTATTATATTCCTCCTTCCGATTCGGGCTGATCAGGCTATCGCCTCTCCGTCCGTCTCGCCCGTCCTGACCCTGATCGCGCCCGCGATAGGGCTGACGAATATCTTGCCGTCGCCCGGTTTGCCTGACCGGTTGACCCTCATGATCTCCTTGACTATCTTGGTCACCAAGTCGTCGGGCACAACTATCGTTAGCAGCCTCTTCGGCACATACAAAGCTATTTTGGGCAGTGTATGTTCGAGTGCATAGCTCGAAGGGGTCGGCTTCAGCTTTACAGCAGTGCAGTAACTTTCAGGCATCTCAGAGTCCATTTCAGCACACATGGCGCCTTTCTGTCTGCCTCTGCCCTCGACACTCTGGATGGTAAGAGACGGATACCCCAGATCTTCGAGCGCCTTTTTTGTATCCGGCAGTTTATCCCGTCTGATAATCGCAGTGATCTCCTTCATAGCCCTACCTCTCCCGTCCTGATTGTGTATGCCTGATCAACCGGACTGACGAATATCTTGCCGTCGCCTATGAAGCCTGATCTCGCCTTGTCCTGTATGATTTTGATAACTTCTTCCGCATCGGAGTCATCGATTACGGTCATGATCAGCGTCTTGGGCAGCTCATCGTAATGAACCGGCCCAACCTGGAGCCCCTTTTGCTTTCCTCGTCCGAAGACCGGCATCTTGGTGAGAGACGGAAAGCCTGCGCCTTCAAGGGCGAGCACGACCTCTTGTTCCTTTTCAGGCCTTATAAAAGCCCTTACCATTTTCATATCCTGTTCCTCCCCTTCTATTGTTATTTGTTTTTTACGTTCAATTCCATTGACCGCGCCAAAATGCGCTTCAATTCGAATTCATGTTCAAGGCCTTCTTCAGCCAAGGCGGCGGCGAACCCTTCACGGTGTCAAGCAGCCTGTTCATTGAATCCTCGATAGTGACAGGCTCCTTTACCTTGACAGGCATGATGCCTTTCTTGACAAGCCGCGCCGCAGACGGCCCGCCTATCTCCGTCAGATAGATAATCTTGCAATCGGCAAGCTTCTCGACCTTTGACTGAACACGCTCGTCGTGCAGATCGCCCATTCCCCTGGTCTCGACTATAGTTGCATCCTGTCCGTCGGCGAATTTTCTCATTTCAATGAAGCTGTACCGGTCCGGAGTCAGCTCGTACACGGCAAACATGCCCGCCCTTCCGAAATGCTCATCGACATTGATTCCGTCCGTAGTTGCAAATGCCACCTTCATATGCACCTCCTTCAGCCCCCTCAATGGGCCTTCATCAGTAAGTTGCCGATATCGTTAATGCTGTTCAAAGTACCCGTATACCCAATCGTCACCCGCGCTGTGACTCCGATAAGCTTATGAACGGGAAACCCTGTCTGGTATAGCGGCACCTTTAGCCTCAGCGCCGACTCCTCGGCATGAGAGTTGGATATAATGATATCGCATCCGGCCCTGATGGAATTAAGGTCTCCAACCTCCGTCTCATCGGCCATGATGCAGGAAACCGCTTCCGCAATATGCGGTACGACAGCTTGCGTAATCGTGATTCCCGTTTCAGCAAGCAGCCTCGACATCTGTACGCTATGGTCCGGATCTAATGCAATACAGGCCCTTTTGTTGGCAAAGTAAAATTGCGCATCTCTCATACCATCGATCAGAATGTGCCTTCTGCGCTCGTATCTTGCCGGCATCTCTCTTCCGCTAAGAGCGGAAAGAGTCTCCATCAGGCGATCAGTATCCTGAAGTCCGGCGATTCTCTCAAATACACGGAATTCGATCCCGAATTCTCCTTTTAATATCTCAGCCGCACCTTGCATACTTGAACCGATAGCTATAGTAAACTCTGAATCAGCCATGCTTCGTATGTTCTCAACAGGCGCGCCTCCCAGGGCCAGGGCTGACATGCCCTTTCTACTGCCGTCCAACGCGGCCAGATCGGGAACAATGACCGGCCTCAAACCGAAAGACTCCGCCATCTCGCGCAGCTCCGTAAAGTCGGCGGGAGTGAGATGAGGTCCGGCGATGATGTTGACCTGACCGCTCTTTTTTTGTGCACCTGTGCCTTTTACGACTATAGTACGGATGATCGCTTCGACAGCCTTGGAGTATCCGGTTTCCAGCCCACCCTCATAGTCGGGCGTTTTGACATGCACGATCTCTGTTGCCCCTTTATCGATCATCTTGATCGCACCTGCCAGATCATCACCTTTTACTTCGGCCAGCCCGGTAGTCAGGATGCCGACCACGTCCGGACCGCTTTTATCGATGACCTGCTCAGCAGCCCTGACCGCGTTTTCCTCACTGCCCATAACCACGTTTTCCACAAAAAGCTTGGAGCTGACCAGCGCAATCGGCTCCCTGAAGTGATTGGTGATAAGGACTTTGCCGAGGAAGTTGCAGCCTTGCGCGCCATGGAGTACGGGCACAGCCTTATTGATTCCCTGAAAGGCTATAGCCGCGCCGATTGCCTGTGAGTTCTTCAGCGGATTTATCAGGACATCACTTGCAATTCTCTTATCCGCTCCTGTTGCGCAAGTTTCCGACGATGTTCCACTGCTGTTTGCATAAAACCGCAGTCCGGCGCTTAAGTCGGCTGCGATATTAACGAGCCCCTCATAGCCGGCATACGGCTTGTGCCTTTCCTGATTAACATCGATAAAAGGATAACCCTCCTTCACCGCCAGATATTTGTTCCTCCCTCCGGCGACAAGCATATCGGCTTTTTTCTCTCTCAGTAATTTAAGGAGATTCTTCGGTGTGACGTCCTCAACCAGAGGGGCATCCGGACCGAGTATTTCCCTCATTTTTTCCTCATCCTCGAAGGTGCTCTTTTTGGTCCCGACTGCAACTATTTCGATGCCAAGGTCCAAAAGCGCGGAAATGAACGACCAGCTTTTTACTCCGCCGGTGTAAAGCACAGCCTTCTTGCCGCGAAGGTTTGCATATTTTCTCAACTTCTCGTCGAGAATATTTTCTTCGGATGCAATGACCTGCTCAATCGCTTCGACTGCCGTAGGGGCGTATGGCGATACGCCCTTACATATCGCCCTAAGGGCTTTCGACATCTCGGTCTTACCGAAGAAGGACACTTCGACATAGGGAATGCCGTACTTGCGTTCCATTTCTTTTGCCACATTTATAAGAGCCCGGCTGCATACAACCACATTCAGCTTCGCTCTGTGCGCGTACGTGATTTCATCGAAAGTGGAGTCACCGGTAATCCTGGACAGGATGTTAATGCCTGCCTTCCTCAGAACGGGCTCGACGAGCCAGAGATCACCTGCTATGTTGTATTCGCCGATAAGGTTGATATCGGCACTGGTAATGCGTGGTGGTTCTCCGGTCCCTATGACATGTTCCAGCAGTACCTCGCCGGCAATCCTGTTGCCCAGATTTTTCGGCCCCACAAATCCGGGCGCATTCACCGGTATAACCCTTATGCCGATACTGCTCTCCGCTTTTTTGCAGACTGCCTCGATATCTTCGCCGATGAGACCGCTCACACAGGTGGCGTGTACAAAAATGGCCCTTGGATGCACCTCCTCGTTCGTCTTTACAATGGCCCGGTAAAGTTTCTCTTCAGAGCCGTAGACGATATCGAGCTCGCTCATATCTGTCGTAAAGCCCCACTTGTGTAGAGGCGTACGGCCGTTCGCCCCTACCCTCGATGACAGAGTCCCGCGCCCTTCCCATGAGCTGCCGCAGCAGGCTATGGGGCCGTGGATGATATGGGCAGCGTCCGCTATCGGCTGAAGCACGATCATCGCTCCATCGAAGGCGCACGATTCTCCACCCCTTGCGCGGCAAAGCTTTTCGCTCTTTTCGGTTGCGCATCCGCCCTGCATCAATCTGTCCACATTCGCAAGCATATCTATCTCCGGTAGGGGCGCGCAATACGCCCCTACATTGTTTATTATCGAATTACGTCAAAGCTGGTTGTATTGATCGTTGCGCGATCAAGTTCATCAAGCACCGTGTTCACAATAGAGGTCACGATGTTAAGCGCGCCCTGATAGCCTATGATCGGGAACCTGTGCAGATGATGCCTGTCAAATAACGGAAAGCCAAACCTTGCGAGCGGCGTACCTGTATCTCGCCACAGGAACTTGGAATATGAATTGCCTATCAGCAGATCAACAGGGTCGGTAAACATCAGTGATCTCAGATGCCAAAGGTCCTTGTTAACGTACACCTTGCCGCTTGCACCGCAAGGGCTTGAAGCCAGAAGCGCCTCCATATCTTCGAGGAAGTTCTTGTCGCCGTTGGTACATACGATGTGCACCGGCTCGCCTCCCATCTCCATGAGGATGCTAACCATGCCTAGCAGCAAATCAGGATCACCCACCAGAGCAAAACGCTTGCCATGAACATAAGCGTGAGAATCCACCATCGCGTCAACCACACGCCCGCGCTCGTCTTCAAGTTCCTGCGGGATAGGCTTGCCCGTGATCCTGCTCAACTCATCGAGGAACTCATCCGTATTCCTTACGCCGACAGGGATCTTCACCAGCGTCTTCTGGTTCCATTCCTTGTTGATGAAATCCATGGTTTTAAGAGTCGAATACTTCTGCATGGCCACCGTGCCCGTTGCATTTACCGAATCCATCGTATCTTCTATTGTAGTGAGACCTCGATAGATCTTCGCCTGGCCCGTGTTCGGAGCATCGAAAGAATCGCTGACATCCGCAAGCACCGTATGCTTTACATCCATCATGCCGAGGATGCGCTTGATCTCGCGGTAATTGCCGGTATAGGGATCGAAGCCTGCGATAACATTGACCTTGCCGTTGGGCTCGCCTTTTTTGCCCGCAGTAAGTGATTTCAGAATGCTTCGCATCATATTGTCGTATCCGACGATGTGGGAGCCGACAAAGCTCGGTGTATTGGCATAAGGAGTCAGCAGCTCAGGCGGAATGATTCCTTTTTCCTTTGCTCCCTTGGTATATGCGTTCAGATCGTCCCCGATGACCTCAGCGATGCAGCTCGTGAAGATGGCCATCATCTTGGGCTTATACAGCGCATACGCGTTTTCGAGGCCCTCGGTCATGTTGTTCAGTCCGCCGAAAACCGCGGCATCCTCTGTCATCGAGGAAGAGACCGCCTGTATCGGCTCCTTGAAATGGCGGTTTAGATGGCTGCGGAAATAGGCGACACAGCCCTGTGCACCCTGACAGAATGGGAGCGTATCCTCAAATCCCAGCGCGCAGTAAAGCGCGCCAAGCGGTTGACAAGCCTTAACGGGGTTTATCTTGATATGCTGCCTCGCAAAATTTTTCTCCTTATATTCTTCGGTTTTTGTCCATTCCGAAACCTTCTGCACCTCCTCGGATGTCGGGCAGCACTCGAACTCTTTCTTTCTTTCGAACTGTGCTTGATACTCAGGCTCCTGGAACAGTTCGCTGTGGTCTTTTATTTTCAGTTTTGACATGATATCCTCCGTTATTATTGTTGACTCCCGCCCGGTTGCCCTCTTATTTCTTCTTCCTGATCAGTTTCCACGTCGGGCTGTTAATGGTCGCATCCATGTCGCGTGCAAATACCCCGAATCCGTCGAAACCATGATAAGGCCCGGAGTAATCCCACGAATGCATCTGGCGGAACGGGACACCCATCTTGTGATAGGTATACTTTTCCTTGATGCCGGCCCCTACGAGATCCGGCCTGATCCTGTGTGTGAACTCTTCCAGTTCATACTCGGTTGCATCATCAATGATCAACGCACCCTCTTTCATCACACTGTATGTGCGTTTGTAATCATCATTGTGGGCGAACTCGTAACCGCTGGCTACGACTTCCATACCAAGATCTTCGTATGCGCCGATGGTATGGCGGGGGCGGAGACCTCCAACATACAGCATGACCGTCTTGCCTTCGAGACGCGGCTTGTACTTCTCGATCACTGCATCCATCATAGGCTTGTATTTGGCGATCATTGCCTCGGCCTTCTCTTTTATCGTGTCGTCAAATTGAGCTGCTATCTTCCTGATGCTCTCGTATATCTTCGTTGGGCCGAAGAAGTTGAATTCGAGCCACGGCGTACCATAAGACTCTTCCATGTGGCGGCAGATGTAATTCATCGAGCGGTAACAATGGATGAGATTGAGCTTGGATTTGTGCGCAATCCCCATCTCATTTACCGATGCATCGCCGGTCCACTGTGCGATGACGCGAAGGCCCATTTCCTCAAGCATCTTGCGGGATGACCATGCGTCTCCGCCGATGTTGTAGTCGCCGATGAGGGCGACGTCATAAGGAGTGCTGGTTTCGAGCTTCCCCTTGCCGAGGACATGGTCCCTGATCGTGTCGTTGGCGATATGATGCCCGAGAGATTGGCTGACGCCGCGAAAACCTTCACACCTGACAGGAACTATCGGCATGTTGAATTCCTTCACCTTCTTCTTGGCAACCGCCTCGATATCGTCGCCGATAAGACCGACCGGACATTCCGAAAGAATGCCTATTCCCTTGGCAAGCGGGAACATTTCCTTCAACTCCACGAGCGCGGCGTCGAGATGTTTGTCGCCGCCGTATACGATGTCCTTCTCCTGGAAGTCAGTAGTTATGTGCATTGTGCCGAAGGTATCGATGCCTGTCTGCCCATTGTAATAGTTGCGCCGCGCCCACCAGCTGTATTGCCCGCAGCCGATCGGGCCGTGGCTGATTGTGATCTGATCTTTAACCGGACCCCAGACAACACCCTTTGCACCCGCATATGCGCAGCCGCGGACTGTCATTACACCGGGACGAGATTTTACATTCGATTTCACCTGGCATGAAGCGCACTGCCCTGACGGATCATTCGGCGCTATGTGCCTTGCACGGACTTTCTTGGTTTTTTCCGGGTATACTTCAAGCACTTCGTCTATCATTTTCTTGGTATCTTCAATTGCCCTGCTCATTTATTTCCTCCCTGTTCTGTGGTGTTATCTGTACGCCAACATTCGCTGGAATGGAGACGCAGTAATATCGTTCAGATCTGCGCGCACTTCTGCAAACTCTGCCTAATCAGTAAAATCCGCTCAGCTATTTGCGTTCCGGTCGTGCTGAATTGCTACGCCACAGCCTCTTCGCTCTCCATAATGCCGAAGTCCATTAGAAGTTTCTCCAATTCGTCCATGCTTATCGGCGTCGGGATTACGAAGTTTGTATTGTCGGCAATCTTCTTTGCGAGTATCCTGTATTCCTCGGCCTGCGCGTGATGCGGAGAATATTCGATTACGGTTTTTCTCCTAAGTTCTGCGCGCTGCACCTCGTTATCTCTGGGCACGAAGTGGATCATTTGAGTACCGAGCTTGCTTGCGAGTTCGGAGATGAGTTCAAACTCCTTGTCGGTCTTTCTGCTGTTGCAGATAAGGCCACCGAGCCTCACGCCGCCGCTCTGCGCATACTTGAGAATCCCGCGTGAGATATTGTTGGCCGCGTACATCGCCATCATCTCACCGGAGGTGACAATGTAAATCTCCTTGGCCTTGCCCTCTCTGATCGGCATCGCAAATCCACCGCAAACAACGTCACCGAGCACGTCATAAAAGACAAAGTCGGTATCCGCCTCATATGCGCCGTTTTCTTCCAGGAAATTGATGGCCGTAATAACACCGCGGCCCGCGCATCCAACGCCGGGCTCCGGACCTCCCGACTCGGCGCAGCTTATGCCCTTGTACCCGGTAAGCAGCACTTCTTCTATCTGCAGGTCCTCTACCGTACCGCGCTCACGCGCAAGGTCCATGACCGTGTTCTGGGCCTTCCTGTTAAGAATCAGGCGTGTCGAATCCGCCTTGGGATCGCAGCCGACTATCATGCACTTGTGCCCTGCCTCGGCCAGACCTGCAACCAGGTTCTGTGTCGTAGTCGATTTGCCTATGCCGCCCTTTCCATAAATAGCTATCTGTCTCATGTATCTCCTCCTGTGGAAAATATGCCTTTCTCTCTCATTAGCAATAGCCGTGCCAAAGACCGCAAGCCCGTCATATCAACATTTCTCATTATTTTTACATCGCAATATTTGAACTTATTTGTTCTTTATTTTACTATTTTGTAGTATTAAGACAATAATGTATTTATATGCCGGGGCCATATAATCGCTGATTTTGTGGCTTTCGTCACTTAAACGGCAAACTGCGGGTGATATAGTTGATATTAGGAGCCATGCTGCGCTATTGTGCGGCGGCTATTGCCCTCCAATGGTAATAGTCGCCGCAGTCTTGTTCACTTAAAACTATTAAATATGCTGCCTTTTCGCCATGCATCTAGTAGCAAAGGGACAAAGCACAGTTTGCCTTCACTTTTGAGCAATTTTTATGATTAAAATCGAAGACGTGTAACGAATTCTGCATATTAAGATGCGTCGGAGGGTAGTTCACTGATATGGACACAGTCCCACTGAAAACATAGGTTATGCTCCGGAAGGCAAATGCTATCTTAACGTGGAATAAAGACGGAAGCACTTTTCTCTGTAGAGATGTTATAATTTTTTTAGAATTTATGCTGCAGAAAGGAGTACATTTTGAAGGGACTATTTAAGCTTTTTATACTTGCCGCTATCCTTTTTTGCGTGTCATCTATATTCAAAGGTGGAGACTACATAAGGTTTATCGGCAGCAAGACCGGGGTATATCTTCCATCTGTTGCTGCCCTCGCGGATAGTCTCAGGCTTGACTCATTCATAGCGCAGAGGAAAAGCCATGAACAACAGAAAGAAGAGAGCAAGCTAGCCAATTGATATCCGGAAGCGCCTGTCGCAGTCTTATCTTGTGCAGTATATGATTGGACAAATCATCCTTTATGTGAATTGCTTTTATAATTGTCAGAAGCATTAAATGAAATAGAATGATCGTAAAAATCAAAGCCAAAAAGCTCCGCGTTGGTATGCATGTAATAATACCTGCGTCATGGTTCGACCATCCTTTCAGAACCGGCAACTTCAAGCTCAAGTCTGAAGACCAGATTCTCAAGATAATCAGGAGCGGCTTTGTTGAGGTGCAGATTGATACGGATAAAGGAGATACAGAGGCAAAGCCTGAATCAGATTCTGTCAACAACGGGGATGTAGCAGCGGAAACATGGCAGCCCGGCAATGTCGTGCCGGCCGCATTGCTGGAGGCCATCCACGATAAGAACCTTGAGCCGCAAAAAAGAGCTTCTGTCGTGTATGAATCCTCTGTAGAACTCATGGGCAAATTGCTTGAAGACCCGAAAGCTGAAAATATTAGAGAAGCGAAACTTGGAATTTCAGAAATCGTAGATATGGTATTTTCACAAGATGACACATCTCATTATCTTCTCAGGATAACATCGCATGATTATTATACTTACACACACTCGGTCAACGTCGGCATTTTTGGCATTATGTTAGCGAAAGAGCTTTTCAGGCGCTCAGACGCTCATGACATGCATGAGCTTGGTGCAGCTTTTTTTCTGCATGACCTCGGCAAAATTCGTATAGACCCCGCGATAATCAATAAACCCGGCAGATTGACCGACGCCGAAATGGAAGAAATGAAAAAGCACCCCAATTTCAGCTACAAGATCCTAAAAGAAACAAACCAGTTGTCAGAAGAGTGTGGGATTATCGCGATGCAGCATCATGAGCGTGAAGATGGCAGCGGATATCCAAGAGGCCTGAAAGAAAATCAGATACACATTTATGGCCGGGTTTGCTGCATTGCAGATGTTTATGATGCGCTGACCGCAGAGCGCTCATACAAAGCAAGGTTATCGTCCTTTGAAGCCTTGAAGTTGATGAAAGAGAAAATGCTGAGACATTTCAACGAGGAGATATTCGAAAAGTTTGTTCTGCTCTTTACTGAATCTACCCGCCAAACTTAAATTAAACGCTCAGCTCTCATACCGATTAACTCAGAATCAAACTTCTCGGGCAGGCTACGGGTTATATCAGCAAAGTGTTATCATTCATAACCTCTTTCGCCAGGTCAGCATAAGCCTTTGCTCCAGGTGAGTTTGGCGAATAAATAGCCACCGGCTTACCATGCCCCGGGGCCTCAGCCAAAATGATATTGCGCGGTATCACTGTATCGTAAACTTTTGTTTTGAAAACTTTCCTCACTTCGTCGGCGATTTGTTTCGACAGAGAAATATGGCGATTGAACATCGTCAACAATATTCCTTCCAGGTCGAGCGCCTCATTGAAGCTTCCGCGGATGCGCCAAAGAAGCTTAATTAAAAGGCTCAAACCTTCAAGCGCAAAATATTCACATTGCACAGGGATTAGCACCGAATTTGAGGCCACCAGAGCATTTAAAGTCAACAAGCCAAAAGAGGGCGGGCAATCGATTAATATATACCTGAAATCTTTCTTAAGTGGCTCGATGATACGCCTAAGCGCGGTCTCACGCTCATTTTTCTCCAGCAGGTCGAGTTCCGCCCCGAACAGGTCCATCGTTGCAGTTATAACATACAGCCCGTCAATACCGGTTGCTATTATCGCGTCGTTCACAGGAACCCCTGCAGCATAAATATCGTAAAGGCCGTACTTCATCTGTTCCTTCTTTACGCCCATTCCACTCGTCAGGTTGCCCTGGGGGTCAGAATCTATTACCAATACTTTTTCTTTTTCAAGTGCGAGGAAGGCTGAGAGGTTCAGAGCGGTGGTTGTCTTGCCTACTCCACCCTTCTGATTGGTTATCGCAATTATCTTGCTCACTGCAGATGATTCTGCATGGATTGTATATTGTATTTCTTAATCTTGTAGCCGATCTGGCGGCACGACAGACCCAGAAGACGCGCAGCCCTGGCCTGCACCCAGCCGGTCTTTTTCAGGGCGTCCAGAATCTTGGTCTTCTCGATATCCTCAATGGCTGAAGGAAGCGCGTCCTTCATATGTACACCATATCGCGCCTTCATCGTCTGATTCTTGATTGCTATCGGCAGATCGGCATCCGTAATAATATTGCCTCTAGCCATTACTACGAGCCGTTCTACAGTGTTCTCAAGTTCTCTGACATTGCCTGGAAAATCATAATTGATCAAAATGTCAAGAACATTGGGAGCCAGAGTTACAGCTTTGCCGTTTTCATCATTGAAACGACGAAGGAAGTGATCAACCAGCAGTGGTATGTCCTGTTTCCGATCCCTCAGAGGTGGCATGGCTATCGGCACAACATTCAATCTGTAAAATAGGTCCTCTCTGAATTTGCCGTCGCGCACCAGCACTTCAAGATCCCGGCTCGTTGCTGCTATCAATCGGACATCTACCTTTATCGTTTTTTCTCCCCCGACCCTTTCGAATTCCTTCTCCTGCAGCACTCTTAATATCTTCGGCTGTAATGCCAAAGGCAGATCGCCTATTTCATCAAGAAATATGGTGCCTCCATCGGCCAGCTCAAAACGCCCCTTCCGCATGGCAGCTGCACCTGTAAACGCGCCTTTTTCATGTCCAAAAAGTTCAGATTCCAGAAGCCCCTCCGGGATGGAAGCACAGTTGAATTTGATGAAAGGTGCCTTGGAGCGCGGACTCATATAATGTATGGCTTTGGCAACCAGCTCCTTTCCCGTCCCGCTTTCACCAAGCAAAAGAACATTGGCCCGCGAAGGAGCTACACGGTGAATGGATTCAAACACCTCCTGCATGCGGTCCGATTGCCCGATGATATTTTCAACTTTGTACTTGCCCTTGAGCTGGAGTCTCAGATTCTCCTTTTCGGCCTGGAAGGCCGCCCTCTCCTTTTCGACCTCTTCATACAGCTTTATGGATTGAGCCAGCAACGAGGCTATGATCTTAAGCAGTCTAAGGTCTTCCTCAAAAGTTATTCCTTTGACAAAAAGCCTGTCCACGCTGAGAACTCCCAATATTTCATTCTTGAACTTTATGGGAACACAGAGAAAGGCTATGTTTTCTTTCTTTATGAGTTCACGCGATCTGGTGCGGTTCAAAAAGAGAGGCTCCTCACCTATATTAGGGATGACAATAGGAGAGCCATGTTTAGCTACCTGACCTATGATTCCTTCCCCTATTCGGTAACGTCCTCTCTTGATCTCTTCTTCATTCATGCCGTATGCAGCCAGTATAGACACCTCTGAACCACTGCGCAGCGCCACCGTCCCACGGTTCATGTCAAGGTATTCGGAGAGTACTCCCATAACACCCCTGAAATTCGCCTTCAGATTTAATGAAGAGCCCAGCAGCTTGCTGATTTCATATAACGCGGTGATTTCTACAGTCTTCCCTGCATGTCTTGACATAGTGCTTGTTAGTCTAATGAAATTGCAACAAAATTGTAAAGATACTTGACGCAAATGTAGGAAACCTTATGTAACCCCAATCATCATTATTTGCATACAAATATGTGGTACAAAATCAACGTATGGCTCCAAAAGCCATTGCAAATACTGCGTTGAAAGTATCATGTGAAACAACGCGCAGATGTGTCCTTTGGCCTTGATATCATAAAGAATCCATAGTGGGAAGCTTTGCGTTTGCACTCAGAACAGGCCAAGATATGGATAACGGATCATGAAAGCTTGAGGGTTTACTGACTTGCGGAAAGCTATCTTTATCCATTAACATCTATAAGTTACATTGCGACATTAAGATACATGTTTAGCGTGCTTTTATATGACATCTGATCTTGATGAAAACGATGCCCGCCTATACCGCGCTGTTGATGCGCGCATGCTCGTTCCTGGCACGCGCCTTCCGGTAGACATATATTTTCGTCACGGGGGACAGATCACTTCTCTGTTTCTCAGAGGAACTGTTTACACCGGAAAAGCTCGCGACATCATAATGACGAAAGACATCAGAGGCATTTATATACGATCAGCCGACAAGAAGAGGTTTGAGGAATACATTGCTGACGCTAACAGTACTCAGTCTCCTGCAAAGAAAGAGACAATACCGCCGGCCTATCAACAGCTGAAAGCATCAACCTTTAACCAGGACGATTTTTTCCAGATAGACCGGGATGCACTTGTACCATCATCAGAAATTCCTTTCGATCTATATACGCGCGATAACGGAGATATCCGGCTTCATGTCGAAGCATCTGAAAAATATCCTGTCAGACTAAGCAGCATACTGCTGGCTATTAAGGGCGATATCCTGATAGATAACACAGACATTCCTCTTTATAAAGAATATCTCAAGCTTCACACAACTGAATTAAAGACTGTATCAGACCGGATAAATGCAAAGATAGTTGCAACTCTGCTTAAAGAAAACTCGAAACTGACCGTCCAGAACGCTCTCTTGAATCCTCATAGCGCAGAGGTTATTAAGGCCTCAAGCGAAGAAGTCAATGCTATAATTGATTCAGTCTTTGGAAACAGAGACATCCTCTACCATTTGATAGATATTCGTCACTTTGATTATTACACTTATACTCATTCGGTAAATGTGGCAGTAATGTCGATAGGCATGGGCATCAATGCCGGAATGAGCAGAGAAATGGTAGAACGCCTGGGCATAGGCACACTGCTTCACGATATAGGCAAAAGTGCTGTCAATAGCGATCTGATCAATAAACGTGAAGTGATCAGCGAATCAGAATTTGAAATCATAAAAAAGCATGTACAGGAAGGGGAGAAACTCTTGCAGAGCCATCATGGCATCTCTTATGAATCAATCGCCGCTCTTAAAGAGCACCATGAAAAACTCTCCGGAAATGGTTATCCCCGTGGCCTGTCCGGTACGGAAATATCTCTGCCCGGCAGGATAGCGTCTATTGTCGACAGCTACGACGCATTGATAACAAACAGGCCTTATAAGCCGGCGTTTACACCATTTTACGCCATCTCTACGCTTATGCATGAAAAAGCCGATTACGACAGCGATCTCCTGAAAACCTTCATAGAAATGCTCGGACGCGTAAAGTAACTGCGTCTTACTTAATGCTATAGTATTCCTTGTACCACTCAACGAACTTGCCGATTCCATCTTCGATTGAAGTGGCCGGTTTGAATCCAGTATCTTTCATCAGATCGTCGACATCAGCATAAGTCGCAGGCACGTCCCCAGCCTGGATGGGCATCATATTCTTTTCAGCCTTCATGCCGATTGCCGATTCGAGGACTTCTATAAACTTAAGCAGTTCGACCGGATTGTTATTCCCGATATTGTATAACCTGTAAGGCGCATAACTGGTAGCCGAATCCGGGCAGTCGCCACTCCATCTCAGATTTGGAGCAGGCACAAGGTCGATGACTCTGATCACCCCTTCAACAATATCGTCTATATAAGTGAAATCCCTGCGCATCTTACCATAGTTGAAGACATCAATAGGCTTCTTTTCGACTATTGCCTTAGTAAACAGAAAGAGCGCCATATCAGGTCTTCCCCATGGGCCGTATACTGTAAAAAAGCGAAGGCCTGTGGCCGGTATTTTGTAAAGGCTCGCATATGTATGTGCCATGAGCTCATTTGCTTTCTTGGTGGCTGCATATAGGGATACAGGGTGGTCAACATTGTCGTGAACTGAAAAAGGCATTTTAGTATTGGCGCCATATACTGAACTGGATGATGCAAAAACCAGATGGCCTACATTATTATGTCTACAGCCTTCAAGCACATTCAGAAATCCTACTATATTGCTGTCTATGTAAGAATATGGATTCTTCAGGGAATACCTGACACCGGCCTGGGCAGCAAGATTGACTACCACATCAAAGCCGCTTTCAGCGAAAAGCTTCGCAATACCAACTCTGTCCTGCAAATCCAACTTGACAAAGCGGAAGCCTTTTCGACCTTCAAGTCTTTTCAGCCTCGCAAGTTTCAGCTTGATATCATAATAGTCATTGATGTTATCGAGCCCGGAAACCTCATCGCCACGGTCCAGCAGCCTGGCGCTCAGACTGGTTCCGATAAATCCGGCGGCACCCGTGACAAGAATTTTTTTATTCATTTGCCCTCCTCGATCTCCTTAATATACCGATCCCTGACTTTAGTCCCATGTGAAAGCGAACACCCTGATGCCGTAATAAACCTGGCATCAGATATTACCAAAAAGTTAGCTTTTTTTTCGCCGCAACTGGCCAAATGCAATCATAAGAATGCTGCATTAATTCTACCACTCAGACACGAATGCAAGAATTTCTGGTTATCCATCCCGGAGAAAATGACCTCAAAGCCGGCATTTAAAAAGACGGCACAGCATCTCACACCATGAAAAATCGTAACCAGTTAAGTCTATATGGTTCTTATACGAACACTAGTTATCCGGCATAACGCTTAAAGAAGGCAGCATTGAAAAAATATTATTCAGTATGCTGCTTACTGTCGGCATGCTTGTAATCTCGTATCTTAAGCGTTCCGTTCAGTTTAACCAGGAGCATACTATAAGTCCCTCTTACGACTTTAGCAGTCGCTCCATCAGGTCCAGTCTTTAGAGTGTACAGTCCGCTCACTGCGACTGCTGTCCTCTCTTTACTTATTATCATATTCCCCATAGCCATTCGGATCCGGCCTTTCTTAAAAAAGGCCTTATAATAATCTCGGATGCCCTGATAATCCATGCCATTCTCCACCGCCAACTGCGAATAACAGGAAAGGTAAGCTGCCAGATCCCCCTTTTCGAAGGCCGTTTCCATTCGTGATATAAATGCGTTTACATCCTCAGTCATGCGGACCGTATGTTCTGCACCTGAAAGCTTAGCAATGACATCAACTCTGGAATCAATCTTTGCTTTACTTTCAATTTTGCCGGCTTCTTTCCCTACAGATTTATTATCAGAGGGCACCTGCAAAGTCCTTTGGTCTTCATTATGAGGGAGGGTTGCGGTTATCAATGTTTGTGGCGCCTGAGGCTTGACATATTGCATTCCCACCACTGCCGCAAGAGCCACCAGCAAAACCACCGCAATAGAAGAATACTCGTGCAGCGGTTTCATGGCTTTCAAAAATTTGTTATCAGAATCTTTATGACTTTTGTCTTTATCCAGAACTGCCTGCCGTTGACGCGTTGCCTCTTCAAGCCTTTTGTCCAGTTCGCTCATTACTTAACTCCCAAATGATAGACAGCTAATAAGAGATTTCTTCGCAGCCAGGGTTACCTGACAACCTTCTCGACTTTATTCCCAGGTGCTTTTTCAATCAACAGCGCCACTGCTGCTTCCAGCACTTGATTATCTGTTGATTCCAAAGTAACCATTACAGAATAGTTCTGATTGTCAAGAACTGGATAAGAGCCGATCTTGACTTCCTTAACAGCTGCAACAACTTCATTCAGACTTACTGCAAGTGCAGATTCCGATTCTTTATAATAAATTCTAGTCAAAAATTTCTTTGGACCGTTAAAGCGGTGCTCGACGGCATGATACTTGGTCACAAGCAACTGCGGTATTCCCGGGAAAACATAGACATTCCGGAACTTGATCAGCGGAAATCTCAGGTTACCATCTGAGATAAGTTCGGCCCCTTCAGGGATTGCAGCCATTTTAATCTGTTCGGCTGTAAGAGTTGTATAGCGCTTTTCCAGAATGCCCTTCAGCAAACCGCTTATCACAGTTCGCACACCGAAAGCCTTGGATATCCCATCTATGGTCACATCGTCATGAGTTGGCCCAATCCCGCCGGACGTAAAAACATGATCGTACAGCTCAGAAAACAAGGCAACCTCATGAGCAATATCATCGATGTTATCCGGTATCACAGAGATACGGCATACATTTATGCCGTTGGACCACAGCTGTCCAGCGAGGAAATAGGAGTTTGAATCATGGACCTTGCCGGTCAATATCTCATCCCCGATAATTATTATGCCCGCTGTATTTAACGCTGCCATCAGACCAATTATATCACTTTTTAGTCTATCAAAATGACCAACAGGCGTAACTGTCTTCAACTATGATGATTCATTTTGGAGACCCTTAAAGGCGATAATGCTGTCCTCAAAGACTGCTATGCGTTGGTCAGAATATCTCAACTCCTCAAGACAAAAGGCCCTTTGTCTGCGTGCGAAGTCGTCTTGCAGATTCTTTTCAAGCCCGGCAAGATTCAACAACTGAACGATCATATGCGTAGGGATTGCCGTTTCAAGTATGCCATCCCCAAGAAGAAACCTTGAAAAGACAGTCTGTTTTCTGAGTTCACCCAGCAAGTTATTCATAAAACCGCTCTGTTTAAGCATGCCTCTCCTGAAGCGGCTAAAGGCTTCGGAATATTGCGCAGATACAAACCGCCCATCTTTCCATATAACATTTTCAGTTTCACTGCCGGGAGCATATCCGCTGCATTTTCTGAACGCTGATTCATGCTGAGATAAAAAAACGATATTCTGCTTTTCTTCAGGATAAATTGCACAAAAAGGCATTATTGTGCATTGGTAAGGTTTTCGACCTTCTTTTTGCAGAGTACAGAGATTATCAGAGCCCAGCCGTGAACATCTGTTTTTTCGCCAATTTCCAGCTATGAAGTCTCCGACAATATAGAACTTACCGAGCCTGGTGCCTATTGCTTCAAGGAATGCTTCGTGCCCTTCATCCAGCGGAGCGTATTTTCTAAAACCGATTGTTATAGGAAAGGCATCGTACAGTCGCACGATTTCGTCTATTGTTATCATGGTAGCACCGCCGCAACACTTGGCAGCGCACTCTGATACGCACTTGAAATTACATATAGCGCCGGCAGAGTTCATGCATATATAGTACCACCTTTCCTTGCCCTAAGTCTTTTCCGGATGTTATTTTATGAGGATGAACTTTGCGAATTTTCAAAAACCAAGCCGCTATATTGACAACGAATTCAACGTGATAAAGAAAGACGGGCCATTATCTGTTCGCTTTGCCCTTGCTTTTCCTGACACCTACGAGGTCGGCATGTCGCACCTTGGACTGCGCATGCTTTATGACATTATCAATGGTCTGCCATTTGCAGCAGCCGAGCGTGTATTTGCACCATGGACTGACATGCATCAATATCTGAAGAAAGAAAAAGTTCACTTGGCCTCGCTGGAATCCGGCACTCCATTGGCTGAGTTCGATATTGTAGGATTCAGCCTTCAATACGAACTCTCCTACACAACTGTTCTCGACATGCTCGATCTGGCATCAATTCCACTGAGGACTGCCGAAAGGATGACATTTGCAAAACCTTTGCCTTTAATAGTTGCCGGCGGGCCCTCGACTGTAAATCCTGCTCCAATGTCGCCATTTATAGATGCTTTTCTAATCGGAGACGGTGAAGAAGCAATAGTTGAACTTTCCGAAGTGGTGAACCTCTGGAAAGCAGGCGGGGGATCCAGAGAAGAACTCCTGCAAAAAATATCGCTCATTGAAGGTTTTTACGTGCCTGTTCTTCATAAAAAATCCATGCGCGTCAAACGCCGCTTCATAAAGGATCTCGATGCAGCTTCATTTCCGGAACATCAAATAGTGCCGTACACCCAGATAGTCCATGATCGCATCAGCATTGAAGTCGCCAGAGGCTGTACAATGGGCTGCAGGTTCTGCCAGGCCGGCGTAATTTACAGGCCCCTGAGAGAAAGAAGCCCGGAAAGAGTTCTGGAAATCGCAGAAAGGGCATTAAACAACACCGGATATGATGAAGTTTCTTTTGCATCGCTTAGCGCCGGGGATTATAGTTGTCTGCTTCCCTTAATAACTGCTTTCAATAGTAAATATCGCTCCTCCCGCATTGCTGTAGCGCTTCCATCTCTGAGGGTTGCATCTGTAGACAAGGCAGTTCTGAACGAAATCAAATCAGTAAGAAAAACCGGATTTACTATGGCGCCGGAGGCTGCAACAGAACGTCTGCGGAGCGTAATAAACAAGGACTTTACTGATAATGACTATGAACGCGCATTGCACGCTCTTTTTGATGCAGGATGGCTTACCCTTAAATTGTACTTCATGATCGGCTTGCCAACAGAGCACAATGAAGATCTTGAGGCAATCAATGAAATGGCGATGAAGGCCTTAAGGATTGCCAAGGGAAAGAGCGGGAAATTCGTCAATATCAACATTACAGTATCCCCTTTTATTCCAAAGCCACACACGCCATTTCAATGGTACGGACAGATAAGCCTGGAAGACATGCGACAGAAATTAGCTTTTTTGAGACATTCAATAAATGCAAAAAAGTTCAAATATAAAGGACACAATGAAGAGATGAGTTTCTTGGAGGCTGTGTTTGCGAGAGGTGATGAAAAACTTGCCGATTTGATCGAAACAGCCTGGAGACTGGGTTGCAGGCTCGACGGATGGACCGAATTCTTCGATTTCTCCAAATGGATGCAGGCAATGGAAGCTGTCGGGATTAATGGCGCCGCGTATGCTGAGAAAATATTCGCAGAAGACGATCCCTTGCCTTGGGACCAAATAGACGTCGGTGTCGAGAAACCCTTCCTCTACAACGAATACAGAAAAGCAATAGAGGGCAAAACCACAGCAGACTGCAGAAAAGCCTGCACAGCCTGCGGTTTGAAATGCAAAGAGGCCGGCACAACTGCAGAAGTGCGTCATACTGAGTCGAGGCAAAATGGGTCAGCTAATCAGCCTGTTGGCTGCAATATCAAGCCAAAGGTCCGCGTGAGAGTTGAGTTCTCCAAAACAGGCAGCCTTCGCTATCTGTCCCACCTGGAACTTTTGACTGCAATCACAAGAGCCTTGCGAAGGGCCAATATCCCGTTCGACTACTCCAAGGGATTTCACCCCAAACCAAGCCTATCCTTTGGCCCGCCACTAAATGTCGGGGTAGCTGGGCTCAAGGAGTATTTCGACATGGAGGTCTTCACCCCGTTTGATGTAGAATTATATGGTGTAAAATTGAATGGAACTTTACCTGAAGGCCTGAAGATCGCCAGGATGTCGATTATTGAAGATAACAGGCCTTCGTTAACTGGATTTGTAACAAGATACGAATATGTCATTGGCGTCCGGAAAGAAGTTGCCGTTGGAGTCGACACTGCCGCTCCCAATCTACCCGGAGCCTTTGGGAACCTGCTTGTCCAGCGCGAAAGCAAGGAAGTGGACATTCGGCCTTGCGTAGAATCTGTCAAGAAATTAGAAATTGTAAATGGGCATTTCCGTCGTATATTCGGGCATGATCTGGTTTGGGCATTTAAATTGGTTCTGAGAGATCAGGATGATGTGAAGATAAGGCTTAGTGAAATATCCGAGGTACTCTTCGGCATGAAAAAGGAAGAGCTCTCAATTGTTCGGATGCGCATGTTCGGACGAGAAGTCGGCATCGATGAGTGGAAGGAGCCACTGTGACAAGTGAACTCATAATTAATGTTACCAGGGAAGAGAGCAGGGTCGCTCTGCTGGAAGGCGGACAGGTCGTCGAATTATATATTGAACGCAAGAAAGATACCAGCCTTGTGGGCAATGTCTATAAAGGCAAGGTATTAAAAATACTGCCTGGAATGCAGTCTTCATTTGTTGATATCGGGCTCGAAAAGGCAGCCTTCCTCTATGTTTCGGATATAATGCCCAACATTGACGATTTTTATGCGCCCTTTATGGAAAACAATTCAGAAGATGACGAAGAACGGGATGACCCGCCTACTCCGACCGAAACCTCGAAACCGTTGCCTATAGAAGAACTAATTCAGGAAGGCCAGGAAATTCTTGTTCAAGTGGCAAAGGACCCGATGGGCACCAAAGGCGCACGAGTTACATCCTATGTAACGCTTCCGGGAAGATATTGTGTGCTTATGCCTAATGTGGAGCATATCGGCATATCACGGAGGATTGAAAAGGAAGAGACAAGGGAGCAGCTCAAGGCGATAGCAAACGAAATAAAGCCGAAGGGCTTCGGCATAATCATGAGAACTGCCAGCGAGGACGCCTCGGCTGACGAGATCAAGCGCGACCTGGAGTTTCTCCTTCTTGTATGGGAGAACATACAGAAGAAGAAAGACAAGGTGTCGGCGCCGGTGCTCCTATACAGCGACCTCGATCTCGTATTCAGAAGCATCAGGGACTTCATGAGCCATGAGGTTTCGAGGCTTGTTATAGATTCGCCGGATGAGTTCGAGAGCCTTTGCGAGTTTGTGAAGAGCTACTTCCCGAGATTGCTTGAACGTATCGAGTTGTATGAGGGGAGAGAACCGATATTTGACGCCTTTGCTATAGAGCTTGACGTATCTCGGGCTCTTGAGCGCAAAGTTTGGCTCAAATCAGGAGGATATATAATAATCGACCAGACTGAAGCCATGACAGTTATAGACGTAAATACCGGCAAGTTCGTAGGAAAAGAGAGTCTGGAAGACACAATACTTAAGACCAACCTTGAAGCCGTGAAAGAGACAGCCTATCAGATAAGGCTGAGAAATCTGGGTGGCATAATAATCATGGATTTCATCGACATGGAAAAGCCGGAAAACAGGGAAAAGGTTTTCAATGCCCTTGTCGAAGCTATGAAAAAGGACCGCGCCAAGAGCACCATTTACAATATATCTGAGCTTGGCATAATCCAGATGACCAGGAAACGCGTCAGGGAAAGCCTCGGCAGGGTACTATGCGAGCAGTGCCCTTATTGCGAAGGCAAGGGATTTGTGAAGTCAGCACGCACAGTTGCATACGAGATATTCAGAAAGCTCAGGAAGATGAATCTGCCGAGCGGCAAGATGGCGGTAATCACGGCAAATTCGGTTGTTGCCGAGCTGCTGTCCGATGAGGAAAGATACGGGATTGAGGAGCTTGAGTCAAACTTTAATATCAAGCTCATCGTCAAGGAGGATTTCAAACTCCACCAGGAGCACTTCGAGATTACGGTGCTATAAGAAATAGGGGTATCAGAGCGGTAAAATTGGAAAGGTCCCGCCAGTCCGGATTTCTGTGCGATGTCTGGGTTCTCAGGGCCGCGCAAGCGGGCAGGGCAAATATACTACTGCGATTGAACATTCTTTTCTGTTCGAATCTGACATCTTATGCACAAGCGCTAATTCATCGCACTGAAATCTGGACTGGCGGGACAGTCATACAAAGCTGCTTTGCGACAATCGAATATGAACGAGAAATACGATACACTTCTTGACATTCTGCGCGGTATGAATTCCGTAGTCCTGGCCTTCTCAGGTGGGGTGGACAGCACATTTCTTCTCAGGGCCATAAAGGATTCAGGGATAAGAGCAATGGCGGTCATCGCGTCATCGGCAACAATGCCCGAAAGTGAGTTCAAGAATGCAGTACAGATGGCAGCACTGATCTGCATGCCTTATCGCGTGATCACCACCGCAGAACTAGAAAATCCGGATTTCATCCGTAACCCGGCTAACCGATGCTTCTATTGCAAAGATGAACTGTTCATTAAACTTTTCAGGATCGCTGATGCTGAAGGATATGAAAATGTGGCAGACGGCAGCAATATAGACGATCTAAAAGACAAGAGACCTGGAAGAGAAGCGGCATTGCGGCATGGCGTGCGGAGCCCTCTTATTGAAGCAGGCATAGGGAAAGCCGAAATCAGAGAACTTTCGCGAGTTCTTGGCCTGCCTACCTGGTCGAAGCCGTCAGCGCCTTGTCTGGCAACCAGATTCCCATACGGCATGAAAATAACCAGAGAAGGACTCAGGATGGTTGAAGAATCTGAAGAGTTTCTCAGGTCTTTGGGCTTCTCAGAACTGCGCGTGCGGAACTATCATGCCGGTCTTGCCAGCATTGAGGTCCGCCTTGAAGATATTGGATCCTTGTTCCTTCCGGATAAGAGGCAAAAAATAGTGAACTACTTCAGGGCGCTTGGGTTCCGGCATATCACCGTCGACATCGAAGGCTTCAGGAGCGGTAACCTAAATGAATAGCGCCGTTGCATCCAAGCTATCTCTCTGCGTCAAATGTGGCAGCTGTAAGACGCAATGTCCGACAGGCATTGAATTCGCCAACGAGGGTATGAGTGCGCGCGGAAGAATCGCGCTGCTAAAGAAACTCGCCTCTGGAGAGCTCGAACCCTCCGATGCACTTGACGATCGTATCTTCAGCTGTTTACTTTGCGGCGCATGCAATTCCTTATGCCCCCTCGGCATTCCCATTACCGAAGCAATATACGACGGCAGGAGGAAACTGAGCAGAAGGAAGAAACACTGGATGTTCAAATTCGCAATGAAATATGCCTTTAGCAATACCTCCAGAGCGTTCAATATCCTGCAAACATTAGAAAATATCGGTATGACACGACACCTAAACCGTCTTAAACCGTTCAATGCACTGAAGGAGCTTTGCGGAGATATTCCGAAGGACCGTCTGAGAAGCGGCCCTACCGTTTTCAGGGTTTCAAATCCGATAGGCAGAATTGCGCTGTTTGCCGGATGCACGGTTGATTTCCTCTATCCGTCTATGGGCAATGCACTTATCCAGTCATTGAATGCTCTTCAATATGAAGTCGTACTTCCGAAGGGCGAAGTTTGCTGCGGAGCTCCGCTGTTAAGCTTGGGACTGAAAGACAAAACCGCCGCTCTTGCGGAAAAAAACCTGAACGCATTCAAAAGACTCAAAGCAGAGGCTGTCATAAGCTTATGTCCCACCTGCACGCACTTTATCAGCCATGAATACAGGGAACTAGTCGGCGAAGGTATAGACAATGCGGTTGACATTTCACGTTTCCTTTGCGACAACCCTGCAGCAGCATTGCAGGCGGGGCAGCATGGAGGCGGACACAGCGTTATTTATCATGATCCATGCCATTCGATTAACTACCTCGGGGTGAAAAATGAGCCGCGAAGTCTTTTGAAAACACTTGGATTCCGCGTTATTGAACCTGCAGAAAAAGGTTGCTGCGGCATGGGAGGTACTGTTAGACTAATGTACGGAAACGTATCGCAGAGCCTGCTTGAACAGCGAATCCAGGCTTTTGGACTGGGCAATAGCAATACGCCTGAAATGATAGTCACTTCCTGTCCCAACTGTATCCTTCAACTCAGCAGCAGGATCAAGGACAGGCCGGTTAAACATATTATCGAAATCATTGCAGCAAGCATGAAAAGGAGATCATAGTGTCGGACAAGCCAAAGACAAATAAATTCGAGATCCTAACACCCCAGGGATTTGAAGAGACGGGCAAGCCCAAAAAGATGAAGTTCGTAAAGAAGACCGAATGCGACCGATGCGGCAACTGCTGCTCAGGCAGTACGCCTTCGCTCTATAAAGAAGATTTGGATATGTTTCGCTCAGGTGTTCTTTCTTTCGATAACACTTTCACTATCAGAGTAGGCGAGATCTTCAGTGTGCCTGGAGATCAGGAGACTTACAGAGCATTTGTCGAGCTGATCAAGATAAAGCCCAAAGAAGGCAACGAGGTGTGTACTTTTTATAGCGAAGACAAGGGCTGTGCAATTTATGCCAACAGGCCGTCACAGTGTGCTGATTACGCCTGTTGGGAAATGAACGATGCGATGACGGGGCTGGAAGGAAAAGCTCTAAAAAGAAAAGACCTCTTCGGAGACATCGAACTGCTTTCCGATCTCATTGCGCGGCATGAAGAACTCTGTTCATATGAAAGACTGTCTGACGAGCTCGAAAAAGCTTCCGCCGGGGATGAGGCTGCAGCAGCCGACATTGCCGATATGCTTGACTACGACAGCTTCGTAAGGGATTATGTAACTGAAAAATTCAACATACCTGCGACCGCTCTTGATCTGATCTTTGGAAAACCCATGGTCGGCCGCATCAAAGAATTCGGGCTGAGGGTCGAAAAAGAAGGCGATGAATTCGTGCTTCTTCCGCTAAAGAAGGAAGATCGCCCGAATAGCTAGACTTTAACGTTGCATAAACAGGAAGCGAGGAACGCCTCAAAGTCTTTAAAATGCGATGCTGAGACCATACTCATCAAGAATGCAGGATGTGACCATTTGTGATTTCCTGTTTATTGATGAATTTATGGGTATTAAAATCTTCATAGGTATCGCTTTAAAGCCTTTGGTTCATCCCTCCCATCCTGTTGTTGGAAATATTGTGCAATTATAAGATAAATTGAAATTGTTGGAGGAGAAATGAAATTCTTTATCGACACAGCAAATATTGAAGAGATCAGAAAAGCCTGGGAGCTTGGTGTTATAGATGGTGTTACTACTAACCCATCACTCATCTCCAAAGAAAAGAAAGAGCCGGTCGCTCTTTTCAAGGAGATTTGTTCGATCGTCGACGGGCCGATCAGCGCCGAGGTTATCGGGACCAAGGCCGATGAAATGGTCAGAGAGGCTGAAGAGCTCGCGAAGATTCATGAGAACATCGTTGTCAAGATACCGATGATCGAGGACGGGCTGAAGGCGGTCAAAAGGCTGACTGCTTCCGGAATCAAGACAAATGTAACTCTGATCTTCTCGCCGAGTCAGGCGCTGCTGGCTGCCAAAGCCGGCGCCACATATGTGAGCCCGTTTGTGGGAAGGCTCGACGACATCAGCCACACGGGAATGGATATTGTGGCCGACATCCAGACCATCTACGAGAACTACATGTTCGACACAGAGATAATCGTTGCCAGCATCAGAAACCCGCTGCATGTGGTGGAGGCTGCTCGCATCGGGGCGGACATTGCCACGATCCCATACAGCGTGATCGGCCAGCTCATCAAGCACCCGCTGACCGATATCGGACTAGAAAAATTTCTGAAGGATTACGAGAAGGTCAAAGCGGCAAAGTAATCTATAGTTGCATAGATCTTGGGGAAGGCAAAGATGGAAGGGATGAACCAAAGGCTTTCAAGAGATACCTTGGCTGATTTTCATATGCAACAAACAGATCAAAAACAGGAATACACTTTTGACCAAGTCTGCAATTGGTGACATAATATAGTCTCAGCATCTCATTTGAAAGACGTTGGGACGTTCTTTCAATAGCGACAATACAAAGACAAGGTAAAGACATTTGCAAGTTTCATGAAACAGCCGTATCTGTTGATTACACCGAGAGATGATACTGTTAAGCCGTCCAATCGCGCAGCCCTATTTGAAACCGACATGAAAAACAATCCTCAGCAAAGCATTTTGGGAGTCGGTCCATGGCTGGCAATAGTCGGCGTTGTTATGTTGTTGCTGGTATTATGTCTCTACCAAACATTGGGCTTTTCAATACGTGCAGCTGAGAGCCATGCACAATGGATGCGGGCCGTTGGATTGTGCTGGGGGGCAATCGGCCTCTGGTTCTGGATCGGATCAGTCATACTTGTAGTGCGCGTCCATAGCAATAGCAAGCTTGTTACAAATGGAGTCTACCGTTACTCGCGAAATCCGATGTATGCTGCTTTCATAGTCTTCTTAATCCCCGCACTTTCTTTTATATCAAACAATCTGATGACCTTGTCGGTATCAGTCGTGATGTTCGCGGCATTCAAGATTCTGATCCGGAAAGAGGAAGTTTACCTGCAAACAGAATTCGGAGAGGAATACGAACAATATACGAAGCGGGTGGCACAGCTTATTCCTTTTATCAGGATCTGAGGCCGCAACGCGCAAAATCCAAATCGGATTTATTTATCTCGGAATATTTCTGAGTAAATCCTCCATAGAGCTACGCTCTGATCTTTATCTGGAATAATACACCGTCAACACTGCCTTCTCGATGGCGTGCTGATTAAGATAAAACCCTACCATCGCGCCGGGTGAATTCGCGTCAAGATCCAATTTATCTACATCGAGAGCAAATACCGTGAACTGATACCGGTGCGGCTTGTGCCCAACGGGCGGACATGCGCCGCCATATCCCGGCTTGCCGAAATCCGTCCGGCTTTGTACGCTTCCCTGCGGAGCTAGGCCTAACGCAGGCTCGCCGGCATTTTCAGGCAGATTATTCACACTGGTCGGTATATTAAAAAGCAGCCAGTGCCACCATCCGCTACCTGTCGGAGCATCAGGATCATAAACTGTTATTGCAAAGCTCTTTGTTCCTTTCGGAGCATTTTCCCAATACAGTGCCGGTGAGATATTCTTCCCTGTGCATCCGAATCCCGAGAATACCTGATTATTATGCAGCCGTCCGCCCGGTTCAAGCTGCGGGCTACTCAGTAGAAACTCCCCGGCGGCCGCGCTATGCGCCGATAGAATAATCAAGCCCGCAAGCATAAAAAAAACGGTAATTTTCATATTGTCCTCCTCTTGATGAATCGATTCAGATATGATCGATACTATCATAAGTAATAGCGCAAGACAAGAGCTCAAATCGATTCACTAACAAATTAGATACCCACGGGCGTACCCGCGGGCATCTAAATTCCGCCACTTATAAGCAGTATTAGAAATGTCGGAATCCGGCAACAGCAAAATCTCCGGTATAATTGATCACTGCCCATGCAGTATACGTCTTTGGATCTATACCGTATGTACCAAGTTCATAGCCTTTCTTCCATGGGCCAAAAACGAATTTCTTGGTTCCACCGAAATTCATATCCACAGCGTTCACCCAATCACCATTTTCATCTCTTGTTGCAAGTCCCAACATGCCTTGACCGAATTGCATAGGAAGCAATCTGCCGAAATCATAGCTCATTGACAAGGTATAAACTCCAGTCTGGTCTGTTCCCAGATCAGCCATGCCCCAGAGTGTCAGGATGTCACTGGCCGGCATGTCGTAGTTCCTTGCTTTATGGTCGTTTCTGAAATGCAACGGCCACCTGTGGCTGTAACCGAAGTCCATGTCGTTGCCTGCCTCCCCGGCAGTCCATCCAGTGTTGACAGCTTTTACCGTCGCCTTCCCATAGTTTGTAGTTGCAGTGCTGCTGTTTATTCCATCCAGGATATGCGCCGCAGTTCCCTTAAATTTGTCATGAACTGTAGTGTAAGATCCACCTTGATCAATCAGGAATTCCTTACCATTAAGGCTATAGCCTGTTGTTGAGCGTTTGCTAAATGTAAATGTTGGGGTCTCGGTAAAAGACGAAAGGTTGTTCTGGTCACTCGCGTAATAATCGATAGTCACTCGCGGCCCGTCAACTGTAAATATGTAGTATCCAACACACGCAAGATCCTGCTCAACAGGCATGTCATTTGACGATACCGGAAGACCCGGCTTATAGAACTTGTTGCTGTCCGATTGAGTTATAAGCTGATGGATCATGCTATGCCCGTCAGGGCTCGTTACAACCGAATTATAATGATGATGGTCATGACCTGAAATCATATATTTGACATTATTTGTCTGCAGCAGAGACAAGAAGATATTAGCCCTCGAGCGCTTCTGTCCAACAGTAAGACCAGGGGTGTTGCTGATAATTGTGTCATCAGAAAGCGTGTTTGCAATGCCAGTGACGGGATCAAGCGCATAACCGTCACCCGGATCACCAGCCGCATTGCCGCCGAACATATTGTCTTTATGATTGCCTCCGAGGATATTCTTGTGAGTAAATGCGAAGGCATGAGTATTAGCCGGTCTATTCGAGAGAGTACTGCTTATCCAGTCCTGTTGTTCCGGAATTATGTGGCTAGTATAATAATCCGGAGACTTGAACTGGTCCAATATCACAAAGGTGGCATTCTTATAATTGAAAGAGTAAGAAACGCTGTTATTGGTTGCATTTGCGGTCGGCCACGAGAAATCATGTCCGAGGTAAAATATGTCAGGATTGGTTTTAGCATCAGGCGCATAAGGACCTGCCAAAACCATAGAATCTGAAATTAAAAGTGTTGTGATGTCACCTGGTGTGTAATTGTTCTCACCTGCTTTTCCAAGGGCAATCTGAGGATATGCATGCCAAAAATCCTGATCCGATTTCATGTAACCATTTTCATGAGCCGCTTCATGATTACCCCGCATCGGATAAAAGCCTATCCCGGCGTTATAAAGATCCTGTGCATATAACGCACGCACATAGTCGTTAGCCTGGCTGCCTGTGTCAACCATATCACCCATCGCAACAACAAAGTTGACCCCGGCATTTATGAACTGCTTGTTTACCTGTTTGATGATGCTAGCGGGAATAGCATTCGGGTTTTGATGATCGGGGTCAGCCGTTACCCACTGGGTGTCAGATATAATACCGAACTTCCAGGCATCCGCCAGTGCCACTCCGGAACCAAGCAGCACTACAAATAATACCGCTAATAAATTCACTAAAATAGACACTTTTTTCACCTGTCTCCTCCTAATTTCTTGGAATTTTACATGGCATGATATGGCTTCGAATCACAAAGGATATTGGAAATAAAATGGCCTACGTCACCTCCTTAAAATTCGCAAAATTAATAACCGACGAATTCCGCAAAGCAAGTATTTTAAACAGTCCTATTTAATCATTTCGTTCGTTACGGCAATATTAAACTTGTATTAAATTACATTGAAATTTTGGCGCAATGGCGGCAGGCTGTACTCCAATTTTTCAGCATCTCTGCTTGAATTGCATGGATTATCTGCAACAAGAATTATTTAAATCCTTCCGCTCAGACTATTCCTATGACGAAGCACCTGACAGCAGTATCGGTAGAGATTCTTTGCTCGCATTCCTTCAAGAGATATTGATAAAGCACGCACGAAAGACTATTTAGGAATAGTGCGGAAATTATCCTGATCAAAAGAGTGCAATAAAGAAGATCTTAGCTGGAAACAAACTGAGCGTAGTGAGGGAGAATCACGGCGCGCAGCACCGGATGGGAACGAAAAAATCAACCGGAGCGAAGAGATCGGCTGGATTGTCTGGTTGTGCAGTTCATTGCCATTTCTCAGTCCCATTCCTTTCCATAGAGGTTTTGGGCTAATTCAACAGTCGATACGCCAGGTTTCCAGCCAGGTAAATCTAGAACTCGAAAATAAGTCTTTCCTCTTAACGAACCAGGTGATCGTTTAACGTAATTTGTTGGCGTAAATGCATCCACTACGTAAAACTTGTGACCTTCTTGAATGTCATAGTAACTTGTTTTTATGATTATTTCTTTAATGCGTTGTTTGATGGCTTCGGGTACGCTTACATCGTTTTTAATTTCCAACTTATTGTCAACTAAATCTGCCCATACACAATGCAGAACTTCTCCGATAGCAACAATTGCCTTGTTGCTATAAAGTCCAATGAATCGAAAATCAGTGTTGTGATTTCGATAGACTGGATCGTAATAGATACCAAATTCGAGATTTTCTTTTATGGATGTACCAGCAGTAACAACAAGCATATATTCCGACTCGTCCTTGAATAATTCATTCTCCGTACAGAATTCTCTGAATTCGTCAATTATTCCATGAAAATCGACTTCGTATTCAGCGACATTTTCTTTAACTAATTCTATTAAACCAGAAAAAGATGCTGAAGCAAATTTGATTTCTGAGTTCATTTCTTTAATACACGCAATTACTTGAGATTTTATTTCATTTGAAATTTCTGATTTGGAAAGCGCAAGTAGAATCCGGTTTTTGCCAGGTTGTGCAGAAAGGCTTTTGATATGATGCTTTAATTGTTCAGTTGAAAAATTATCGAACAATTTAGTTTCGATGGCTATTTTAAATTCTTCTTGAAATATCGCGCCATCCAAAACACTCTCAGAACCTCGCTCTTGCTGAAAAAAGTTGACACCAACATTAAGATTGAGATTGTTCTCCTGGAGCATTGCATTAATGACGCGTTCAAATTTTTTGTTGTTATAACTCTGAAGATGGGAAAGAAAGAGAAGTGTGTTGTTTGTAACCCAATTTTCTCTTCGAGAGTATTTCTGAAATGTGTGGATTTTTCTTAATTACTCAACCTACCATAAAACATCAATAATTTCTATGCCCAATGCGGCGGTAAGCAGCCGCCCGTCAGGGCGCGTCCATCTTGACTGCCCGGTTCCCTGCCCGCAGCGTAGCGTAGGGAGGGAACCAGTTATTAGATAGTTAACTTGATAACTCCGGTAATTTTTATTCTCAGTAATTCACTATAATTCTAATATCTGTATAACTAACTGATTTATCATATTACAATAAGCGGGCTAATATTACTTTTGTAATGCTATCGAGTTTTCCGCCTAACGCAAGTCGCTTACGATAGAATTACCTTTTTATACCCCGACTGTCATACTACTGTCAAGAGAGGATGATAATTTCTTGGTGTAAGGGTTAGTTGCTGACAAGTTAAAGGACTGCGCTTGTTAATGAGTTCTATATGGCTCAATAGAAGTCAAAAGAATTGACAGATAACACCCTGACTTCATCACAACTAATATGGGCTCTTTTTTTAGCAGCATCTAGTTCAGCTACCGCTTTACGGCCCCCATCCTTCCGCCCCTCGGTATTATGCATATGCCGGAATTCTGATCGATATGACATCTGAATCGGTCTCTTTCAGGGTCAATGCCGATCTGCTCTCCTTCGCTGATTACATTGAACTTGTCGACAATAGCCCTTCGAAGCCTGCAACCTTTGCTGATTGTTACTCTGTCCATGATAATGCAATCTTCGATAGAGACTCCATCTTCAATTGTCACACCGCTCTGTATTATCGAATTGCGTATCTTTGCTTTCTTTATTATTGACCCCTCTGCGATAAGGCTGTTTCTGATGTCGCCATTAAGTATCTTGGTGGATGGCCCTTCATATCCGGAGGGATGAATCGGCCACTGATTGTTATGCGCATCAAAGGGCGGCTCGCTGCTCAACAAGTCCATGTGTGCCTCAAAATATGCGGAAATAGTTCCCACATCTCGCCAATATCCCTTCTCTTCGTAAGATTTTGTCCCAGGTATTATGTTGGTAGCAAAATCATACGCGAATACCTTGCCGGAGCCTACAAGGTTCGGGATAATATGGGCGCCAAAATCATGCTCCTTCTTCTTCTGCGCCTTTACAAGGGCGTCGATAAGCACCTTGGTCTTGAAAATATAGTTGCCCATGGATACATAAGACCTTAGGGGATCACCCGGCATAGCGGTAGGATTCTTCGGTTTTTCCTGAAATCCGGTAATCCTTTTTTCGTCATCGCTCAGAATCACGCCAAAAGCACTTGCCTGAGCCAATGGAACAGGCCTTGCAGCAACAGTAACGTACGCATCCTTTTCAATATGGAAATCTATCATCTGTCTGATGTCCATTCTGTAAATGTGATCGGCTCCAAAAATTATTACATGATCAGGGTTATGGTCTTTTATGAGATTGATGTTCTGAAATACCGCGTCGGACGTGCCCTGGAACCACTCCTGGCCCATCCTCATCTGAGGCGGCACCACCGCAACGAAGTGGTCCTTGACGATGGACGAGAAGTTCCAGTGCTGTCTCACATGTTCAATGAGCGACTGGGACTTGTACTGCACGAGAAGGTAGATCGAATATATGTGAGAGTTGACGAAATTACTCAGTACGAAATCTGCTATCCTGTACCGGCCGCCGAACGGCACGGACGGCTTCGAGCGAAACACTGTGAGGGGAAAGAGGCGCTCGCCCTTACCTCCTGCAAGTATTAAGGCCAGAACTTTTGGAAGTGCCATGAATGCCCCCCTTGCATAAGTATATGTTCCATTCGGACGACGTTTACAAATTATATCAGTTTATCTGTATCTGCGCATACAAGAATATCTGAGAAGTCGCGATTGGCGTTGCAGTTACTGCTTTATGACAGAAATAATTTGTTTATTGCGAATGTACGTCAACGTCCTGGACTGCAGGGAGGGCTTGCTGGAATTCCTCACAATGAACCCTGCAAGGTCTTCAAGTCTGTCTATGTCCCACCATGACGGAAGCAAATGGACATCCACTCCCTCACGCTCAAAGACTGACATTGTCTTTTCAAATACATCCGGGCTGCCCCAAGAAATCCCTTCGAATATACCGTTCATTAGATGATCTTTCTTGAATCCTATGAGATAATATCCACCGTCCTTAGCTGGTCCGATGACTGCCGGCTTACTGTCCAGCGCAGAAAAAGCCTCTTCTATGATTGAAACCGGCAGATCAGGGAAATCACTTCCTATGAGCACGGCTCTCAAACAGCCATTCTCAAATGCCCGCTCAAAAGCATTCTTCATCTTCTCTCCCAAATCACGCCCTGTTTGCAGCAAATATTTTTTCTTCTTGCCGAGCCAAGCTACAACTCTCTCCTCTGCTTCATCGGGCCAATATGCAATCAGCAGCTCGCAGCTACTTTTATTGGCTATGTCAATTGCATCTTCTACAAAACATTTGTAAAGTTCACGCGTAATGTCTTCGCCTATCTCTGCTGAAAGTCGCGTCTTCACTTTTCCCCTTTCCGGCCACTTTACAAAGACTATCAGACAGTCTGCTTCCATTCAACGATACAACCTTGCCAGTTTATCAGGGCTGACGCCGAACATATAAAGCGTGATAAGCGCCCAGTTTCTGAGCGTGCAATAGATTATTCCTTCAGCCTCCCATCGCCGGGAGGATGTCCTCACCTTGCGCGGAATAATCACTATACTTCGACCGGATCTTTTCAGCGCCTGCATGAGATCGACATCCTCCATGATCGGCATATCTTTAAATCCGCCCATGGCACTGAAAATATCGCGCTTCATAAAGATAGCCTGGTCGCCATATGGTATACGGGTGATTCTGCTTCGCAGCGAAGCTACGCCTTCGATGATCCTGAATGCCTGACTATGTGAATCTATGCCAAGGTCAAAAGCCCCTGCAGCATATTTTCCGTCTGTCATCACATCCCTTATCGCATCCAGAGCATCGTCCGGGAGAAAAGTGTCCGCATGAAGAAAGAGAAGGACATCTCCTGCTGCCGCGCCGGCACCGGCGTTCATCTGAGCACCACGCCCCTTCTTCGACACAATCTTAATCACATCAATATTCTCGATCGCGGCAAGAGTGCCACCTCGCGGATCACCGTCAGCAACTATGATCTCTATCTTATTTCCCTTCGCATGTTTAGTAACGTGCCCAATCAGCGTATTTATTCCTTTTGCTTCATTCAAAACGGGGATGACAACTGAGATCCTTAATCCGCCGGTCATAATTCGCAAGCCCTGCCTCGCAAGTTGAAGAAGAATTTCAACCCCTTCCTTATTTTTTCTGAAAATATCTTTGTTGACAAGAAATTAGACACAACCTTCTTATTGATCTCAGCTATTGTAGGATATGGATGTACAGATGATGCCAGTGTAGACAGCCTTACCCTGCCGTTCAGCGCTGCGGTCCATTCTCCGACAAGATCGCCTGCATGCGGCCCAAATATCTGAACGCCTACAGGCCCTTCTTTTTCATTCAGGACCAGCTTGATCCTGCCCACCTCATATCCCTCGGCAATGCTCCTGTCATTAGCAGAAAATTCCTCAGTCCATACAGAATACTCAATACCGGCGCTCTTTGCAGCTGTTTCATTCAGGCCGATACAACCGAGTTCCGGATCAGTATAGGTGCACCACGGGAAAAACGTATAATCAACCTTTCTCGGCAGATGAAATATGGCATTGCTCACTGCAACGCCTCCCTCATAACCGGCGGCATGAGTAAAAAGATATCCGCCTGTGACGTCTCCCGCAGCGTATATATGCTTCTGATGCGTGCGCATGCGGTTATCTACCTTTATTCCTTTTTCATCAAATTGCACTCCGACTCGCTCAAGTCCCAGCCCATCCGTATTCGGCCTCCGTCCGGTAGCTACAAGTATAGTCTCGGCATTGATAACTGTTCGCTCATCGCCTGACTTTAGCGTAACTTCACAGCTGTCGCCAAAATCCTTTATCTCACTCACAGATGCATTAAGGTGAAAAATTACGCCTTCACTGGCCAGAACAGCCATTACGCTATCTGCCATGTCCTTGTCCTCTCTGGGAAGCAGCTGGCCGGCACGTTGAATAACGAATACCTTGGAACCCAATCGGTTGAATGCCTGAGCCATTTCAACGCCTATAGGTCCGCCGCCGAGTATGATCATTGATGACGGCAACCGATCTAAATAGAAAATCTCTCTGTTGGTAATATAACGTGCAGTGGCCATTCCACGAACAACCGGTATATTAGGTGATGACCCGGTTGCTATCAGCCAGTTTCTTGCCGAAATAGTCTGCCCATTCAAACGTATGGAATGCTCGTCGACAAATTCGGGAGCACCGAATTCAACCCTGGTTCCAAGTCTGCAGAATCTTTCCACCGAATCATGTTTCTGTATCTTGGAAATGACCGACTTGATTCTCTCTGTCACTTTATTGAAATCAATCTTTTCCAACTCGACCTCCGGAAGCCCGAATCGGGAGGAACTTTTAATGAGATGGCGAACGCGGGCTATCTTTATAAGAGCTTTGCTGGGAACACAGCCGTAATGAAGGCAATCACCACCAAGCCGTCCTTCCCTCTCAACCAGTAGTGTATTGGCACCAAGCTGAGAGCTGCCGGCAGCAGCTGTAAGACCGGCTGATCCACCGCCGATAATGCCTATGTCAAAATCAAATGTTGCCATGACTCCCTCACCGAAGCATGTTTATGACTTCCGCTTTTTATACCATGCTAATGACTTGCGCGCGATTAACGGCAGTAAGCCCAGTAGCGCCAGTGAACCGATAAGGCCGGGAGAAAATATGCCCGATAGCGAGTTGATACGCGAAATCTCTTTTCCAGCATTGACATATACAATAGTCGCCGGAAACATGCCGACCTGTGAGACCCAGTAAAAGGTCCTTAATCGCATCGGTGTCAGTCCCATAACAAGATTGATTATAAAAAAGGGAAACACCGGCACAAGACGAAGAGTAAAAAGATAGAAAGGTCCTTCCTTTTCAATCCCTTCTTGAATCCTAGACAATCTGCCGCCGAATTTCGTCATGACCCATTCTCTCAGCAGATATCGCGACACAAAGCAAGCCATAGTTGCACCTATAGCACTTGCAAATGATACAAGTATAGTACCAGTAAACAAGCCGAACAGAGCACCACCGGCTAGCGACATTATTGTAGCCCCAGGTAGTGATAGGGCAGTGACCATAATGTATAAAATCATGTATCCGGCAATTACAGTCAGACGATGTTCGACGTAAAGCGTCCGGAAGCTGTCCTGAGAGCTTTTAATATAATCGAGATTCAGATATTTGCTGAGATCAAGAAAATAATATGATGCAACCAGAACCATAATCACAATAATAAGGATTATCTTTTTTGTACTCATTGAATTAGCGTCCATGACTTAGAAAATAGTATAAAGGATTTAACTGTCCGGTCAAAAAAAGAGGGACAAAGGCCTTAACCTTTGTCCCTCCTCATTTCCTTGTTGCTGCGTTACTGCGGGAATATCGGGATCAATCCAGGGTGCGGCAAATTACTTGCAGCAATCCTTCAAAGGACATATCTGGCGAAGCAATTTTTTGTTCTTTGCAATCAGCTTCGAAAACTCAAAAAAGGCCTTTCTAGCGTTTCTTCCCCTGATGTTTCTGTAGTTGTCCAAAATCACTGTTTCCTCTTTTGATATTTTCAGAGAAGTCTCTTTACGTTGACCCTTCTTCTCAACCGGGAAAAAGGTGAAAATTGAGGTTTCAAGTGCTTTGGAAATCTGCTGTAGCCTGTCGACGCTGATGCTGCTGGCTCCTTTCTCATATTTTTGGATTTGTTGATAAGATACCCCTACCAGATCTGCCAACTTCATTTGGGACATGTGCCTAGATTTCCTGATTTCCTTGATTAGCTGCCCGATTTGATTATTATCCCTTCCCATAATTAATAATATACTCTAGGTCGCAACAAAAATCTAGCTTTATTTTGGGCCGGACTAACCTATTGAAAAGTATGTATTGCAGCCACAGCCAGGCGTCTTGAGCCGGAGTCTATAACTCAATAAAAGCATTGTTTTTTCTGCGCCTATGTATTACCCTTGATATATGGAGTTATTTGAGTTCTCAAGAAAATTTACTGCTATTCGGGCTGTTAAGGAACCTGTACTACGAGGCGCAAGCGATGTATAAAGACTATTTCAGGCTGCGTGACCTGCCGTTCTCAATTTCACCGGATCCTGCATATCTCTATATGAGCAATCAGCACCGTGAAGCCCTGGCACACCTCATATACGGTATCAAATCAGACAGCGCCTTTGTTCTCTTGACCGGTGAAGTTGGTACCGGCAAGACAACCGTCTGCCGCTGCATGCTTGAGCAGCTTACCGACAACTATGACACTGCTTTCATTCTAAATCCAAAACTGACGGAGGAGGAACTGCTGGCTTCCATATGTGAGGAGATTCGCATCGCTTATCCTGCAGAAGCTCCAACAGTGAAAAATCTGGTCGACCGCATCAACCATCATCTGCTCGATTCGCATTCAGCCGGACGCAGAACTATTCTTGTAATCGATGAAGCACAGAACCTCAGTCCGTCTGTTCTAGAGCAATTGCGTCTGCTTACAAACCTCGAAACAAACCGATGCAAGTTGCTTCAGATAATATTGATAGGTCAGCCCGAGCTTAGAAAAATGCTTGATAAGCCGGAGTTGAGACAGCTTTCCCAGCGCATAACCGCGCGATTTCATCTCGATCCGCTTTCAAAAGATGACATATCAAATTATGTGGGGCATCGTCTCGCTGTAGCAGGAGCGCGCCGCCAACTTTTTGCGCAGGCGGCAATGAATAAACTTTATGCGTTAAGTGGAGGGATTCCACGTCTGATCAACCTCATATGCGACAGGGCCTTGCTGGGTACTTATACGCAGGGCAGAACGCGAGTCAACAAAAGGACTCTCAGCAGGGCAGCCCATGAAGTACTGGGTGGGAAGCGACCGGCGGTTCAATTGCGGCATCGACTGGGAAGACTTTCATCGTGGCTTCGCAGGAGATTGACTTTGGCACCGCGTTGACTACTTGAAATATGCTAAAAGGAAGGCTAGATGTCGTATATACTTGATGCCTTGAAGAAGGCCGAGCAGGAACGGAAATTAAGAAAACCTCCGGATATAATGTCCGAGCATTATATAGAGTATAGGCCAAAACAGCGCTTTTGGCTTTATGCGGTATTCTTGTTGCTTGCAGCTGCTTCCGGCAGTATCGGCTGGTTTTTTGGTTCTGAACAGATCTCAATTCCTCCGCCTCAACCGTCTCAAAATGTCCCTATAACTGCGAAGGCGCCTGAGAGCCCTGCACCTGCCGCTGTAGCTCCGGCAATACCTCCAAGCTCTACGCCATCAGAAAATGTTACACAGCCTCCACAAACAAAAAGTGTTGATACACCAATGCAAATATCAAGCACTACAGATCAAAACAATCAAGTTGATCAGCTAAAAAAGCAGGATCAAGAAGAGTCAAGCAGCGACAGATACTCGCAAAAGGCATCGTCACCCAAAAAGCAGGCACAGCCGAAGCAGCATCAAAAAAAGATAGCGGAAACTCCGACTCCCAAGAAAGTTGTTCCAGGCAATTCTATCTATTCGATAACGGATCTGCCGGAAGAGATCAGAGGGAGTGTCCCTGCCCTCATCATTTCAACTCATATATATTCTCAGGATAAAACTGAACGCCTCGCCTCTATCAATGGCCATATTGGTCGAGAAGGTCAGGAAATTCTTAAAGGTATTAAGATTGTCTCCATTGTTCCCGACGGTGCAATACTCAGCTATCAAGGATATAGGTTCAAGGTGGGGTTGAAGTGACACTTAACTAATAATCTTCATTGTACTTGCGCGCAACCACTGACCGGGGAGCAACTCCGCTACCCGGTCAAGCGGCATGCATTAGAATTAAACACTTCACCGTTGCGGTGGTGCCTCATCGCCTCGTTCTTTGTAGTCCGGAGGTATTGCGTTATAATCCGGCGGCGGTGGCGGCGGTGGCATTCTTCTGTATCCTCGATTGCCGGATTCAACTACGCCGGGGACTTGATTGCCCTTGGCATACATGCATTGCTGATACGCTATGTTGTATTTGTGTTGAGCCCCGCGACCA